>Ga0315276_10003975_pt1 | contig 13578 bp, 9 predicted proteins | sample YL17G05_0_MG_FD_204542 | JGI IMG/M metagenome (GOLD analysis project Ga0315276, IMG submission 204542) | Sediment microbial communities from Yellowstone Lake, YNP, Wyoming, USA - YL17G05_0 | ecosystem: Environmental > Aquatic > Freshwater > Lake > Sediment | place: USA: Wyoming | collected...
CCCGGCTCAGCGCTTCCAGCCCCAGCGAACCGGTTCCGCAAAACAGGTCTGCCACCTTGCTATCCTTGATTTTTGGCTCTAAAATGGCCATTAGCGATTCTTTAACACGGTCCGTGATCGGCCGGGTCGTCATATCCCGCGGCGACAAAAGATGCATTCCTGCTTTACTGCCGGCTATTATTCTCATTATCAATTTGTACAAATAATAAGCACAGATTACAACCACTCTTGCGGGCCAGGCGGCCTCGCTTTCATAACTTGTTGTAGCATCGTTGTTTATAGTCCCACACTAAATCACAAAATGTCCCGGCCCAAAGCATATATCATTTGCAACACGTAATATGAACGTTATTTCTCCTTGCAACGAGCTGACATCAGGTGTAAACTGCCGGCTCTCGTTAGACCATCTTGCATTAAGCAGATGGTATTTTGTTAACTTATTGAGAGGACGTAAGTTAGAAACTCCTATACGTTTAGATTGCTTATTCGGCCTTGAATTGCCGATGAGATTAGAACACAAGGCCTGGTTGTTGTAAGTGGTTATGTGACAATATGTTATTGGGGAATAGTGTAATGGTAGCACTAGTGACTCTGGATCACTTAGTCTAGGTCCGAATCCTAGTTCCCCAGTTTATAAGCCTATTTGTCTTAACAATAGGGAGCGGGCAATATAAAAATGGCGGGTAGTTGGTGGGTGAGTGTGTTGGTGGTGGAGGGAGGCAGATGTAAGTGCTTATTTTTCGCGTCGGGGAATTGATGTAACTCCTTATTTTTCGTTGTGGGGAATTTGTTGTAAGTGCTTATTTTACGTTGTTGGAATTGCTGTAAGTGCTTATTTTTGCGTAACGATTATAACGATTAGGCAAGATGGGTAAGAAAAAAGTGTGAAATTCGGATGAATTCTGATGAAAAGTGATGTGGTTTGTACTATGTTTGCACCCACTTTGCACTATGTTTGTACTATGTTTGCACCATGTTTGTGCTATGTTTGCACCCACTTCTTAACAGAAGTGGGTGAGTAAATGGGTAGATGAGTAAATGGGTAGATGAGGGGAAGAAAAAGGGCGGACCGGTGGGGGGATGGGGAAAGTTAGAGATCAGATTTGAGATTTCAGATTTCAGAAGACAGAAGGGAAGAGGGCGGACCAGTTGGGATCGCGGAGTTGGAAGGGAGACAGAGGGCGGACCACTTGGGGGCGCGAACTTTGGGGGAAGGTGGGGGTCAGGGAAGGAAAGAGGGTGAACTTGGAAGTGGGGTGGAGGAGATAAAAAAAATAGGTGAATTGGTTGGATTTGAGAGATAATTTACTTGACGAGGGTGGATGGGATTTGGTACCATAGTGCGTATGTATGTGGCAAGATCGGTTGTGCGAATGAGGGAAATTGGATAGTTAGCAGAGCAAAGAACAGGAGGTGGTTTCCATGTCGGCAAGAAGATCGAGATTGGTAGTGGTGGTGTGGTCGGCGGTGTTGGTTTTGCTGGCGGGGATGGCGGCTAGCTCGGCTGGGGCTGAGACTGTCTATGTTAAGGAGGGCGGCACAGGGGGCGGCACGAGCTGGGCTGATGCGTACGGTGATCTTCAGGATGCGCTGGACGCCGCGGCAGGCGACCCCAACCAGATATGGGTGGCGGCGGGGACATATAAGCCGAGCGTAGAGGTCGGCGGGACGGGTAGCCGGTACCAGGCCTTCCAGATGATAAACGGGGTGGGGATCTACGGCGGATTTGCGCCTACGGGTGATCCGGCCTGGGAAGATCGCGACCCAGATACATATATTACTATTCTTAGCGGAGACTTACTGGGCAATGACCACCCAGCGACGCCCGTGGAAGAGTTGCTCGATGATCCCAACCGGGCGGATAACTGCTATCATGTTTTTTATCATCCAGGTGGTTTGGCTCTTGACCCTAACGCTATTCTTGAGGGCTTTACCATTACCGCGGGCAATGCGTCTGGTGACGGGAGCGGTCAGCCCTATAATCATACTTACCACGGCGGCGGGATGTATAACTACTCCAGCAGGCCGACAGTGACTGGCTGTACATTCACCGGCAACTCAGCTAGCCGCGCCGGCGGGATGTATAACAATTCCAGCAGCCCAACAGTGACTGGCTGCACATTCACCGGCAACTCGGCTGCCTGGTACGGTAGCGGGATGTTTAACGACACTTGCAGCCCGACAGTGACCGGCTGCACATTCAGCGGCAACTTGGCCTACCACACCGGCGGCGGGATGCATAACACCGATAGCAGCCCGATAGTGACTGGCTGCACCTTCACCGGCAACTCGGCTGGCTCGGGCTCGGGCGGCGGGATATTTACCATCGGATCCTCCAGCAGCCCGACAGTGACGGGCTGCACTTTCACCGGCAACTCGGCTGGATACGGCGGCGGGCTGAATAACGACTGGGATAGCAGCTCGACAGTGACCAACTGCATACTCTGGGACAATACCGCAACTTCTGTGGGCAACGAGATTTATAATTATTGCAGTATCCCGGTAATCAGTTATTGCGATATTGCCGGGTGTGGTGGCAGCGGCAGTGGTTGGGATCACGATTTGGGCTTCGACGAAGGCGGTAATATCGACGCGGATCCATTGTTTGTGACGGGGCCGTTGGGGGATTACTATTTGAGCCAGGTGGCGGCGGGTCAGGGGGTGAATAGTCCGTGTGTGGATGCGGGTAGTGATATGGCGGCAAATCTGGGGATGGATACATACACGACTCGCAGCGATGAGCTTTTTGACGGGGGGATTGTGGATATGGGATATCACTATTCCATAGTCACGGACCCAGACGTGAACGGGGATGGGCGCGTGGACCTGGTGGATTTCGGGATTGTTTCGGGATGGTGGATGGATAGTCCCTGCGATGTGGGCAATAATTTCTGTAGTGGGGCGGACATCGACCATACGGGTGATGTTGGACTGGGTGATTTGTTTATGCTGGCCGGGAATTGGCTGGCAGGTGTTTGTTTTCCCACGCCGGTGTTTGGTCCTAATCCGGCAGATGGAGCGTCAGGCGTGAATACGAATAGGGAACTGAGTTGGTCTGCGGGGAATTGTGCTGCCTCGCACAATATATATTTTGGTACGAGTAGTCCGGGTGAATTCCAAGGCAATCAGACGGAAACTACGTTTGACCCGGGGGCGTTGGAATTAGAGACTATGTACTATTGGCGGGTCGATGAGGTTCAAGCTGACAGTAGCGTAATAGAGGGCGATGTCTGGAGTTTTACGACTCGGTCGGATATGCTTGTTGGGTGGTGGGAGCTTGACGAAAGCGAAGGTGGTACGGCATACGATAGTAGTGCAAATGGCTACAATGGTACGCTTAACGGGGATCCGACGTGGCGGCCGGGTGGTGGCAGGATTGGCGGGGCGCTGGAATTTGACGGGGTTGGTGATTATGTGGAGATCGAAGGTTACAAAGGTATTAGCGGGTCGAATCCACGAACCGTAACCGCATGGGTAAGTGTCGAACCAAATGCATCAACTCTATCGATTGTGCGTTGGGGTACGTCGAACATCAGCGGCGCCACATGGTCTAATGTGATCAATGCCGACGGCAAACTGCGAGCCGCCGTGGTTGGCGGCAGCGTTGTCGGTGATACGGCTATAGATGATGATACATGGCATCACGTAGCGATTGTGTTGCCGGATAAAGAGGATGTGAAAGTTGAAGATATACTTCTTTATGTAGATGGCATGCAAGAAGATACCACCATCAGCTTTGGCAGCCAAGCAATCGACACCATCGTCGGCATGGATGTCTTGATTTCTGAAGGCGGTTCCTTCGATGGTCTGCTGGATGATGTTCGGATTTATAATTATGCGTTGAGTGAGGGTGAGATTGGTGCGTTGGCTGGTGTGTTGTGATAGTGAGTGAATGATGGAAGGCACTGGAAGATAGACCCCCGCTTTCGCGGGGGTGACACGTAAAAGTCCGCGTGGGCTAAGGGCCACCCTACCGGAGAAAAGTCCGCGTGGGCTAAGAGCACCACCCTACAAGACTGGTATTGTTTTCGATGGAGACATTGGCTGGGCGGACGAGAGAGATACTGGGAATTGTGGAGGTGGTGACGGTAGGAATATTTACGATTGAGTATCTGCAGAGTGCATCTTCACGCTGGTGGGAATGCCCAGCACAACGATAGTGTCACCCACAGCCGTGAACACATCAGCCGTGCCATCTCCTCCGGCAAAAAGCAACAGTAGGATTGATAATCAAGCCGAGTCTCTTCAACTTATGTTAATCCTGACGATCTGACTTGCGATGCTTTTTCAGATACGCTCTCCATGTTATGGCCCATTTCTCCGGATCGTCTAGTGTGCTGTGGTCGATCTTGTGCACTACGCTGTTGTAAGGCGCGTTTTTTACTTTCTCGGGGTCGTCATACGCCTCTTGCACGACTTTTCGCAGCCCCGCCAGATATTCGTCCAGTTCATCCTTGGAGTAGGATTCCGTAGGCTCAATAGTAAAAGGCTGGGGCACCACAAACGGATGATGGCTGGACCACAGATGAAAACCGAAATCAGCCATTCTGCGGGTCACATCTTCAGTAGTTACGCCGGTATCCTCCGTCAGTTGTTCCCAGCTATATCTGACTTGTTCGATACGGTGTTTGCCTGCGCTATACGGAGACGCGGCACCTCTGATTTTCCTGATATGTTCCAGCAAATAATTATTGTTCAATACCGCAATTTGTGCTGTTTCTTTCAATCCCGCGGCGCCCAGGCTCATGATCCAGGCATAGGCCCTTATGATCGCGGGGAAGACGCCGTAGAATCCACGCGTTTTGCCGATAGTCTGCGGCAGGTCATAGTCCAGGAAGTATTCTTTGCCGTCGAAGCCCACGATCGGCACGGGCAGGAAGTCAATAAGATTATCGACAACGCCCACAGCGCCCGAAGCGGGGCCGCCGCACCCATGCGGAGCCGAGAACGTTTTATGCAGATTGAAAAAGCACATATCAAAGCCCGCCTCACGCGCTCGCGTTATGCCTAATATTCCATTGGCATTGGCCTGATCGTAGCCACACAAACCGCCGGCCTTGTGAATGATATCTGTAAACTCCCGGATTTGCGGATTAAAGATGCCGGTATCTTCCGGATTCGTAATAAACAACGCCGCCGTGCGATTCGAGACGGCCGCCTTGAGAGCCTCGACTTCCACAAGTCCGTTTTTGCCGGGATACAGCGTAATGACTTTGTAGCCCTTGACTGCCGCTGCAGCCGCATCGGACGGATGCGAGAAGATAGTGGTGATGATCTCATCTCTCTGGTCGGCCTCACCACGCGAGCGATGATACGCCTCGACGATGTATGCCATTATAAGAATCGCCGCCGAGCCGGAACTCGGTTGCAGACTGAAGCGACTCATACCGGATATTTCCTGCAGAAAGCTATCGAGCCTATACATAATCTCCATCGCCCCTTGTGTCGTGCTTGGATCTTGCCAGGGGTGCAGCTCGGTGACCTTGGCGGATGCCGACAGCATCTTGTTGATCTTGGGATTGTACTTGACAGTGCATGTGCCCTGACCGATATCGATATTCAGATCGGCGCCGAGACACTGCTGCGACAGACGCAGGTAGTGCTTGAGCACCCGCATCTGGGAAATTTCCGGCAGGGCCGGCGGTTGCTTACGAATCATGTTGTCGGGCAGGGCCGATAGCCCATCCCCTACAGTCTCGACGACCTCCGGCTCAGCCTCCGGCACAAGAACGCCTCGTTCGCCGGGGGTGTGCAGTTCGAAAATAATCGGCTCATCCCACTTGGCCTGATGGAAATTTTCTCTCAATTTATATCTTGCTGTAGGTTCCACTATGGTCTCCTTTTGGTGAACAGATCACAAACATTCGCACAGAACCCTAACCAACTGGTCGATGTCCTGCTGGGTATGGGTCTCGGTAACGCAATACAGAGCTGATTGCCCTAATTCAGCGAAATCACCGCTCAGGTCCTTGCCGCCGAAAATCCCGCGGTCCAGCAGCATTTTGTTGATCTGGGCCACCGATTTACCGGTATTATTGAAATCGACGACAAATTCCTTAAAATGGGCCGCCGCAAAGCGGGGAGCCTTCACTCCCTTGACGGCGGATAGTTTCTTCATAGCGTACTGAGCTTTTTGCAGGACATGTTGCCCAAGGTCTCGCATTCCCTTCGGGCCCATCAGTGAGAGATACACCGCCGCGGTAATGCCCCACAAAGCGGCGGCGGTTCCCACGAATTCCTTACCTTTTTCACGAACCCCAAATGAGGTCCGGTCGTAGGCAACATCGCCAAAGCCATATTCGCCTTCGACGCAGGTTTTCGTAATGCCAAAGAGGCGCGAAGGAAACTCCATCACGAATTTTTCCTCATCGCGAGTGCCGATGAAGCCCGCCAGAGCGCCGCCATAGTTCATGTGAATACCAAGAGGCTGAATATCACCACAGACAATGTCCGCACCGTAGCGGCTCGGCGGAATCATGACCCCGAGCGAAATAGGATCGACCCCGACAATGCTCAGCGTACCGTTTGCGTGTGCCATCCTGGAAATAACCTGGCCCTGATCTTCGATAAATCCCAGGAAAGACGGATTCTCAAAATAAACGCCTGCAACCTCCGGCGACAACTTGGCCTTGAGATCATCCAGGTCCATACGCCCGGTGTCGGGACAATGTCGCACCAGCGTGACCTTGACGTTCGGCAAGCAATAGTTTCTCACCGCGGAAAGACGGTCCGGCCCGATCGTATCGATCACCAGAACTTCGCCCCGCCCGGTGATGCGTTCGGCCATGCGCAGGGACGTGCTGGCAGCCTGACACCAGTCGAATGTGGGAACATTCACCACATCCACTTCCAGCAGCTCAGCCATCAGGCTTTCGTATTCGAACAACGTCTGAAAGCGGCCGTGATCCTCGTAAGGCTCACCTGCGTATGCCGTCAAGAACTCCGAACGTTGATTGATCTCATCGCACACAGCAGGCACGTAATGCCCCCAGCAGCCGCCGCCCAGAAAACTTATCATCTCATTACAGGCCCGATTCTTGGCGAGAATCCCCTCGACATGCCGCTTCAGCTCGCACTCCGACCCCAGGGCATTCGGCAGATTCAAGTCTCTGCCCAAACGCAGCGCCTCGGGAATATCTTCGTATAGCTCTTCAATACTCTCGATCCCGATATCCTTCATCATCCGTGCCTTAACCGCCGGAACCGAATTGGGGATATAAGGATGCACAAAATCACTCTGTTTCTTCATGGATACCTCCGAAATTATATTGCCTGGACCTATCCTGATTCCATTCGCAAGAGCTAACCGTTGGAGCACTTGCAGCCTGATTTTTCAGCTCCCCCGACCAACACAACCACCCCAAAAACAGCAACTTAGAACCAATATACCAATTCTCACTCCACCGTCAAGGGTTCCTTCAACCCGCAAACCGGGACAACCAGGGATCGGCAAGCTCAAAGAGAATCATCAGAACAAGAGCCGGAATAAAGTTAGCTGTTTTCATCTCTTTCAGTTTCAGCAGATTCACCCCTATCATAATGATCAGCAAACCGCCGACAGCACAAATCGCATCAATCATGCCCTGTTCCACGTATGCAGCCATGGCGCCAGACAGAACAGTCAGCCCGCCCTGAACAATCAGAATTGAAAAGGCCGAAAAGGCTACGCCCCAACCCATAACAGCCGCAAGAAATATCGAAATAGAGCCATCCATCACAGATTTCAGCAGCAGGAGCTGATAGTCCTTATCGACACCGGCCTTGAAAGACCCGACAATTGCCATCGCCCCGACACAAAAAAGAACCGTAGCATCCAGAAACCCCATCGCAAATTGCCCTTCACCCATTGAGCCGGGCAGCTTATTCTGAATCCACCCGCCAAAACCCAAAATTCTCTCCTCAATCCGCATCAAGGTCCCAAGAACACCCCCCAGAACAAGAGAAAACACCATATACAGCCCACTACACGGCTTTTGCGACATAGAAATCCCCAGAACCAGTGTAAATACCCCTAACGCATTGAAAATGGTCTTTTCATATTTCTCATGAATCTTCCCCCTAAGAGCCACTCCGACAAGGGAGCCGATCAGCACAGCCAATGCGTTTATTACAGTTGCAATCATATAACCATAATATCACTTATCACGGCGTTGCGTGCCACCTCCGATGTTAAAACTTCTTTAATGATGACTTTGCCACCTCTGCAATCCGTCGCCACCGCTCGCCGGCAGTGTATATAAATGCTACAGCATCAGGCCGGTCTGGTCAAGAGCAAAATCTCCTCGTGTCTCATGCCTTCTTCCGCCATTCCCCCATCCATTTTCAGCCATAAAACTCGTTGATACATTGACTTACGTATTCTATCTGCTCATCGGTCAACTCTGGCACGACCGGCAGCGCCAACACCTCCTTGCAGGCCTGCTCAGCTACCGGGCAGTCACCTTCCTTACCACCGAGATATGCGAAACACTCCTGCAAATGCAGCGGTGACGGATAAAATATAGCAGTTCCTATCTCCTTATCTGCCAAGAACTTACGCAACTGATCGCGACTTGGCGCTCGGATAACATATTGGTGATAAACATGACTGTTCCCTTCAGCGACCCTCGGCTTACCAACTTCCGCCCCCAGCAGTTGGTCATACCGTTTAGCGTGTGATTGCCGCCGTCGCTGCCACCCATCGAGATATTTCAGTTTTACCCTCACCACCACCGCCTGCAGAGCATCCAGCCGAAAATTACCCCCAATCATACTATGATGATACTGGCTCGCTCCACCATGCACACGCAGCGAGCGGCAAAGATCGGCAAGTTTTTCATCCTCACACAATATCATGCCGCCGTCACCGAAACATGAAAGGTTTTTCGTTGGATAAAAGCTCACAGACGCACAATCACCTAATTGCCCCGGCCGATGGCCGTTCTGGTCGCAGCCGATTGCCTGGCAGGCGTCTTCAATCACTTTTAACTCGTACTTTTTGGCCAGGGCCATGATTTCGGCCATGGGAGCCATTTGGCCGTAAAGATGTACAGGCATTATAGCCTTGGTCCGGTCGGTTATCGCTTCTTCCAGCTTGTTGAGGTCGATATTGAACGTATCCCTGTCTATATCAACAAAAACCGGCTTTGCGCCCACCCTGGCAATCGAACCGGCTGAGGCGTAAAAAGTAAAGGTCGGCACGATAACTTCATCATCTGGGCCGATGCCCAAGGCCATGAGACTGCACAGCAGGGCATCTGTTCCGCTACTGACGCCCACCGCGTGTGCACATTGGCTGTAGTCGGCCAGGGACCGTTCCAGTTGCTCTACGGTTTCGCCTAAGACGCACTGCTGGCTTTCCATCAACTCCAGCACCGCTGGGACGATTTGGGCTTTTATCGACTGATACTGCTGTTTGAGATCGAGTAACGGGACCTTCATAGACTATTTCCTCACTTTCGGTGTTCCTGTTTTTTCCTGGTATTTTTTGTCAGACAAAATCATTCCTATCTGTCTTGGCAGTTTATTTATCTTAACAGTAAGAACCGATTTGCCAATTCAAAAAATGTAACAGTTCCGAACCGCCTAGCCAAGCTATGAGTAATATAATGTGAAATGTTAGCAATATCCGATATTATAGGGTAACTTTATGTCGGTGCGAATTCGCACTTTTTCTTGTGTGTTACTTATACGCAACGTCAGAACAGGGCCTTTTGAGGCAACACCGATGATTTTATATGTTAGCGGAACATTTATCGAAGTTATGTAAAAATCCATTTTCGCGTAACAGGCCCTGTTGGATGGAATTTGGGTTAAAAAAGCTGCGAAAGTTAACTGTCGCTATTATCAAAAACAGGGTAGTTATGACCTCGAAAATTAACGTTTCTGTACTGATATCGCTTGTTTTTTTTGTTTACGGTTGTCAGGGCGTAGTGAACCGCAAGGTCACACCAGACTCACTGGAAACACGGATGCGTCAGGTGCTCCTTATCGCGTTGGAGGACGAGAACCCTCTTTTACGGGTGCATGCCCTGGAATCGCTGGCGCAACTGGCTACTTTGGATGTTATTCCGAAGATTCGTAGTCGTCTTTATGATCCGATCCCGGCGGTTCAATTTGCTGCGGCCATAGCTGTCGGCGACGTCAAGGATTACGCGTCGGAGAATCTGCTGCAGAGGCTGTTGGCCAGTCAGAATGTTTCGGTACAGTTGGCTGCCGGTTATGCACTTGAGAAGTTGGGCGATCAGCGGTTCGCCGACTGGTACGACAAAGTTTTGTTTGGCTCCGACGAGAAACTTGCGGGGCAGGCCTGTATGCTTCTGGGCAAGCTGGGCAATACCACCGGTCGAACGGATAGCCCGGAAAAACTGTGGAAAGTCTTACGTGCGTCAAAACAGTTACCTAACGTACAATTACAGGCTGCCGAGGCCCTGGCGCGGCTTGGCGACGAAAGCATTCTCGACGAATTGCTCATTTTCACCAACAGTCTTTACGCTTCCGATAAGATTTTGGCAATATCAGGTCTTCAGCACATCGGCGGTACCGACGTGTTTGCGGTACTGACAGGATTGACCGACGATCCTCAGATCGAGGTGCGATTGGCTGCCGTGCGGGCCCTGGGAGATCTGGCCGAGAAAGATCATATTCAGTTTGTCCGCGAGTCCCTGAGATATAGCGATCCGGATGACGATTCCGTGGCCACTATCCGTGTGCGTAGCCTGGCGTTGTTGGCTCTTGGAAATGTTGGCGGGCAAAAAGACGGCTCTTTGCTCTTCGATGCGATGGATTCTGCATCCAGGGGATATGTCAAGGTTGCCGCCGCCCGAGCGGCTATCGACTATATTAAACGAATGCGAAAAGCCGCCGCCAGTGAGCAATTGTACAAATAAAGCAGGAAGAAGGCATGCTTCTATTACTATTGTATTTTTTTTTGGCTTTGGGCGTTTCGTTCTGCTGCTCCTTCCTGGAAGCGGTTCTGCTGAGCCTTACTCCGACTTATATCGCTATGCTTGAAAAAAAAGGCTCCAAAAGCGTGATGCTGCTTAAGAATCTGAAGGATCGCATCGATCATCCGCTGTCGGCGATTTTGACTCTCAACACCGTTGCTCATACTGTCGGTGCCGCGGGGGTCGGGGCTCAGGCCCTGAAACTTTGGCCTGGGGCCGGGTCTGTGGCCATTACCTCCGCCATTTTGACTCTGTTGATACTGGTTTTTTCGGAGATTATTCCCAAGACGCTCGGCGTGGTTTATTGGAAACAGTTGGCCGTCCCATCCGGCTATTGCATTCGAGCACTTATTGTAGTGATTTATCCGTTGGTGTTGTTGTTCGAGGCTCTTTCGCGTTTATTTTCTCCGAAGGGCCGTCGCATCAGATTTTCTCGTGAGGAAATGATGGCCACGGTTCAGATCGGTCAAGATGAAGGAACCCTTCTTAGTCGGGAAAGCCGTGTGATTCAAAATATGCTTTGTCTGCGTAACATTCTCGTAAAGGACATACTCACGCCGCGCAGCGTACTGCTGGCCTTTCCCCAGAATGCCACCATTGCGGAGGTGGCCGCGAAGTACAGTCCGATTCGTTTCAGCCGGATTCCGATCTACGGCAAGGACCTGGACGAGATCACCGGGATCGTGTATCGTTATAAGATTGTGCTGTCTCTTTCGGAAAACCGCGGGAATCTGAAACTAACGGACATCGCATCCGATATTCACGCGATACCCGATACGAAAACAGTTGCCAGTACGCTGGATGAGTTTATAAAACGCCGTAAGCACATTTTTCTGGTTGTGGACGAGTACGGAGGTACTGCCGGGATCATTACTCTGGAAGATGCCATTGAGACTCTTCTCGGTGTGGAAATCGTAGATGAGTTCGACACTGTCGAAGATATGCGCAAATTGGCCCTGCAACTATGGGAAAAGCGAAAGCACGAAAGTGAACGGTAGAGGCTGGTTGTGTTGGAGCTTGAATACGGGCGGTTTGACAGCCTTCTACAGGCTTGTGAGCATTATGGGATTACCGGATCAGAGATTGTCAGGAAATGGTTTGACAAAATTGCGATAATGGCTATAATGGGTATTTTGTTTCGGTAAATGAGGATTTGCGAAGGAAAGGTGGCAATATTTAAGTGGACTTTTGAGGCAGGCGAGGGATCTCGTAAACACGAAATTAAAGAAGTTTTAACATTGGAGTTTGAATCATGGTTAGATCAACTTGTTGGACCAGGAAAGTCAGAGTGTATGTTATTTTGATTTTGGCTGGAATTGTCCCAGTCTTTTTGATGTTGTGTGCAACACCTTCGGTTTGTGGTGATGGCGAGAGTGAATTGCCAGCGATCAATCAGCCAGCGATCGGGTATATACAGGCCGGTGATTTGGCTGCTGCTCAAAATGAGGTGGATGCATTGATCCAGGATTTTGCCGGGCAGGTGGAACTTGCTGCCGCACTCTATGGTATTGGGGAGGCGTATAGGGATCAGCAAAGATATTTTGAAAGCAAGATGCTTGACGAATATGTTGCCGAAAATTACCCGGGAAGCGACCAAGCCTTCCGGGCGCAAGCGAGGTGTGCCGGTGTGGAAATCATGCTGGGTAATTATGATGCGGGCGAGGCGATCATCGAGTCGCTAAAGCAAAATTATGCCGAGCATCGGTCGTTGTCGGATGCGTTTGTTGATATTGGCAATGAATACCTAAACCAGAAAAGATACGACGCTGCTCAAGCCCTTTATAGTTATGTTGTGAAAAACTATCCAGAAAGCAAGGCAGCAGTTTCGGCCAATACTCAGCTTGCTATCTCAAGCATTAAAGAAGGCGATTATGTTGCGGCTGGTGCAGTGGTTGAAGCATTCAAGCGGAATTACGCCGATCATCCCGACCTGCCCGAAAATATCCTCAAGATTGGCGTTGAATACTGCAACCAAGAAAAAGTAAATGAAGCGATTCAACTATATGCGTATATTACCGATTTTTACCCGGAAAGCGATCAGGCGTTTTTTGCGTTGGCCCTGCGGGCCAGTGCAGAAGTAGTAAGTGGCAATTACACGAATGCGGAAACGCTCGTGGATACGTTATTGACAAGTTACTTCGCGCACAAGGCGTTAGCGGACAATCTTTATGCTATTGCCAATGAATACGTGAGGTACGAGCAGTTCACTCAGGCCAAGTTGCTGTATGATTATATTGCCAAGAACTATCCCGAAAAAGAAGAAGCAATGGCGGCGTTGACACGAAGTGCAATGGTGGACATCCTTGAGGGAAATGATGCCGCGGCTGAGACGACGATTGCAACTTTGAAGCTTAATTATGGGGACCATCCAAAACTGCCGCAGGCGATTTATGAATTTAGCAATCCGATCTGGCACGACTGGTACAATTACTGGTACAATAAGGATTACGATGCAAAGTACAGACCGGTCTATGAATACATCGTGACGAACCACGCCGACAGCGATCTGGCCCTGGGGGCGCGAACGTGGCTGGTGGCGGTGGACGTTCAGAGTGGTAATTTTGAGACGGTTGACCAGGCGGCAGATTCGATTATCGAAGATTTCGCAGGTCATCCGAACCTGCCGTATATGCTATACAGATTGGCACAAGAT
>Ga0315276_10003976_pt1 | contig 13578 bp, 8 predicted proteins | sample YL17G05_0_MG_FD_204542 | JGI IMG/M metagenome (GOLD analysis project Ga0315276, IMG submission 204542) | Sediment microbial communities from Yellowstone Lake, YNP, Wyoming, USA - YL17G05_0 | ecosystem: Environmental > Aquatic > Freshwater > Lake > Sediment | place: USA: Wyoming | collected...
GCTGGCATGTACATCGACAGGTCCTACATCGCGCTCGCGGGCGGCGTCGTCGAGCGCGGCCGCGGCCTCGACAGGGTCGAGACCACCATCGACGGCGGCGCGCACTGGGCCTACGCCCAGGTCGTGGGGGAGAGGTGGACGAGCACATACTCGAGACTCCCCGACGGCCTCTACGACGTGTCCATCAGGGCCATGGACAGGGCGGGCAACAAGGCGCAGCTGGACTTCCCCCAGGTCATCGTCGACACGCACCCGCCGTTCATCGACATCTACACCGAGGTCCCCGCGGCCACGAACGTGAGCAGGCTGCACCTGGAGGGCCGCACAGAGGGCGGCGCGACCATCTTCATCGGCAACATGGTCGTCAGGCCCGACGCCTTGGGCTACTTCAAGCTCGACTACCCGCTCGTCGAGGGCGCCAACGGCCTCGTCCTCCTCGCCAAGGACCGCGTGGGCAACACCAACCAGACAGTCATGTCGGTCATCCTGGACACCATCCCGCCCACGCTCACCGTCACCTCCCCGCCCGACGGGCTCTACACGCGCGACACGGGGGTGTTCCTGTCCGGGCGGACCGAGGACGACGCCACCGCGACCGTCGACGGCGTGCGCGTGAACGTCGTGAGGGGCTCCTTCACGCGGCAGCTCACGCTCGCGGAGGGCCGGTGGGACATCGTGGTCCGGGCCACCGACGTCGCCGGCAACTCCCAGTCCCGCACCCTCACCGTCACCGTCGACATCTCCCCGCCCATGCTGGCCATCGATACGCCCGCGGGCGGGAGGGCGGACACCGCCGAGGACAAGTACTTCATCACGGGCCGCACCGACCCCGACATCGGCAACGTGTACATCAACGGAGAGAACCGGACCACGCTGCCTGGCGAGTTCGCCATCGAGGTCCCCCTGCTAGAGGGCGCCAACTCGTTCAAGTTCGTGGCGATGGACCGCGCGGGCAACCGCGCCGAGGTGACGGTGGTCATCACCAAGGACACCCAGCCGCCGCAGTACACCATCGAGGTGACGGCGAGGAACGGCACCATCACCCCCGTCGGCACGGAGAGGTACTCCTCCACCGGCACCGTCACGCTGCGCGTCGACGTCAACGAGGAGGCCATCTTCACCGTCGGGCAGGTGGACCACCAGGGAAGCGGCGTCCTCGCCTTCGACGTCACCCTCCGGGAGGGCCGCAACGACATCGTCGTCGAGGTCAAGGACGCGCGCAACAACATCGCCCCGCGGTTCCAGTACACCGTCTGGTACGACCCGGTGGCGCCGAACCTGGTCATCTCCAAGCCCATCTCGGGGTCGAAGACCCCCTCCCCCGAGGTGGTCATCGCGGGCGCGACCGACGACGGCCAGAACAAGGTCTGGGTCAACAACGTGCCGGCGGGCGTGCGCGCGGACGGGACGTTCGAGATCACGCTGCCCCTCGACTGGGGCGAGAACAAGTTCGCCCTCAGGGCCAAGGACAAGGCGGGCAACGAGAGGACCGCGTCCCTCACGGTCATCCGTGAGGAGGCCAAGACGGTCCAGAAGAGCCCCGTCGCGGGCTACGCCGCGTTCCTGGTCGTCGGGCTCGTCATCGGGTTCGTGGTGATGCTCGCCCTCGCCCGGAGCAAATCCGGCGGGAAGGGACCGGAGGGGAGGCCCGATGGTCCCCCGCCCCCCAAGGCGCCCCCGTCACCGCCGCCGGCGTCACCGCCGAAGGGCGGCTGGGAGGAGATGTAGGCCCCGCCACGTGTGGATTCGCCAGGGATGGATGTCCCCACCCCGGGCACGGCCTCCCCCCTGGCACCAGGGGCGCTGACCTCAGCCATGGCGGCGCCGGTGGACCCGACGCTGGGGGTGCAGGGGCGCGACCCCGGCCGGGGATTCCGCCATTCGGCGCATCCTTCCGTCCCCGTCGATGTCACTGATGTACCTGGCCACCGCGGGGGGGACGAGCCCCTCCCACCTGCCGTCGCCCCCCGCCATCAGGCGGCGAACGCGCGTGCCCGAGTAGCGCGACCTGGAGTGGAGGGGCACCTCCCGCACCTCGAACCCCGCCTCGCGGAAGAGCTCGAGCGTGACGGGGTTGTGCGCGACCACGACGTCGAACGGGGGGCACAGCGAGACCACGTAGCCGGCCCAGATGGCGTGGTTGTGGATGTCGGGGATGGCGACGGTGCGCGCCCGCGTGATGCCCGCCTCCCTCATCGCGAGGTCTATCATCTCGGCGCGCTCGCCCGCGGTGAAGGGGTTCTCCAGGGAGAAGGAATCCGTCGCGGCCGCGATGCCGAGGATGAGCTCGTCGGCCCACGCGGCCGCGTCGGCCGCGACCCTCAGGTGGCCCCTGTGGAAGGGCTGGAAACGGCCTATGAATAGCGCGCGGACCGCAGCTGTCCCCCCTGTCCCCCTGTCCGTTCGCCCGCATCCGAGGCCGCTGGCCCCCGCGGCCGCGACCCGCTCCCCGCACCCGTCTCACAGGGGGTGCGGGAGGCGGCGGTCGACCTCCTTGATCTCGACGCGGGGCTTCTCGTCCGTGTCCTTCTTCTTGACCATGGCTGCCAGCCGCTCGACCAGGCGTGACTTCTTCGCCCCGACAAGGGCTATCTCGAGCACGTCCCGGAGGTTCTCCGCCGGGATGACCTCGATGACGCCCTTGTACTTCGCCTGGAGCATCAGGTCCTTCATGTTGGATGCGGGGATGATGACCTTCTTGATGCCCACCTCGGCCGCGGCCTCCACCTTGGCCGTCACACCGCCCACGGGCAGCACCTGCCCCCTGACGGACAGCGAGCCGGTCATGGCCACGGTCTGGTCGACCTCGAGCTCCTCGAGCGCCGAGATGACGGCGGTGGCGATGGAGATGGACGCGGAGTCGCCCTCCACGCCCTCGTAGGTGCCGATGAACTGGATGTGGATGTCGTAGTTCCGGATGTCCTGGCCCGTGTACTTCTTGATGAGGGCCGAGACGTTCATCACCGCCTCCTTGGCGATGTCGCCGAGCTTGCCGGTGGCGATGACGTGGCCCTCCGACCCCGAGGACGATGCGGTCACCTCGGCCATGATGGGCATCACGACGCCCGCGACCTCGGACACGCCCGCGTCGCCCGCGCCCATGACGGCGAGGCCGTTGACGCGGCCGACCTCGAAGCCCGAGGTGATGTAGCTCTTGTACTCGAGCTTGCGCTCGATGAACTGGTCGGCGATCTGCTGCTCGAGCGAGCGCGCTATCTTCTTCCCGTCGCGGACGTGCTCCTCCGTGACGAGCTCCGCGTGGGACTCGCGGGCGATGTCGCCCGCGGTGCGGATGAGGCCCCCGAGCTCCCTCAGGCGCAGCGTGAGCTTGCCAGAAGTGCCCGACCGGCGCTGGGCCTCGAGCATGATCTCGGCGACGGCCCGCTTGTTGAAGTGCGGGATCTTGCCGTCCTTGGTGACCTCCTGGGCCACGAACCGCACCATCTTGCGGCGGTTCTCGGGCGTGTCGTCCATGGTGTCGCGCACGTAGACCTCGTAGCCGTAGCCCCGGATGCGCGACCGCAGCGCTGGGTGCATGCCCTGCACCGCGTCGAGGTTGCCGGCCGCGACCAGGATGAAGTCGGTCGGGACGGGCTCGGTCTTGACCATCGCGCCCGAGCTGCGCTCGGACTGGCCCATGATGGGGAACTCGCCCTCCTGCAGCGCCGTGAGGAGGGACTGCTGCGACTCGATGCGCAGCATGTTGATCTCGTCGATGAACAGCACGCCCTTGTTGGCCTTGTGGATGGCGCCGGGGTCGACGCGCTCGTGAGCGGGCGTCTCGAGGCCGCCCGACTGGAACGGGTCGTGCTTGACGTCGCCCAGCAGGGCGCCCGCGTGCGCGCCCGTCGCGTCGACGAACGGGGGCATGTCGTCCGGGTCGTGGGTGATGAGCAGCTTCGGGATGAGCGCGACCTCGGTCTTGCCCGACGTCCACCGCAGGAGGAACACGACGGCCACGGCCGCGATGATGCCGAAGAAGATGACCTCTGGAGCGATGATGAGCTGCCCGTCCTGGCCGCGCTTGAAGGCGAACAGCACCGACATCAGCAGGATGCCGACGAAGAACATGATCATGACCGACGAGCGCTCCTTCTTGCGCTGCATCGCCTCGGCCTTCTGGGCCGTGACTATCTCCTTGCCCTTCCCGGCGGGGACGACGCGGACCTTGGGGTTGTTGCCGTCCTCGGGGTTGTGGTAGCAGATGACGTCCTGCATCTCGCCGCGGGGGATGAGCTCGGTCATCGACCGCGCGAGCATGGACTTGCCGGTGCCAGGCGGGCCGATGAGCATGACGTGGCGCTTCTGCTCGGCCGCCTTCCTCACGACCTGGACCGCACGGTCCTGCCCGATGACCTGTTCTACCAGGCGCTCGGGTATCTCGACGTCGGCGGTGGTCTTGAACTGCTCCCTGTCCACCCACCGATCGATGGGCTCGTAGGTGATCTCCGACCCGGAATCGGAGCTGGGGACGTCAGCGGGCCTTTCCAAGTAAACCACACACTGGGCAGCACTGACTATGTTGGGCACCCTATTTAAGACTTCTCCCGAGCTTGTCAGCATGGAGAACGATTGGCCGCGCTGGCCCGGGCGCGGCGGGGAGGGTCCGCGGGCAGTGTTAGGGCGCAACCGTATTAAACGGCGGCTGCAATGCGCCCGCGGGGGACCGCCGCATGTCCGAGACGGAGATGCTCTACATGCCCTCCACGGAGGGCAACTACGTCCGCGAGTTCGACGCGCGCGTGCTCAGGCGCAAGGACGATTACGTCGTCCTCGACCGCACGGCGTTCTACCCGGAGGGCGGCGGCCAGCCCACGGACGTTGGGACGCTGTCGTGGCCGGGCGGCGGGCCCGTCAGGGTCGCCCGGGTCGAGAAGAAGGGCATCATCAAGCACATCATCGAGGGCGACCCCCGGCTGCTGCCCGACCAGGTCCGCGGCGCCATCGACTGGCCGAGGAGGCACGCCCACATGCGGATGCACACGGCACAGCACCTCATCTCGGCCGTCGTGCTCGAGCTCCACGGGGCCCACACGGTCGGCTCACAGCTCTACGCGGACAGGTCGCGCATCGACTTCGACCGCGTCAAGTTCAAAGACGAGGACATCGGCACGGCCAAGGCGCGGTTCGACGCGCTCGTCGACAAGGCCGTCCCGGTGAGGGTGCTGGAGATGGACCGCGCCGAGGTGGAGGCGCGCACCAAGAAGGGCCGTGCCCAGCTCGACCTGCTCCCCAAGGCGGTCACCCGGCTGCGGGTCATCGAGATCGAGGGCTACGACCTCTGCCCCTGCGCGGGCACGCACGTGCGCAACCTCTCCGAGCTCGGCCACATGGTCCCGCTCGGCAGGGAGTCGAAGGGCGCGCAGAAGGAGCGGCTCCACTACACGCTCGAGCCCCCCAAGCAGGTCGCGTGAGTGGGGGGCGGGGGGGGCCGAGAGGGGCGAAGGGGGGGCGAAGGGGGGGCGAAGGGGGGGCGGGAGCGATGGACGGGGTGATGATGTGGTGAGGGTCGAGGCGCCGGAGCTCCTGGAGCTCAACGGGCTCTTCGCGAGGTACGGCCAGCCCAGGCTGGTCAGGGAGTTCCACGACGCCCGGGAGCTCGCCGCCGGAACGTACCCGGGCCCGCCCACCAAGGGCGCGACGCTGGTCGCGGCCTTCGACGGGCGGGGCCGCGTTGCGTGCGTGCGCAAGCGCGGCGACGCGAGGTGGATCCTGCCGTCAGGCCGGGTGATGCCCGAGGAGCCGGTCGAGGAGGGCGCGGTGCGCGAGGTCCGCGAGGAGGCCGGCCTCGAGGTCGAGCTCGTGGCCTTGCCGGTCCTGCTCGTCGCGCGCTACCGCCTGCCCGACGGCGAGCTCGAGCGGTGGTGCCCCGTGTTCGCCGCAAGGGTTGTTGGGGGCAGCCTCGCCCCGAGGGACCGCGAGGAGATCGAGGAGGCCGCGTGGCTCGCGGAGGCCCCGGCTTGGTGGGCGGGGACTTGGCGCGAGGCCATCATGTCATGGTACCGGGGATTTAAGAAACATCCCGATGGGCCATAGGACGGGGTCTAGGACATGTCGGGGGCCTCGGACCCCCGCGCAGGCGCCACGCGTGGCGCGGTCCACGCCTCAACCACCGGATTGCTGCCCAAGGGCTGTTCTAGCCCGTGATATCCATGTGACCTCGGGTATTTATAAAAATTGGAACGACTTTCGAAGGGACCGGCCAGGGGCGGCAACGCCTGCGCTCCCCTCGGACCTCGGGTGCGCAGCCCAGGGGCAATGGCTCAGACCGCGCGACGTCCGCGCCGGACCCTCGCCACCACGCCCCCGGCGGTGCCCGCGACGCGGCCCGGCAGCGCCCTGGCATAGGCCCCCACTGGCATGCGGTGCGCCCTCGCCCTGAGCACGACCAGCACCGCCGCCACCGCGAGGAGGGCGAGGGCCAGCCATCCCCATCCAGCCCCGCCCTCGCGCTCCCGCCGGGGGGCAGTGTCGGGGGCGATGCGCATGTATACCAGGCTCGTGTTGTACGAGAGCGTGCGCAGCACGACCGTGCCGTCCCCGTGGTCGGCGGTGGGAGGGCCGAAGCCCCACGGCTGCGCGATGGCCATGAACGTCCCCTCCGGGACGGGCACGACGAGCTGGCCCGCGCCCGCGCCTAGCCTCGCCAGCACCCCCATGGTGTACTCTATCCGCACCTCGACGTAGTTGCGGTCCTGGACCGGCCTCTGGACCCGGAACCCCTGCCCGAGCACCGAGAACGCCCACCACTTGCCCGTCTGGCCGGACGCGCTCACGGTGCCGGTGCGCACCCCCGTGGTGACCGGCGCGAGGGAGCCCTGCGCGTCGATGGAGCCATCGAACCCGAAGTCGACCGTCCATGTGACCGTGCCCGCCACGAGCTCCTCGAGGTCCACTCCCGCGTAGGCGAGCTGGACCCGGACCTCCTCCACCCCCCCGGGCACGTACAGGAGGTGGCTCTGGTTCTGGATGGCGTAGGGCTTTCCGAGCTGGTCGTTGTAGCGGGAGTACTCGCCTGCCCATGAGGCCGAGAGCGTGTCCGTCGGGGATTCGACCTCCCGGTCCTCCATCGAGGCCTCGTAGGCCGCGAGCGCGTCCGCGACGGTCACGTTCCAGGTGGGGTGTTCCGTCCGCAGCTTCTGCAGCGCGAGCGCGACCGCGACCGCGCGCTCGGCATCGACGATGCCGTGGCCCTGGACGTAGTCGATGGGCTCACCGTCCTCGCCGCGCCCGTCGAGCTGCTCGTCGCGCTCGGGGATGCCGTTGGAGCCCAGTCCTCCGCCGTCGAGGTGCCTGGCGGTGGCCTGGAGGATCCACTCCGCCTCGTGGATGCGGGTGTCGTCGCGCTCGTACCAGTCCCCGGGGTCGCCCGAGTGGTCCTCGTGCCGCCACGAGAGCCGCATCGACGGGGCGGCCTGCCATAGCATCGCCACGAGCCCGGCGATGTGGGGCGTGGACATCGACGTGCCCGAGATGGCGAGGTAGTACGGGTTGTCGTTGCCCCCCACGTAGGACCCGCCGCTGATGACGGTGCGGCGGGCCGAGCAGCTCCAGATGTCGACGCCGGGCGCGCCGACGTCCGGGTAGGTCTGCGCGAGGCCCCGCTTGCCCCTGGAGGAGAAGTCCGCGACCCCGGTGCCGTCGTGCGTGTAGGCGGCCACCATGATGCCCACGGGCGTGTTCCCCTGGCCCGAGGTCGTGAGCTCCTTGCCCTCGGGATCGTTCCGCCCGTCGTTGCCCGCGGACCACGTCGACGTGACGTCGTTCTCGTGTGCCAGCGCGTTTATGAGCACGGAGATGGCCTGCTGCGGGTCGTACTCCTCGACGGTCGTGTGCCAGGAGTTCGTGACGACCCGGATGCCGTAGGGGCTGTGGTAGGGGCGGCTGCTCTGCCAGACCCAGTCGAGCGCGCCCACGTAGCCCGCGCTGTTCTGCGTGTCGATGGTGATGCCGATCAGGTTCGCCCCGGGCGCGACGCCCCTCCGTGCGCCCGCGGAGACGTCGCCGTTGCCCGCGACCGTCCCCGCGACGTGCGTCCCGTGGCCGTAGCCCAGGTCGGAGTTCTCTATCTCGTAGTAGGGGGCCTGCCCCGTGTCCGAGCGGAGGTTGAACAGGACCTTCTGCCCGTAGTCCAGGTCGGGGTGGCCCGCGTCGATGCCCGTGTCCACGACGGCCACGGTCACGCCGGTGCCGTCGATGGGCCGCCCGCTCGCGCTCGCTGTCTGCAGCACCCGCGTGGCCCAGACCCTGGTGGCGTTGATGACCGCGGTAGACAGGTCCATGTCGATGACGAGCGGCAGCACGGGCTCGACGTACCATGCCCTGCCGGAATCGACGAGCGACCAGACCGCCCCGACGGCGCCCCGCGCGTGGACCGCGTCGACCCCCTTGTACCTGTGCAGCGCCTCCATCCCGAGGGAGCCGAGCAGCCCCAGGTCCTCCGCGTCCGTGCCGTCGCGGAACTGGACGAGGACCTCCACCGTGTCGCCCCATCCCCGGCGCGACAGGTCCTCGAGGAGGGCGGACGGGCAGGGGCGGCCGTGCTCGTGCGCGTAGACCAACCACGGGCGCGCGCTCGGCGGGACGGGCGAGAGGGGGTCGTACCCCGCGGGGGGCGCCTGGGACGTGGCCCTTCCGCCTTGCGCGTCAGGCCGACCGTCGCGGTCGGCATCGGCGACCGCGGGAGCCGCCTCGACCAGGAGCAGGATAGCGGCCAGCGCGAGGGATGCGATGGCCTCGCGGGCCCGGGACGATGACCGCACCTGGGACATCGTCCTCAGTATGCGACCCGGATGGATTTTAAGCTTCCCCCTCCAGTGCCCGGGGCGCTCCTGGAGGCCGGGCCGCGCCCGGCCCCCGAGGACGCCATCCGTGCCCACCCACCACCCAACCCTCGCTTGCGCGGGGCCGGTCGCGGGACGCCGCACGCCTCCCACCCACCCACCCACCCCCCGCTGCGCCGCCCGTCCCCACGCGGGCGCGCCCACCCCCGCACATCGGGGAATGGTTCATATGTCATGATTACATCCATCCTTTTGCGCCGGACCACGGGGGGAACCTGATTGGAGCCAGTCTGTGACCCATCCAAGCCTGGATGCCGCGCGTGGGACGATGCGCCCATGGCCCGATGGCTCCGCATGGCCATCCCAGGCGCGTTCCTCGGGTTCGCGCTGTTCGGCACCCTCCTCTACATGCCCGGTCGCACCTGGCTCCTCTGGTTCGGGCTCTCCATGGCCTACATAATACCCCCGGCCGGCAAGGAGACCGTCATCCCGTCCGGCGTGGCCCTCGGGATGCATCCATGGGAGATGACCTACCTCCTCGTGATGATCGACCTCGCGGGCGCGCTCTTCATCATCCTGAACTTCGGGTTCGCGAAGAGGCTGCCCGTCCTGGGGCGCTACATCAGGTTCATGGAGCGGAAGGGGGCCAGCACGCTCACGGGAAGCACCACCCTCAAGGCAGGGATCTGGGTCGGGCTCGTCCTGTTCCACATGATACCCTTCCAGGGCTCCGGGGGCCTCACCGCGGCCATCATAGGCCGGGCCATAGGCATGCGCACCACGCCCCTCATCGCCGCCGTGACCACGGGCTCGCTGCTGAGCGGGCTCACCCTGGCGTACTCGGCCGCCTACGCGAAGCACCTGCTGCTTCTCAACTGGGGGTACGGCCTCACGGTCATCCTCCTGGCCTTCCTCGCCGCCCTCTCGATGTTCGCCGCCCACCGGCTCATGCGCATCCGCAAGTGGGAGAGGGAGGGACGCCGTCGGTGCGCGGTGCCCGTCTCGTTCTGACCTGGCCTGGGGCGGTCCCTTCCCTCACCGGCGACCTCGTGGAGCGTCCCTCCGGGCGGATCGTGCCCCAGAGCATGCGGAGGTCCATCCACCGGCGGCGCGGTTGCCCTGGGGCTGCACCACAAGGGGGCCCCATTCTGATGCCCCAGTCCGATAATGCCCGTTCAAGGCCCCTTCATGGCCTCCATAGCCCCGGCAAGCCGCACAGGAGCTCGGATGCCTATGCCTCCGTCGCACCCCCCACGGCCGAGCGACGTGGGGAACCGCGGCATGGCCCCGGAAGGCCCGGTCCCCTACTGCCCGCCGGAGGCCTTGCCACGGTCGAGCAGCAGCTCGACCCACTTGCGGACCTCGACAAGGGCGAACATGACCCCGCAGGCCACCAGGATGTATAGCCAGTGCTCCAGGCCCAGAGGGGCCGTCCCGAACCAGCCAGGGAGGGCGTATATCGCGATCAGCTGCAGGATGAGCCCGACCGCTGCACCCGCGAAGATGTAGGGATTGATGCTGAACGAGCGCCTGATGTTGACGAGGAAGGGCTCGCGCTCCTTCTGCGCTTGGACGCCGTTTACCCACTGGACGGCGACGACGGTCGTGAAAGTCAACGTACCGACGACCACGGGCTCGTACCTGCCCCTGAGCATGGTGAACATCATCAAGGCGAGGAACCCCATCGAGAGGCCGAAGACCGCTGTGCGCGACAGCTGCCTGCGGTCGAAGAACTGCCTGTCGGGCCGGACGGGCGGACGCGTCATCACGTCGCCCTCCTCCTTGGCGAAGGGGAAGGTCTTGTCCTGCGCACCGTCTGTGACGAGGTTGACCCAGAGGATCTGGGTCGGCAGGAGCGGCAGCGGCAGCCCCGCGACGATGGCCGAGGAGATGAGCACGATCTCGCCCATGCTCGTTGACACGAGGTAGTAGATGACCTTCCTGATGTTGGCGGCGATGACGCGGCCGTTCCGGATGGCGTCGACGATGACGCCAAGGTTGTCGTCGAGGATGACCATCTTGGCCACGTCCTTGGCGGCCTCGGTCCCGTCGCCCATCGCGATGCCAAGGTCCGCGGCCTTCAGGGCGGGGACGTCGTTGACGCCGTCGCCGGTCACCGCCACTATCTCGCCCCCGGCCTGGAGGACCTTCACCGCCCGGTACTTCTGCTCTGGGAGGATGCGCGCGAGGACCGTCGTGCGCCGCATCGCCAAGAGGAGGGCCTCGTCGGGCATCGCCTCGACCTCGCGCCCGGTCAGGAGGCCGTCCCCCTCGCTCCATATCCCCACGTCCCTCGCGACGGCCCTCGCGGTCGCTGGATGGTCCCCCGTTATCATGATGACGCGGATGCCCGCCTGGCGCGCCGCCGCGACCGCCTCCCTCACCCCGGCCTTGGGGGGGTCGAGGAAGCCCACGAGGCCGACGAGCCTCAGGGCCGGCGCCCCCGGGTCCTCGACCGAGCCCTCCCCGACCCCGAGCGCGAGCACGCGCAGCCCCTCGGACGCCATGCGCTCGACCTCGGCGTCGAGCATGGCGAGGTCCCCCGCGTTGGTGGCCATGGGGCGAAGCGCCTCGTATGCGCCCTTCACCAGGAGGAGGCTCCTCCCGCCCACGTCGTTGCGCGTGGCCATGTACCTGAGCTTGGTGTCGAAGGGGTGCGCCCACAGCCGCGGGGCGCCGGCGCGCAAGGCGGCATGGCCTTCGCCCACCCACCGCAGGAGGGCGACGTCCACCGGGTCCCCCGTCGTCCCGTCGGAGTCGTTGCACAGCGCGGCGACCTGCCTCATGGCCGCGCCATCCAGCTCGATGGTGGCGTGGACGGTGAGCCTCCCCTCGGTGATGGTGCCGGTCTTGTCGGAGGCGATGACGGTCGCGCTGCCGAGCGTCTCGACCGCGGGCAGGTAGCGCACGAGCGTCTTGCGCCTGCTGAGCGCGAGCGCGCCCACGACCAGGACTATCGTGACAACGATGGGCAGCCCCTCTGGCACCGCCGAGACCAGCTGGGCGACCATCGAGTAGGCGACGTCGAGCGCGCCGCGCCCCTGCAGCAGGCCGACGACGCCCACCACCGCGAACACAACGAGGAGCATCGCCACGTACCTCTTGGAGAAGGCCGCTATCGACCGCGTGAGCGGGCTGTCGGGGGAGCGCTCCTGCGCCCTCTCCGCTATCGAGGCGAGGTAGGTCCTCCTGCCGGTCCGGGCGACGAGCGCCTCCGCGGAGCCCCTCACGACGGTCGTGCCGGCCATCACCATGTTGAGCATCTCGAACGGGAGCGCGCCCGGGGGCAGCAGCTCACCGTGGTCCTTGTCGATGGGGACCGACTCCCCCGTCATCGGCGACTCGTCCACCAAGAGCCCCGTCGAGGCGAGCAGCCGCGCGTCCACGGTGACAAGGTTGCCCTCCCTCAGCAGCATCACATCACCGGGCACTAGCTCGGTGGAGGGGACCTCGACCACATGGCCGTCGCGGCGCACGCGCGCGCGGCTCTCGGTCAGCCGCCTGAGCGCGCGCACGGACGCCTCGGCCTTGAGCTCCTGGTAGAAGCCGAGCAGGCCGTTGATGGCCACGATGAGGGCGATTATTGCTATGTCCTTGACGTCGCCCATGAGGGCCGCTATTCCTGCCGCGGCCAGCAGCACGAAGATGAGGGGGTTGTTGAACTGTCGGACGAGGACCTCGAGGCGGTCCACCTCCTCCTCCTCGAGGACGTTGCGCCCGAACGCCCCCAGCCTGCGCGCCACCTCGGGCCCCGACAGCCCCTCTGGCGAGGCCTCCAGCGCCTGGAGGGCATCCTCCACGTCAAGCGCATGGAAGTCCGCGTCCACCCTCATCGCCCGCCAAAGCGCGCGGTCCCTTTAAAACCGTTCCGCCACACAGCGTCGGGGGGACTCCCGATGGGGCGCCCCGCCCCTAGCCTGGAGGGGGTCACCTTAATCTCCTCGTGCGGGCAATCACCGCGGAGGCGGCGCGCAGGGCCCGCGCCGCATGGGATGTGAGAGCGCGGCGAAGCCATGGTGGACCATGCCCGACTTCCTGGAAAAGGTCACCAGGGGCCGGGGGGCGCGGGCGCTCAGGCTCGCCATGCCGGTGGGCCTCGCGGCCGCGGGCCTGCTGCTGGCGCTGCCCGCCGTCCCCGACGCGAGGCGGATGGCCTGGTTCGGGCTCTCGGTGGCCTACCTGCTCCCTCCCGCGGGCCTCGAGTCGGTGGTGCCCGTCGGGGTGGGCCTGGGCATCCACCCTGTGCTCATGGCCTACCTCGTCACGGTCGTGGACCTCGCCTGCGCGGCGTTCATATCGTGGAACTACGAGCTGGCGCGGAGGATCCCGCTCCTGGGGAGGTACGTGGCCCTCGTCGAGTCCAGGGGCGCGAGGCTGCTCGGCGCAAGCACCGCTGTGAGGGCCGGGCTCTGGGTGGCCCTCCTCCTCTTCATCGCGGTGCCGTTCAAGGGGTCGGGGGGCATCACCGGCGCCATCGTCGGGCGGGCCGTGGGGATGAGGCCCCTCCCGCTCGTGACGGCGCTGGCCACGGGTGCCATCGCGGGCGGGCTCGTCATCGCCTACTCGGCCGAGCTCGCCAGGCTCCTCCTCGGACGCGACCTCGTGGCGGGCGCCATCTACCTGCTGCTGGCGGCCCTCGCCGCGCTCTGCGCGGCGCTGCTCGTGCGGCTCGCCCGGATGCGGCGATGGGAGGGGCCGGCCCGGTCCTGAGGATGCGCCGCCCGCCGCCCTCGAAGGGCTTATCTCGGCCGCGGCCTCATTGGGGGCCCGTGGCCGGTCCCCCGTTCCGGTTCCT
>Ga0315276_10003981_pt1 | contig 13569 bp, 11 predicted proteins | sample YL17G05_0_MG_FD_204542 | JGI IMG/M metagenome (GOLD analysis project Ga0315276, IMG submission 204542) | Sediment microbial communities from Yellowstone Lake, YNP, Wyoming, USA - YL17G05_0 | ecosystem: Environmental > Aquatic > Freshwater > Lake > Sediment | place: USA: Wyoming | collected...
CCGCCTGATGAACCTGCAATGTCCAGGTCTGTGGGAGCAGGCCTGACGCCCTTCCAGGCCCCTCGGCTGACAAAGACCGTCACCTGGAGGAGATGCGAGTCGATCTTCGGGTCGGCCCAACGACACAGGGCAGACCAGACATACTGCCTGGCCATTGCCGGGGCCGAAGGATAGAGGAATTCCTCCTCGCGGAGGGACGGGATCAGCCTCTCATACGGCGTCTGGGCCACGGAGTTGGGTTCTCTCTCAAACCCGTGCAATCGGATCTTGGCCACGGCCTCCTCCACGACCACGGCCGCGATCGTCTGCTCGGTAGACAGCGTGGAATAGTGAATCGCCAATACGAACGTCCCGCCGACAAACAGCATCCCTACGGCCAAGATGGCCACTGCCAGCAAGACCTCGGTGAGCGAGAACCCTGGTTGTCTCAAGTCGTTTCTCATGGACGGTCAACCGCCCCCGATCAACGTCCCGGTCAAGGGCGCTATATGGATCGGCCTCAAGCGACTGAGATAGCCGCTCCAGGCCTTTCTCTCATCGTAGGCCTTTCGGAATTCCACGGCGCTGTAGACGATGAACGATCGCCGGCTGTTCTCCGGGCCTAACTTCTCCTGCACATAGTCGTCCTGAACGAACATCCCGCGGGGATCTTTGGAATCCCTGATCTTCGCCAAGGTGTTGAAGACATCGTCGTCGCTCTCAGTCGAAACACCGGATTTCCCGTCGTGGTTTCGGACACGGACCTCGTGGATCACCAGGTGGCCGGACGGTGAGAAGACCACCGAAAAGGACGTGACCTCACTCACATCCGAAGGACCGCTGATGCCGGCATCGTCCGAAACGGGATACTCCGCCCCAATCTGTACTTGATTGCCCACGATCTTCCTTTCTACCAAGGTCAGATCCATCACACCAAACAGGTCCGGCAGCCTGACTGGCTTGATCCCTTCCACCGCACGAAAGCCGTTGGCCAAGCCGGTTTTCTGCTTATCATGGATCACAAAGACCATGTATTGAGGGGCATTCATAGGGCCCTCACTGCGATAGGCCTTCTGAAAGCGAACGCCCACATACTCCTGTTGCTGGACGGCCATGGCCCGCGCTGACGTCAGGGCTGCCTCGACCAGGGATCGCACGGATTCCTCGGACTCAAACGAACGTAACAGCGCACGCATCGCAGGCAGACCAAGGCCCACCAAGGCGGCAATAATGCCGACCACCACCAGCATCTCGATCAGGGTCAAGCCCTGTTGTTGTGCGGCCATCCGTTTCATGTTGATCAACGACACCCGGCGGCATAGACCGCCCTATCGGTTCTTGATGTCATCCAGTGTGCCAAACGTCTTGTCAGGGCCTGCGGATCGTACCAGGGGAAAGTTGTCCCCTGGGCTATACACGTAGTCCAGGGGTATGCTCCAAGGGTCATAGGCCAGGGTCGGCACAGGCGGTTTTGCCCGCATCAGGGTCCTGCCATCCAGGGTGTCCATGATCACCCTGGACTGCGGTTCATCCAATAGCTTCCGACACATGAACTCGTTGCGAAGGCCCCGTTCCTTATCAGTATTTCCCAGACTTATCTTTTCCCGGCTCGGGTCAGGAAAGGTCCCGTTGGCGTCCTGGAACTCTGCCAAGGCACTATCCAGGATAGTGAATGTATTGCTGAGGACCTTTTCCTTGGCCTGTACGTCCAACCGTTTGAATACCATGACGAGCACACCGGCCAGCATCAGGATGATCGCCAGCACCACCAGCATCTCAACCAGTGTCACACCAGGTCTGGACGCTCGACTCTTCATAACGGCTACTCATATCACAGGTATCGCTGCCGGCTACCTGGAGAAGTTGCAGATGTCGTCAGAGGTCCCGTATATTCCATCGGCCCCGGCCGTGACCAGGATGTACGAGTCCGGCCTATGAGGCCACCCGGAACGCGGATTCTGCAAATCCAACAGTGGCACTCGGGGATCTCGGATGAAACGGTGAAAATTATCCACCGCCTGAGCTTGACTTCCAGCTCCCATGCCCCAGGGGCTCTTCTGCTCGCCGTTGACCTCCTTGAGAAAGATGAACTGGTCATTGTCGGAGTAGTCGTAGATCTCGCCACTGACCTTCCTTGACGGATCGGCCTTGTAGTAGAGGATGGGAGAACCCAGCTTGGTCTCCTTGACCACAGTCCCGTCAGGGATCAGAACCTTGTTTCGGGCGTACACGTCACAGAGGACAAAGGTGTCCGGGGCCAGCCGACCGACTTTGGCTGCCTCGTACAGCCCGGGCTCGTTCCCAACCGCACCCAACCGGAAGGCATGGGTCGTGTCAGGGTCCAGATAGAGGGCCCTACGATTGCCCAGGCCTTGGATGTTGTAGGCCACGTCGTTAACGTCCCATTTGGAATTGGGATCAAAGCCCCTCATGTCTCGTCCTACCAGGGCCTCGGCCAGCTTCTGGGCACCGCAGTAGAAAAGCCCCCCGCCAACTGAGGTATCCGACGGCGGGTAATCCCCGTAGTCGTTCTTGAAGGCCGTCAGCCCTACATCAATGGCAGTCAGTTGCACCTTCTGCTGGGTCTCCTTGGCAGTACGGCGGACCATACTCACGGCCGGGATCAGCAATCCCACAAGGATGGCAATGATCGCCACTACCGTCATGATCTCCACCATTGTGACGCCTAGTTCTTTCCGTTTCATACCTAGCCTCCTTGTCAGGAGTTGGGCTATTGCTTGTAGTTCGTGATGTCGTCACCGGTCCCGTACTCGCCGTCCCAACCTGCGGAGATCAGGATGTATGTGTCCGGCCTGTAGGGCCTGGCAGGCGCAACACCGGTCCCTGTGCCGGTGAAGTTGTACTGGGGGTTCTTGGTGAGCGTGTAGAACATCCCTGGAGTCGCCATCCTGTGTGCTTTAGGCGGGACAGAGGTGTCCCACGGCATACCGAGGTTCATGATGTCCAGGTTATCTCGATAGTTGTAGATGAACCCATTGTTGAGAGTGTCCGTAGGCATGGCCGTGTAGCGAGGATCATTGGCATCCTGGATGACCCCAGCGGGATCCGCCTTGTAGTACAGGATCGGCATACCCAACTTGGTTTCGCCGCCCCTACCCAGGTTCTCCGCCCGTTTATACACATCGAACAGCACGAACATCCGGTCGGTCGGAAACTTTCCACTCATGAAGCGACTGCCACTGATGGATGCCTGGTTGAACACGTCTGTCAGCATGTGGGCACTGACCTTCTCAGGCTCCAGGTAGGGGCCCTTCCTCTCCTTGAGGTTCGCATCGTTGGGAATGGCCAGGCGGTAGACCCCGCCGGGCTGGACGACGGAATCGGCCAGGAATCTGGACCCCGGGTGATAGCCCATCAGGTCCTGTCCCATCACGGCCTCGCACAGCTTCATTGCCCCACAATAGTACGATTGGCCCGAGGCATCCACGGCCCTGGAATCAGGATAGTCCTCGAACTCGTTGCGGAACATCTCCAGGGCCGGCTCAATCGCATGGAGCTGGGCCTTTTGCTTGACGTCCAAGGCATACCGCCTGACCTTGTTCAGGGCCGGGACCAACAGACCGATGAGGATCACGATGATGCTCATCACGGTCAGCAGCTCGATGATCGTAAAGGCCCCTTGTCTTGATTGTCTTGTCAGTTTCGTTGTCATGGGATTCTCCTTCCTAAACAAAACAGCCGATTATTACGTTTCTTCTACTCACCGCCAGATGAACCGCTCAGACCCTGGATCACCTGGATCATGGGCAGGAACACGGCCAATACGATGGTCATCACGATGCCGCCCAGTACCACGATCATGATCGGCTCCAGCAACGACATCAACGACCCGACCAACACGTCCACCTGCTCGTCGTAGTTGTCCGCGACCTTCAAGAGCATCTTGTCCAGGTCGCCCGTCTCCTCCCCGACCGCCACCATGTTGGTGATGATGCCGTCCACGACCTTGGACTGGCGCAAGGGACCGGCAAAGGTGTCACCCTGACGGATGGAGTTCTGGATCTTGTAGAGCATGTTGGTATAGACCTCATTGCCGGCGGTCTCCGCTGTGACCTTGATGGCATCCAGAATGGGGACGCCCGCGCTGATCAGGGTCCCCAGGGTTCGGGTCCATCGGGTCACCGCCACCTTGTTGGCCAATTGACCTACCACGGGCAGCCTCAAGGTAATCGTGTCCAGCACCACTCGACCCGGCCTGAACCGCCGAACGAACTTTATGATCGTGATCAAGGCAAACGGTATCCCCAGGAGAATGGCCCAGCCATATTGTTCGGCAATCCAGGTGCTGATGCGCATTACCGTGGTTGTAACCGGGTTCAGTTTGCCGCCGACCATCTCCGTCAATACGGTCTTAAACTGGGGGATGACGTATTTCATCAAGAGCAAGAGGATGCCAAACGCCGCACTCAACACCACCATCGGATACACCATCGCGCCCTTGACGCGAGACTTCAGTTTCAAGGCCTTCTCTTTGAAGTCCGCCACGCGGTCCAAGATCAGATCCAGCACGCCTCCGGCCTCGCCCGCTGCCACCATGCTCACCAGCAATCGGTCGAAACACCCATGATACTTGGCCAGGGCCTCGGACAGCGTGGACCCCCCTTCGATGTCATCCGCCACGTAGCCGATGATCCGCTTGAAGTTGCCTCTCTTCTGCTGCTCTTCGAGGATCCGCAGGGATCGCAAGATGGGCAAACCTGCATCCTGGAGCGTCGAGAGCTGCCTGCAGAACTGAGTGACCAGCCTGATCTTGACCTTGGCGTTTGCGCCGCGCCGGGTCTTGGTTCTGGCGGCCGCAGCCTTGGCCGCAGATGTCTTGACCCCTGCGGTCTTCAAACGGACCTTGGTGGGGAAATACCCCAGATTGCGGATCTTGCTGATGGCCTCCTTGTCGCTTAAGGCATCGATATCCGCCTTGACCTCGGTGCCCTGGGAATCCAATGCGATGTATTCGAAGAGGGGCATATCAACACCTCACTTTCTAAAGGCTCCGACCTGCAGGCCCTTTCTAAGGCCTAGCCTTCTGTAATCGTCTCCTTGACCACTTCATCAATCGTCGTAATGCCGTCAAAGATGGCGGCCAATCCATTTTCCCGGAGCAAACGCATCCCGATCTTCTGGGCCGCCGCACGCAACACATTGGTTGAGGCCTTCTCCATTATCAAGTGGCGGATCTCGTCGTTAAACGTCATGATCTCGAAAAGGCCGATTCGGCCCTTGTAGCCGGTGTTGTTGCACCTGTTGCATCCCCGACCATAGAAGAACCTCTTTCCCTTGATCTGGTCCCTGGTCAACTGCAGTTCAAAGAGCTGCTCGTCGGTGGGATCAAACTCCGTCTTGCAGTTGGTACAAATCCTCCGAACCAGTCGTTGGGCGACCACGCCCTCGATCGTGGCCGTCAGCAGGAACGGCTCAACCCCAAGATCGAGCAGTCTCGCGATCGAACTGGGCGCGTCGTTGGTGTGCAGCGTCGTAAGCACCAAGTGCCCTGTTAAAGACGCCTGTGCCGCAATCCTCGCTGTCTCCAAATCGCGAATCTCGCCCACCAAAACGATGTCCGGGTCCTGACGCAGGATGGACCGCAGGCACCGGCCAAAGGTCAAGCCAATATCCTCTCGGATCTGCACCTGAACCACCCCATCCAGATCATATTCCACCGGGTCCTCCGTGGTGATGATCTTGGCTTCAATGTCATTCAGGCTATTGAGGGCGGAGTATAGAGTCGTCGTCTTGCCACAGCCCGTCGGCCCCGTGACGATCACGATCCCGTTCGGCTTGTGAATCAGTTGTTCAAAGACCTTCAGTTCCTCCGATCTGAGCCCCAACTTCTGCATGTCAAAACTGATCTGAGACCGGTCCAGGATACGCAACACCACGCTCTCGCCAAACATCGTGGGCAGCACGCTGACGCGGAGGTCCACGGGATTTCCGCCCACCTGCAGCGAGATACGGCCATCCTGGGGGAGCCGCCTCTCCGCAATGTCCAGATTCGCCATGACCTTGATACGGGAACTCAGAGCGGCAGCGATATACTTGGGCGGCGGAATCATCTCATAGAGCACGCCATCGATGCGATACCGCATCTTGTACTCGGCCTCGAATGGCTCAAAGTGGACGTCGGAGGCCTTGTCGCGAATGGCCTGCAAGAGCACAAGGTTCAATAGCTTCTTGACAGGGTTGGACTCCGACAGCTCCTTCAGCTCATCCAGGTCGATACTCTGGTTCCTGCCCTCAAACTCGGCCAGGAAGCTGTCTCCCTGAATCTCGGAGATCAGGTCGTTGATGCTCTCGTCCGCCGTTTTGTCCTGGTAGTACCTGCCCAAGGCCTTGTCAAGGGCAGCGGCATCGGTGATCTTGGCCTTGACCTTGAAACCCGTCAGGGTGCCCAGATCATCCGACGCCTTGAAGTTCTCAGGGCTATCGATCGCAATCGTAAGTTCTTTGGCGACAGGATCGAACTCTATGGGTAATACCCGATAGCCTTTGGCCATCTGTGCGGGTACCTTGTCAAGGACCTGCGGCGATATCGTCAGGCCATCGATATTGGTGTACTCCATCCCTCGCTGTGCGGCCAAGGCCACATTAAGCTGATCCTCAGTAATGAGGCCTTTCTGAATGAAAACTTGACCTATCTTAACACCACCGCCCCGTTCCTTCTGAGTCTTGAGGCAGTCATGGACCTGCTCGCGACTGACAAGCCCCATCTTGGTAAGAATCCTACCGATGGGCCTGGCCCGCAGTTGCTCAAGAGGTGGAAGCTTGGATGTCTTGACATCAAAAGCCATATTCTTCACCAACCCGGTCTATCTTCAAGTTCCACTATATTGTACCGCACCAAGACTATTCTATAACGGCATTTAATAATAAGACACGTGGTTTTCAGTGCGCACCATGGTATGGCAACATCCCCCGCACACAGCCCAATTGGGTTCCGACGGGCCGTCCTCCACGCCAGCAACCAGGAAAAAGCTGAGGCCCGCTCTTGCCTAGGTCCTCAGGATCGGCCCCATGTCCTCGAGCTCCTTCTCGGCTGCCGTCTTGACCGTGGCAAGTTTGGCCTTCCCACCCTTCATGGCCGAGATCTTCGCCTTGGCCTTGTCATACAAAGCGCCTGGTTGCTTGGCCTTGTCCATCATCTCCTCCAGGGAGATCCTTCCCTCATCGTAAAGCTGCCACAGGTGTTCATCCAGAAGCTGCATGCCCAACTTCTTCCCGGTCTGGATGCTGGAGTCAATCCGATAGGTCTTGTTCTCACGGATGAGGTTGGCGATGGCCGGTGTAACTACCATGAATTCATAGGCTGCCACTCGGCCCTTGCCAGTTGCCAAGGGGCACAGGGCCTGAGCAAGTACGGCAATGAGATTGCTGCTCAACTGAACGCGAATCTGCTCCTGTTGGGCCACGGGGAAGACGTCGATAATTCGGCTGATCGTACCGGACGCACTGGTTGTATGAAGTGTGCTGAATACCAGGTGTCCTGTTTCTGCCGCCCGCACAGCCGCCTCAATCGTCTCCAAGTCTCGAAGCTCGCCGACCAGGATCACATCTGGGTCCATACGCAAGACCCTCCTAAGGGCCTCGCTGAAGCTGGGCACGTCTACGCCGACCTCTCGCTGATTTATAATGCACTTCTTGTGGCTATGATAGTACTCGATCGGGTCCTCAACCGTAACGATATGCCTATCCAAGTTCTCATTCACGTAATTAATCATAGTGGCTAGGGTGGTAGTCTTGCCACTACCCGTTGGTCCGGTAACAAGGAACATCCCTCTTGGCCGGCGGCACAGTGCGGAGATAATCTTGGGCAGGCCGATCTCCTCAAACGTCATGATCTTGTTGGGAATCAGGCGCAAGACCATAGACGTATTGCCTTTTTGCTTGAAGACAGAGACGCGGAACCTGGCCGCGTCGCCAAAGGCAAAGCCGAAGTCAGTACCACCTTCCTCCTGAAGCTCCTGTTGGCCTCGCTCCGGTGTGACACTCTTCATCAGTGCAACGGTATCATCCGGTTCCAAGACCTTCGTCTCCAGGGATCGCAGTCGCCCGTGAATCCTAAAGATCGGAGGTCGCCCCACGGTGATGTGGATATCCGATGCCCCCTGCTCAACACAGGCCTGGAGCAGCCTATCCATGTTTACTGTAGACATCTGGTCAAACCTCGAACATTAACGATCAGTCCACGACTCCTTCCATCTGGGCCTCGCTGGCTACTTCCGACAAAGTCGTCACACCCCTGAACACCTTCATTTTACCGTCCTCCAGCAGCGTACGCATCCCTGCCGCCTTGGCCGCCTGCCTCAGCTCGGTAGTTGTGGCCTTCCTAAAGGCTAACTCGCGCAGGCGAGTGTTCAACTCGATCATTTCAAATATGCCCAGTCGACCTTTGTAACCTGTTCCTAGACATGCGCTGCAGCCTGCGCCCTTGTAGAACGTCTGCTTCCCGGCCTCTTCGGGGGAAATACCCAGCAGTCGCAACTGCTTCGGATCTGGGTCCGGATCAACGGTCTTGCATTTCTTGCAGATGACTCGGATAAGTCGTTGAGCCATAATGGCTTGAATGGAACTGGCCACTAGGAAGGGCTTGACGCCCATGTCAATCAGACGGGTAATGGCACTGCACGCATCGTTGGTGTGGAGCGTGCTAAACACCAGATGCCCCGTGAGGGCCGCCTGAATAGCGATATCGGCCACCACGCCGTCACGGATTTCACCGATGAGAATGATGTTGGGCGCCTGACGGAGCATGGCTCGCAGAATCTTATCAAATGTAAGCCCAATATCTTCCTTGACTTGGCATTGATTCATACCGGCGAAGTTATACTCCACGGGGTCCTCCGCCGTGATGATCTTCTTATCCGGCTTGTTCAATTCCTGGAGCGCCGCGTAAAGGGTCGTGGTCTTGCCGCTCCCTGTTGGCCCAGTGACAAGGAATATCCCGTTGGGTCTGCGGATGATTCGTTGAAACTGCTCGTTGTTGTCCTGTTCGAAACCAAGTGCGCCAATTCCAATATTCACTGCATCCGGCCGCAAGATACGCAGAACAACGCTCTCGCCGTGGCTGGCCGGCAGCGCAGAGACGCGGAAATCAATATCTTGATCCGCAATCCGGCGCTTGATACGGCCATCCTGGGTGAGTCGTTTCTCGGCGATATCCATGCCGGAGAGGATCTTCAGACGCGTCATGATCTGGGGCTGCATGTTCTTGGGAAGGTTGTCTTTCTCCAGGCAGACGCCGTCAACTCGATATCTGACCCGCACGCGGTCAGCCATGGGCTCAAAGTGAATATCGCTTGCCCGCATGTGGTAAGCCGCATCAATAATCAGGTTAACCAGCCTTACAATAGGCCCATCGTCGGCCGCGCCGGCAGCACCTGCACGCAGGATCTCTGCCTGAAGTGCATCTCCAAACTCGGCAAGCTCGGCGGCAGTAGCATCAATGCTGTGCCTGAGTTGATCGCTCTGTTGCTGCGATTCATGATCTGCTGTCTGGTCCAAGTAGGCCCGTATCCTAGAGGCACTGGCCAGGTGGCACTCCAATTCGGCATTGGTACGGAGCCGAACCGCATCCATCATGTCCAGATCGAGTGGATCGCCAATGATCAATTGGAGCTTCCCGTTCTCCAGCCTCAACGGAATGATGTTGTGACGCTTGATCAGATCCTGGGGGATCAGATTCGCATATCCAGCAGGCACGGCGGCCTGGTCCAAATTGACGTACTTAAGGCCGAATTGCTTGGCCAAGGCCTTGGTGAGTGTCTCTTCATCAATGAGCTTCTTGTCCAGCAGGACCTGCCCCAGTCGCTTGCCGGTACTCTTAGCCGTCTTGATGGAATCGACGATCGCCTGCTTATCCACCACGCCGGCCTTGTAGAGGATTTCACCCAGATGTCTCCGAGTACTGGTCATGGAGTCCTCAAAATATAACGCCTCCCCATATTAGGACTAGGCTTGCCTATTATAACACTCGTCCGTGGGTAAGTCAAAGCCCCAGCCTCAGGCGCACCATATTCAGGGCGGTCTGAGCTGCCCTCTGGCGTATGAATTGCCTATCCCTTGAGAACTGGAACCGTTCCGTGGCTGTGCCTTCTTCACTGTCTACACCGATGAACACCAACCCCACTGGCTTCTCAAACGTGCCACCACTTGGTCCGGCTATGCCGGTTATGCCGACCGCATAGTCTGTGCGGGCCATCCGCCTTGCGCCCCGAGCCATCGCGATAGCAACCTGTTCACTGACTGCGCCGTAGGTGTCGAGCCAATCTGCCGGTACGGCCAGCTCATGGATCTTGGCCTCGTTGCTATACACGATCCAACCACAGGTGAAGTACTGACTGGAGCCCGCCACATCCGTCAGCATCCTGGCAACAAGGCCGCCGGTGCAGGATTCAGCCACCGCGATGGTCTTTCCCATACTGGCCAACTGTCCACCCACGACGTGGGCCAGGGTCTGCTCGCCAGTGCCGAAGATCAGGGTCCCCAGTTTATTTCGCAGAAACGCGACATCCACCTCCGCCAATCGTCCGGCCTCGTCCGGGTCACCCGCCATGGCAATCACGTGCAGAGTGACAATCCCGTACTCCACTGTACAGTTGACCAGGGGGTTCCGGTCCCTCTCCATGATAGAGCCGATCATTTCGGCAATAGCCGACTCGCCTGCCCCAAAACACCGCAGCCGGTGCACAACCACCGCTTGACCGACGCATGCCTCTCGCAAGACCGGCACTACAGACCGCCCAAACATCTGTTTCATCTCTGACGGAACCCCGGGCATGGCAGCAATCAACTTGCCATCCCTGCGTCCCAAGATGCCTGGGGCTGTCCCCACCTCATTGGGGATGGCCTCGGTCCCTTCCGGCAGATACGCCTGGACGGCGTTGATATCCGGCATCCGGACACCACGATGGGTGAAAAAAACCTTGATCTGATCGAGCAACTCCTCCTCCAGGTGGAGTCCCACCCCAAGGAATACCGCAACGGCCTGACGCGTCAGGTCATCAGCAGTCGGCCCCAAGCCGCCGGTCACCAGGATGACGTCCGTGTCCTCACACGCCAAGTGCAGCGCACGCACGATCTGATCGACGTCGTCACCGACAGTAAAGCGACCGGCCACAGGTATGCCAAGGCACATCATTTCATTGCCCAGGAAGGCGGCGTTGGTATCCACGGTCTGGCCGTCGAGCAGTTCGTTGCCTACGCTGATGACACTTGCCTTCTTCATGGCCTCAGATATCGATCATCGCCTTGATCACCCCGTCTCTGTAGGCCGAGACCATCTCGAAGGCCTCCTGGCACCGATCAATGCCAAAGGTATGGGTGGCCATGAAATCCACATTCACCCTGCCTTGTTCGATCCACTCAACGGCCGCGTGCGAGCAGCGGTTCTGGCGCCTGACATTGAGGATCGAGATCTCGTGGCGACGCATCCTGTGGATGTCCAGAGTGATCCTGTCGGTCCTGGGAATGCCGAGCAGCATGAGCCTGGCGCCCGGCTTGAGCAGTCCTGCGGCCTGGTCGATGGTCTCCTGCTGGCCCGCGCACTCAAACACGGCATCCATGCCATTAGGTTGCAGATCCAGTATCCTGCGAACGATGTCTTCCAGATTCGGATGGCCGGCCCAGGTAGCCCCATGCTCCTTGGCAGCGGCCAATCTTTCCGGCACCAGATCCGTCACGAAACAGCGTCCCGCACCCGCTGCCTTGGCACTGACCAGACAACTCAGGCCTATCGGCCCTGCCCCCAGGATCGCCAAATCCGCCCCCTTGGCAAGCCCGGCTGACTGAACCGTGTATAGGGCAATGGCCAGCGGCTCACACAAGACACCCTCTTCAAGTGTCATTCCCTCGCCCAACGGATAGCAGCAGTCCTGAGGCATCACTATGTACTCGCACAGGCAGCCGGCCAGTTGGCCCGGACAGCCCAGGAACCTCAGACTCCTGCAGGTGTTCTCCCTGCCGCTGCTGCACTGATCGCATCGGTGGCAACAGACTGCTGGATCCACTGCCACGCGGTCGCCGATCTTGACGCGATCGACCGCATCTCCGACCGCCTCGACCACGGCTGCGCATTCATGGCCGAGGATGAACGGATATCGGATGGTATCCGGCCCGATCCGTCCGGTCTCATAGTAGTGGACGTCGGAACCGCAGACTCCCACCCGCCTGATCCTCAGTAGGACGTCCGTATCGGACTGCACCTGCGGTTTAGGCCATTCCTGAATCTCAATACGTCGAAGACCGGCCAGTACGGCTGCCTTCATGGATCCATGTCTCCACAGTCCAACACGTCAGACATTGAACCTGAAATTGATGATGTCGCCATCCCGGACCACGTAGTCCTTGCCCTCCAGCCAGAACTTGCCGGCGGCCCTGAGAGCCTTTTCGCTGCCATAGGCCTTTATGTCCTCAAAGCCAAAGATCTCAGCCCGAATGAATCCTCGTTTGATGTCACTGTGGACCTTGCCGGCCGCATCGACCGCCACCGTCCCCTTTTGGATCTGCCAGGCCCGCACCTCATCGGACCCGACGGTAAGAAAGCTGATCAGCCCCAAGGCCGCATAGCAACTGTTGACGAACTTGCCTACGCCAGAGGTCTGGATCCCCATGTCGGCCATGAAGTCCGCCCGACTGGAAGGGTCCAGTTGCGACAGTTCATACTCGATCTTGGCGCAGATCGACACCACCGGCACCGACGCATCCAACGTACCTGGAAAGTCAAACACCTTGTCCAGTTGGCCTTCACCGACGTTGACCGCCACGGCCAGAGGCTTGAGGGTCAGGAACGCCAACGACTTGATCATCTCCCGCTCTGCCTCCGTCCCGATCACGGAACGGATCGGCTTCTCCGACTCAATCGCTTCCTGCAGCTTCTTCTGAAGGACCAGTTCCGCCCTGTCATGGGCCTGGGTGGGCGTGGGTCTGAGGACCTGCTTTTCGAGGCGATCGATCCGCGTGGTCACCAGCTCCAGATCAGCCAACAGCAGCTCCGTGCGGAGCTCCGACAGGTCCCGGACCGGATCGACCCGACTTCGGTACATCGGCACTGTGGGATCTTCAAAGGCCCGGACCACAAGGACCAGCATGTCCACGGTCCGGATCTGGTTGACCAGGCGGCGGGCCGCAGCACGACCATGGTCATTCTCGAAATCAAGGCCCGGCACGTCCAGACAATCAACCGTGGCGTACGTCGTCTTCTTCGGCTTGTAGTGCCCCGAGAGCCAATCGATGCGGGCGTCCGGCACAGGCACGATCGCCTCATCAATGGCCGGCGTGCCCAGCGGCGCCATGGGCTTGCCGCTGATGGCGGCCAGCAGCGTACCCTTGCCGGATTGGAGTAACCCTATCAGTGCAACCTTCATTCCACGTCCTCTAACCCTATTTAAGCGGAACCACGACGATGTTTGTACTCAACAAAAAACCTCAGTTGGGCACACCTGATATGAGTCCTTCCGCTTGCGGGAGGACTCGTATCAACATAGGTTTTGAACGCAGCGAGGCCCTTTTGAATAGTCTAATCCAAACGACAGGATTAGACTATTCAAAGTGTGCCCAACTGAGATTTTTTATCCATTT
>Ga0315276_10003982_pt1 | contig 13567 bp, 11 predicted proteins | sample YL17G05_0_MG_FD_204542 | JGI IMG/M metagenome (GOLD analysis project Ga0315276, IMG submission 204542) | Sediment microbial communities from Yellowstone Lake, YNP, Wyoming, USA - YL17G05_0 | ecosystem: Environmental > Aquatic > Freshwater > Lake > Sediment | place: USA: Wyoming | collected...
CGTCGCCCCCGAGAACGCGCAGCGCGGCCTCGACCCGCACCAGGGCGCCGTGCTGCTCCACGACGGCATCACCGGGCAACTGGTCGCCGTCCTCAACGCATCGCCGGTGACCGAGATCCGGACCGCCGCCGTCTCCGCCGTCGCGACGAAGCTGCTCGCCCGGCCCGCGTCGCGCACCGTGGCGATCCTCGGCTCCGGCGTACAGGGCCGGTCGCACGTGGACGCGATGCAGACCGTGCTCGACGACCCGATCATCCGCATCTGGAGCCGCAACCTCGCCCACGCCGAAGCCCTCGCGCTGGAGACGCACTCGCTCGTGGCGGCGTCGGTCGAGGAGGCACTCGACGGCGCCGACATCGTCTGCACGACGACCGCCGCCAGTGAGCCGATCGTCGAGCTGGAATGGCTGGCGCCGGGAGCTCACATCAACGCGGCCGGAGCGTTTCCGAACGGCAAGGCGCGGGAGCTCAGCTCGAAGACCGTCGCGGCAGCGCGGCTCTTCGTCGACCGGCGCGAGTCGACGTTGAGCGAGGCCGGCGACTTCCTGGTCGCGGCCGCCGAGGAAGGGCTCGGCGACGAGCACATCGTCGCGGAGCTGGGCGAGCTCCTGAACGGCGCCCCTCTGGGACGCCGGTCGGACGACGAGCTGACGGTGTTCAAGTCGTGCGGGATCGCCGCAGAGGATCTCGCCGCCGCCCAGCTCTGCGTGGCAAGGGCGCGCGAGCGCGGGATCGGAGTTGAGGTCGAGTTCTGACCCAGCTCGTCGAGATCGAGGCCGCCCGCGAGCGCATCGGCGACGTTGCGATCCGCACCCCCTGATCTGGCTGGCGGGTCCCAGTTGATCGACGACCCGCTCGAGGCCGGGCGCTAGATTGAGTATGACCATGTGAACGACTCGCGACGGCAGATCGCAGCCTCGCACGGGCACACACTCGAGATCAGGGAGAGCTCTCATGCCGAACCGCACACCTGCCGGCAAATGGCGCTGGATCGGTGCCGTTAGCTGCGTCGCCGCACTCGCCGTCCTTGCCACCGGATCCGTTCTCGCCGCGTCAGCGGCAGGTCCCACGAACACGCTGGAACCGTCGATAACGGGGAGCCCCATCGTGGGGAAGGAGCTGACCGGTGACCGTGGCGTCTGGACGGGCATAAGCATCACCTACCTCTATCGCTGGCTGCGCTGCAACGCGAGCGGCGCCAGCTGCAACGGGATCAATGGCGCGACGGGCAGCAAGTACACGCTCACATCGGCCGACCTGGGAGCGACGATCCGCTTCGAGGTCACGGCTTCGAACACGGATGGCAAGAAGACCGCGACCTCCAACGAAACGACGGAGATCACGACTGGTACGGGCGTGCCCGCAAGCAGCTCGCCGCCGATCATCACGGGCAACGCCACCGTCGGGGCTACGTTGACCGCGACCACCGGCTCGTGGGTCGGCGACAAGCCGATCACGTTCTCGTATCAGTGGCAGCGCTGTGACAAGAGCGGCAACTCGTGCGCTTCGATCTCGGGCGCGACCAAGGACTCGTACAAGCTCACCCAGAAGCAGGTCGGCTACACGGTTCGCATGCGGGTAACCGGTAAGAACAGCCGTGGCAAGGGGACGGCGATCTCGGATCAGACCGGCCCCGTGACGGACGCCTCCGGCGGCGGCGTGATCGAGCTGCCGGGTGGCGGAAAGTCGGTCGACGTCACGGACGTGCCCAAGGGTGAGCGGCTGATCGTGAACACCGTCTCGTTCAGCCCGAGCCCTGTCCGCTCGCGCGGCCAGTCCATCACGGTCACCATCATCATCAAGGACACGCGCGGCTACTTCGTCCGCAATGCCTACGTGTTCCTCCGCTCGACGCCGATCGTGACGTCCACCCCGACCGACGCGCAGACGGCGACGGACGGCAAGATCACCTACTCGGTCATGCCCGAGTCGGACTTCCCGATCAAGAACGGCTATAGCGTTCAGTTCTACGTGAAGGCGTACCGCAAGGGCGATCCGTCGCTCGCCGGCATCTCCGGCACACGGCTGGTGCAGGTACCGACCGCGAAGCCATAGTCCCGACGGGAGTCACGGCCGGGGGCGCCATGCGGCGCGCCCCCGGCCTCCCTGCCAACGCCGCACGCTCTCGGCAAGAATGCCGTGATGCGAACCGTCTCCCTCACAGCGCTCCGCCGCCTCGCGATCGCCGCCCAGGGGTATGCCTCACGCTCCCGCACGGGCTCGTCACGCGAGGTCGAGGAGACGATCCGGCGGCTCTCGTGCGTCCAGCTCGATTCGATCTCGGCCGTCGAGCGCAGTCACCGGATCGCCCTCAGCTCCCGCGTTGGCGCCTACCGCCCCGGCACCGTCCCACGGCTTCTTGCCCGGGGCCGCGTGTTCGAGTACTGGGCCCATGAGGCATGCCTGCTGCCGGTCGAGGAGTGGCCGCTCTTCGTCGCCCAGATGCAGGAGGGGGGCCGCCGCTGGTACGGCGATGTCGGCGAGACGCACCCGCACCTCGCCGAGGAGATCCTGGAGGAGATCCGTGTCAGGGGCCCACTCGGCTCGCGGCACTTCGAGGGAACGAGCGAGGGCGGGATGTGGAACTGGAAGCCGGCGAAGGCGATGCTCGACCGGCTCTGGAACCACGGCGACCTCGTGATTGCAGGCCGGCAAGGATTTCAGCGGCTCTACGACCTGCCCGAGCGGGTGATCCCGAAGGAGGTGCTCGACGCCCCCCTTCCGGGCGAGACGGAGCGTCTGCGCGCGCTCGTCGTCAAGGCGGTACGCGCGCGGGGAGCGCTGACGGAGGCCGGCATTGTCGAGCACTGGCGGCTGAGGGGTGGGGTCGTGCGGGTCCGGCCCATTGGCGACGGACTCGTCGCCGACGGTCTGCTCGAGCGCGTTTCGGTCGACGACGGCGGTGCGCCCGTTCTCGTCGTCGCCGGCGCCGACCTCGCACCGGACGCACCGACGGCCGCGGTGCTGCTGTCGCCGTTCGACAACCTACTCTGGGACCGGCCGTTCGCCCGGCGCGCGCTCGGGTTCGACCACCTGATCGAGGTCTACAAGAAGGAGCACGAACGGCAGTACGGCTACTACGTGCTGCCGCTGCTCTGGCGCGACCGCATCGTCGGCCGAGCCGACCTCAAGTCGGAGCGCGGCGAGGGGGCCCTCGTGCTGAAGGCGTTCCACCGCGAGCGCGGAGTCCGCGCCTCGGCCGCACTCGACGATGCGCTCGACCGTGCGCTCGACCGGCTGCGCCGCGCGTGCGGGCTCGAGTCGGTGCGCCGCTGACCAGCCGTCGACCCTTCTGCGTCGTACCTCCAGCTGACGACTACCATCCGCCGCATGGACTTCGAGACGCGAGCGATCCACGTGGGGCAGGAGCCCGACCCGGCGACGGGTGCGGTGACGACCCCGATCTACCAGACCTCCACGTACGTCCAGGAGGCGGTGGGCGTGCACAAGGGCTACGACTACGCCCGCGTCGCGAACCCGACGCGAACGGCGCTCGAGGAGTGCCTCGCCTCGCTCGAATCGGCGGCGTTCGGGCACGCCTTCTCGTCAGGGCTCGGCGCCGCGACGACGATCATGCATCTCGTCGACCCGGGTGATCGGCTCGTCTGCGTGAACGACGTCTACGGCGGCATGTACCGCATGTTCTCGCAGGTCTACGAGCCGAAGGGATATGCCTTCGACTACGTCACGCCCGACGAGGTGTCGACGAACCTGGCGGCCCATCTCGACGAGCGCACGCGCATGGTGTGGATCGAGTCGCCCACGAATCCGCTGCTCAACGTCGTCGACATCCGGGCCGCAGCCGACGCCGCGCACGCCGCCGGCGCATTGCTCGTCGTCGACAACACGTTTGCCACCCCGTATCTCCAGCAGCCGCTCGAGCTCGGAGCGGACATCGTCGTGCATTCCACCACGAAGTACCTCGGCGGCCACTCCGACGTCGTCGGCGGCTTCACGGCCACGAACGACCCCACGATCTCGGAGCGCCTCCGCTTCCTCCAGAAGTCACTCGGCGCAGTTCCGGGGCCGTTCGACGCCTGGCTCGTGCTGCGCGGGCTCAAGACCCTCGCCGTCCGCATGCGCCAGCACTGCGAGAACGCGCGCGCTGTCGTCGCGTTTCTCCAGGATCACCCGAGCGTGACCGAGGTTCTTTACCCCGGCCTGCCGGACCACCCCGGGCACGCGATCGCCGCCCGCCAGATGCTCGATTTCGGAGGCATGGTCTCGTTCCTCGTCGAATCCGAGCAGGAGGCCGTCGACCTCGTTGCCCGCACGAAGGTGTGGGCCCTCGCCGAGAGCCTCGGCGGCGTCGAGAGCCTGATCGAGCATCCGTTCCGGATGACGCACGCAGCCACGGCCGACGGTCCATTCGCGTCGCCCCGCAACCTGGTGCGACTCTCGGCCGGGATCGAGTCTGCCGACGACCTGATCGCCGATCTCGCGCAGGCGCTCGCACCGGTGCCCGCCGCGTCCGCCTGACCGCGGAGAATCCTCCAACCGCCGGAAACTCCGGCGAAAGGCTGAAACCTCTCGCCTCTCTTCGCCCGGCCGGGGAGAGGCTTCAGCCTCTCCCCTGGGTCTCGCCGCAGACCCGACCGACCCTACGGTCGGGTACGTTGACGCCCGTGACGCTTCCCGTTCATGCCCCGATCGACCTCCTCCACCAGGGGCGACCACGGAACGTCGGCTGTTATCTCGTCGAGACCGACGACGGAAAGGCGCTCTTCGACTGCGGGCCGACCACCTGCGTGCCGGCCCTGAAGGACGGCCTCGCGAGTCGCGGGCTCGAGATCGGCGATATCCGCCACCTCCTCCTCTCCCACATCCACCTCGACCACGCCGGCGCCGCGGGTGCGCTCGTGCGCGAGAGCCCGGCGCTGCAGGTGCACGCTTCGGAGATCGGCGCGTTTCACCTGAGCGACCCGAGCAAGCTGGAGTCGAGCGCGCGCAGGCTGTACGGGGACACATTCGACCGGCTCTGGGGCGAGCTCGTCCCCGTGCCGGCAGCGAACATCCGGATCGTCGGGCCCGACGTCCTCGGGCTCGAGTGCTTCCCGAGCACGGGGCACGCGAGTCACCACGTCTCGATGCTGCACGGTGACGGCACCCTGTACGCCGGTGACTCGACCGGCGTGCGGATCGCTCCCGCACGGTTCGTGCTCGCACCGACGCCGCCACCGGATATCGATCTCGAGGCGTGGGAGCAAACGATCGCGGAGACCGAGCGACGGGCACCCGCGCGCCTCGCGCTGACGCACTTCGGCGTGTTCGAGGACGTCTCGGAGCATCTCGGACGGCTGCGCGAGACGCTCCATACCTGGGGGGAACGGGTCGGCCACGGCATGGACGGGCCAACGTTCGTCGCAGCCGCACGTGCCGACTGCCTCGCGTCCGATCCGGCCGAGGTCGAGATGTACGACCACGCGGCCCCGTACGACCAGTGCTTCCTGGGGCTCGAGCGCTACTGGCGCAAGCGCCAGGCGACTCCCGCCTAGGATGCTCGCTCCGCTCGGGCCGCCCGAGCGCGAGGCCGCAGCGAGCTTCATCCGCGAGCTCGGAGACGGGTGGCGGGAGTTCCGGTCGCGCACGTGGATCTGGGTCGTCGCGCTCGGGTTCGCCTTCGTGAACGGGGCCGAGTCGGCGGGGCTCAACATCCTCGGCCCGGTGATCGCCAAGGAGTCGCTCGGCGGGGCGGCGGTCTGGGGCCTCGTGCTCGCGGCACTGGGCGTCGGGCTCGTGCTCGGCAGCCTCGTGGCGCTCCGGATCCGCCCCGAGCGACCGCTTCTCGTGGGCGTCGTCGCGATCACCCTCCTGGTTCCCCCGCTCGTGCTGCTCGCATTCGAGGCCCCGTGGCAGGCGATCGCAGCGTCGGCTCTCCTCGCCGGGATCGGGATCGAGCTGTTCTCGGTCTTCTGGGACACGTCCCTCCAGGCGCACGTGCCGAACGAGGTGCTCTCCCGCGTCTCGGCCTGGGACGCGATCGGCATCGAGCAGACGCTCTGGCTCTGCGCCGGGATCGTCTTCGTCGGCATCTCCTCGCAGCTGCTCTCACGGGAGGTGCGGGAGCTGCCGCGCACGCCCCCGACGCCCGCGTAGAGATCTATCCTTCGCGCGGCGATGGAACGCGAGGCAAGAATCTCACTGGCCGCATACCGCTGCCTCTACCCCGGGGCGGTCGAGCTCGGCAGCGTGACCGTCATGCGCGCGGCGGCGGCGCCGGCGAGCCCGATGCTGAACCAGATCGTCGGTCTGGGAGTCGACGAGCCGGCCACCGAGGACGCCCTCGATGCGGCGCTCGCGGCGATGGGCGACGACGTCAGCTGCTACGTGGCGGTCTTCCCGGGTGCCCGACCGGCGGAGCTGATCGACTGGCTGAGCGAACGCGGGCTCGAGCCGGGGTGGGGCTGGATGACGTTCCGGCGGGGGCTCGACGAGGCGCCCGAGCATCCGACCGCGCTTCGGCTGGTGCGGGTCGGCCCCGCGGAGGCGCAGGCCTTCGGTCACATCGCGGCGACCGGCTACGGCCTGCCCGAGGCCGCGGCCCCGTGGGCGGCAGGTGCGTACGAGGCCGGCTGGGACTGCTGGCTCGCGCTCGACGGCGACGAGCCCGCGGCGGCGGCCGGCCTGTACGCCGCGGAGGGCGTCGGCTACCTCGGCTTCGCCGCGACGCTGCCGGAGCACCGGGGCAAGGGCGCGCAGAGCGCGCTGCTCGCAGCGCGGATCCGGCACGCCCGCGAGCTGGGCTGTGACGTCCTCGTCACCGAGACGGGCGAGCGGCGAGACGACCTGCCCTCGGGCTCGTACCGCAACATCCTGCGCGCGGGGTTCACCGAGGTCGCGGTGCGGGCGAACTGGCTCCGTCAGGCGCGCGTCACGCAAACCCCGTAACGAGCCATCGCCGCCGCAGGAAGCGCGCGCCCATCAGCACGAGCCGCGTCACGATGAGCACTGCCAGGGCGGCCCACACGCCCCGTACCCCCCAGTCCTCGCGTACCACGACGGCGAGCATTCCGGCACACGCGGCGAAGGCCGCCGCCATCGACAGCGCCAGGTAGCGGCCGTCGCTCGCCCCGATCAGGATGCCGTCGAGCGCGAAGACGATGCCGTTGAGGGGCTGCATCAGCGCGAAGATCGGCCACAGCAGCGCGCACTGGGCGAGCACGGTGGGATCGGACGTGAAGGCCCGGGGAATCACGTCTCCCAGGGCGAGCAGCACGACAGCGAACACGCTGCCGACGACGATCGAGAGCCAGATCATCCGCACGCTCGCCGCAAACGCCTCATCGGCACGGGTCGCCCCGAGCTCCTGCCCGACGATGATCTGGCCTGCGATCGCGATCGCGTCGAGCACGAGGGCGAGGAAGATCCACAGCTGGAACGCGATCTGGTGGGCGGCGAGCGGGGCATCGCCGAGCCGGGCCACGACCGCGCCAGCCAACACGAACGAGGCGATCAGCGATGCCGTGCGGATGAAGATGAACTTGCCGAGCGAGAGCAAGCGCCGGGCGAGCTCGGGCCGCAGGCCGGCGTTCGCTCGACCGACGCGACGCAGGATCGCGACGGCCATGGCGATGCCCATGCCGGTCTGCGCGACCACCGTCCCCCAGGCCGACCCCTCGATGCCGAGGTCGAGACCGTAGACGAGGACGATCTCGAGGATCACGTTGGCGACGTTGCCGGCGATCACGATCAGAAGCGGCGTGCGGAGGTCGGAGACACCCCGGAGAAAGCCCTGGCCGCCGATCGCGATGAACGCCGAGGGGATCCCGAGGGCCATGATCCTCAGGTATGTGACCGCGTAGTCCGCAGTCGGTCCCTCGGCGCCGAAGAGATCGACGACGGGGGCCGCGAGCACGGCCACCGCGATGCCGAGCGCGCAGCCGAAGGCGAGCGAGAGCCAGAGGCACTGCGCGCCGAGGCGCGCGGCGGTCACGTCCTCCCCGGCCCCGGTGGCACGGGCGACCTGGGCCGTCGTCCCGTACTGGAGGAAGTTGAACATCGCGAGCACCGAGAGCACGGTTGCCGCGAGACCGAGAGCGGCGAGCTGAGAGCGCCCGAGATGGCCGACGACGGCGGTGTCGACGAGCACGTAGAGCGGCTCGGCGGCAAGGGCCCCGAGAGCCGGGATCGCGTAGCGGAGGATCTGCCGGTCGTACGACGAGCGGAGAGCGAACAGCGTCAGGTGCTCCGGCGCACGACGTGCGAGCCCGACGACTGCGCGATCGCCTTGATCACGATCTCGTCGAGGTTCACGTGCAGGGGACGAATCCGTTCCGCCCGTCGCGCCCCACCGGCGACGGGGACGATCGCGGTCTTGCCGGTCAGGTCCACGGGGCTGAGCCTATCGCGATCGGGAACCCGCGACGCGGGACCGGGGAGAGGCTTCAGCCTCTCCCCGGGGTTCGTCCGCGATAGTCTCATCTCCTGGCCCGAACTACCCCGCACCGCCCACTGCTCTTCTGGCTGAACATCGGCCTCAAGACGCTGTTCGTGGGCCTTCTGGCCTTCGGCGCCTTCTCGGGGCTCGACCAGTTCGACGGCAAGGCGTTCGGCTGGCGCCTCGTCCTCTATCCGATTGCGGCCCTGATCGTTCCCGTCGCCTGGCAACTGCGAGGGCGGCCCCAGCCGTACCCGTATGCGGCAGACATGCTGCTCGTGGCGCCGTTCCTGATCGACGTTGCCGGCAACGCCCTCGACCTCTACGACTCGATCGTCTGGTGGGACGATCTCAACCACCTGGTCAACTGGGCGCTGCTCTGCGGGGCGCTCGGAGCGGTGCTCGTGCGCACCACGCTCAGGCCTCTCGTTCTCTTCGCCGTGGTCACCGGTTTCGGCGCAGCTGCAGCGATCCTGTGGGAGATCGGGGAGTACTTCGCGTTCATCCGCGGCGGCACCGAACTCGCGACCGCCTATACCGACACGCTCGGCGACGAGATCCTTGGGCTCACGGGAGCGGCGCTCGCCGGGCTCACCGCAGCGCTCGTGGTGCGGCGGCGCCAATCGCTGCTATAACCGTCACGAACCGGAGGTCGACGTGCAACGCAGGGGTTGGCTCGGGGTCGCAGGGGTGGGGATATCGATTCTCGCGTGCGCCGTCGCTCTGGCTGTCGCCGCACCCGCAGGGCGCTCCTCACCGGCCGCAGCAGGGCTGACACGACTCGTCGTGCCGCCCGACGGGCAGGTGTACTTCGGCCTCACGTTTCGCCCGTGGGACACGACCGACCCGGCGTGGGGCGACACGAGGCCCTACGAGGAGCGGATCCGCGATGCGATCACAAACGAGCTTGCCGGAAAGACTCCGACGTTCCTGAACGTCTGGGCCGGCTGGCAGGCGTCGGATCAGCCCGGCCAACCGATGGTGCCGTTCAACAAGCGCCTGGCCGACGTCTACAAGGAGCGCGCAGTGACCGGCCCCTCGAGCCTCCTCTACCTCGACTGGACTCTGACCAACCCGGGCTCGGACCTGCCGTCCTATTCCGGTATCACGACGAAGGACGTCGCGTCCGGGCGGCTCGACGGGTACATCAGCGAATACGCACGCGAGTTGAAGGCGTTCGGCAAGCCCGTGCTCACGCGGCTGATGGGTGGCGAGTTCAACGGCAGCTGGTGGTACTCGCAGAGCCCGTATGCGAACAAGAACCTGACGACGACCGATTTCGTCGCCGCCTGGCGGCGGATCGTCGACATCTTCCGCCGGGAGGGAGCGCTGAACGTGTCGTTCGCGTGGATTCCCAACGTCGTCCCGGCAACGAACTACCCGGGCTGGATCGACCCGGACACGGACGCCTACTACCCCGGCGACGACTACGTCGACTGGGTCGGCGCTGACATCTACTCGTGGCTTCCGCCCACAGCGCTCGATGCCCTCTACGGCTTCGGCGTCAGCCACAAGAAGCCGTTCTTCCTCGCCGAGTGGGGCGTGCGCCTGCACAGCCAGATCTTCAACGGCGGCGTCGCGCGCACCCCGGCCCAGGAACTGGCCTGGATCAACGGGATGTTCGACTACATCGCGAGCCACTCGAACATCAAGGCGATCGACTACTTCGACTACAAGGGCTGGGCCGATCCCGACGCCGCCCATCTCGCCGGCCACGTCTACCTCTACGGCGGCTCGGTCAACTACCACCCCTACAACCCGAACCTCGACGACGGTGACTCCCGCCTGCTCGCCGACAGCGGCGCCGGCTGGCGGGCCGCATTCTCCGCCCGGATCGCCGACCCGCGCTACATCTCGGCGACGCTGAGCGAGCCGGTCGGGCAACAGGTCACTCCCGCCACGGCCTCGCTCTCCGTTGCGGTTCGCAGCGCCGTCGCCACGATCCGCTGGCGCGGCAACACGACGGCGGCAACGTACGACCTGGCCTCCCGCCTGCCCTCGGGGCCCTGGAAGACGATCCGTTCCCGCTCCACGGCGACGACGTACGCGCTACACGGTCGCGCCGGGCAACGCCTCCAGGTGCGCGTCCGGGCACGCGACACGGACGGAACGCCCGGCCCGTGGTCGCAGGCAACGACGTTCACGCTCCGGAAGTGAGCGCGGGGTGAGGCAGAGCCTCACCCCGCGCCGGAGCCCTACGAGAGCTCGACCGAGTCGATCGTGACCGGCGTCAGCGGGCGATCGCGGCCATCCCTGTCGACGTGCTGAATCCGGTCGACGACGTCCTGGCCGGCCGTGACCTGGCCGAACACCGTGTGCTTGCCGTCGAGCCACGGCGTGGCGTCGGCGGTGACGATGAAGAACTGCGAGCCGTTCGTGTTCGGGCCGGAGTTCGCCATCGCGAGCGCGCCCTTGACGACCTTGTGGTCGTTGAACTCGTCCTCGAACTTGTAGCCGGGGCCACCCGTGCCGGTGCCCTGGGGGCAGCCGCCCTGGATCATGAAGTCGGGGATCACGCGGTGGAAGACGAGCCCGTCGTAGAAGCCGTCACCGGCGAGCTTCGTGAAGTTCGCGACCGTCTTCGGGGCCTCGTCGGGAAAGAGCTCGATCTCGATCGAGCCCTCGCTGGTGTGAAGCGTTGCCTGTGTCATGCGGGCGACGCTAGCAGGAGCGGATCCGCTTAACGACCGTTGAACATCCACTTCCGAGCGTCCTGCGTACACTTTGACGATGACAACCACCGTGCCACTCACGACGCTCCCGACGGGACAGGCCTCGCAGGAGCTCGCGCGCTCGTGGCGCCGCCTCACACGGGTTGCCACCGTCGTCGCCGTGATGACAGCGCCGGCGCTCTTTGTCTGGTTCACGCAGCAGAACGGCTGGAGCTGGTGGGTCTCGCTCATCGCCGCGCTCGCGGTCGTGATCGTCTTCCGCGGCTTCGCAGATCTCGTCTTCCGGAGGCTGATCCCGTGGCCCAGCCTCTTCGGCGTCGAGAGCGCCCAACTGCGCGAGGCCGACATCGTCGGCAGGCGCCGCGCCTGGTTCTGGCGCTTCTGGTTCAAGGTCGGGCTCCTGCTCGTGATCGCGATCACGATCACCTGGCTGTTCGTCGGCGGCACGTGGTGGGGGGCGGCCGGGACGATGTGGGACAGCATCGGGAGCCTCCTCACCAATCCCCAGCTGTGGATGCAGGCCGTCTTCGTCTTCTTCCTCTTCTTCGCGAACTTCGCGATCATGTTCGGCCCGCTGCTGATGATGAACCTGTCGCAGATGCAGTCGTTCGAGCCGGGCGACGCGGAATGGGGCGTGAAGCTCGACGACGTTCGCGGCCAGACCGAGGCGAAGGAAGAGGTCCGTCGCGTCGTCGACATCTGGCAGTCGGGCGATCACTTCGAGCGCGCCGGCGGTAAGCGCGAGCGCGGCCTCCTTCTCTTCGGCGCCCCGGGCACCGGCAAGACGATGCTCGCAAAGGCGATCGCGACCGGTTTCAACTCGCCGTTCATCTCCATGCCCGGCTCGGGCTTCGCGGCCACGTTCATCGGCATCGACGCGATCGTCGTCAGGGTGCTGGCCCGCCGGGCGAAGAAGCTCGCCCGCAAGTGGGGTGGCCAGTGCATCGTCTTCATCGACGAGATCGACGCCGTCGGGATGCGGCGCCAGTCGCTGGGGACGGGGATCCAGGCGTTCGAGCCGCTCCAGTCCGGCAATGCGGAGGACCTCCTGTTCTTCGGCCCACTCGGGGCCCGCGATCCCTCCGGCGACCTGATCGTCGAGACCCGCGCGTGGCGCGACCGGCTGTTCGACTCCCGGGCACCGCAACCGATCGGTGTCTCCGGCTTCCAGCTGCGGATGGCGAGCGTCTTCAACTTCATGTTCCCCGGCGGCATGGGCGGGATGGGCGGCGGCATGGCGCTCAACCAGCTGCTCGTCGTGATGGACGGGATCGACAACCCGCCGTTCATGCGCCGCTTCTTCACGAGCAAGACCAACACTCTGCTCGATGCGATGTTCATCGTGCCGCGATCCGTGGGCAAGGTGAAGCTCCGGATTCCGGCAGCTCGGCCGCGCAACGACCAGATCTACTTCATCGGCGCCACCAACGTGCCCATCGACCGCCTCGACCCGGCGCTGATTCGTCCGGGCCGGATGGGCCGGCACGTGTGGTTCCGCACCCCGAGCAAGCAGGATCGCCTCGACATCCTCGACCTCTACATCGGCAAGGTGTCCCACGACGACGAGCTCGACTCGCCGACGCGGCGTGACGAGATCGCGCGGATCATGAGCGGGTACTCCCCCGCGATGATCGAGCAGGCGATCTCGATGGCGCTGACGATCGCACACCACACGGGGAACCAGGGGTTCGCCTGGGACGACCTCGTCGAGGCAGTGACGACGCTCGATGCCGGTACGGCGAGCGGGTCCGAGTACATCCCGATGGAGCGCCGCGCCGTTGCGATCCACGAGGCAGGACATGCCGTCGCGGGCCACGTCTACCTGACCGGGCGCGAGTCCACGCGCCTGACGATCAAGAAGCGCGGCGATCAGGGGGTGGGCGGCCACCACTGGATGATCGAGAAGGAGGAGCGCCTGTTCTCCTTCCAGCACGAGATGTTCCACGACATCGTCTGGGGCCTCGGCGCCATGGCCGCGGAACGCGTCGTCTACGGCGAGAACTCGAACGGAGTTGGAGGCGACGTCGCCGGAGTCACCGCTCGGGCGGCACTCATGGTCGGCCGCGCAGCCATGGGCCCCCAGCCGTTCCACGTCACGCCGCGCGACGGCGAGACCGAGGAACAGGCCAGGAAGAACGTGCTCGACCGCTTCGAGAAGATCGGCCTCCAGATCATGTCCCGCGCCGGCGGGGGTGGGCCCTTCGACGCGGATCCGATCGCGGGCGTCCTCGGTGACCCGGCGAAGCGCACGGTCGCGGCACAGATCCTGGGCCAGGCCTACGTGACGGCCCACAACCTCGCAATCGCGAACCGAGCCGGGATCGAGGCGATCGCCGATGCGCTCGAGGACAAGCGCGAGATCATGGGCGACGAGCTGCTCAGCCTGCTGGATTCCGCGGAGATCACGATCCCCGAGCTCGATCTGGCCGACGAGACGGTCTGGCCTCCACTCGAGTTCTCGGCAGCGATCGGCCGCGGCCCCCAGGCCCTCGGCCCGCCCGCTCCGGTGGAGAAGCCGG
>Ga0315276_10003985_pt1 | contig 13559 bp, 5 predicted proteins | sample YL17G05_0_MG_FD_204542 | JGI IMG/M metagenome (GOLD analysis project Ga0315276, IMG submission 204542) | Sediment microbial communities from Yellowstone Lake, YNP, Wyoming, USA - YL17G05_0 | ecosystem: Environmental > Aquatic > Freshwater > Lake > Sediment | place: USA: Wyoming | collected...
CTGTCATAAGAATGGCCTTTCTGTTTGGGTATTGGAATAATTACAACTCTTTATACTACAAACGGTTAGGCCATTTGTCTATCAAAAAATCCCCAAATCCGGTGAAATATTCAGGTTAGTATGGGCAGCGAAATTATATATGCATCCTGTACTATTCGGGGTATATGGAACTCTTTTAGCTGCAAGGCCTTGTCGTTTTTCACCAAAACAGCTTCCTGCCGATTAAAATCGATAAACCTTATGCCGTATTTTTTAGCCAGTTTCTCATAGCCGTTGGCCCGGAATGTCTGCTCGGTTGTGCCGCAGCCGCAGCCTTCGCCTATTGCGATTTCCGCTTTGCAGTGAGCTTTGCAGTATTTATAGACCGCCTCGGCTGCCGCAACCGGAGTTGTTACCGGCGGCCCATCGGAATTCGTAAGATTAGGTTTTATAATGATAAGCCCGCTGTTGGGCAGTTTATCCGCAGCGCCGACCAAATCCAGTGCCTTTGCAACGCTGGTTTGGTAATCGACAAACTTAACCGCCGCTACTTTGCTCATATAAAAGCCTCAAATCGGCCTAAAATATAGCAGAAAACCGCCGAACCTTTAAAACCAAAAATATGTCAAAAAACCACAACTTGTTCCCTTGCAAGGCCTTAGGAACTTTTGGCAGTAAGAATTCGACACCTTACCTAAAATACCACCCGGAAGGCAGGCAAAACGAGGCAAGGTAAAGTTTAGCCAAAGGTTAATAAAAAATTAGCAAAAAGTTAAAAAAAAGTTAAAAAAAGCGTATATTCCGCTTGACTCTTTATCCCAAGTCTGATAATATGTCTATTGGATTCTGATGTTGTTCTAAAACCATCTGATACAAATTGTATTATCGGTATTCGTAGATATTCGTTCTGCGAGGAGGATACCATTATGTTGTATCAAAAGGAGTTTCTCTCAGTATTACTCTCTCTCCATAAACACCATACCTTATATATCAGCGTTATAACGCGTGTTCAGCGTGCAGAATATACGTTTAATCACATCGGTATCCAAACCCAAAATATCAGTTATTTGGGGGAGAAAGGAGGAAAAATAAAAAATCGTATTTGCTTTGAGCGATAAACGCATATTTTGCATAGCTTTTCAATAAATTCGTCAAGAAAGAAACACATTGTGGAAAGGAAAGAATATGAATAATCACAAGTTTTTCGCAACTGTGCTTATGCTGACATTCCTGGTGGCCGGTGCGGTTTACGCCGATACATGGACCACCTATAACAACTCCAACACAGGAGGGGCCATCGGCAACAACACCGTTAACAGCTCAGCAGTCGATTCAAGCAGTGTCAAGTGGTTCGGAACCAATGGCGGCGGCGTTGCAAAGTATGACGGGACAACCTGGACAAAGTATACGAGCAGCGCGGGACTGGCAGGCAACACTGTCAATCACATTGATTTCGACTCTTCAGGCAACAAATGGGTAGCGACCAGCTTAGGCCTGAGCAAGTATACCGGCTCAAGCTGGACCAAGTACACCACGGGCAACAGCGGCATAGCAGCCAACAACTGCCTGACGGTTGCGACTGAAGGGACGACAGTCTGGATTGGTCTCTATTCCAATGGCGTCAACAAATACGATGGGACAACCTGGATAAATTATACCTCGGCCAACAGCGGTCTGGCCAACAACAGGGTGACGGATGCAGTGGTTGACAGTTCAGGAAACAAATGGTTCGGAACCCTTACCGGCGTCAGCAAGTATGACGGCACAACCTGGGTGAAATATACAACCGCACAGGGTCTGGCCAACAATAGTGTAAAGGCGGTCGCATTAGATTCTTCCGGCAACCTGTGGGTTGGAACGCTGGGTGGAGTAAATAAGTACAACGGCTCAAGCTGGACGAAATGGACCACCACCAACGGACTTGCAGACAATGATAATGTGTCTATTGAAGTAGCTTCTGACGGCGGCGTCTGGGTAGGTTCGAACGGTTCAGGCGTGAGCAGGTTTGCAAGCTCAAGCTGGACGATTTACAACACCACCAACGGTCTGGCCCACAACACCGTCAACGGCGTTGACAGTGAAAGCTCTACTGTAATCTGGTTTGCGACCGGAGGCGGCGGTGTGAGCAAATTGGAAGTCGGAGGAGTAACCCCGCCTATCGCGAACTTTGATGGTTCGCCGACAAGCGGCAACGCGCCTCTGACGGTGAATTTCACCGATACGTCTACCAACACGCCTACCGCCTGGAGCTGGACTTTCGGCGACACCGGCACAAGCACGGCACAGAATCCAAGTCATCAGTATACTTCCGCAGGGACATATACGGTCACCTTGACCGCTACAAATGCCGGCGGAAGCAATATGAAAACAAGAGAAACTTACATCACGGTTTATCCTCAATTAAATGCAAACTTTAGCGCTAACAAGACAACCGGATGGGCACCTCTGGCAGTAACATTCACATCCTCATCCACAGGCAACATCTGCAACTATAAGTGGAGATTTGATGCGAATGACGGCAGCTCGGAGTGGAGCGACCAGAATGGCACAAGCCATCAGTGGACATACAATAATAGCGGGACATACACGGTAAGCCTTGAAGTTACCGAGTGCGGAACAAGCACTCGCGATACGGAGATTAAGACCGGTTACATAACCGTCAGCCCTCAGACCGCACCGACTGCGGCATTTAGCGGCGCTCCGTTAAGCGGCGATTATCCGCTGAACGTCAGCTTTACCAATTCGTCTACTGGAAGCGTCACGAGCTTGAGCTGGGCATTCGGCGATACCGGCACAAGCACGGCAGAGAATCCATCTCATCAGTACACAGCGGCAGGGGCATATACCGTAACTTTGACGGTTTCCGGCCCGGCCGGCAGCGATGATGAGGTCAAGACAAACTACATTACAGTTGTGCCTTGCACTGCGGCATTCAGCGGCAGCCCGCTAAGCGGCGATTATCCGCTGGACGTCAGCTTTACCAACTCATCAACGGGCAGCATTACAAGCTGGAGCTGGGCATTCGGCGATACCGGCACAAGCACGGCGCAGAGCCCGTCTCATCAGTACACAGCGGCAGGGACATATACCGTAACTTTGACGGCTACCGGCCCGGCGGGCAGTGACGATGAGGTCAAGACAGGTTACGTCGTTGTTACCTCACCTCCGCCAGTCGATGCGCAGTTCTCGGCCAATACAACAAGCGGCTATGCACCGTTGTCTGTAAACTTCACAGACAATTCGACAGGGACAGTAACAGCCTGGAGCTGGGCGTTCGGTGATACCGGCACAAGCACGGCACAGAACCCGGGTCATCAATATACTGCGGGAGGCGTTTACGACGTAAGCCTGGCCGTTACCGGTCCTTTTGGCAGCGATTCGCTGATAAGGGCCGAATACATTACGGTCACGGCCTGCACGGCGAACTTCAGCGGCGCGCCGACAAGCGGCGTTTACCCGCTGCAAGTGAGCTTTACCGACTCGTCTGCCGGAAGTATAACCAGCAGAAGCTGGACATTCGGCGACGGCGGGACAAGCACGGCGACGAACCCGTCGCATACCTATCAGTATGCAGGAGCGTTTAGCGTAACATTGACTGCAACCGGCTCTTACGGCAGCAATGCGTTAACCAGGACCGACTATATTAGTGTTACCGCTCCTGAAACACCTGCTGCGGCGTTTAGCGGTTCGCCGGTTTTAGGCACACATCCATTGACGGTCAACTACACCGACCAGTCTACAGGAAGCATTACAGGCTGGAGCTGGGCATTTGGCGACAGCGGCACAAGCACCGCACAGAACCCGTCTCATGAGTATGCCAACCCCGGCGCCTATACGGTCAGCCTGACCACTACAGGGGCCAGCGGCAGCGACATTGAGACAAAGACCAATTACATTACTGCCCTGGAGCATGTGTACAGCGAGGCGTGGGGAACTTATAACAGTTCCAATACCGGCAGCGCCATCGGAAACAACACCATTAATGGTGCAGGTTCTTCAGGCGGTACTGCCTGGATATGCACCAACGGCGCAGGCATTGCCAAGTATGACGGCACTACCTGGACTAAGTACACAACCACCGCAGGTCTGGCAAACAACACCGTTTATGCGGTTGCGTTTGACGGCTCAGGCAACAAGTGGGTTGCCACCAATGGCGGCGTCAATAAATATGACGGCTCAAGCTGGACAAAATATACTTCCGGCAACAGCGCTCTGGCAAGTAATTCCACCAGGGCAATTGCCGTTGATACCAGCGGAGATGTATGGGTTGCCACGCTTTCTGCAGGTATATGCAAATTCAACGGCTCAAGCTGGACGCAGTATAAGACGACCAACAGCGGCCTGGCTGCCAACGCTGTAAGAGGCGTTGCGGTTGATTCATCCAACAACAAGTGGATAGCGACCAGCGGCGGCGTTTCAAAGTATGACAATACTACCTGGACGACTTATGGTAAACCGCCGCTTGTATCTGAAGATACCGCAGGCATAGCCGTCGTATCAGGCAATGTCTGGGTAGCAACGCTTAGCGGCGTCAATAAATTTAACGGCTCAAGCTGGGTAACCTACACCACTACTCAGGGGCTGGCCGAGAATGACTCGCTTGCGATTTGCGGCGATTCTGACGGCACTGTATGGGTAGGCTCGAACGGCTCAGGCGCGAGCAAGTTCGCAAGCTCGAGCTGGACGAAGTATAACACGACCAACAGCGGCCTGGCACATAATACCGTCAAGGCAGTGGCTGCCGACGGTCTGGCGAGATGGTTCGGCACGGGCGGCAGCGGAGCGAGCAAACTCCAGTTGACCGAAATCAGCGCGACTATTCCGGACGCCAACTTCACGGCTTCGCCGACAAGCGGCGCTGCGGACCTGACGGTAAACTTCACCGATTCTTCAACCAACACTCCGGACACCTGGACGTGGAGCTTCGGCGACACCGGCACAAGCACCGAACAGAACCCGACTCATATCTATGAGACTGCGGGGACTTACACGGTCAGTCTGATAGTCGCCAACGAATTCGGAAGCGACAGCAAGACAAGGACCAATTACATTGTCGTTACGCCGGCTGTTCCGATTCCTAATTTCCAGGCCACTCCGACAGATGGCATATATCCGCTGAATGTCGCTTTTACAGACAAGTCAACCGGCTGTATCGACACCTGGAAATATGATTTTGACGGCAACGGCACTTTTGATGTCAGCGATTCTTCCAACGGCAACGAGACCTGGACATATAACGCTTTAGGCGTATATACAGTTTGTCTAAAGGTAAGAGATTGCTCCACCGGTGTATACTACAACTGTATCAAGACCAATCTCATCAATGCCAGGAATGCGACTCCGCCTGATGCGAATTTCACAGCCAGCAAGACAACCGGCGGGTTTGCTCCGCAGAGAATTGATTTCACCGATTTGACCACAGGCGACGGCATCAATGGCTGGAGCTGGGCTTTCGGCGACAACGGCACAAGCACGGCTCAGAACCCGTCTCACATCTACACCAACGGCGGAACATTTACGGTTTCGCTGACCGCATCCAGTTCTTACGGCTCCTCTGATATAATGACCAGGACGAATTACATTGTCGTCGGTCCGCAAACTGCCTGCGATGCCAACTTAACAGGCACGCCTCTGAGCGGCTTCTCGCCGTTGAAGGTGCAGTTCACCGACTTGACCTACGGCAGCGTAACAGCGTGGAGCTGGACATTCGGCGACAGCGGCACAAGCACCGATATGAACCCGCTGCATACGTATAACGTGCCCGGGACTTACTCGGTTGCGCTGACCGCTACAGGTCCGCTCAACAGCGACAACATGACCAGAACCAACTACGTCAGTGTTCAGATAGCGCCTGCAGGCGGTTCAGGATTTGCCATTGTCGATTCACCGGCTGACCTGGACCACGTGCATCCGTACCTTGTTATGAAGGGTTACGGCACCGAGAACGGTATGTGGTCAAAGGCCACGACGACTCACTCAGACATCTGGGAGAGACTGACCCGGACCGCACCGACCGGCGCAACTTATCCGGGCGGCGTAACACGTGCTCTCGGTATAACTCAGAAAGCGCCGTTTGCATATCTAATCAGTAAGATTAACGGCTACGGACAGTATTGCCAGGATATGGTGCGCGACCTGAACGGATTTGGCAACTGGCCGACTCCGGGCGGCTCAGACGACGGCACAGGCAGTATGGAAACCTTCTGGGGTTACTGCATTGCTTATGATGCCATCGCTGACGACCCGTCTCACGGCGGCCCAACCTGGCTGAACTCTTCCGAAAAGGCAAGCGCTATAGCCACTATGGCGGAGTACCTCTCGCACTATGTCAATATGGACCCGGGCGAAACCTGGAGAGTAAGACCGACCCACAACTATATGGTTGCCAGGGCCGGCTGCCAGGCCGCTGGTTTGTATAACCTCCGCGGCGAAGCAGGCTATGAGAGCGCCTTTACCATCGGCAGAGAATACTGCCTTGCATACCACAATGAGCGTATCAACGGCCTGTGCAACGCGACAGACAATGGGCCTGCACCGCTTTCCAATAATGGTCCGCGGCCATTAGACGGCTTCCCGGTCGAAGGCACCAACTACGGCGCCTATCAGGGTTCCCGTGCTCTGGTCCACAGGCACATTATGGAAGTGTGCGAATATCCGAACCCCGACACCGTTCTCGATGAGAACAAATCAGGGTTTGCCCAGAACTATGGGTTAGCCTTTATGTCCCTGACGCTGCCCGGCGGCGAAGGCAGCGCGGATGTCTGCTATCGCGGCGATGGCGGTCACGGCGTCCTGCAGGGATTCCGGTATTACTCAGCCATCAACAAGGCTGTGGGTGTCAGCGACGTTTCAATCATCCCGGCCTGCAAGATGGCGGGACTGACCGAGTGGTACACCCAGGCATTGATACCGACGCCAAGAGGCGATGCGGACGACCAGGGCTGGTGGCAGGGCTTCGAATACATCTGGTATGACGCGACCATCGACCCGCTCACTCCTGCGCAGGCAGGTCTGCCTACCTGGGTACATCTGGACGATACCGAATTCCATATGTACAGAAGCGACTGGAACATTGGCAGCTCAGCCGGCACGTATGTCTACTTCGACAACCGCGGTCACGACGGACACAACTACTGGAACGAGGGACATTCAGGGTCAGATTATAACTCGAACTATAACTGCACGGCCCAGACCACTTCTCACGACGGCGCCGATAACGGTCATTTCGGCATCTGGAAGGGCAACGACTGGTTATCCAGGCAGCCGAATCCGGATGGCAAGACCGATGACCCGCCCGGACACAGCGTTTCCCTCATTGACGGTCATAACAACTTTATGGGCGTCCGCGGCGCAAGAGGTTACGAAGTGCCTGAGTTTATAACCGCAGACTGCATTGGTGCGGTGGACTCCACTTACGGCCACGCAATCGATGCGGTTATGGGCGGCATATACGGCGCTTTCGACAACCTCGACGATTATCACCGCTACTTCTTCGTGCTCGAAGACCCGCTGTGTGTGCTGGTTGCCGATGACGTAGAATCAGGCCATACCATTGACTTCTGGAACTACAAGGAGCAGAACGTGACCAAGGTGTCTGATGATGTGTATACAAGCGCATCACCTTCGGCCCGTTATGAGCTTCTGTGGCCGCAATCAGGCTACATCGCCTCGCTGGCAGGTGACTATATGAAGATTACCACCACCGGGCAGTATCTGTTGTGGATGGTGCATACCGCTCCAGAAGGAGTATCATTCAGCAAGAGCTTCTCCGGCGGCAAGGTTACTGCAACCATCGGGTCCAATACCGTAGTGTATAACCCGGCGGGCAGCAGCTATACCGGGACACCGTCAGGCAACGCTATTCTGTTCGCACAGAAGACCGGCGGCGCTGTTATCTTCAAGGCGACAAGTGCAACCGGTTCGCAGTATGGTCTAAGCTGTAACGTCCGTGCAAATCTGTCGGCAAGCGGCAGAAAAGCACAGATTTACGTATACGGCACAGGCACACAGACGGTAACCGTAACATCCCCGTATGGCACGGATACCTTTGCCGGCGTTCCTGCAGGCCAGACCGTATCAAAGGTCCTGACCGGTTACAGCGCTGCTCCGCCTGTTGCGGACTTCGTTGCGATTCCGCTTGTCGGCTGGAACGAATATATTGCGCCTGAGTTCATAAGCTTCTCGTCCGGCTGGATTACTGATTACCTCTGGGAGTTCGGCGACGGCGAGTGGAGCACTGAAATGGCCCCGCACCACAAGTATCAGTCGGCTGGTATTTACACTATTAAGCTGACTGTTGCCGGTCCCGGCGGCTCAAGCTCAGTGACCAAGAGCAACTACATCACCATCAACGACTTCGCCAACTACAACTGGCCGGATTACATACTCACCTCACCGAGCTTTGCATCCTTCACTTCGGCTCTCGAATCCATCGAGGCATCGCAGACCGTCTTCTACACCGAGAAACCCGAGTGGTGCAATAACGGTAAATGGACGCCGTGGTGCGACGTCGTAACGACCCTCCAGGGTCATGGCGGCGGCGGTAGAATTCTCTTTGCCTTCAGCAATACAACCATCGAGGGCAACTGGGACACCCGCATCGACCCCATCAAGACCTGGGGCGATTCCAACGGCAAGTATGACTGGGTCGGCGACCAGCTTATCATCGACGGCGAAGATAAGAATGTTACCTTCCACTACAGCGGTTCTATAGACTGCGGCCAGGCTGAAAATAATCAGGCCTTACGTATTCACGGCTGCGACAACATCGTCAGGAATATCGGCTGGGTCAGGTTCCCGGACGGTATCCACATGCGGCACGGTATGAGAATGCTGTTCGAAGGTCTCTGGAACCCGGTTGTCTGCGAAGACACGATGAGTATGAACGGTGTCGGCGGCGCCTGTCAGTATTGCACGTCCCGCAACAACACCTTCGGTACATCTGCGGACAAGACACAGATGTACAACACCGCTGAGGGCTGGCGCGGTCTGGGACCCGGTTATGCGGTTATATGCGGTATGCACTCGACCGATGCATCCCAGGCCATCCGTATGACCTCCAGCGAAGGCGGCACACGGTCGATACTGATTGTCCGTAACAGCCACTTCGAGGGCAATGCTCAGGGTCCGAGATTCGGCGGCAAGATGGATAGCAAGCCTCCGGAAGGTGCTATGGGCGCTTTCTCCATCTTTGAGAACAATTACGCCACAACCACAAAGGGCGGCAGTTGCGGCGGTATGAGAATTGGCGAAGGCATCCATATGATTGTCCGCAAAAACATCTTCGAGAACAGCAGCTCCTTCGGCGTGTATACCTATAGTAGCGGCGCATTTGTCCGCTTCGAGCAAAACATGTTCATCAACAACGAGAGCGGCGGCGTTACCACAAGCATTACTGAAGGTATGGATATCAACTATGACCTCGGCGGCGGCCTTGTGGATGTCTGGGAAATTGACCCAGCCGGCTCGTTCTACGGCGCATCAGCGGCTGCAAGAACGGCTGTTCCGAGCTGCGGTCAGAACACCTTCCAGGACAACGGTGCGGGTCTTGGTCTGATTAACGAGATATCAGATAGTCCGCAACCTACCGTCAAGGCTGAAAACAACTTCTGGAAGTATACTTCTGGAGGTCAAGTTTTAACTCGCACCACTGTTGCTGCAGTTTTGGCCAACGATGTAACCGGTAGTGTTGATGTTGACCCGCTTGGTATTGACCCCAACAGTCCGTAACATTGTTGCGATGCTTATGCTTCTTTGATGTTTTTATGCGTGGCGGCCTAAAGGCCGCCACGCTTTTTTATGCGCACAACTTCCCCGCTCGTTATTTGCTTGGGTTATTTTTTTGGAATTTAATGAGATGATTTTGCCGACTCGACCGTGTTATACAGCAGCATCGTTATCGTCATCGGCCCGACTCCACCCGGCACAGGTGTAATTAAACTTGCCTTCTCTTTGACCGCTTCGAAATCAACATCGCCCACCAGGCGGAACCCCGTTTTTTTTGTTGCATCTTCAACACGATTGACCCCCACATCGATTACCACCGCCCCATCCCTCACCATATCCGCAGTAATGGCTTTCGGACAGCCCGCTGCGGCAACTATGATGTCGGCTCGTAAAGTATGAGATGAAAGATTTTTCGTCCGTGTATGACAGACCGTAACCGTAGCATTGCCGGTCGGCGATTTCTGAATCAGCATATTCGCAAGGGGTTTACCCACAATATTGCTGCGACCGACAATCACCACGTGCGCCCCTTCTATTTTGACCCCGCTCCGCAGGAGAAGCTGAACGACGCCATTCGGCGTGCAGGGCAAAAACGCCTTCTGCCCGGCCACCATTTTGCCGACATTCACCGGGTGAAAGCCGTCAACGTCCTTCTGCGGGTTTATCGCAAAAAGGACCTCATTCTCATCGAGGTGCTTCGGCAGCGGCAGTTGAACCAGAATCCCGTTTATCTTCGGGTCGTTGTTCATCCGGCTGATTAAAGCAATCAAGTCCTGCTGACTTATATCCGCAGGCAGACGGTTATCATCGGAATAAACACCAATCTCCTGGCAAGCCTTCTCTTTCGCAGTAACGTATGATTGTGATGCAGGGTTGTCCCCAACAAGTATCACCCCCAGGCCGGGTACAATACCTCTTTGTTTCAGCCCTGCAACATCAACTTTCAACTCTTCCCGCATTTGAGCGGCTATTTGTTTGCCGTCGATAATTTTCGCAGCCATTACCTTAATATAATCCAGTTACTTTCCCTGCTTTAACATCCACATCGATTCGCCTGAAAGCCGGGTTCGATGCCGTTCCGGGCATCAGGTTAATCTGGCCGGCCAGAGGAACAATAAACTCCGCGCCTTTATACACCAAAAAATCCTGGATTGGAAGCGTCCAGTTTTTCGGCCTGCCCTTCAACTGCGGGTCGTGCGAAAGGCTCAAATGCGTCTTGGCCATACACACACCGAACTTCTTCAACTGCGGGTTGGCTTCAATGACTTTCATCTTTTCCATCGCCCTTTCACTATATGAAACGCCTTCAGCGCCATAAACCTCTTTCGCAATCAGTTCGACTTTTTCACGCAGCGGCAAATCGGATTTATAAAGAAACTTGAATTTTTTCTTTTGCTCACAGGCAGCCATTACCGCCTCAGCAAGCTCAATTGCACCCGCACCGCCTTTCAGCCAGTGTTCCGAACAAACCGCCTTCGCATTATTCTGCTCGGCAATCCGCCGAACTAATTCAATCTCGGCCTTTGTGTCGGTATAAAAATGGTTGATGCAAACCACAAGACTTACTCCGCTTTTTTTCACTATCTCAATATGCGCAACAAGATTTTCACAGCCCTTTTCGACAAGTTCCAGATTTTCTTTTCTGTATTCCTCACTCAAAGGGGCCCCCGGCTTGACCGCCGGCCCGCCCCCGTGCATCTTCAACGCCCTGATGGTAGCAACAACTACCACCGCATCCGGCCGCAATCCCGAAAGCCGGCATTTCAGGTTCCAGAACTTCTCATAGCCAATATCAGCCCCGAACCCGCTTTCAGTTATATGATATTCGGACAATTTCGTCGCAAGTATATCTGCGATAATCGAGCTTTGCCCGATTGCAATATTGGCAAACGGCCCTGCGTGAACAAATACAGGCTGACCTTCGATAGTCTGAATCAGGCTCGGATTCATCGCATCGAGCATCCACGCCGTCATAGCGCCATCGACACCAAGGTCTGCGGTAGTAACCTCATTGCCCTTCTTGTCGTATGCAACCACGATATTACTGATTCTCTTGCGAAGGTCTTTCAGGTCTTTTGCAACAGCAAGTATCGCCATCAGCTCGCTCGATGTCGATATTGCAAATCCCGAATTCATCGGGTAGCCGTCCATATTCGACCCCTGCCCGATTGTGATATTCCGCAGCGACTGTGCACAAAAATCCATCGCCCACTTAAACTGGATCTTTTCAGGGTCGATGTCCAATCGTTTCAAATTGCTTTTGGCCAGGCGCGCATCATCGTAATTTCGCTCGTGCTGCATACGCGATGTCAGTGCCACCATTGCCAGGTTGTGTGCGTTCGTAACACGGTCAATATCTCCCGTGAAACCGATAGATAACGGCCCCAACGGAATGCACTGGGCAAGCCCCCCGCCGGCAGCAGAACCCTTGATATTGAACGTAGGCCCTGAACTTGGCTGACGTATCGCCCCTGTTACATTTTTTCCGAGCTGACCAAGACCCTCAATCAGACCGATTACAGTGGTGGTCTTTCCTTCACCCAGCGGCGTCGGCGTAATCGCAGTTACATCAATATACTTCGCTGACGGGTCATCCCCACGTTTCATCCGCTCCATCACTCTGACATAGTCAATCTTGGCCAATTGCCGCCCCATAGGCAGCAGTTCCCCATCCTTCAGCCCAAGCTCTTTCGCCAGCCGGCTCACAGGCTTCATAGTCCGTTCCGCCGCCGCCGCAATCTCCCAGTCTTTCATCTTTACAGGATTAAGTTTCATACACAACCACACCTAAATTTCATATAAAAAATCGACAGTATTATTATCGCCGGCAAAATACGAAAATAATATAAGCCCAAAGCACAATTTTTGCACTATCTTGCTATTTCTTGTGTAACGACTCCAGCATACGTTTGGCTGTGGTATGATTGGGGTCTATTTCCAGTGCTTGTTTATAATGTTCAACCGCCTCATCAACTCTGCCAGTAGCAACAAGGGCAACCCCAAGATTGGTATGTGCATCAGCGTCATTAGGCGTAAGCCGCAGTGCCTCGTAATAATGGCTGATTGCCTCCTCGACTCTGCCCTGCGACTGAAGAACACAACCCATATTATAATGTGCATCAGCGTATTCAGGCTTCAGTTCCAGCGCTATCCGAAAATGCTCCATCGCCTCGTTGACTTTACCCTGCTGACTAAGCAGCTTTCCTAAATTGTTATGCGCTTTCGGATGGCCGGGGTTAATCCCAAGTGCGTTTCGGTAATACTTAATCGCCTCATCAAATTTACCCTGCAATTCAAAAATCCACCCCAAATTATAGTATGTATCAACATACTTCGGCTTGACCTGCAGCGCACGATTAAAACAATTTATCGCCTCGTCGTACCTGCCCATCGCCTGAAATGCAATGCCAAGATTATTGAGGGTCTTCTCATCATCCGGAGTCACCCGAAGCGCCTCATTATAATGCCTTATCGCCTCATCGACCCTGCCTGCCGATTTCAGCGCAACACCCAGATTGTTATGCGCACGGGAATTGTCCGGTATCACGTCCAGCACACTCTGCCAGATTGACGCCGCACTGCGATAATCGCTGTTTCGCTGTAATGTCGCCAGACCCAGCACGCAAATAACCGCCGCCGCCAAAATAACTCCCAGCTTTCTCGCAGACCGGCGTTCAAACAAAACATACCCGCCTGCCACAGCCAAAACCACCAAGCCCGCCAGCGACAGATACATACGATGCTCAAAAATCAGGTCTTTGACCGGCACAAAACTCGACGTAACCGCCAATGTCCCGAAAAACCACGCTGCCGGATACGACCAAGCCCGGTTGCGAACCAGCCCCCCGACTGTA
>Ga0315276_10003990_pt1 | contig 13545 bp, 14 predicted proteins | sample YL17G05_0_MG_FD_204542 | JGI IMG/M metagenome (GOLD analysis project Ga0315276, IMG submission 204542) | Sediment microbial communities from Yellowstone Lake, YNP, Wyoming, USA - YL17G05_0 | ecosystem: Environmental > Aquatic > Freshwater > Lake > Sediment | place: USA: Wyoming | collected...
TTATCTGTAAATGAGTTTATCAATCTTTCTATGACAATGGTATCTGGAAATATTAAATTAGTTGAGTCTCCTGGGAGTAGAAAAGATCGTTTTACTGTTTTAAGTTATGCTAATCATTATGCTTCTTATATGGATAAAGCATTGTTAAGAGAAGAAAGTGATGATAATTATGAAGCAGAAATGTTGGCATTAATACAACATACTTGATGAATATTGGATGGATAGATATTATGAAGGTTCGAAACTCTGTAATATTAATAAGATTCTCCTGATCTTCCATCCAATTTTATAAATTAGGAGAATATTTTACAGGAGGGCAAATGATTCGTTGGAACATTGGTTTAGTAAAAGAATTTGTGGATGAAAACGGTGGCGGCGATAAATTATTAAGCGATAAATACGTTGATGCTAATAAAAAATTATCATTTTTATGTCATATTTGTAAATTACCATATGCAATAGTTTGGTCTAGTTTTAAAGACGGGCATAGGCATCAAATATGCGCAAATAGGAAAACAGCAGAGAATAGAAAATATAAAGTCGAGGATATTAAGGACTATTTAAAATTATATGATTATATATTGATTAATCAAAAATATGTTAATGGATATATGATGATAGAAGCACTATGCCCGATGGCGCATAATATATCTATGTCATTTTATGATTTTAAAACAGGTCATCGCTGTAAATATTGTTATTATTTAATATTGAAAGATCGTTTTAGATTTACATTTGAATTTGTATCGAAAATGATTAAAAAATTTGGAGATGGAGATATTGTTGAATCCAACATTTATTTAAATGAATCTACTCCATTAATTATTAAATGCCACATTTGTGGGAGACAATATATATCCAATTGGGACAAATTTAGGTGTGGATATAGATGTGCAAGTTGCAGTCATAAAATTGGAAGAAAAAAACAAATTAGTAAGACAATTACTGAAAATTATAATTTTGGAATTTTAAACGAAGATTTATTAAGTGAATGGGATTGGGAGAATAATTTAATTTCTCCATATGAATATTTACCCAATAGTTCTTATAAAGCAAATTGGATTTGTAAATTTTGTGGAGAGGCATATTTATCAGCAATAAATAATAGAGTATCAGGAAATACGGGGTGTCCCCATTGTAATTCTTCTAAGGGAGAAATAAAAATTAAATCATTTTTTGATAAAAATAAAATAAATTATATTTCACAATTTAAATTTAATGATTGTAAAAATGAAAGATGTTTGCCTTTTGATTATTATTTACCACATTTAAATACTTGCGTTGAATATCAAGGAAAGCAACACTATTATTCTGTTGATAAATTTGGAGGAGAAGAATCTTTAAATAAGCAGAAATTTAATGATAAAATAAAACTTGATTATTGCAGAGATAATAATATAAGTTTATTAGAAATTCCATATTGGGAATTTAAAAATATTGATTTGATTTTGACAAAAGAATTAGACCTTTAGAGGAAGGAGGTAAAAATTAATTGAGTGAAAATGAAGTAGACAAAGGAGACGAAATTTCTGAGTCGTCTGTGTTCAATATACTCGAATTCGCAAACGCTATGACTCAAGGGGGATTTTATCAAGGTGTACTTTCTCCTTTTTTAATAAATGAGCGATTAAAGGAATTAAATTTAGCTCCATTACAAGCTACAGAAGATTCTTTAACTAAAGCGTTGAATAATCCCAAAGATTCTGAAGTAGCGTTGCAGGGATTTAGTCAAGATTTTGAAATACGATCTCAACCATATAAGCGCCTTTTGTCTTACCTTGGAAATATGCTTAGTTGGGATTTTAGTTACACTTGTCTAAACGCAAAAGCTGGTGATTATACCGGAAAGCAATATAATAAAGATTTAGATATTTTAAAAAGATTTTTCGATACTATGGATTATAAAAAAGAATTTACAATTGCTATGCACGAAATGCTACGGAATGAAGCATTTTTTTGTTGTGTTAGATTTAATGAAAACGAAATAGCTCTGCAAGAACTTAATGCTAGCCCGACCTTTAGTATGATTACAGGTCGATCTGCTAAAACTTTATTATTTAGTTTTAATTTAATTTATTTTCTTCAGCCAGGAGTTGATATCCGAATGTTTCCTGGTTTCTTTAGTAAGAAATTTAATACAATTTTTAATGGAAATAATAATGTTGGAATGTATAATCCATCTCTCGTAGCTGATTCTAGAGACAGTTCTTGGATTTATTGGACTGATATACCAATAGGGGAAGACCCTTTTGGATGGTGCTTTAAATTACATCCTGAAATTGCTTCTCGTTGTCCTCTATTTACAGGTATGTTTGCTGATTTAAATCAACAAGATTTAATAAGGGCTTTACAAAAAAATATTAATATGTCTGTAGCCGCAAGAATGATTAGCGGAGAAATCCCCATGTTAAAAGATACTGCCGCTAAAGTTAAAGATCAATTTTCTTTAACGCCAAGCACGTTAGGAAATTTCTTAGCTTATGTGAAAGCGGCTATTGGAGATTCACTAAGGGCAGTTGCTTTACCTTTGAATAATGTTAAAGCCCTAGAATTTAGTTCTCAACCTGATGTATATCCGTCTTTTCTACGAAATTTGGTTGCTATGAGCGGTATTAATGCTAATTTAATTTTCACGAACCAAAATAGAACCAATGCTATAGAGAGTATGTTAAGTATTGGAATTGATGAGCAATTGATTGAGCAGGTTTATCCTCAGTTTGGTGCTTTTGTTAATTATCATGTTAATCGTTTGACTAAGAATTTTAAATTTAAGGTTGAGTTTGAAGGAACGAACAACTATACGAATAGAGATCAAAGGATGACGAGAGTTAAAGATTTAGCGGATCGGGGCATTGTTATGCCCAACAAACTGGCGGCTAGTATCGGCATGAATCCCTTTGATATGCAACGTCAAATGGAAGAGGCAAAAGCAATGGGATGGGTAGATAAATTAACTCCAATTGTTATGGGAAATCAAATGCCCAATGAGGGCGCAGGTCGTCCTGCTAAATCCGATACTGAGATCGGTGATGAAGGTGCTTCTACTAAAACCACTGGTGGGAACGTTGAAAAAGGTGGAAAAACAAATCCGCAGTAAAATGTAGTTAATCTTGTTTATAGGAGAAGGTAAATGTTTTTAAAGCGTTTCTGGTTTTTAGCTACAATTTTGATCATGGTTGTTTTGGTATTTAGCGCATGTGCGCCTGTTGCTACCCCTCAAGTAGCTACAAAAGTTCCCGAAGTTGTTCCAACTGTAGCCCCTACTGTTGCTCCTGTTGGTCAATATCAAATTCCTGATGTTACCGAAGGAAAATTTAATGTGGCTTTTGTTTTGATCGGGCCTCATGATGATGGGGGATGGTCACAAGCTCATGCGGATGGAATTGCTTATGTTGAGAAAAATGTACCCAATGTACATACTGCTTATATCGAAAATGTAGCCGAAGGCGCTGATTCGGAACAGGTGTTTCGTAGTTTAGCCCGTAAGGGATTTAATGTTATTTTTGGAACTTCTTTTGGTTATATGGATTCTATGGAAATCGTAGCTACTGATTATCCTGATATTACTTTTATTCATGTTAGTGGTTATAAATCTAATGGTACTAATTTTGGTAATCTATTTGGTGCTATGGAAGATATGAAGTATTTAGCAGGAATGGTTGCTGGTTCGAGAGCTAAATTAGACGGAAATCCAAAATTAGGATATATTGCGACTTTTCCAATTCCAGAAGAATTACGACTAGGAAATGCTTTTGCTTTGGGTATGCGTAAAACTTGTCCAGAATGTACTTTGGATGTTCGTTGGATTAATACGTGGCATGATCCCGTAGTAGAAAAAGAAGCGGCAAGTTCATTATTTGATGCTGGCGCTGAAGTTGTATTTACGGGTGCTGATACTCCTGCCCCTGCTGATGTTGCACAGGAAAAGGGTAAATGGGGGATCACTTATGATTGGGTTGGTTCTTGTAAGGTAGAGCGTTGTTTGACAACCATTTACTGGAATTGGGGGCCGATTTATGCTAAACTTGTTAATGGTGTTATAGATAAGACTTATAAAGTTGGTTGGGATTATTTTGATGCTGATACTGGTTCTTTGGGTTTATATGGCTTTATGGAAGGGCAAACTTTAACAAAAGGTCTTGCTGAATTACCCGCTGGAGATATTGAGATGGTTAGAGAAACTTTAGCAAAAATGCTTGCTGGAAAGTTTACTCGTTTCGATGTTTTTTCGGGGCCATTTAAAGATAATACTGGAAAAGAAATTATTCCTGCTGGAGAAAAGTTCCAGCAATCAGATTTAGATCAATTTCCTCCAGGCGCTAAAGGTTTGGAGTGTAAATACTGTATGTATTGGTGGGCTGAAGGCGTAACTGCCGAATTGCCTAAACAGTAAAATTTTTATATATATTTTATCGTGTACTAAAGGGGCTAACGGCGAAATTGATCGTGAACGGTCTAGCTATAGTCTCAAAATTTTAATAAAGTTTTAGGAGGAAGATATGGCAAGTTATATTTCAAATGCAAATAGAACACATTTAAACAGAATGAATCGAGCAGCCCAAAATGTTAATTTGGGTACTATTATTCAAGATTTAGTAGCTGGTTCAGCAGTTGCTTCAGCTTCACTTGTAGCTTATCAATCCAGCGTTATCGGTTTGTCTGCTTCTGCTGTCGCATTACAAACTTTAATTGCTGCTAGTGGTAGCAAACTTTGTGCTGGTAGCGAAGTTAATATTCCTACTGGTCTAGCTGCTGCGCCTAGAGGATATATTATTCAATGCAATCGCTCAGGAAGTTGCGGGACATTACCCTTGTATGTTACTACTGGTTCTGGAACTGCTGTACTTAAAGTTACTGCTGCTTCGGGTGTTAATGCTTTAACTACAACTGATACTATTACTTTCTTTGCATATTCGTAAACTCATCCATCCTGAGATGAAAGGAGGATGATCGTGAATTTAACACAAAATTTAAATGATGCTTTGAACCAGCAGATTGCTAAAGAATATCATAATTTATTATTTTATAAAAAGGTAGCCAGTTGGTTTGAAGATAAACAATTAGTTAACTTGGCTAAATATTTTCATAATCAATCCGAAGAAGAAAAAGAACACGCCTCATTGTTTATTGATTATATCAATGATCGTACAGGTGGAAAAGTTACTATTCAAGATGCAGAAATTGACAATACTTCTTTAAATGATTTATTGCAAATTAGTAAGGCATATATTGAATTAGAAGAACAAACTACAGTATCAATTGAGGAATTGTTTAAATTAGCTCTTGATGAAGGGTCTTATATAGACATTCCATTTTTACAAGAATTTTTAAAAATTCAAGTAAAAGAGGAAATAGAAGCTAATGAATTATCTGCAAGGATGATTAATACAAAAGATATTTATCTATTTGATCAGGTTTTTGAGGTTTAAATGTATATTACAAATCCTACGCCCGAAATGTTAGAAAAATGGTATAAGACTAATGCTCAAACTGGGCGTTTTTTGATAGATGATTTTGGTTTATCGCCTATTCATATTGATAATAAGCATTCTTATTATTTTGTTGATAATGATCTATTAAAAAGGGCATTAGATAAATTACCGTTTTATATGAAAATTTATAATTATTTTAAAAAATGAGAATATGTCTTAGAAAGGAGGGGAGCATTGGGTGATTAAATATTTAAATTTTGATATAGAAAATGCAGAAATTATTGAGCAAAATAATAATTCTCAATTTATTACAGCTAAGATAGACGCTTTTAGTTCTGGAATAACTCGTAATGATACTATTTGTGATGTTGCAGCTTTAAAAAAATCTGCGCCAACTATTTATGAAAAACCAATCTTGTTTACTATTGATGAAAGATTCAATGATTTTCGCACTCATGTAGACCCCGATAAAACATTAATTTCTGGATTCGTTGTTCCTGATAGTGCTGTTTTTAAAGGTAATGATGAGCGAACAACTCTAAGTGTTACAGCTAAAATTTGGTCAAGATATGCTGAAAAATTTATTAATATATTTAAGCAGGATAATACCAAAAATAAAAAGGTAAGCGTAGAAGTTGAATTGCTAGATTCAGAAGAAGAGCCAAATGGTTTGTTACGAATGAAAGATTGGATATTCGCTGGAATATGTGTTTTGGGCGATTTGGTAACTGAAGCTTCTCAGGGAGCCAATATACAACTTATGTCGTTTGCAGTGGAAAACGATGAATATAAAAAAGTTTATGAATTAGAGTTCGGTAGTTATGAAGAAAAGGGAGTAGATTTTAATATTCCTGATGCAGTTAAGAAAAATGCTCAACTCGGATTAGATTTACATAAGAAATATAATAAAGGGAGCATTTTAAGTGTAGCTCACGCCAAGCATTTGACTTCAAATACTGAGACAAATTCGGATAAGATTCGTCACGCTAGTCGCTATATGCTAAAACGTGGATCAAATCAAATTGCGGAAGAAAATTTATCTAGCAATCAATTAAACTTTTTGCTTTGGGGAGGGGAAGAATCAGTTAGTTGGGTTGGAGAATTAAGTAAGAAACTTGATGAAATTGATAATCAGCATGATTCTTATTTTAGTGAAATGCTGACGTTTCCTTATAAAAGTTTAAAGGATGCAAATCCAGCTTTAAAAGGAATAGACCCCCCAATTTCTTTAGGTCAAGCTAATGCAATTGCAAAACAAGCAGATGCTATTGGGTCTGATAAAGAGAAAAATGGTTGGGCGATTGCAATTTCAAGTTTTAAAAAAACCCATGTCGTAAAAGACGGTCATTGGGTGAAAAAGGAGGACATGTCTGTGAAAAGTAAAGAAGAATTAGAAAAAGAACAAATGGCGAAAGAGGAAACTTTTGAAGAGGAAAAGAAAGAAACTCCCGAAGAAGAAAAAAAAGAGGAAGAAAAAGAGAAAAAGGAAAAACCCGAAGAGGAAAAGGGAGAAAAACCTGCTGATGAAAAGAAAGAAGAAGACAAGGAAAAAAATATGTCTTTGAATTCTTATTTGGATGCGGCTGTTCTTTTGAAAATGCTTGAGGATGAAACTGAGAATTATAAAGGAATGGTAGAGGAAGAATTTGCCAAGCCGGAAGGCGAACAAAATATGGCGAAAGTTTGTGAAGCGATGTATTGCAAGATGTGCAAAATGAGCGCCGCAAATGCCGATATGTGTGGAAAAATGGCAAAAATGGAAGAGGAAAATAAGGCGTATATGGCAGAGAATGAAGAACTTAAAAAATTCAAAGCCGATGAAGAGCAAAAAGAATTTACTTTTGCTGTTGATACTACGCTGAAAGAGATTGAAGAACGTGTTGAAATGCCTACGTCAGATAGAGAATTTCTATTAGAAGAATCCAAAAAATTCACTTTAGAAACCATTGATGGATGGAAGAATTTAGCTCGCGCTAAAGCTTTCGAATTCGCTAAAAAAGACGCTAAGGAAGACAGCGGTGAAAGGTTTGCTCTTCCTTGGGGCAACAAGGCCGATAATGTTAAGAAGTCCTTGTGGACTGAATAATTATTTTTTTATAGGAGGAATTTTTAAAAATGGCTACTCATGCAGTTTTAATTCAGAATAAAGTTATGGCTCGCGATGTTGGTTCACTCAATCGCTCGGCTGTGGCTGCAAGTTCGATTGATATTGATAATGGTAATGTTTTTCAGCTTAGTGGTTCGGCGGCTGATACTGGCTACTCAGAAGTTTGGTGGGTTTCTGCCCCCGTTGGTTCGGCTGTTACTCTTTCCGATCTTTGGATGGCTGCTGAACCGGAAGTGGTTACTACGGTGGATGGTGATCTTAAATATCGTGGTTTAAATCAAGACCCCCGCAAATTTTACAATTCGGGGTGTACCGTGTTTACCGCTTTCCGTCCTATGCCTGGGGATGTTATTACTCTAACGGCTGACGCTTTTACTGGCACTACCGATACTTATGCTAATGGTAGTGATGCTCGTTACACTTTGGTTTGGAATTCCGCTACTACAGCTAGTTCCTTATGCTTTAAGAAATTAGCGACCACCTACATCTCGATTGGTTCGGGTGCTATTGACAATCAACGCGTTACGGCTTACAAGATGGTGTGTCTCTTTAACGGGCCTCATTAATAGTAGCCGAAAATAATTAGGAGGAATTAAAAAATATGAAAATTTCAAGTAATGTTTTACAGTTTGCCGCTGGCAATATGAAATTGTTTGAGCAATTTCAGGATTATTGGAATCATTATCAGTCTGTAAATCAGGGAAAGAAAATCGAGTTCGATACTACTCTTTCCTTTGATGAGAAAGAGCAGAAACTCAATGCCGCTTTGCGGAAAGAAATTATCCGCCGAAGTGGTGTGACTTATGCCACTGAAACCAATATTGGGGAATGGTTCTATCATCCGCTTGTCCAGCATGAAATGTTTGCTGTCATTGGCGCTATGGTTGATATGGTTCTGCCCGAATCAATTATCGATACTATTGGGATGTATACTGATGTTCGCCAAGGTGGTTTCGGCGATAGCTTTGCTTTTGATGTTGCGCCACGTGATTTATTCGTGGTTTCAAAAGCTGGCAAGGGTATACGGTTCTCGGAAGTTCGGAAACAGTATAAGGGACAGGTAACTATCATCCCTGAATTCCATCAGCTTACGGTTGGTGTTTCTCTGTATGGCGTTTTAGCCGGAAAAGAATCATTGGCTGAACTGGTGTCGAAAGTCGTGCGCTCAATGGAAACTCAGATGACTCTTGACGCTTACAACGCTTTTGCTACGGCTATGGCAAATGTTAGTTCAACCGCTACCACAGGGTTGTTAGTAAGTGGTTATTCACAGGCTTCACTGATGCGTCTGTGCGAGCAGGTTTCGGCTTGGAATGGCGGAGCTAAGGCTATCGTTATGGGTACTTCTCTGGCTTTGATTAACGTGCTACCCGATGAAACCAACTACCGCTATACGTTAAATGATCCATATGTAACCCTTGGTTATATTCCTACCTTAGGTGGATATGACATTTTGCGGTTGCCGCAAGTAGTTAATATCGAAGTTCCTTTTGGGCGCGCTATTAGCGATTCGTATCTGTGGATTCTTTCTCCTTCAGCGCAGAAGATTTTGAAACTCTGCTTGGAAGGAAATACTCTTTCATTTACGAATGAACCGTTTGATAATGCTAACCTACAACAGAACAGTGTTTTAACTAAGTCGTGGGGTGTTGGTGTGGCTACAAATGCTGTGGCCGGTGTGATCACCCTATAAGATTGTTTCTATTTAGGTGGGGTTGAAATATACCCCACCTAATAAGGTTTGAGGCAAAGGAGTAAAGAGGATGGCAAGACCAAAAAAAATTCTAACTACGAATGAAAATTTATCCGAAATTGATGAATTAAAAAAACAGATTAATGATTTGCTCGGAAAAGTAAATGCATTAACTGGAGAAAAATCTAAGAACACTTCGCAAGAAAGTTTAGACTTTGATGATATTGACCAAAATAATACTATCAAAATAAATGGAGATGACTATATTAAGGTTATTTCATTATGCCCTTATACTTTGAATTTATCAACACAATCTAAGGGTAGAGGAAAATTATATACCTTTACAAAATTCGGGGAAGTAAAACGTATTGTGTATCGAGATTTAATAGATATTATTGAAAATCATGCTAATTTTATGAATGATGGTTTGTTTCTTATTATGAATAGAGATGTTATTCGTAGACATGGTTTAGATGATCTTTATAGTAAACTATTAACTAAAGAAAAAATTGAACAAATTTTAGAGGGGAATCAATCTGATGCTGTAAATATGTTCCGTTCCGCAAATCCAAAACAGCAAGAGATGATTTGTAATATGATTATATCCGAAATGATAGACGGTAGAGAAATGGATTTGAATTTTATTGATCGTCTTTCTCGTATAATGGGATATAATATTATTGAAAAAGTTGAAGATGCAAAAAAATTACGTGAAATTTTAAAAGATAAAACGGTAACGTAATAAATTGTGTATTTTATTTGATTTGAAAAAGAAAGGAGGTTATATTTGGCGACATCCGTGAGTGACGTTTTCGATCTATTTATGACTAGAGTGAATGACTATCAGTTGACAGCCATTTATAACACCTCTGCTTCTACTTTGAATATGCATTTGGAGCCATATTTGTTAGATACTATTCAAGAGTTTGATATTTGTGATCAGCCTTTGGATTATACTTTGACTAGTGGTTCTGTTGAGGGTTATTTTACTGAGAATTTGAATAATCGTAATAAGTATATGCTTTCACGTATTATGGTTAAATTTTGGTGGGCTTATCAGGTTAGAAACCTGCTTCAATTTTCAAACCTTTTGCAAGATCACGATTTTAAAACCTTTAGTCAAGCTCAAAATTTACAAGCTAAACAACAATCATATAATGTGGAAAGAGAAGAAGTTAGTCAATTGTTAGTAGATTACGGTTATAAAAATAACGATTGGGCAAATTGGAAAATTCAAAATTTTGATGGGAGTTAAATATGACATATAAATATATGCAAGTTTTATCAACTCCCTTTGTTTCTACAGGATGCACCATATTAAATGGTTTTCAAGCATATGTTGACGATCAATTTTTTAATGCGCCCGATGCTTTTGTAATTGATGAAGAGACTGTTTTTGCTTCTGGTTCTTTTGTTCCAGTAGAAGTACGAATAAACAGAGCTATCAACATTTATATTGGAGATAAAGCGGGAGATGATTTTAAAAGTGTAATTTTTAAAGATTTAGCCCATGCAACCCACATGGGGATGAAATACAGATTCGAGAACAACGATTGGTTAACTACAAATACTGAAATTTTAAAAAACTTTGCTGCTAGTTGTACGATTCGTAGATGCAATAATGTTCTTCGATGGACAGACCCAATCGGGAATATTCAACAAGAACCTTGTGTAATCGGCTACATGATTAAGCGGCCTGTGGATCAAGTTTCAAGTATCGACTTGGTGCAGCCTAATGGATTCATAGAGGTTGTTTGCCAGTTGAATGACTGGACTCGTACTATACAAGATGGACAGCGTTTTCTTTTTGGAAATATTGATAGGTGGGTTTGCTATAAGTCGCTAGGCGGTGGTATAAAAAATTTTATGAACCTAGAAACCTATAATAATGATTCTGCTCACCTGCTTACCATGAATGTAGTAATAAGTCAAGTAAATGAAACTACTGATGATTTAACACTTGGAATAGCAGATAGATTTAAAACAGAGGCTATTTGGAAATAAATAATTGTTTTAAAAGAATGGGATAGAAGTGCGTCATGAACACTTCGACAAGAGTAACTCCCTCTTCCCATTTTTTATTTTTAGGAGTTTGGAGGAAATATGGAAAAAGTTAGTGGTATATATAAGATTGAAAATATTTTTAATGGGGATTGTTATATTGGCAGATCAGTAGATTTAAATAAAAGAGAAAAAAGACATTTTAATGAATTAAGAAAAAATAATCACAAAAATAGGCATCTTCAAAATGGGTTTAATAAATATGGAAAAGAAAGTTTCAAGTTTTATATTCTTTTGATTTGTGAGATCAGTGAATTAAAATATTATGAACAATCTTTGGTTGATAGTTGGAATCCAGCATACAATATTTGTAAAGTATGTGTTGATACTCCTGTAGGTATTATTCGTTCTGAGGAAACCATAAGAAAGATGGTAGCAAATCGTGTATATTTAAGAGGGAAAGATCATCCAAATTTTGGAAAACAATGGTCGGAGGAAAGTAGGGAAAAATCATCTAAATCGCATCTAGGAATATATCCAAATGCAGAAACCAGAAGAAAATTATCGGAATCTCGAAGAGGTGAAAAAAATTGTAATTTTGGAAGAGAGTGGTCTAAGGAAAGTAGAGAAAAAGCATCTAAATCACATATGGGAAAAACTCTTTCGCTTGAATCAAGAGGAAAAATATCTTTGACAAACAGTGGAAAAATTTTGTCTGAAGAAACTAGATCAAAAATATCTGATAAAAATATAGGCACTAAACACGGAAGTAATACTTCTAGTATCTATATAGGAGTTAATCTAAACAAAGCTAAAAATAAATGGGCTGTGAGAATAACCTATAATAAAAAAAGACTTTTTCTAGGTTATTATGATTCGGAAATAGATGCTGCTCTTGCTTATAATATCAAAGCATTAGAACTTTATGGTGAAAATGTTAAATTAAATATTATTATAAAAGATAAGGAGGACAATGAGTGATATAACTGCTACTGCTGAGAACTCTTATAATAAGTTTTCTCTTTATCCTTTAATTTCTGCAAATTGTGTGAACTATTTAATTGCGAACAATGATAGCATATTTCGGATTTTATATTATAACGATAGTGACGCGTGGCGTGAAGATTCGAATCACCCTAACCTTACACACACTCAAAAGATAAATCTGATATATGCTGGTCAACCAGATGAAACTAAATATAGAATTTTTCTAGATTTTGGAATAGACAATCCCTGGACAACTCAAGCAACACTCATTAGAATTAGTCCTACCTCTCTTTTACCTTCAAACCACATAGTAGGGAAAATCGTTGTCGCATTTGAGGTATACGCTCATTTTTCTCTCGATCACCTCTCGAATTACGTGACCAGAATAGATTATGTGACTCAGCAATTCCTTGAGGTTTTTAATGGAGCGGAAATTGGCGGATTAGGAAGGCTTTTCTTCGATGCCAGGGCAACTAATTCCTGTAAAACAATTCTTACTGGTAAAATCCCCTTTAAAGGAAAGGTTACTTTCTTTGCAAATTGGATAGTTTAAATGAATTCTGAATATCGTGAAGAAAATGATGTTTTTGGGTATTCGCAAAACTATAAAGGTTTAGATATTTATCCTATTAAATTGAAGGATATAAAATATCAGAATTTATTTTATAAATTAATGTGCTATCCAAAGAATTATATACCTGATGTTCAAATCATTAAGATGTCATACTTGAAGTATATTCTGATTGCAGTTCAGCAAACTATAAATGCTGATTCTACAGAAATGGCGACTGATCTTATTGATTTCTTAAAATATGTTACTAAAAAAGAAGTTGATATTACATACAAGTATGAAGGTGAAACTCCCACAATAAATAATCTTTCTTTGAAAATTATTATAGGTAATCAGGAATTTACAGAAAGAAATTTTGATGATATGAGAGAGATTATATTACTACAAAATGGTCTTTCGTATGAGTATATAGAAGAATATAATCCCGAATTAGAGAAATTCTTAGATTTTGTTAATCGGGGTGGAAGCAATATGACTTTTCAAGATGAGATTTTTACTTTCTGTGTACTAATGAAAATAGGTTTAAAAGAAGTAGAAAATTATACATTATTCCAATTCAAGAATTTATTCGAAAAATTGTTAACATTAAAAGAATTTGACTTATACAAACCGCTTGTAGTTTCTGGTCAAATTACTTTAAAAAGCGGGGAAATCAAACACTATCTTTATCGCTCTGTTAAATTAGGGAGATATGATAGTATCAAAGTGAATAAGGATGCCTTCATGCAAACTGACGTTTATAAAGAGACATCCC
>Ga0315276_10003991_pt1 | contig 13544 bp, 16 predicted proteins | sample YL17G05_0_MG_FD_204542 | JGI IMG/M metagenome (GOLD analysis project Ga0315276, IMG submission 204542) | Sediment microbial communities from Yellowstone Lake, YNP, Wyoming, USA - YL17G05_0 | ecosystem: Environmental > Aquatic > Freshwater > Lake > Sediment | place: USA: Wyoming | collected...
TCAGGTAGCTATTGCCCGTAGGTCAGCCTCTCGGCGAGCCACACCGGCAGCCCAGCCATTCGCATCTTCTCTTGTGTGGCGGCGATATCATACTCTACGCGATGCAGGGTGAGCGTCCGCGCATCTGTATCATAGAGGACGTAGGCGGCGCGAGGGTCGCCGTCGCGCGGCTGGCCGACGCCGCCCGGATTGATGATCAGGCGCGTCTCCCCCAACCCCAATCGTTCACCGTCCTCCCACGCTTCCATTCTGATGTGCCCTCTATCGTCCTCTCTTGCCCGTAGGGGGGCATGGGAGTGCCCGACGATGCTGTGGGGCGTCTCCATTAGCCGGAACTGCTCCCGCGCCGCCTCGAGGGACAGCAAGTACTCCCAGACCGGCGCCCGCAGCGTGCCGTGCACCAGCGTGAACTCCCCTTCCTTTGCGACCTCGGGCAGATCCTCTAGATACTGCCGTTCCTCGCCTGTAAGCTGCTCCGCTGTCCAAGCTGCCGCGCGGGCGGCGGCGAAGTTGAACTCCGCGGTGCTGACCTTGCGGATGGCTGCCAGATCGTGGTTGCCGGCGACGGCCAGGTGCGGGTAGCGGCGCAGGAGGGCGATGCAGGCGCCCGGGTCGGGGCCGTAGCCGACGATATCGCCGGGGCACCAGAGGCGGTCGAGAGGGCCCGTTTGCTCAGCGTGCTGGAGCGCCGCTTGGAAGGCCGCGAGGTTGGCGTGGATGTCGGCGACGATAGCGATACGCATGGCCCTCGTCCAACGACCAGCGAGTATAGCTCTTCGCTGCTGCCCATTCTACTATACCGGCTCGGCGCCGCTTTGGTTGAGGGTGAGGGAAGCCTGAAGGTATAATCGGGGCGTGAAGATATCAGAGTTGGGTGAGTTCGAGCTTATCGCCCGCATCAGGCAGGAGCTGGGTGCGCAGGAGAAGGCGACCGCGGCATTGGCCCGCCACTCCCGCCTGCTGATCGGCATCGGCGACGACGCGGCCGTCTGGCAGAGCACTGGCGCTGCTCAGATCGCCACCACCGATACGCTCGTCGCCGGCGTCCACTTTCCCACTGCGGATGTCGCCTGGAGCGACCTGGGCTGGAAGGCCCTCGCCGTCAACGTGAGCGATGTCGCCGCGATGGGCGGCATCCCTGAATACGCGCTCGTTACGCTTGCCCTACCCAGTAACTTCCTGGTCGAAGACGTCGTCACCTTCTACAAGGGCATGGCGGCGATGGGTCGCGAGTACGGCGTCGTTATCGCCGGCGGCGACATGGTGCGCGCTGCCCAGCCGGTTATCACGGTGACCCTTTGGGGTCGGGCAACCGAGAGCACGCGCGGCGAGCCCGTTTTCTTAACCCGCAGCGGGGCGCAGGCGGGCGACGTCATAGCCGTATCGGGTTGGCTGGGCAATGCGGCAGGCGGGCTGCGACTCATTACCGAAAGTCACCCTGCGTCGCGGACAGCGTCAGACTACCTGCGACGGGCCCATCTGCGACCGCGGCCGCAGGTAGAGCTGGGACGTGGCCTGGTGCGGGCGGGTATCCGCTGTGCGATTGACGTGAGCGATGGGCTGGGCCGGGACTTGCGCCACATCTGCGAGGAGTCGCATCTCGGGGCCGTTGTGCACCTGGAGAGGCTGCCGGTCGGCGATCACCTTCGGCGGACGTTTGGCGGCGAGGCGGTGACGCTGGCGGTGAGCGGCGGCGAGGACTACGAACTGCTGTTCACGGGGCCGGTCAAGCTGATCGACCGGGTGCGGGCGCGTTTCACGCAGCCCATAACGGTGATCGGCGAGATGGTGGAGGATCCGGAGGGACGCGTCCGTTTCCTCGACGACGCTGGTCAAGAGATGACCTTCGAGAGCGGAGGCTGGGACCACTTCGCCGCAGGGGGCTGTTCCTAGATGGCCGCCCTCGCGCTTACCAGCAACAGCCCGGCGGAAACGCGCCGCCTCGGCGAGCGGCTAGCGCGACGCCTGCGCCCCGGTGACGTGCTGCTCCTTCAGGGCGACCTGGGCGCCGGCAAGACCTGTCTGGCCCAGGGCATCGGCAAGGGGATGGGTATCGACGCGACGATAAAGAGCTCGGCGTTTGTCCTCCTCAACGAGTACGAGGGCCGTCTGAAGATGTACCTGTCCGACCTCTATCGCCTGAGCGACCCTCTGGAAGTCGCCGATCTGGCGCTGGAGGAGGTCGCTGCCGACGGCGTCCTCGTCGTCGAGTGGCCGGACCGCGCCTGGGAGGAGATGCCGCGTGAGCGCCTTCTGGTGCGCCTGGAGTGGGTTGGCGAGCGGTCGCGCAAGGTCAGCCTGGAGCCGCAAGGCGCCCGCTACCAGGAGCTGGTCGAGGCGCTGATGGTTCCGGCGCGCAGGGGGCGGTGAAGCGTGGAGCTATCTATCGACACGGCGAGCGATTGGGCGTCGGTCGCGCTCTCTCAGGAGGGATGCCTGAAGGGGGAAGTGACCTGGCGCTGCTATCGCGAGCACTCCACGCAACTCATGCCGATGGTGGAGACGCTGCTGTCGCGGCTGCGCGTCGACAAGAGCGAGTTGGCGGCGGTGTTCGTCTGCACCGGCCCCGGCAGCTACGCTGCTCTTCGTGTGGGCGTGAGCACGGCCAAGGGGCTGGCCTTCGCTCTCGGTGTCCCTATCGTGGGCGTAGGGCGGCTGGAGATCGAGGCTTATCAGCACGCGGCCTGCGGGACGCCGGTCTGCGCTCTCCACCGGGCGGGACGTGGCGAGGTCGCCTGGGCTGTCTATCGGGGGCCAAAGGCGGAGTGGCGAGAGATCGCCGCGCCGCGGATGTCGACGCCGCAAGAGATGATGGCCCATATTCCGAAGAGGACGCTTTTCTGCGGTGAGGAAGACGATAGACTGGATGAGATGCTTGCCGAAGCGGGCATTTCGGTCGCGCCTTCGCGGCGCCGGGCCGACTACCTGGCGGAGCTGAGCTGGCGGCGGCTGGCGGCGGGACAGGCCGATGATGTGCGCGCGCTGGCGCCGCTGTACCTGCGAGAGCCGGCCATCGGGCCGCAGAAGCAAGCTGACTGAGTACAGTCAGCGGGAGTACGAGAAGAGTGCAGATGGATGAGAAGTTCCCGTGGATAGATGCCTTGTACTTGTTGTTCATCCCTTTCTGGATCGTCTTTGCAGTGGACAGTTTCCTTGAGGGGCAATGGGCGCTTGGTGTGTTGCGGATCTTCCTTTCGCTCTTTTTTGCGCTGATGCTTGTGCAGCGACATGCCGAGACCCTGAGAGTGTCCGGTTTGAGATCGCGCTTCCGTCCATCTACAGGGCTGGAGATTGTATTCAGCTCGGCTGTCATAGTGGTTACTGGAATCTTGTTTGCCTTTGCCCTTGAATGGCCCCTGAGCGTGGTGCCCCTCGTCTTGTTAGGCGCGCTTGAGGTAGGGTACTTGGTGTCAGTTGTCAGGAGGAGACGCTCGTCAGGCGGTGCTGAGGGGTGACGCGGGCCGCTGGCGCCGCTGTACCTGCGGGAGCCGGCCATCGGCCCGCAGAAGCAAGCTGACTGAGGACAGTCGGCGAGAATATGAGGGAAGCGCAGATGGACGAGGAGTTCTCTGGGAAAGACATTGCTGACTTGTTGATCGCCCTCTGCGGCCTCGGCCTTGCTGTTGTCAATTCTCTTGAGGAGCGATGGGCGCTTGTCGTAATCTGGTTCCTTTATTCCGTCACGTTTGGACTGACGCTCGTGTGGCGACATGCCGAGGCTCTGGGAGTGTCCCGTTTGAGATCGCGCCTCCAGTTTTCTACGCGACAGGAGATTGTGTTCAACTCGGCTGGCATCGTAGTTTCAGGGGTCTTGTTGGTGTTTACTTTTGAATTGGAATGGCCCGCCATCTTGTTCGTCCTCATCGGACTCGGCGTGGTTGAGGGATGTTACTTGGTGTCGGTTTTCATGAGAAGACGCTTGTCAGGCGGTGCTGAGGGGTGACGCGGGCCGCTGGCGCCGCTGTACCTGCGGGAGCCGGCCATCGGGCCGCAGAAGCCGCCCGGATAGAAGACGAGACAACAAATGGAGCGGGCCGTGCCCGCCGTGAAGGAGTTATCGCAGATATGTTGGAGAAGACGCTCGTACTCGTCAAGCCCGACGCCATGCAGCGGGGACTCGCCAGCGAGGTCCTGGGTCGCCTGGAGCGGCGCGGCCTCAAGATCGTCGCTATGCGGCTCGTCCACATCGATGAGGCGCTGGCCCGCCGGCACTACGCCGAGCACGCCGGCAAGCCGTTCCTGGAGGGGCTCGTCGGCTTCATTACCTCCTCCCCTGTCATAGCGGCCGTATTCGAGGGAGAGAATGCCATCGCCCTGGTGCGCCAGACGATGGGCGTCACCGACCCGGCGAAGTCGCTGCCCGGCACCATCAGGGGTGACCTGGGCGTGAACCTGGGGCGCAACCTGATTCACGGCTCCGACGGCCCCGAGTCGGCAAAGCGCGAGATCGCCCTCTTCTTCGATGAGAAGGATATCTTGAGCTACGAGCGCAGTCTCGACGGGTGGATCAAAGAGGGGTAAGGGCTACTGAAAGCGCACCACCGACACGCCCCGGCTCCACAGCTCCTCGATCTTGTAGTAGGCGCGGGTCGGCGGGTCGAACAGGTGGACGATGACATCCCCCATGTCCAGCAGCACCCAGCCGGAGTCGGGGTTGCCCTCACGATGAGTGGATAGATTGACCTCGCGGCCGAGTTCGTCGTCCAGCGTGTCGAGGAGGGCTTTCAGTTGACGGGGGTTGGTCGCCGAGGCAATGACAAAATAGTCTGCGAAGCTGGCTACTTGCCCGATGTCAAGTAGTATAATATCCTCTGCCTGCTTATCCGAGAGAAGCTCGACTACCTTTTGCGCTAGTTCGCTTGCTTCCAGACTGCTGCCTCCCCTAAGAGCGGTATCGATATTATAGCACGAGGCGGCGGCGTGTCGAAGACGGTTCGGTCGTCTGGAGAGAGATGAAAGACAAGAAGCGTGTTGTCGTGGCGATGAGCGGCGGCGTCGACTCGTCTGTGGCCGCTGCCCTCTTGCTGCGCCAGGGCTACGATGTCACCGGTGTCACGATGCGCCTCTGGAGCGATGAGGCCACTGCCTTCAATCCCAAGGGCTGCTGCGTCCTCGGTGCCGATGACGCCCGCGCCGTGTGCGAAAGGCTAGGCATACCCCACCACGTGGTCAACTTCGAGCCGGAGTTCGCCGAGGAGGTCGTGGACTACTTCTGCTGCGAGTACGCGCGCGGCCGTACCCCTAATCCCTGTCTCGCCTGCAATGACCGGCTGAAGTTCAAACATCTGCTAACCCGCGCCCTCGCTATGGGCGCCGACTACCTGGCGACGGGGCACTACGCCCGCATCCGCCGCGTCGACGGCGAGTACCAACTCCTTCGCGCCGTGGACGACGACAAGGACCAGTCCTACGTCTTGTATACTGTAGGGCAGGAGGAGCTTCCTCACTTGCTCTTCCCGGTGGGAGAGTATCGCAAGACGGAGGTGCGGCGTCTGGCGGCGGAGAGCGGCCTGCCCGTCGCCGACAAGCCGGACAGTGTCGAGGTCTGCTTCATACCCGACGACGACTATCGCTCCTTCATCGCCGAACGTATCGGCCAGGAGCCGGGCGACATCGTGGACGTCGCCGGGCGGGTAGTAGGACGCCACCAGGGTGTCAGTGCCTACACCATCGGCCAGCGTCACGGTCTGGGGGTTGCCCTGGGGGAGAAGCGTTACGTCGCGGCGATCGATACGTTACAGAATGTGATAACCATCGGCGGCGAAGACGATCTGCTGTCGGGTCGGCTGCGGGCGGAGGATGTCTGCTGGGTAAGCGGCAAGCCTCCTCACGGCGAGGTGGCTGCGGAAGCGAAGATACGCTACCGTACACCGGCGGCGGCGGCCGTCGTGAAGCCGCTGGACGGCGGCGCCGAGGTCCGCTTTCGCAATCCGCAGCGGGCGGTAACTCCCGGCCAGGCGGTCGTCTTTTACGAGGGCGAGCGCGTCCTCGGCGGTGGTATCATAGCGACAGCGGGTATTTGAATCTCGGGCGAGAACGGCGGCCTACGTTATCCTAGGAGGTAGTGGCATATGGACTTGCAGGACTTGCGTGACCTGATAATTGTCATCTTCGGCATCATGGGCATCTTCGTCTTGCTCGTGACCCTGATCGTCGTCCTGGTGGTCGGCTTGGCGGCGCGCGGCCTCATTGGGCTGTTGAACGGTGTAGTGCGCACCCAGCTCTCCCCTACTTTGGACTCCGCTAAGCAGACGATGAATGAAATCCGGGGCACGACGGCCTTCATCACCGATACCGCTGTCAGCCCGATAATCCGTGTCTACGCCTTCGTCGGCGGCGTGAAGAGGGGGCTGGCGTCTCTAGCCGGCCTCACGCCCAAACGACGGCGGAAGAGCTCCTAGAGCAGCGCGGATAGTTAGAGAGGCGAATTGTATGGGGCGCAAAGACAAGCAGGATGTAATGGGACCCGCCGAAGAGACGGCGTCGGAGCAGGTCAAGGCTGAAGATACGCCGGCTGAGCCTCGACAAAGAGGAGCACCGCTGGGCGCGATGGAAGGGATGCCGGGAGCGCAAATCATAGCCCGCGTGGGAGCCGTGCTGCTGTCGATAAGAGAGCGTGTTCGCGACGCCATCGCGGACGGCCGTGACGGCGCGGCGGAGAGTGAGGCGGAGGCGCGTCTCCGCTTCGAGGTCATGACGCGCCGCCGCCGTCCCAAGAAAAACGCGTAGTCACTTCGCCATCGGGAGACTAAGGAAAGACAGGCCTCCTTCTGTTGGTGCCCTGTCTGTTTGTTTGACCGGCGGCGTCCGTCCAGAGATATTCGAACCGACCGGGCTAGACACATAGAACCCGTTGTTCCCTTTGTCTATTCTCGTTCGTATGCCCGCTTCAATTCCTCTATGTCAATCTTCTTCATTTGGAGGAATGCCTTCATGACTCTGTTTGATCTCTCGGCATCCTTGTCTAGCATCATCTCATCTAAGACAGCGGGAACGATTTGCCATGATACGCTGTACTTGTCCTTAAGCCAGCCGCATTGCTCGGCCCTTGGGTCTGAAGAGAGCTTTTCCCAGTAGTAGTCAATTTCTTCTTGTGTCTCGCAGTACACCATGAACGATATCGCCTCATTGAAAGTGAAGTTGTGAACACGTGCGCTGTCCATGGCCGCAAACTCTTGGCCTTCAAGCGTGAAAGTGACGTGCTTTATTGTTCCTTCTTTGTCGGGTTCTTCACCCTTGCCGTAGCGCAGGATGTCGCCAACCTTTGCATTGTGTAACACCGATGCGTAGAAATTGATCGCCTCTTCTGCCTTCCCGCACACGTTGCCGACAAACATAAGCGTTGGGGTACTCTTCTGTTTTATCTCGCGGTCACCCATGAACATCACCTGCCATGAAAGACCGTATCTATCCTGCACCCATCCGTACTTGTCACTAAATGGATATGCCCCAAGCTCCATGAGCGCCGACCCCCCATCTGAGAGTCTTCCCCATAATGCATCGACTTCTTCCTTGGTCTTGCAGGCAACAAGAAATGATACGGCCGGAGTGAATTGGAATGCCGGGCCGCCGTTCAACGCCATGAATTCTTCCCCGTCGAGCTGGAATGTAATGGTCAGCACCGTCCCTTTTGGCATTCCGGAGGCCTTTGCCCCTGCTTCTCCATAGCGAGCAACGTTCACGATCTTTGAATTCCTGACAATAGAGATATAGAGATTCACTGCCTCTTCGGCTTGGTTATCGAACCACAAGCACGGGGTAATTTTCTGCATGACTGTTCTCCTTCTTAACCCGCGGTGTCCGTTTGCGGTATTTCTCAGACTTTCGCCAGGAGTTCGGCAAGACGATCCATGGTCTCGGACGCTCCTTCTTCCATCCCCGATTCGAGCATCCCGTCGCGATCCTCAACCGTCTGGAAGACAGATCTGTCCGTGAGCTTCGCCTTGCCGTCGTCCTCTTCGAACGTCATCGTTTCGAGCAACACATGTCCCGGCATGCCTTCGAATTCAAAAGTGAAGACAAGCCGCTCGGGTGGCGTGATGTCGTGATAAACGCCCTTGAACGCGTATTCGTTGCCGTCGGCATCGCGCTGCACGAATCGCCAAACGCCGCCCGGTCTGACGTCCATCTTGTCAACGGTGGTTGTAAGGTTTCTCGGCCCCCACCATTGGGGAATCAAAATTGGATCCGTGCATGTCTTGAACACTCGCTCTCGCGGCGCGTCGAAGACCCGCGTGATGATGATCTCTTGTTTCCCCGGTTCAGCGACAAGATTAGTTCTTGTCATAGTGGATTCTCCCTTCTGGCTATCCCAAGCTTTCGGCGAGCTTGTCTAAGCTTGTGCTCCAGCCGTCTCGAGCGTTGTCCCGCTCCTCGCCGGACGGGAAGCCAACGTGCTTCAGGGTGAGTTTTGTTTTGCCTTCATGTTCTTCAAACGTCACTGTCACCAGCAATTCCAGAGGGTAGTCTGGGCTCATGCCGTAGTGCGTAGCCGAGACCACGTTGCCTTTCTCATCAGCAAAGCTGTCCGTGGAGACGATCCTCTCCAGGGGAACGATTTCGCGATAGACGCCTGTGCCCCAATAGTCGCGGCCCTCGGGCGATCGCATGCAATAGAGATATGTACCGCCCACCTGGAGATCGATCTCACAGAAAGGCGCTGTGAAACCCCTCGGCCCCCACCAGCGCTTCACCTGCTCCGGATCCGTCCATGCCTTCCACACGAGCTCACGTGGTGCATCGAAAATGCGTGTGATAGTTAGGTTCTTGTTGTCTTGGCCTGCCGTTGCCATCTTGCTTATCCTTCCTTCGTTTCTCACAGGGCAACGATGAACGACGTGACCCCAACATCACAGCCTAAGCGCCGAAAGTGAAGCCGCTATGAAAAGGATGAAGCGAGGTGTGAAGGAAGCGTGAGGAACGAACGGGACGCGTACCGGCCCCGTTCCTAGCTGGCGGAGAGGGTGGGATTCGAACCCACGGACCCCGAAGGATCACACGCTCTCCAGGCGTGCCTGATCGGCCACTCCAGCACCTCTCCGCGCCAGCGTATCGATAGTCCAGGCGGCCTTTTGGGGGAATGCCGCCTCTCTGTTGATTTGTTTGAGTGGCGGAGAGGGAGGGATTCGAACCCCCGGTCCCTTGCGGGACACCGCTTTTCGAGAGCGGCACCATAAACCACTCGGACACCTCTCCGTAGCGGAGGGACAGCGCCCGGCAGGAGCTGCCCCCGGCGGGTATTATAGCACAGCGCGAGGGCGCTTTCCCGCAGGCAGGGAATCTATTGAAGGGGAGGCAGGCCGGGAGCAGGCGGCGGTGGCAGGAGGCGCTCGGCGCGGACGATCAGGCGCTTGTCGTACTGCCGGGTCGAGCTGTCGAAGGTGCCACAGCAGGTGATGAGCGTCACTACCTCATTGGGTGTTGGTCCGACGATCTCGGATATCGGCGCTTCCCCGACGGGCAGGCACTCCAGCGCCGTCACGTGGTACTGGTAGACCGTACCATCCGCCAAGTGCACCTCGATAACGTCGTCCTTGCCGAGGTCGCGGAGATTCCAGAACACGGCCGGTCCCACGTCGTGGTAGTCGACGTGGCCGGAGAAGACGGCGTTGCTGCCGAAGCCCGGCCGGGCCGAGAAGTCGTACCAGGCGACGTCATAGGCGTTGTGCGGCGACTGCATGACGCCGTTCTCGTCTATGCCCATCGTGATGACGGTGGCGTCGACCTTCGCTTTGGGGATGACGAGGGTAGCGAGCGGCGCCTCGCTGGGCGGAGTCTCTTGCGGCGTGGGAGTGATCGGCAGGGGCGTCTGGACGACGGAGCCGAAGCCGGTCACTGTTCCCGGGCCGCTGTACTTGAGGCCGCCGTTGCCGATGATCCCCGTCGCCGACAGAGTGAAAAGGACGCCGGCGGCGATAAGGGCGCCGATGCCCAGCGCCATGACGATCAGGGAGAGCCTGCTCAGGTGGTCAGACCCGGTTCGGGTTGCGGAACGAAACTTCAAACCTATGTGCTCCGTTGGTTCGTTGATCTTATGTATCTATTGTAGGGGAAGCTTCGGGGGTGTGGCTAGGGGCCGTGCTCGACGAAGCGGCGCGCTGTTTTCTGAAGAAGACAGCCGTCCTCTGGAACCCGTGCCATTTGCCTAGTTAAGAGCTGAATCTAAGAGGTGTCCCTGTCTAGCTCACCCGCACCGCCCAGACCACGCGCCTCTGATCGTAGGAACGAGTAGCCGGATCGAAGGTGCCGGCGCAGGTGATCATCGTGACCGACTCCTGTGGGGTCGCCGCTACAATCTCGTTCCACGCCGTGGAGGCAGGGTCTAGAGTCCTGTTCCACTCCACCTTGTACTTGTACTCGGAGCCGTCGCGGAGGTGGATGGTGATCTCGGCTCCCGGCTCGAGCTTGCGGATGTCCCAGAACACGGCCGGGCCGTAGTCGTGGTAGTCGACGTGGCCGGAGATGACGGTATTGCCGCCGGCGCCGGGGCGGCCGCCCATGTTCGGGAAGACCGAAAAGTCGTAGTAGGCGACGTCTGTCGGCCCTTCCGGGTTCTGCATGACGCCGTCGGCGCCCACGACCCGCAAAGTCATGGGGGCGTTCACGCTAATGCTGGGTATTATCAGTCGGTCGCCTTCGCCGCCGGGCACAGGAGCGTCGGGGTTGGTGCCGGAGATGCCGTTCTGCGGCGTCCCCCGCTGGGCCAGTAGTTCCTGTTCCAGCTTCTTGAGCTCGTCCAACTGCTCCTGCAGCAGCCCTTCCCCTTGGCCGTCGGACGCAGAAGAGGTAGCGGTTGCCTTGGCTGCGACTTCCTTCCCATCACCGTTACCGCCGCCGCCGGTGGCGAGCACTATCGCTACTACCAGGGCGGCCGCTACGGCGACGACCGCAAGCGGTGCGCCGATTGCGACTGCCTGCCGCTGTCGCAGCGATAGGGAAAGGAACCAGTCTGTCAGACGCCGGCGGAATGCGCTCAGCGGTGAAAGGCGGCCGGCGGGTGGCTGGGGAGATGATCCGAAGTCGCTCATTATGGTCCTCGCAAGAAAGGGTTAGCCCTAGGTTCTCGCGGCCCCGTCCCTGCTCGACGGAAAGAGGAGGGAGACAGAACCGTCAATATCAATTTTATCGTCCGCCCTGGCAGGGTCAAGCCGCGTGGGGCTGACCGTCGTTTTGGCCCGTTGATAGTCCTGGGGGCCCCGGACGAGCCAGGACCCCCAGGTCAAAGTGCTTACCGTTGGCCTACCTTTCGGCAGACAACCTTACTTTAGTCCAGGTATCCGCCATCACCAGTCCGCGGCGGTGTTACCGGCGGTGTTACCGGCGGTGTTACCGGCGGAACCACCGGTGGCGCAGCCGGCTCGCAGTCGACGCGGATGCTGGCCTCAAGGTCGGCGCTGTCAACCGAGACCACCACCACTACACCGGCGGAGGCCAGGGAGAGCGGCGTGATCTTGCTCGTGGCGGCGCCGTCAACCGTCGTCGCGGTGATCGGGTCGGAGACACCGAGTGCCACGACGTCGAAGCGGACCTTGGTGCCGTCGACGACCGGGTTGCCCTCGCTGTCGACCAGGGCGGCGCTGACGGTTGAGCTCGTCACGCCGTTGCAGGTGATCTTAGCGGGGCTGGCGGTGAGGGTCATGGCGTCGGGAGCGCCGATGACGGTGAGGTCGACCTCAGCGTCGTTGCCCTTACTGTCTTCGGCAGTGACCGTGGCCGTGCCGATGTCGCCGCCGCAGGCCAGGTTGGGGGCCAGGGTGCCGGCGTCGGTGGCCAGGGTGACCATGGTAGCCAGGTTAAGGTTGACCACGTCGGTGTCGTCGGAGTCGAAGGCGACCTGGATGCCGGCCAGCTCGGTGCCGTCCTCGTCGGTGACGGTCGCAATCAGGCCGGTGACCTCAGGGGCCGCGATCTCAGCCGCGAAATCGCTGACGTCGAGTTTCTTGCAGTCGGATGCGGAGAGCCCTTCCTGGATCGTGTCGCCGCCGATGACGGCCAGGGTGAGGTCATCGGGGTCACCAACAACCACGTAGTCCAGGAACACGTCGACGCCGGACTGGGTGGCTACTAGCTGGGCATCGCCGAGGTCGGCGACGCCAGCGCCCAAGAGCATGTCGACGACAACGCCGTCGCCCTTGATGCCGTTGGCGTCACAGTCGGCGTCACCGGCGCAGGCGGCGAGGGAGTTGCCGCTGCTGGCCCAATTACCCTCGTCGGCGTCCAGCGCGATGACGGCGTCGTTGGTGACGAAGATCAGGACCCAGAGCGCGCCCGTGTTCTCGTTGAGCTGATCGGCGCCGGCGGCGGCCAGGTCAGCGTAGGTGCCGGGGTCGTCCACATCGCCGTCGAGCACGGCAGCCAGGGCGGCCAGATCAACGGGGTCATGAAGGTCGCCGCAGGCGGCCACGGCAGCGAGGTAGTTGTCCGTCGCGTCCTTGTCGGTGTCGGCATCCATGTCGACATTCCAGTCCGCGCCAGCCGTCAACGCGACACAGACGGCCGGGTTGATGCTAAGGATGTCGGTGGGCTTGGCCTGGGCCTCATCGCTGCGGACGGCTGTGCCGGCCACGCCGAGAAGGAGGGCCACTGCCACTAATCCTCCGAATACTGCAAACTTTTTCAATTCAGAATCCTCCTTGGTTTCGTTGCTTCTTACCTATCTTCGTGTTACTTGTCATCCTTGTCCCGATACGTTTCTTGCGTCTGCTTCTGCGTCGCCCTCGGCCGAGACTATCGACGACGCCGAAGGCAAGGCATCAGCGCAGCGGAACTCTTCTCGTCCTGGCACCTCCTTTTCTGCTTTGCCCGCCTCCCTGCGGGGATCCTTCCCGCGGGCAGGCCTACCGCCGAACGGACGCAACTATAGCCGTGTACGCCAGCGCGCAAACCTGCACTTGTCTGTATAACGCCTGGTACGGGAAAAGGTTAACGGCTATTTCGAGAAATTGGGAGAGAAATCCCTTTTCTCCTCGCGCTGAGAATAGCACTGGGGGCTCTGAATAGTCCAGAGCCCCCAGTAGAGATTCGTTCGTGTTGCTCTGCGCTACGGTAGATACCCCCCATCGCCGGTTCGCGGCGGCGTCACGGACGGCGTTACCGGCGGAACCACCGGCGGAGCCACCGGCGGAGCCACCGGCGCCGCCGCCGAGCACTCCACCAGTATGTTCTTCTCGATCACCGGTACGAGGATCTCCTCGTCGTGGCTGTCGAGGTCGGGGGCCAGCAAGGTCGCCTTCACTGTCACGCCTCTCACTAGGTCAGAGAGAGGGGTCACCGTGGTCTTGGCGGCGCCGCCAACCGAGGCGGCTACGATCGGGTTAGCTATGCCCAACGCCTTGACGTCGAAGCGCACGCGGTTGCCGTCGATAACGGGGTTACCATCGGCATCGGTGAGAGCCGCGGACACCGTTGCTCCGGTCACGCCATCGCAGACGATGGTGGCTGGGCTGACGCTAAGGACCATGTCCTCCGGCGGGCCGACGACAGCAACCTCCACACTCGCGTGCTTCTGGCGAGCATCCTTGTCGAGCGTGATCCCGCTGGCCTCC
>Ga0315276_10003998_pt1 | contig 13534 bp, 10 predicted proteins | sample YL17G05_0_MG_FD_204542 | JGI IMG/M metagenome (GOLD analysis project Ga0315276, IMG submission 204542) | Sediment microbial communities from Yellowstone Lake, YNP, Wyoming, USA - YL17G05_0 | ecosystem: Environmental > Aquatic > Freshwater > Lake > Sediment | place: USA: Wyoming | collected...
CGAACAGGGGAGTATCGAGTAGCGCGATGGTCACACCCCCGCCCGACGGGAGCGACGAGCAGGACGGCACTGACTTCCTCGCGACCCAACTGGTATTCGGCAGCGGCGGCCGCCCGACGGTCGGGCTCGATGTCCTCGTCACCAAAGTCTCGGTCGATTTCCAGGCGCTCTCCAGCGAGGGCGGCGACAGTTGCGTCAAGCGCAACCTCGAGGCCCTGCGCGAGGCAACCGGCGTCGATGCGATCTGCATCGCGCTGTTCGACCCGGAGAAGAAGATCGTCGAGCGCGTCTCGAGCGCCACCGGCCTGCTCACGCCGTTCGACCCGCAGGTGATGAAGGGCGACAGCCTCGAGCACCTGCCTTACCTGGCGCAGAAACTCGACCACCTGCGCATCGTCGAATTCCGCGACACCATCGCACCGCGTCGCGACCACACGGTCGACGCCGGGCGATTCGCCGCCTTCAACGTGCGCTCCGCGCTGATCTGCGGCTTCTCGCTGCACGGGCGGGTCTGCGGTTTCATGGGCTTGTGCTCATCGCAGCCGCGCCCGGAAGGCTGGGACGCCAACCTGCACCTGATGCTGAAGCTGGTGGGGGCGAGCTTCGCCACCGGGCTCGAGCGGCTGCGCGTGCAGCGCTACCTCGGCAAGCTCGAGGAGCGCAATGCTTTGTCGCTGCCTTCGGCGAACGACGGCCTGTGGGACTTCGACGTCGAAAACAACACGGTCTACTTCTCGCCGCGCTGGAAGAAGATGCTCGGCTACGACGAGAACGACCCCAACACCTCGCCCGACTGGAGGCGACTGGTGCACCCCGACGACATGGCGCGCGTCCAGGCGCTGATCCGTGACCACATCGCCGGCAAGATCGCGATGTTCGAGAGTGTGCACCGCATGCGCCACACCAACGGGGAGTGGCGCTGGGTCGTGAGCCGCGCCAAGGCGCGCGTGGACCCGACGGGCCGGCTGCGCCGCCTGGTTGGCGTCGAATTCGACATCACGGAACGGAAGCTCTACGAGGACGCGCTGTTCAAGGAAAAGGAAAGCGCGCAGATCACGCTGCAGTCGATCGGCGACGGCGTGATCACGACCGACGGGCACCTGGTCGTCGAGTACCTGAATCCGGTGGCCGAGGACCTGACCGGCTGGCGGTTCGAGGAGGCACAGGGCAAGAACATCGACGACATTTTCCGCGGCTTCCACGAGGAAACCTGCGAACCGCTCGAGAACCCGCTGTCGGTGGCGATCCGCCGCGCGCGGGCCATCAAGTCGGTGCGGCCGACGCTGCTAATCAAGCGCGACGGCAACGAGATGTACATCGAGAGCACCGCCTCGCCGATCCGCGACGGGTCGGGCGCGGTGTCCGGCGGCGTGCTCGTGTTCCACGATGTCAGCGAGAGCCGCGAACTGAACCGCAAGCTCTCCTACCACGCGAGCCATGACATCCTCACCGGCCTCGTAAATCGCCGCGAGTTCGAGCAGCGCCTCGAGCGCTCGCTGCGCAGCGCGAAGGCCCGCGAGACGGCGTATGCGCTCTGCCACCTCGACGTCGACCAGTTCAAGATCATCAACGACACCTGCGGTCACAGCGCCGGCGACGCGCTGCTCGGGCAGGTGGGTGCGCTGCTGAAGACCAAGATCCGCTGGCGCGACACGCTGGCGCGCCTCGGCGGCGACGAGTTCGGCGTGCTGCTCGAGAGCTGCTCGCTGGAGGAAGCGCTGCACATGGCGGACCTGCTGCGCGAGACGGTCCGCGGCTACAAGTTCGTCTGGGAAGAGCGCACGTTCCGCCTCGGCTGCAGCGTCGGCGTGGTGCCGATCAGCGGCGACAGCGAGGACGTGGCGACACTGCTGTCGGCGGCCGACAGTGCGTGCGCTGCCGCCAAGGAAGCGGGCCGCAACCGCGTCTACAGCTTCCAGGAAAACGACATCGACCTGATGCGCCGCCGCCGCGAGATGCAGTGGGCCGCGCGCATCAATAACGCGCTCGAGGAGTCGCGCTTCGAGCTCTATCGGATGACGATCCAGCCGCTGCAGAAGCACGAGCCCGGCGCGCACTACGAACTGCTGCTGCGCATGAAGGACGAGGCCGGGAAGATCGTCTCGCCGGACAACTTCATCAACGCGGCCGAACGCTACGGCCTGACCCCGGCGATCGACCGCTGGGTGATCGAGAACGCGCTGCGCTGGCTGGTGTCGGAGGCCGACGAGCGGGCGAACCTGGCGCTGTGCTCGATCAACCTGTCGGGCCAGAGCCTGGGCGACGACAAGTTCCTGCCGTTCGTCATCGACCAGTTCCACCGCAGCGGCATCGACGCCTCCAAGATCTGCTTCGAGATCACCGAGACGGCGGCGATCGCGAGCTTCTCGCAGGCGAATCGTTTCATCCAGGCGCTGAAGGAACTCGGCTGCAAGTTCGCACTGGATGACTTCGGTACCGGGCTGTCCTCGTTCGGCTACCTGAAGCACTTCCCGGTGGACTTCCTCAAGATCGACGGCAGCTTCGTCAAGGAGATCCTGCACGACCCGATCGATCGCGAGATGGTCCGCTCGATCAACGAGATCGGCCACCTGACCGGCAAGCTCACGATCGCGGAGTTCGCCGAGAACACCGAGATCATCGACATGCTGCGCAGCCTCGGCGTCGATTACGCGCAGGGCTACGGCATCGCTTCTCCGCAGCGCATCCAGCGCTCCGCTGCCGTCAACGGCTGAGCTCCGCTCAACCCGCCTGCCTCCTAATCTTGGCCGCTGGAGAGATTTCGGCTAGTCGACAAACTCAAAGCGCATCGAGAGATCCACCGCGCGGACGTGCTTGGTCAGCGAGCCGACCGAGATGAAGTCGACGCCCGTCTCCGCGATCGGCCGCAGCGTCTCGAACGTGATCCCGCCCGAGGCCTCCAGCTTCATCGGGCCGTTCGCGTGCGCGCGGTTCATCGCGACGGCGGCGCGCAGGTCGTCGAGGCTGAATTCATCGAGCAGCGCCATGTCCGCGCCCGCTGCGAGCGCCTCCCGCAACTCGTCCAGTGTCTCTACCTCGACTTCGACCGGCACGGGCGTGCCTGACTTGCGAGCGGCAGCGACCGCGGCGGCGATCGAGCCGGCCGCCATGATGTGGTTTTCCTTGATCAGGATGCCGTCGTAGAGGCCCATGCGATGATTCGTGCCGCCACCGCAGCGCACGGCGTATTTCTGCGCGGTGCGTAAGCCGGGCACCGTCTTGCGGGTGTCGAGAATCCGGCAGGGCAGGCCCGCCAGCGCATCCACGTAGCGGCGCGTGCTGGTGGCGACGCCCGAGAGCGTCTGCAGCAGGTTGAGCGCCGTTCGCTCGCCGGTGAGCAGCGCGCGGGCAGGGCCGGAGAGCCGATAGAGCAACTGGTTTGCGACGAGCGCGTCGCCGTCGTTCGCCTGCCACTCCACCTGCACGCGCGGATCGACCTGCCGGAACACTTCGTCCACGTAAGGCCGGCCGGCGAGGATGGCCTTTTCCCGCGTGATTACGCTCGCGCGCCCGAAGCGCTGTTCCGGGACCAGCTGTGCGGTGAGGTCGCCACCGCCGACGTCTTCGGCGAGGGCGGCGGCCACCACCGCGGGCAGGTCGCTGGGCGGGTTCACCCCATCAGAACGGCAAGCCGTGGCTCGCCGATCCCATGCACATCAGCATCGGAATCGACAGCACTAAGTTGGTGCGGGAGGCGAGCATGGCCACCTTCCGGGCCGTCGCCTTTTCCTCGTCCGTGGCTGCGACGATGCCGAGCACCTTCTTCTGGTTCGGCCAGATCAGCACCCAGACGTTGAACAGCATGATCGTGCCGAGCCAGGCGCCGATGCCGACGACGTGCTGGTAGTAGTTGGCCGGATCACTGCCCAGGCCGAGCGTGAACGCGCCGAGGTTGCCCGAACGGGCCAGGTACCAGGCTCCCGTCAGCCATGTGGCGACGGCGCCCCAGCGAAACCACAACAGCGCGCGGGGTGCGACGTACTTGCTGATGCCCGCGCCGCCCGGTCCGCCCTTGTCAGCCGCCGCGGCGGCCAGCGCCGGCATCTGCACCAGGTTGAAGTAGTACAGCAGGCCGATCCAGGTGATGCCGGACAGGATGTGGAACCAGCGCGCGAGGCCGAGTTCGTAGAACGCCGTGGGTGCGATCAGCAGTGTGAGCACGACCGCCAGCACGAATCCGGTCGTGATGGCGCCGCGAACCGTGTTCAATGGGTTCATGAGAATGGATTCCTCCCAACTTAGAATTCTTTGAGTAGCGGGGAGTTGGACCGATCCCCGGGCCCTTTCGAGCGTTGAAGAATAGGCGACGCAACCCCATAATTCAACGCCCCGCGCGACGCGCATGAGGCAGAATGACTCAGGCCGGACCCACTTCACCCTGCATGAACGTCTGCGTGCTCGATACCGGGCGCGTCTGCGTCGGTTGCGGGCGCACGCTCGACGAGATCGCCCGGTGGGGCCGGATGAGCGCCGCGGAGCAGTGGGCGGTCATCGGGCGCCTCGATCGGGCGCGTGCGTGCGGGGCTGTCGCTGGCGTTGTCAGCGCCGGCTGAAGGTATCGGAAACAGGCGAATGCATCGGCTGCCGCGGGCGGCCAAGGGGCGAGGATCGTGGACGTTACGCAGAGAATCCAGCAGCAGTTGAAGTCGAGCCCGGTCGTACTCTACATGAAGGGCACGCCGGACTTTCCGCAGTGCGGGTTTTCCGCCGCGGCGGTGCGCACGCTCGAGGCGTGCGGTGCGAAATTCACAACCGTGAATATCTTCGAAGACCCGGAACTGCGCGAGGCGCTGAAGCGTTACTCGAACTGGCCCACGTACCCGCAGTTGTACGTGAACGGCGAACTTCTCGGCGGCTCGGACATCCTTACCGAGATGCACCAGAAGGGCGAGTTGCAGCAGGTCCTGAAGGACGCTGGCGCCACTGCCTGATATCGACTCCCTCTCCCGCCTTGGCGGGAGAGCGTCGGCCTGAGGGGCTCTACTCCCTCTCCCGCCTCAGCGGGAGAGGGGTGGGGTGAGAGGCTCTACTCCCTCTCCCGCCCTAGCGGGAGAGGGGTGGGGTGAGGGCGGTACGCCGGGTGAGGGCCGCGTGAGGGTCTTATTCCTCTGAGTCCCGCATCGGCTCCTGCCCCTCGTCCCGGGCCGCGAGTTCCGGCGCCCGCTCGAGCGCCTCCTCGTACATGCCGCGGAACCGGTTGCAGATCATGCAGAACAGCGAGGCGGTGCGTTCCGCGTCGTAGATCGCCGAATGCGCGGCAGCGGTGTCCCACGAAAGACCGGCCGCGACGACAGCGCGTGCCAGTACCGTCTGGCCGTAGGCGACCCCGCCGAGCGTGGCCGTGTCGAAACTCGAGAACGGGTGGAATGGATTGCGCTTGATGTCCGTGCGCGCGACGACGGCGTTGAGAAAGCCGAGGTCGAACGACGCGTTGTGGCCGACCAGCACCGCACGCGTGCACTCGTGCTCGCGCACGGCCTTGCGCACCTCGCGGAACAGCTGCGAAATCGCTTCCTTCTCGGGCATCGCCGGTCGCAGCGGGTGATGGGGGTCGATGCCGTTGACCGCGAGCGACGCCGGGTCGATGCGCGAGCCGTGAAACGGCTGGATGTGATAGCGGAACGTCGCACCCGTGCGCAGCTGACCCATCGGGGTCAACTCCACCATCACGGCCGCAATCTCGAGCAGCGCGTCGGTTGCGCAATTGAATCCACCCGTCTCGACGTCCACCACCACTGGCAGGAAGCCGCGGAAGCGGCTGGCGATCCGCGGTTCGATCATCGTGTAGTTCATGCGTCGCCCAGCCGCCAGCTGACCTGCGCCCCTGCGCGCAGCGGCACGATCTCGTCGCTGCCGAATCGATAGCGCTGCGGGACCGTCCAAGGCTCGCGCCGCAACGTCACAGTGTCGGTATTGCGCGGCAGCCCGTAGAAGTCGGGCCCTCGCTCGGAGGCGAACGCCTGCAGCCGATCGAGGTGTCCGGCGCGTTCGAACGCCTCGGCGTACAGCTCGAGCGCCGCATGTGCGGAGAAGATGCCGGCGCACCCGCAGGGCGATTCCTTCGCCTGCACCGCGTGCGGTGCGCTGTCGGTGCCGAGGAAAAAGCGTGGATCGTCGCCGGTCGCGGCCGCGATGAGCGCTTCGCGGTCGTGCTCGCGCTTGAGGATCGGCAGGCAGAAGAGGTGCGGGCGGATACCCCCTTCGAAGAGCGCATTGCGGTTGAACAGCAGGTGCTGGGGCGTGATCGTCGCCGCGACGCCGGGCCGGGCGGAGAGCACGAATTGCACGGCCTCGCGCGTGGTGATGTGCTCGAAGACGACGCGCAGCTGCGGCACGTGATCGATCACCCGGCTCAGCACGCGGTCGATGAACGCGTGCTCGCGGTCGAAGACATCCACGGCGCCATCGGTGACCTCGCCGTGCACCTGCAGCGCCAGGCCTTCCTCGGCAAGGGCCTCGAGTGCCGGCCAGACGTGATCGATCGAAGTGACCCCGGCATCGGAATGCGTGGTGGCGCCGGCCGGATAGAGCTTGGCGCCGACGACGAAACCTGACTCCCTGGCGCGGCGGATCTCGTCGGGGCTGGTCCGATCCGTCAGGTACAGCGTCATCAGCGGTTCGAATCGCAGGCCGGCCGGCAGCGCGGCAAGGATCCGGTCCCGATACTCGCCGAGCGCGGCGACCGTCGTCATCGGCGGTTTCAGGTTCGGCATGACGACGGCACGCGCGAAACGCTCGGCCGTGAACGGCAGCACGGAGGCCAGTTGCGCCCCATCGCGCAGGTGCAGGTGCCAGTCGTCGGGTCGCAGGATGCGCAGCGTGGAGGTCAAGCAGTCGCCTTCGTCAGTTGATCGTGGAGCCGGTCCGGGTCGCCGAGCACATGGCACGCGTAGCGTACTCCGAAGCCGGTGAATTCGGTCGGGACGTGAGCGAGCCCTCCCTTGCGCTCGGAGGCCGACAGGTCCACGTGCACCCACGGAATGGCCGGCGCGACGAAGCGATTCAGGAAGCGCGCGGCGAGGACGTGATCGCCCTTGTTGTCGAGCGTGCACTGCATGATGTCTGCGATCGGGCTGTCGAGATCGCCATCGAAATCCTCGTCCATCGGGAAGCACCAGACGCGCTCGCCGCTTTCGCGACCGACGGACTGCAGCCAGTCGTGCAGGCCGGACCGGTTCGTGAAGGCGCCGCTGTAGCGTTCCGTCAGCGCATTCACGCAGGCGCCGGTGAGGGTGGCGAAATCGATCATGAAGTCCGGTTTCTCGCGCGAGGCCAGCGCCAGCGTGTCGGCGAGGACCATGCGGCCCTCCGCGTCGCTGTGCACGACCTGGATGGTCACGCCGTTCATCGCTGAGACGACGTCCTGCGGTCGATACGCGTCGGGTCCGATCTGGTTTTCGGTGAGCGCGAGCCAGCAGTCAACGGCGTACGGTGCCGCCATGCGGTCGAGCGCGAGCAGCGTGCCCACGGCGACCGCGCTGCCCTGCATGTCGCCATGCATCAGGTACATGCTGCGGTGCGGCTTCAGGTTGATGCCGCCGGTGTCGAAGCAGATGCCCTTGCCGACGAGGGCGATGCGCTGGCGGGCGCGGCGCCGCGGACGGTAGGTGAGCCGCACGATACCGGCGCCCCGACGGGAATTGGCGCTTGCGACGGCCAGGAACGCGCCTGCGCCCAGGCGCTTGAGTGCCGCTTCGCCGTAGAAGCGGAATCCCCAGCCCTCACGGGCTGCGAGAGCGCGCAGCGCGCGGCGATAACTCACGCAATCGAGTTCGTTCGGCGGTAGGGCGGTGAGCCAGCGCGCCAGGTGATTGCCCTCGGCGATCGCTGCGCTGCCGTCGAAGCGTGCGTCCGGCCGGCTCGCCACCAGGATTTTGCGCAGGTCGCTGCCGTGGCTGCGCTTCGACTTGCGCTGCGGCATGGGCGCCGCGGCGGCGAGCGCGGCGCTGAGCAGGGCCTCGAGCATGTCGGCCTTGTCGCCGACTGCCAGGCCCGGTGCATGCAGCTGCAGCGTCGCCCCGCCTGGCTTCAGCGCCTCGCGCGCCAGTTTTCCCGCCAGCTCGAGCCTCTCGAATCCGCCAGCCCCCGGCTTTGCGAAGCCGATCACCGCGAGCGTGTGGCGCGCGTTCGGCAGCCGCGCGGCGAGGATCGGGACCGGTGCGGCCTTCTTCTCCGCGCGATAGAGAGCGCTCCAGAGTGCCGCATGCGGCAGCTTGCGCAGGGCCGCTTCGGGTCGCGTGCGGTCGAGAACGAAGATCGCCGCGTCGGCGCGTGCCAGTAACCCCTCGGTGGCGGCGACATCCCGGGCGGCGACTGCGATTCCCGGTTCGGGCGGTAGGATTTTCACGGAGTATTGCCTTGACCCTGCGAGGGCATGAAAGGATCATTGCCTGACCACGCGCGCTGCCCGCACCCGCGGTGCGCAGCACCTGGCGCGGCGGCATGCTATCAGGGCAGGCCGGGGTCCGGGGGAACGCGATGTCTGAAGTCTCGAAGATCGAGGATGCCGACCCGGGCGAGACCCGCGAGTGGCTGGAATCCATTGATTCGGTCCTGCGGGTGCACGGTGCCGAGCGCGCCCATTACCTCCTGGAGCGCCTGATCGACCATGCCCGCCGGTCCGGCGCCTATCTGCCGTTCAAGCCCAACACCGCCTACGTCAATTCGATCTCGACGGCCCAGGAAGAGGAATACCCCGGCGACCGTTCCCTTGAGCGTCGCCTCGAGGCCTACATCCGCTGGAATGCGATGGCGATGGTCGTGCAGGCGAATCGCCAGAGTTCCGAGTATGGCGGCCATATCGCGTCCTACGCATCCGCCGCGACCCTCTACGAGGTCGGTTTCAACCATTTCTGGCGCGCGCCGAGCGAGACGCACCCGGGCGACATGGTGTACATGCAGGGCCACTCGGCTCCTGGCATCTATGCGCGTGCCTACCTCGAGGGACGCCTGACGGAGGAGCACTTGCGGCGGTTTCGCCAGGAGGTCGGCGGCGGTGGACTGTCGTCGTACCCGCATCCGTGGCTGATGCCGGAGTTCTGGCAGTTCCCGACCGTGTCGATGGGCCTTGGGCCGATGATGGCGATCTACCAGGCGCGCTTCGTCCGTTACCTCGAGCACCGCGGGTTCATCCCGGCCAGCGACCGCAAGGTCTGGGCGTTTCTCGGCGACGGCGAGATGGACGAGCCGGAGTCGCTCGGCGCGATCACGATGCCGGTGCGCGAGAAGCTCGACAACCTGGTGTTCGTCGTCAACTGCAACCTGCAGCGGCTCGACGGCCCGGTGCGCGGCAACGGCAAGATCATCCAGGAACTCGAGGCGGCGTTCCTCGGCGCGGGTTGGAACGTCATCAAGGTGATCTGGGGCTCGCGTTGGGACCCGCTGCTGCAGCGCGATACCAAGGGCCTGCTGCGCCGCCTGATGATGGAATGCGTCGACGGCGAGTACCAGAATTTCAAGGCCAAGGACGGCGCCTACACGCGCGAGCATTTCTTCGGCAAGTACCCGGAGCTGAAGGAAATGGTGGCCAACCTGTCGGACGACGACATCTGGCACCTGAATCGCGGCGGGCACGATCCGCTGAAGGTTTTCAACGCCTATGCCGCGGCGGCCAGGCACAAGGACCAGCCGACCGTGATTCTCGCGAAGACCGTCAAGGGCTACGGCATGGGCCGCGCCGGCGAAGGCCAGAACATCACGCACCAGCAGAAGAAACTCGACGATACGGCGCTGCGCGCGTTCCGCGATCGCTTCAACATCCCGGTGTCGGACGCCGATATCGACGCGGTGCCGTACTACCGCCCTGCCGAGGGCAGTGAGGAACTCCAGTACCTGCAGGAGCGCCGCAAGTCGCTCGGCGGCTACCTCCCGCAGCGTCGCACCACGGTTGCACCGCTCGCGGTGCCACCGCTCGAATCGTTCTCCGCGCTGCTCGAGAGCTCGGGTGAGCGTGAGTTCTCGACGACGATGGCGCTGTTGCGGATCCTCGGCGTGCTGCTGAAGGACAAGGAGATCGGGCCCCACGTCGTGCCGATCGTCCCGGACGAGGCGCGCACGTTCGGCATGGAAGGGCTGTTCCGCCAGATCGGCATCTACTCCTCGATGGGCCAGCTCTACACGCCGCAGGACGCCGACCAGTTGCTCTATTACCGCGAGGACAAGAAGGGCCAGATCCTCGAGGAAGGCATCAACGAAGGCGGCGCGATGTGCAGCTGGATCGCCGCCGCCACCGCCTACGCCAACCACGGCGTCAGCATGGTGCCGTTCTACATCTACTACTCGATGTTCGGCTTCCAGCGCGTCGGCGATTTCTGCTGGGCTGCCGGGGACATGCGGGCCCGTGGTTTCCTGATCGGCGGCACGGCCGGACGTACCACGCTGGCGGGCGAGGGCTTGCAGCACCAGGACGGCCACAGCCAGTTGCTGGCGACCACCATTCCGAACTGCGTCGCCTACGACCCGGCATTTGCCTGCGAACTCGCGGTGATCGTGCAGGACGGCCTGCGCCGCATGTACGCGGAGCAGCAGAACGTCTTCTACTACATCACCTGCATGAACGAGAACTACGCGCACCCGGCGCTCGTCAAGGGCACGGAGGCCGGCATCCTCAGTGGCATGTACCTGATGCGCGAGGGCGGCAAGGGCGAGGCGCGCGTCAATCTGTTCGGTTCCGGCACGATCCTGCGCGAAGTGCTCGCTGCCGCGGAGATCCTGGAGAAGGATTTCGGCGTGCCGGCCGACGTCTTCAGCGTCACGAGCTATTCGGAGTTGCGCCGCGAGGCGCTCGATGCAGAGCGCTGGAACCTGCTGCATCCGCAGCAGGCTCCGCGCACGCCGTACGTCCGGCAGTGCCTCGCCGGGCGCACCGGACCGTTCGTCGCCGCCACCGATTACATGCGCATCGTCGCGGACCAGGTGCGCCAGTGGGTGCCCGGGCGCTACCAGGTGCTCGGCACGGATGGCTACGGCCGCAGCGACTCCCGCGCCGCGCTGCGTGGTTTCTTCGAGGTGGATCGTCGGTACGTCACGGTCGCGGCGCTCAAGGCGCTCGCGGACGACGGCAAGCTCGATCTTGCGACGGTCCGCAGTGCGATCGAGAAGTTCGGCATCGATCCCGAAAAACCGAACCCCGTGACCGTCTGAGCGAGGCGCTGCGCAGTGGCAACCACCCTCATCGAAGTGCGCGTCCCGGACATCGGGAACTACAAGGATGTCGAGGTCATCGACGTCGCGGTCCAGCCGGGCGACAGCATCGCGCTCGAAGCGACGCTCGTCACGCTCGAGACCGAGAAGGCGACCATGGACGTGCCGTCCACCGTTGCGGGTGTCATCAGGGAACTGAAGATCCAGCGCGGCGGACGGGTGTCGCAGGGCGACGTGATTGCGCTCGTCGAAGTCGTTACCTCTCGCGCTGAAGCGGGAGAGGTCGGCCACCGGCCGGGTGAGGGCTCCGCTCCCTCACCCCAGCCCTCTCCCGCCAAGGCGGGAGAGGGAGTCGAGCCCTCACCCCAACCCTCTCCCGCCAAGGCGGGAGAGGGAGTGGTCGAAAGGGATTTCGGATTCTCGCGCTCGCACGCAACGCCGTCGATCCGCCGCCTGGCGCGCGAACTCGGCGTCGACCTCGTCAAGGTGCAGGGCACCGGTGCGAAGGGCCGGGTGCTCGATGCCGACGTGAAGTCGTACGTAAAGAGCATCCTGAGCCGCGGCCCCGAGCCGGCCGGTGCAGCGTTGCCGCGCGTTCCCGAAGTCGATTTTGCCGCATTCGGAGCGATCGAACGCCGGCCGCTCACCCGCATCCAGAAGATTTCCGGTCCGCGGCTCCATGCCAGCTGGGTGAACATCCCGCACGTCACGCAGTTCGACGAGGCGGACATCACGGAGATGGAGGAGGCGCGCGCCAGGATGAAGTCCGAGGCGACCGTGCGTGGCATCAAGCTGACGCCGCTCGCCTTCGTGATGCGCGCGTGTGTCCAGGCGCTGCAGACGTACCCGACCTTCTGTGCCTCGCTCGATGCCGCGGCTGGCGAGCTCGTGCTGAAGAAGTACGTGCACATCGGCTTCGCCGCGGACACACCGGGCGGACTCGTCGTGCCCGTCGTGCGCGATGCCGATCGGATGGACGTGTTCGCACTGGCGGGTGCGCTGGCCACGCTCAGCCAGAGGGCGCGCGCCGGCAAGCTGTCGGCAGCCGAGATGCAGGGCGGCTGTTTCACGATCTCGAGCCTCGGAGGCATCGGGGGTACCGCGTTCACACCGGTCATCAACGCGCCGGAGGTGGCGATCCTCGGCGTGTCCCGCTCCGTGCACCGTCCCGTCTACCGCAACGGGAGTTTCGTGCCGCGCCTGATGTTGCCGTTGTCGCTGTCCTACGACCATCGCATCATCGACGGTGCGGCAGCCGCGCGCTTCACGAGCTTCCTGGCCCAGGCGCTGGCAGACGTGCCGGCCCTGCTGCGCGCAAACCCGTAGCGCAGGCCGGGAGGATCCAGCTTGAGCCGTAACAGGAAAGACTCCCCGACGCCGGTCGCCGTGCAGGTGCCCGACCTCGGTGACTTCAAGGACGTGGCGGTCATCGAGGTGCTCGTCAAGGTCGGCGACCGTGTGGAGGTCGAGACGCCGTTGCTGACTCTCGAGAGCGACAAGGCGACCATGGACGTGCCGTCGAGCGCGGCGGGCGTGGTCATGAGTGTCGCGGTGAAGGTCGGCGACAAGGTGAACACCGGCACGCCGGTCGTGACGCTGGCCGGCGCGCCCCCGTCGGACGAGCACGACGCAACGATGTCGGCGCTGCGCGCCATCGAACCGTTCGGCGGCGAGCCGTATCTCGATACCGTACCGATCAAGCCGATGAGCCAGAACCTGCGGGCTGCACCCGACCTGAAGCCGACGATGCCGGCACCGGCACCGGCACCGGGTCCGGAAGGGTACGAATTCGACCTCGTGGTGCTCGGCGCTGGCCCGGGCGGCTACACGGCGGCGTTTCGCGCGGCCGACCTCGGCCTCAGCGTTGCACTCGTCGAGCGCTGGCCCACGCTCGGCGGCGTGTGTCTCAACGTGGGTTGCATCCCGTCGAAGGCGCTGCTGCACGCCGCGCGCGTGATCGAGGAAGCCGAGGCGATGTCGCAGTTCGGCGTTTCCTTCGGCAAGCCGACGATCGACGCTGCCAAGCTGCGTGATTGGAAGGACAAGGTCGTCGGCCGCCTGACGGGCGGACTCACGGCGCTGGCGAAGCAGCGCAAGGTGACGGTGATCACGGGTACCGCAAGGTTCACCTCCCCGCATGGTCTCGTCGTCGCCGGTGTCACCGAGCGCAACGTGACGTTCGCGCAGTGCATCATCGCGGCGGGTTCGGAGTCGCTGCGCCTGCCGGGCTTGCCCGACGATCCGCGCATCATCGACTCGACGGGTGCGCTCGAGCTGGACCTGCCGCGGCGCATGCTCGTCGTCGGCGGAGGCATCATCGGCCTGGAAATGGCCACGGTCTACGCGGCGCTCGGCGTGAAGGTCAGCGTCGTGGAACTGACCGAGGGCCTGA
>Ga0315276_10004002_pt1 | contig 13518 bp, 11 predicted proteins | sample YL17G05_0_MG_FD_204542 | JGI IMG/M metagenome (GOLD analysis project Ga0315276, IMG submission 204542) | Sediment microbial communities from Yellowstone Lake, YNP, Wyoming, USA - YL17G05_0 | ecosystem: Environmental > Aquatic > Freshwater > Lake > Sediment | place: USA: Wyoming | collected...
CTTTTCTTTAAAATTATAGCAATGAACAGAACGAAAGTTACTAATTTCCACGCGAAATTACCAACTTCAATTCCGATCATGATTATTTTGCGGGATTCGCTCAACTTCGTACCCGAATTCCATAATTCCCGGCAGTTGGTCATATCACTTGCTCATATTATTTCATGGATAGAATAATGTTCATAATAAAAGCTGTTTGCAAGCTGGCATAAAAGAAATCCGGGTATTTGAGATTTCGGTATATATCATAAGGATTAATTTCCGTTATGATAAAGGGATGCATTAATATTGCGATTATTTTTGTAAAATTAAAAGAATTTTGTAACGCATAAAATAGTAAAGAAAGACAGAAAAATCAGCCCGATTATGAGAATATATTTATTATCATTTCTGGTTCTTGCATTGTTAATACTTTTCCCTTCGGATGGTCTTTCGCAGGAGGTAGTAAACAACAGGGGATCAGTTATTTCAGTACTTGATTCCCTTGCCAGGAAAGGAATTATTTCCCGTCATGCCCAACAGAAGCAGACAATTGTGCTGAGTAAAGATCAGGCAATAAGATATCTCCAGGAGACTTACCAGACCGATAACTGGAACAATGAAAGAGATCCATTACGTCAGGCAATAGGACAGCTCATCTGGTATGCGTCAAATCAGCCTTATGATTCGACAAGGCAATTTCTTGAAAGATATTCTTATGATTCTATTGGTATCCCCTGGGAAAAATTCTTTGTCTGGGATACCCTTAAAATAAAAATCCCAATTATCACCCCTCTCCAATTCAAACCTTTATCAGATACTTTGGCTATATCCGACACCAGCATTAAAAAGGAGCAAAATGATACTTCAAAACTTCAGCTGGGAAAAAACTTGCCCGGCTTCAGAACCGAAATCGCAATACCTTCTGTAAACCTTAAGGACACAACACTTCTGATAATAGCTGATACTCTCAATGCTGTTGCTTCATCAGGAACCGGATTCCCATTTAAGTATTATTATTATCCATATGAAGAAGATTCTATTGAAACAGCTATAAGGTCATTAATTGGTTTCCTTGAGGAACGCGATTCATCAATAGTTAACTTAACCGGTTCATCAAAAATACAAACTCCTGTATGGATTAATTCAAAAAGTGACAGGATGATTAGATACTGGTTGAGAAACGAATACTCCGATTCTGTCACAGTGTGGATTGGAAGCGTCTCAAAAAATACTCTAGGATTGTATCTTGAAGAAGGAATAATCTTCAGGAGACCGACAAAACAGTCGACCATTTCTGAGGCACAATTAAATCTTAATAATGTTAACAGTGCAAGGCTCCAGGATGTTAACAAGATCGATGTAAAGCCCCGTTGCTGGAAATTCAGATCAGAGGCATCTTTTATTCTTAATCAGGCATCTCTTAAAAACTGGGTTAAAGGAGGGGAGAGCAGCATCTCCACATCAATGGACATTACCGGATATGCAGATTATAACAATAAGATACTGAAGCTGTTATCGAATAATTTTGCGAGGATAAAATATGGTCTTGTAGCTTCCGGCCATGAAGGAATCAGGAAGAACCTCGACCTTCTTGAGACTAACTCGAAACTTAATCATAAGGCATTCGGCAAGTTTGATTTCAGTGCCGTGATGCTGTTCAAAACCCAGATTGCAAAAGGATATAACTATCCGAATGATTCCGTTCCGGTCTCCAAATTCCTGAACCCCGCTATATTGACAATAGGTTTTGGTCTCGATTACAAACCAAATAAAACAACTTCCATCAGCTTTGCTCCCCTGTCGTACAAAGGGACATTTGTGCTCGATACCGCCAGGATTGATCAGACAAAATACGGGATTCCCAAGAACCGGAAATCGATGCATGAACCTGGTGTAAGTTTATTGATCAGCAATGAATACAGACCTTATAAAACAGTTAATATCACAAACAGATTTCAGCTTTTTACCAATTATATTCATAATCCCCAGAATGTAGATATCGACTGGGAAATGATAGCGACAATTAACCTTAACTGGTTTACAGATGTCAGGTTGAACACCCATTTTATTTTTGATGATGATACCAGGACACCGGTTTTTGATAAAAACGGGAAGCCGGTTCTGGAGTCAGACGGCACACAGAAAAAAACAGCCAGGATCCAGTTCAAGGAATTGCTGGGATTCTCTTTTGTCTTCAGATTTTAGGCATGAAATGACCGGCTGTTTTGAAGCCGATCGGGCAGGTGAGCTTCTGTAAGATTTTTTTAAAGATCTTTCTGGTAAATCCGGAACTTCTTGATAACCTGGCCATTCAGCCTCTCATATTCTGCTCTCATCCTCCTGTTATCTTCGAGGACCAGATGGCTGTCGATGCAATCCATTTTATACTCCATGCCCGACTGAATCATCTTGACTCCCATAAGGACATCAATCCCCTGGCCCCTGTATTCTTTCTTCACTCCCCCAAGCATCATGAGAAGCTTTTTGGATCTTTTGGATTCTCTCAGTATCTTGAAAATCCCGAACGGTAGAAGCTTCCCGTTAGCCTTTTTTACACCTTCGCTTACATCCGGCATACCGATGGCAAACCCTATCAAACCCTCTTTTGTTTCGACAACCTTGATAAATTTAGGATCCAGGATTGGAAGATACCTTGCCGCAAACTCTTTCTTCTCCCTGTCTGTCAGCGGAACAAAACCATATATTTCCATAAAGGTCTGGTTCATCAGTTCAAGGACAGGAATAATATAAGGCCTCAGCTCCTGTTTTGAGTTGAATTCAATTATTTTGTAATCGTTATTATGAGCAACCCTCGACAAAATTCTTTCGTAGATGACAGGCAGCACCTCTGGCATCGGTACAATATAATTTACAAGGTCAACTTTCTTTTCATAACCTTCCCTGACAATCATTTCAGGCAGATAGCTGCTATTGGTAGGACATGTAATGAACTGGGGATATTCGAAACCTTCTACCTGGAAGCCCTGCGGATCTTTGTCAGAAAAGCCCAGCGGTCCGACCATTTTAATCATTCCGTTATCTCTGGCCCAGTCCTCAACTTTTTTAATCAGAGCGTGGAAGACTTCCTTGTCTTCATAGCATTCCATAAAGCAGAAGCGTCCGTGTGACTCATTATGGATCTCATTGTATCTTTTATTGATTATGCCCATGATCCTTCCGACCACCTTCTTATCCCTCCAGGCAAGATAAAGAACCGCATCTGCATACTTATACGATTTATTTTTTTTCTTATTGTATAATTCCCATTCGTCCATATAGATAGGAGGAAGCCAGTTTTTCTCATTCTTATGAACCTTCGAAGGAAGATAAATAAATTCCTTCCGGTCCTTTCTGGTCAGAACCTCTTTTATGATTATTTCCCCCATAAAGCAATCAGGTTTAATTATGACGAAAGAAACAAAAAAAATAGTAAATGGAGCAATTTTTATCCGATAATGTTTATCACTTTCTTAACATGAAAAGGTCACATATTACAAAGAGAGCATACACAATGCTTGCAATACCATTTGTGGTTGCAAATGCCATATTTACCCTTGATATATCCTGTGGATTTATAATAAGATGTTGATAAATAAGCAATAATGAAAAAACAGCTGCTCCTGTCCAGTACAGATAATCTGCCTTTTGAACTGCTCCGGCTGCTATTACCAGGAGAAATGTTATCAGATGCACAATGATGGAAATGGTAATTGCTTTTTTTCTTCCTGTGTAAGATGGTATTGAAAACAGGTTGTTATTCCTGTCAAACTCATCATCCTGAAGGGCATATATGATATCAAAACCGCTCACCCATGTCAAAACAATAAATGAGTAGATGATAGAGATAATACTAAATTTTCCGGTAATAGAAATATATGCACCCACTGGTGCGAGGCTCAATCCGAGACCAAGTATAAAATGACAAAGTTTAGTTATTCTTTTGGTCAGGCTGTACCCCAGGATTATCAGAAGGGCAACCGGCGACAGATACAATGTCAGCCGGTTAATAAAAGCTGTTGCGATGATAAACAGAATAGCATTAATCAGAACAAATAATGCAGCGGATCTCGCATTTATCTTTCCTGAGGGGATCTCCCTTGAAGAGGTTCTTGGATTAAGGGCATCATATTTTTTATCGGCATACCTGTTAAATCCCATCGCTGCATTACGGGCGAACACCATACAGAGAAGAATCAATAGTAAAAGCCTCAGGTTGAAATGATTACCATTATTGGTAGTTGCAAGAGAGAAGCCTATTACAGCAAACGGCATCGCAAAAACAGTATGACTGAATTTGACCAGCGAAAAATAATCTTTTAAAGATTTAATGATTCCGTTCATTATTTATGCAACAGCTTTTGGAAAATTCTATAGCTTTCATCATCAAAAGCTACAAAAATGACCTTTTCGGGGAGGCCGTGTTTTTTAAGTATCCTTTTAGTTTCATTGACTGCAATAAGTGCAGCCTGGTCTTTCGGGAAGCCATAGACGCCGGTTGATATCCCGGGAAAGGCAATTGTCCTTATATTATTATCCCTTGCAAGCTTCAGGCTGTTCTGATAGCACGATGCAAGAAGCTCATGCTCATTATTAATTCCTCCCTGCCATACAGGTCCTACAGTATGGATTACATATTTTGCATTAAGTTCATAACCTCTTGTCAGCTTGGCATTTCCAACCTCACACCCGTTCAGCTTCATGCACTCCTCCAGGAGAAGCGGTCCGGCTGATTTATGTATCGCACCATCGACGCCACCACCGCCAAGAAGAGAAGCGTTGGCAGCATTCACGATAGCGTCAACCTGCAAGGTAGTGATATCACCCTTAATCAATTCAAGCCTTTCTGAACTCATCATCTTATATGTGCTCCAAGTTCTTTTTCAAAAATTCTGATGAAGCTGTTCATCACCTTTTCGATGTTTTTATCCGTCAGGGTTCGGAGGTCATCCTGAAGAATGAAACTTACGGCATATGATTTTTTGTTTTTGCCGAGAGAGTCACTTTCATATACATCGAAGAGACCAACATCTTTAAGGATATTCTTTTCAGTTCTGAAAGCCAGGTCCCTTATCTGGCTGAATTTTATTTCCCTGTCAAGAAGCAGGGCAAGGTCTCTTCTGACCGAAGGGTATTTTGGGAGCTCCTTATACCGGATTGAAAGATTTTTGATCAGCCTCAGCAGCAGGTCCCACTCAATGTGGCCATAATAAACATCCTGTCCTATATCAAATCTGGCCGCATAACCCGATGATATCCTGCCTGCTTCAGCAATTACCTGGTTATTGTATGAATATGATAATGATTCTGCAAAATATTTCCTCGGGCTTTCAGCAATGGCAAGCATACCGGGTACTATTCCTGATCTTGTCAAAACCATCTCAACGAAAGATTTCATAAGATAGAAATCGGTAGGGGTTGAAGGGAAATTCCAGCTCTGCCTGCTCCTGTTTCCGGTAATGAAAAGATCAAGATCTGTTTTTTCAAAATAATTATCAACCCGTTTAGATTCCCGTATATTATTCCTGAGGAAATAACAGTTCCCAAACTCGTACATCTTCAGGTCGCAATTCTGCCTGTTTATATTCCATGCTACAGAGCTGAGCCCTCCGAAGAGAAGAGATTGACGCATCACATTCAGATCGGAGCTCAACGGATTTGCAAGCCTTACAAGCTGTTCATTATCAAAATCTTCATTATTCTCAAACCATGCGGCCGGTGTCAGTGAGTTACACATTATCTCGGCAAAGCCATTAGCTGTGAGAGTTTCTGAAATTATATTTACTATTTTCTCCTTATCCGGTTTTTCAATATATGTAAGTGTGGAATTAACATGATTGCCGGTTTCAATATTATTATATCCGTAAATACGGAGTATTTCCTCAATGACATCAGCCTCCTTATGAACATCAACTTTATAGGAAGGGATTTCCAGAATCATCTTTTCCGTGGTCTCGCTTATGATTTTGATATCAATTAGTTCAAGTATCTTTTTTATTACACCGGGTTCGATATCTTTTCCGATCAGCCTTGCAATGTTCCTGTAGCTTGCTTCAACAGTACTGTTTTTTATTTTTTCAGGATATACATCCTTTATGCCGGCTGAAAGTTTTCCCCCGGCAATATCCCTTATCAGGATCGCTGCTCTCCTGATAGCCCATGCTGTTATGTTGGGATCTGCACCTCTCTCAAACCTGAATGATGCATCAGTATGTAATCCATGTCTCCTGGCGCTCTTTCTTATTGATACGGGATTAAAATATGCACTTTCAAGGAAAATATTTTTTGTCGAATCTGTCACTCCCGATTTAGAACCGCCAAAAACTCCTGCGATGCACATGCCCTCTTTTTCATTACAGATCATCAGATCCCGGGAGGAGAGCTGACGTTCGACATCATCAAGAGTTACGAACCTGCTTTTTTCAGGAAGGTTCCTGACTATTACCTTCTTTCCCATGATCTTGTCTGCATCAAATGCGTGCAGCGGTTGTCCTATCTCATGCTGAACAAAGTTGGTAATATCAACAACGTTATTGATTGGATTCTGTCCTATGGCCTTTAACCTGTTCTTTAACCATTCGGGTGATTCAGCTATTCTGACATCGAAAATATTAATACCGGTGTATCGTGGACAATCTTTCCGGTTCTCAATAATAATTTCAAAAGTTTCCTTCGTATTATCCGGTTTAAAACTGTTCGTTTCCGGCAGAACAGCTTTATTATTAAAGTTGTGATTTACATTAAGACAGGCAGCCAGGTCCCTCGCCACACCAAAATGAGAGCCACTGTCAATCCTGTTTGGTGTAAGACCGATCTCAAAGACATGATCCTTTACAATTTTGAAGTATTCGCTTGCGGGAGTTCCGGGTACAGCTGCCGGATCAAGCACCATGATTCCCTGATGCGATGTGCCAAGTCCTATTTCATCTTCAGCACATATCATGCCCTCGGACAGTTCACCCCTGATCTTTGACCGTTTGATCTCAAGCTTCTCTTCACCTTTAAACACAAATGTGCCGGCAGTGGCAACAGGTACTTTCTGCCCTGCAGCAACATTCGGAGCGCCGCAGACAATATGCAGCGGCTCCCCGGAACCGATATTGACTGTATTGACCGTGAGCTTGTCGGCTTCAGGATGTTTCACTGAAGTCAGAACTTCCCCGATGACAATCCCTTCCAGGCCGCCTTTTACCGATTCCCACTCTTCCATTCCTTCAATTTCAAGACCTATTCCGGTAAGTATTTCAGCCAGCTCATGCGGGTCAAGATCAATTTTCAGGTATTCTTTTAACCAGTTGTACGAGATCTTCATTATTTAATTTTTCAGAAATATATATGACCAAGAATGCAAAAGTAAGAATTTTAAAAAAAGTTTGGAGAACTATTCATAGTTTATTCACACAAAGGGTATTTGTCTATCTTTGTATATTAAACAATTTGTTTATGATTATTGAAAAAAATGATAAGCTTATACTTGTCACAAATGACGATGGATTATATGCTGCAGGGTTGAAAACACTGCTGGAAGTGATTGAAGAATTCGGGAAGGTTGTTCTGATTTCCACACTGGAGAGCATGTCGGGGATGTCTCAGGCCCTTACTGTTAAAACACCTCTAAGGGTAAAATTGCTTGAAGAAAACGAAAAACACCGCATATATGCGTGTAACGGAACTCCTACAGATAGCGTGAAGCTTGCTGTTAATCAGCTGCTTGAAAGGATGCCTGACTGGGTTGTGTCAGGTATCAATCATGGAGCGAACGCTTCTGTCAGCGTTCTTTATTCAGGTACTATGGCAGCCGCTATTGAGGGTTGTCTCTATGGGATAAATTCGGTAGGATTCTCTCTGAATAATTTTTCTCCGACAGCTGATTTCTCTGTCTGCAGAAAATATATACGTCTCATAATGAAGAGGCTTGCCACGCATCCTTTGCCAACAGGTGTCTGTCTTAATGTAAATATCCCTTCAGCGCCTAAAGATGAGATAAAAGGAATAATGGTCTGCAGACAGGCAAAAGGAAACTGGAAAGAAGAATTTGAAAAGAGAAAAGACCCCATGGGCAAGACATATTACTGGCTCACGGGATTCTTCCAGAATCATGAACCGGAAGCTACTGATACGGACGAATGGGCAATATCAAATAACTATGTCTCTGTGGTGCCTGTAACCATTGACATGACTGCACACTGGTACATCGATAACCTTAAAAAATGGTTCAGAAAATGACAAGAGCTGAAAAATACGACAGGCTGATGACCGGGATAATTTCCGGATTTATTTTTCCGGTTATAGTCGGGCTGGTAATTTATCTCTTTACTGCTCATGGCAGGAGCATCCCGCAATATCTTCACAGAATCGCTGATGCCAGCATCATAACCCATGCCATAACTCTTTGTGTCTTTCCTAACATATTTATTTTCCTCCTGTTCAACCGGTTTGATATGCTCCGTGCTTCACGCGGAGTCCTCGCAGTTACATTTGCCTGGGCAATAACGGTCTTTATAGTTAAGTTTGTTTAAGATGAAGTATTTTATAATTGCGGGGGAACAGTCAGGCGATCTCCATGGCTCAAATCTGATCCGGGGGTTTAAAGTGTCTGATCCGGATGCTGAAATTGTTTGCTGGGGCGGAGATCTGATGGAACAGGCAGGAGGAACACTCCTGATGCATTACAGGAGACTCGCCTTTATGGGATTTGTAGCTATTGTGCTTAATATCAGGTCTATAGCAAGGAATATGACTCTTTGCAAAAAACAGATCATCGAACATAAACCCGATGTCGTGATACTCATTGATTATCCGGGTTTCAACCTGCGGATAGCCGGATTTGCCAAAATGACAGGGATCAGGGTATTTTACTATATCTCTCCAAAAATATGGGCATGGAATGAATCGAGGATTAAGAAGATCAAACGTTATGTCGACAGGATGTTCATCATATTCCCATTTGAGGTTGATTTTTACAGAAAACATAATGTTGAAGTAGAATACTTTGGAAATCCTCTTGTAGACGAGATAGCAAGAAAAAAACCTGATTTTGCTGAAAGATCCGACATGAAGATATCTCCGGGTATGGATGAAAGGCCGGTGATAGCTTTACTTGCAGGAAGCAGGAGCCATGAGATAAAGCATGTACTTCCTCAAATGATTAAGATCGTCAGGTATTTTCCTGAATACCAGTTTATTCTGGCAGGAGTAAAGAATATACCCGGTTCGCTTTACATGAAAATTATAGGAGACAGTCCGGTACGATTGGTAACTGATAAGACTTATGAGATACTGCATCTTGCTGATGCAGCCCTGGTTACATCAGGTACAGCGACACTGGAAACAGCTTTAGCAGGCACTCCGCAGGTTGTCTGTTATAAGGGTGATTTCTTCTCAATGCTGATTGCATGGATGGTGGTTAAAGTCAAATGGATCTCCCTGGTGAACCTGATTATGGGGTATGAAGTCATTAAAGAGTTAGTTCAGTATGACCTTACAGAAGAAAATCTTAAAAAGGAACTTGGAGCAATTGTCCGGGGCGGAGCAAAGAGAGAAAAAATGCTGAATGATTATGAATTATTAAAGAATAAGCTTGGTCCCGCCGGAGCTTCCTTGAGAATAGCTTCAGAAATGGTCAGTTCGCTTAAAAAAAGTGATAATAATTACTGATGAAAAGAAAACTATCCTTCACTTTGCTTTTATTTTTTTCTTTCTGCATTTTATCTTCCCAGGTACGTATCAGGCTTCTGACTGATATCAGACTTGAGTATCTGCTTTTCTCAGTAACCTCGGGTAAATATTCAGCTGAAGACGGTTCCGGAACAATAATTAATATGAAGCCCGGAGAAAATATGATCCTTGCCCGTTATGACGGGAAAATTGCTGTAAAGGTGAAAGGAGTCGCGGGATTTAAAACTGATTCACTGTTTATAAGGGGTTTGACAGGGAATGATTATTTCTCTCTCAGATCATATAATCAGGAATCCGTTAAACGAAATTATTCAGGTGACCTTAAGTGTTTTCCCGATCTTGAAACACTCTTGCTGATCAATAATTGCGATATTGAAAGATATGTTGCCGGAGTTGTTGAAGCGGAGGGAGGAAACGGTAAAAACGAAGAGTATTTCAGGACTCAGGCAGTAATTGCCAGAACTTACACCTATAAATATTTCAACAAACATATTACTGACCGGTTCAATCTATGCGATTGTCCTCATTGTCAGGCTTTTAACGGAATAACCACGGATAGCATTATCAATAATGCCGTTGCACATACAAAAAATCTTGTGATAACCACGCCAGACAGTAACCTGATAATATCTGCATTCCATTCTAATTGCGGAGGAGAAACATCTCCTTCAGAGTTTGTATGGGTCACTGGTCAGCCTTATCTTACAAGGGTTATTGATCCTTATTGTCTCAGCTCAAGAAATGCCACCTGGAAAAAAATGATAAGCCTGACAGAATGGTCCGGTTTTTTAAAAAAGAATGGATACCAGTCAGGATCAGACGATGCTACACTTTTCAATTTTAAACAACCATCGCGCGTTTCCGACTACGTGACAGGCTTGTTTGTATTGCCGCTCAGGATCATAAGGACAGGACTCGGACTGAGATCATCGTTCTTTTCTGTTACTGCTCAAGGAGATTCTTTACTTCTTACAGGAAGAGGCTACGGTCATGGAGTCGGTCTTTGCCAGGAAGGTTCAATGGAAATGTCAGTGAAAGGATTCAGTTTTAAAGAAATTATAGATTTCTATTATCCGGGGGTCATCATAATCGGAGTTCACGATGCAAAAAAATCTGACGATTAAAAATAACCTTCCGGAGTTTTAAATGGTGATTTAACTATTTTTGCTGATCAGACAGATATTTATGTTTGCAATATTCAGAAAAGAGATAAGCGGGTTTTTCAGCAGCCTTACCGGTTATATAGTTATTATTGTTTTTCTTCTGATAAACAGCCTTTTCATGTGGATATTGCCGGGGGAATGGAATATCCTTGACAGCGGATATGCGGGCCTGGATACCCTCTTTTCACTATCGCCCTGGATTTTTCTTTTTCTGGTACCTGCCATCACAATGCGCATGATAGCGGAGGAAAAACGTCTTGGAACTATTGAGCTGATTTATTCCAGACCTGTGACAGAGAGAGCTGTAGTATACGGTAAGTTCTTTGCGTCTGTCGCTCTTGTCTTCATGGCGCTGGTTCCCGGGCTGGTCTATTACCTTTCAGTCTATTATCTTGGTGAATCACCCGGTAATCTTGATAAAGGAGGAACATGGGGTGCATTTGCAGGTCTGTTTTTTCTTGCATCCATTTATGCTTCAGTCGGCATTTTTTCATCATCACTAACAGATAACCAGGTGATTGCGTTCATAATTTCCGTCCTGATATGTTTTATTCTCTTCATCGGTTTTGACTCACTGGCCTATCTCCCCGGATTAAAAAAACTTGATGAGTATGTCATAAGACTTGGCATAAATGAGCATTATAAATCTATGAGCAGAGGGGTGCTGGATATAAAGGATATATCATATTTTTTTGCTGTCGTAGTGATCTTTAACGAAGCCTCCAGACTTGTGATGTTATCGAGAAAATGGATAAAATGAAATTAATGATAACTGAAAGTTCAAAAACAAAGATCAGAAGCTGGTTGCAATTCATTGTGATTACTCTGGCCGTTTTGCTCGTTTCAAGGTTGAGTTCGTTTTTTTCGGTGCGCCTCGATCTGACTGAAGATAAGAGATATACCTTGTCAGCTCCGAGTCATGATGTCTTGTCCGGACTTAAAAATGATGTCTATATCCAGGTCTATCTCAACGGGGAGATGCCGATTGCCTTCAAAAAGCTTAAAAGGTCTGTAAAGGAGCTGCTCGACGAGTTCAGGATTGCTTCCGGGAGAAAAGTCGATTATGAATTTATTAACCCGTCAGACGCGAGAGATGTAAAAACCAGGAATAATCAATACCAGTCATTGATTTCCAAGGGGCTCAACCCGGTCAATATACAGGCAAAAGATGAAGAGGGTGGTTCAAGCCAGAAAATCATCTTCCCCGGAATGATTGTTAATTATAACGGGATTGAGATACCTGTAAACTTCCTGAGGAATAATCCTGCTCTTTCACCGGAACAAAATCTTCTGCATTCTATGGAAGGTCTTGAATATGAGATGATACAGACTATTTCTACAGTAAGTTCAGATACGATATACAAAGTTGCTTTTATTGAAGGACATGGTGAGTTACCTGAAGTTGCAGTTGCTGATCTGACACTCAGCCTGGCAAAATTTTTTACTGTTGACAGGGGGATAATAGGTGGCAGGCCTGGTATCATCGATAAATATGCCGCAATAATAGTTGCCGGGCCTGAAAAAAGCTTTGATGAGAAAGATAAGCTGGTCATCGACCAGTATATAATGAACGGAGGGAAAGTCCTCTGGCTTTATGAGGAGGTTAAGGCAGATGAGGATAGTCTTAATTTCGGAGAGACGGTGGCCCTTTACAGGCCATTGAACATTGAAGATCAGCTCTTTAAATATGGTGCCAGGGTAAATCCGTCAATCATCCAGGACATGCAATGTATGCTGATCCCGATGAAGGTAGTTTCAGGCGGATCGCAGCAGCAAATCGTTCCAGTGCCATGGCTTTATTACCCATTGCTTGAACCGTCACCAAAACATCCTGTCACAAGGAACATTAACAAAGTTCTTGGGAAATTTGTAAATTATATTGATACAGTGGGCCGCGATCAGGGTATAAAAAAAACCATACTTCTTGAAACATCAGGATATACCAGGATAATTAATCCTCCGGTGCTTATCAGCCTTAAGGAAGCTGACCAGCGGACTGATGAAAGACAGTTTAATAAATCAGGACTTCCCGTTGCAGTATTGCTGAGCGGAAAATTTAATTCAGCCTTCAGAAACAGGATGATAAATGATCTTGTGGATGATAAGAGCTTCCGGATCAGGCTTCAGAGTGCTGAGACAAAAATGATTGTTGTTGCCGATGCGGATATAATAAGGAACGATGTTTCCAGGATAGGGACCACCGAAACACCTCTTCCTCTGGGACAGGACAGGTATACCATGCAGACATTTGGGAACAAGGATTTCCTTGTCAACTGCCTGAATTATCTTGTGGATGACAATGGTATAATGGAGCTCAGATCGAGGGAGCTGAAGCTCAGGTTATTAAATAAAACAGCCATTAAGCAAAAGAGGGTAATGATCGAGATGGTCAATGTAATTTCACCGGTTTTACTCGTAATTCTTGGTGGATTCATTTATACGATTATCAGAAGAAGAAATTATACAAAATATTGATAATGAATAAAATATATTTGAGATATATTTTGTATATTTTAACAGGAGCAGTGATTCTGTTTTTTCTTTTTAAGGGAAGAGCCCCTTTCGGGAAAAACAATACCTCATTTGCGGTCAAACCAGGCACTGAAATAACAAGAATTGATTTCTACCAGGGCGACAATAAATTATCACTTCAGAAATCCGGCGATAGCTGGCTGGTCAATAAAACTAAGGAAAGCCG
>Ga0315276_10004004_pt1 | contig 13515 bp, 11 predicted proteins | sample YL17G05_0_MG_FD_204542 | JGI IMG/M metagenome (GOLD analysis project Ga0315276, IMG submission 204542) | Sediment microbial communities from Yellowstone Lake, YNP, Wyoming, USA - YL17G05_0 | ecosystem: Environmental > Aquatic > Freshwater > Lake > Sediment | place: USA: Wyoming | collected...
GCTGCGCGAGGCAGCTACCATCTCGTGCCCGGTTTCGTCCGTCCAGACCCGGTTGTCGGTCAGAACCCCATCGAAATCCAGTACCAACAGGTCAATCTGTTCGGGCATCGGGCGGCGAGTTCGTCCAGGGGATACATACTCCAGCCCGCCAAAGGAAACCATCCACTCGTACTTGTCCCAATCTTGCAGGTTATCCAGATCGATGGTGTAACGCGGGTCGATCACCAGAGGGTAAATGACCTCACCCGTCAGCGACCCTTTTTTTAGGATTGTCCCGGTGCGGATGGCGTCGATGTGTCCGGTCTGCCAGAAGATCGGGGGCAGGATCTGGCGCGGGGCGTTATAAGGCTCGTCCATGCCTTCCACATCAAGTAGATTCCGCATCGGGGCATCCTTGCCGTCGGGCAGCCGCCACATCTTGTGCGGGTTCTGCCCGGCCGGGACCACGCCGCGCACACAGTCGGCATCCGGGTGAGCAATCAGGATCCGAACGGCCGCATCCACGCAGTCCGGCGGGCGGATGGGTGAAGTGGGACGTAATTGAATTACTGCCTCCGGTTGATACTTCTCGTTCTCAGCCAACCACCGGAGGGCGTGTTCGAAGACTGGCAAGTCAGTTGTGGTGTCCTGGGCCAGTTCAGCCGGTCGCAGAAAAGGTGTCTCAGCACCAAAGGAACGCGCCACCGCCGCGATCTCCTCGTCGTCGGTACTGACCAGGATGCGCGTCACCGTTTTGGCTTGCCGGGCGGCCGCGATTGACCAGGCGATCAGGGGATAACCACTGAAAAGATGGATATTCTTGCGCGGGATGCCCTTGGAACCTCCGCGAGCCGGGATGAGAGCGAGGAACTCGGGTTTCCTATCTTTTACCATGCCGTCCAGCCTCCATCCACAACCAGATTCCCGCCGGTCATATAGGCAGAAGCCTCTGAAGCGAGGAACAACAGGGCGCCATTCATCTCGTCCTTGCGGGCCATGCGGCCCAGGATGGTCTTGGCTGAATAATTGGCTACAAAAGTATCGTCGTGATTGTTGAACACGCCACCCGGCGTGAGGGCGTTGACGCGAATCTCGGTTCCCATGTAATAAGCAGCCAGGTATTTGGTAAAGCCCAGCACGCCGGCCTTCGTGACTGAGTAATAGACCGGCTTGAATGCCAGCCGTTTGCCGTCCTTGAGATAAATGCGCTGGTCGGGAGCGTTCAACCCATAAGTCGAACATATATTTATGATCGAACCTTTCTTGCCCTGTTCCAGCATCGGTTGGACGCAAGCCTGTGTGACCAGGAACATGCCGGTCAGGTTTACATTTAAGGCTGCATTCCAATGCTCGAGCGGAAAATCTTCGAACTTGCCGGGTGTCAGGCCTTTTGCCAAAGCCTCCGGGTCAAACTTCGGGTCCTGGGCGGCGCTGTTGACCAGGATGTCCAGCCGGCCGAATTCCTTCAATGTGGTGGTCAGCAGTTCGTTCACTGAATCCAGATCTGTGATATCGGTCGGTATGGCCCGGACCCGGTACCCGGCTGCTGATAAATCAGCAGTTACCTTCCCGGCAGCCTCAGCGTTCAGATCCACAACTGCTACAGCCGCCCCTGCCTCAGCCAGGGTCCGGCAGAATTCCCTCCCAAGCAAGCCGGCTCCCCCAGTGACGACCGCCACCTGGTCGGAAAGATCAAATTTATCCAGAATGTTGCTCATTGCGTCCCTTTCATCGTAAATATTTTTCCGGTCGCAGCTGAATCCCGTGCCCCCAGAGCCATCTGTAAGGCGCGCACCCCGTCCTCCAGAGTGCAGGCGGGGACGGCTTCACCGCGCACCACCGCAAGGAAGGAGCGCATCTGTTCCAAGAACAGATCATTGCGTTCGAAGCGAGGAGGTGGGGCGAAATGCTCCTCCAGGGGTGGAGGCGGGTCGGCACTCCATGTCCCGAACGGGGCAGGCATCCGCTGCAGGTGCAGGATGCCGTCAGCATTATCCCAACGTAAGGTCCCTCCGGTTCCAACAATCTCCAGGCGATGCACAGGCGGGCGCTGGATGTAGTTGAGATGCACGCCACCGATAGCACCTCCGGCAAAACGCAGACCGATCTCAGCCACATCTTCCACATCCATCTCCAAGGGGGAGATGTGATCTTTAAACGACCAGAGCGATTCTGGCTCCCCCACCAGCCAGCGCAGGTAATCCAAGGGGTGGGTCATGGTCAGGATCACGCCCCCGCCCAGGTCAGCACGGGCGGCATAAGCCTGACGGTAGTCCTCCCAGGGGTGCCAGTTAGGCAGGTATTCCCCCCAGTGGACATGGGCGGTCAGCATACGACCGATCGCTCCTGCCAGAATTAACTCGGCGGCTGTGCGCAGAGTGGGATGGAAGCGGAACTGGAACCCAACCTGGATGCGGCTGCCAGAATGCGCGGCTGCAACGGTCAGTTCGTCCAGTCGATCTAGTGAAGCAGAGACAGGTTTTTCCAGGAAGATGTGGCAGCCGGCCCGGACCGCCGGGATAGCCACATCGAGGTGAAAGGCTGTCGGGTTTGCGATGATCACGGCGTCAGGATGATGCTCGAGGGCTCGAAACAGGTCAGTTTCTTCGGGGAGACCGGATAGCTCTTCATCCGGCAGGCTGGCAAGATGTGTACGATAGAGCAAGATATCTTCTTCTCCCAGTGCCCGCAGGTTGCGCAGGTGCCGGCGTCCCACCGAACCAAGCCCAGCGATCATGAATTTCATCTAAAGCTAACCTCATTATTGTGAGTAGATCTCAAAGAGCAGTCTATACGAGCGGTATATGATGGAGCCAAACACAGGGAAACGGGCCAACCTCTTCAGGAGGCGCAGCCACCAGTTCATCTTTTGTGAGTCGTGCTTTTGCGGGGAGGTCTCCAGGAATTCGTTCAATCCCATATTGGCGACTGCTTCCGCAGTGTTCTTGTCGAGGGTATTGCCCACATGATAATAATAAGGTTCCAGGGTTGAAAGGTGAGGATAGCCTTTTCGGTCCACTGTCTGATTGAAATTAAGATCCTCTTTGCGGCTTAAACTCATCGTGGCCTGGAGAGGCACGACCTGTCGGGCAACTTCCCTCGGGATCAAGAACTGCACATGGCTGGCCCCAATTACAGCCTGCACCCCAGTCATTATGTTGGTCACCACTGGGTAGTGGTCTTTTTTCAAGGTCTCAGCTTTCTCCGGGGAATAACCGAATCCGGTGGCATACTCATCCACCCAGCGCGGATCAATGGTTTGCGACTCCACCCGAAAGGTTGATTGGTCATTGAAGATGGTTTGCGCTTGTCCCTTGCCGCGCAGCACGTCGTCCAGACAAGGTTGGGCCGCTACCAGTCCAGTATGCGGGAAGGAGTCTAGAATTGCAAGGCTTTTTTCATACCAGCCCGGGCGAAAGAGAACATCCGAGTCAGCATAGCAGATCAACTCGTTTGGCACTGAACCCAGGATCCAATTCAGGCAGCCAATCTTGCCGAGATTGTGACTGGCAATAAATAGAAAATCAATCCAGCCTTCCCCCTGCAGACGAAAAAGTTCAGAACGGGCTTCAGTGCAACTGCCATTGTCGAAGATATAAAGATCGAAAGGCACACCTGTAGATTTATGCAGACTGGCAATCTCGAATTTCAAAATTTCCAGCGATTGCTCAAAATAGCCACCCAGAGAGGGAATATAGGAAACAACCGCCACCCCTACCTTTTTGGGCTGGTAGGCTGGAATATTTTCCTTGGCTGGATTCTGTCCCTTACGCATGTCTAATATCCATATAATATTTCATCAACCATCAACGGCGCGGGATGGTGCTGTATTTTAAGGCCAGTCGACCGAAGAAAGCAGCGACCCTGCCTCGAAGGCCACCCATTCCCTCGGTGACGAAAACGCGTTCCATGCGGCGGAAAACACGACCAAGATTGAAAAGAGGCCGGCAGACCTGCCCATCGATCAATTCCCGGTCGGTGTCCATGATATTGAACTTGCACCTCCGTCCACCCGCCAGGATCAGATTCTGCTTGGCTTCATCCGAACCATAAGGGGGTTTGTTTCCCGGAAGGTGGCTGTAATCATGATTTTGGTGGATGACCATCACCGAGCGAGTCACATCCACAGTCAGCCAGCTCTGGGAATGGGCATGGTAGAGCATCCAGTTGTCCCAGGCCGGGCGGCCGATGGCAAAATCGGGTACCTGGGTATATTGCTCGCGCGGGAAAACAAAGAAATCCACCCCCCAAGGAGTGTAGAACTCGCCCCTGGTAATCGCCTGGTCCCGGAGGACATCATCCCAACCAGTTTTGAACTCCAAAGGTTGGGTGATGTCCAAGTTCCAGCGTTGCCCAACCATCAGGAAGCTGGTCAGCTGTGCCTGCACATATTTTATCGCCGCGAGCAGGTCAGGCATCAGGATCATATCGGCATTAACATAACAAAGCAGAGGATTGTCTGCAGCCTGACGAGCCAGGGAAAACACTGAACTTACCAAGGGAGTGCCCTTATCGTTGCGGGCGATGCGATTAAGGTGCAGGAGACCAAATTCCTCCGCCGTCTCGGCCAGTCCTGCCTCCTCCCCCACCAATATTACGGATACGTCATCCAGTTGCATCCATGACTGGATGGCGTTCCGCTGGATGGTGCGGATGTGGGGATTGGTAAACGGTTTGGGGGCTGTGAAAATAGTCAGGTATGGCATGCAGACGCCTCTTTATTTCCCGGTCGCCTTCGGGTCCATCTTCTTGGCAACCTGTTGCTCAATCCATTTGTAGGTTCGCTTCAAGCCTTCTTCCAAAGTGAGCTGCGGTTCCCATTTGAGCTCCTCCCGCAAGCGAGTATTGTTTGAATTACGACCGCGCACACCCTGAGGTCCGGTGATGTGTTTTATCTCGATATCGATCCCGGCGATCCCAGCAATGATTTCTGCTAACTGGTTGATCGTCACCAAGCGGTCGGAACCCAGGTTGAGCGGGAGGGCATACTCGGAGCACATGAGCTTGTAGATACCTTCAAGACAATCAGAGATGTGGCAGAAAGAACGGGTCTGTTCGCCATCGCCCCATATCTCTATCACGTGGTTGCCGCTTAGTTTGGCAATCGCTATTTTTCGGGAAAGGGCTGCCGGGGCTTTTTCGCGCCCGCCATCCCAGGTACCTTCCTCGCCGAAGATGTTATGAAATCGAACGATGCGTGTCTGCAAGCCATAGTCTTCTCGGTAGTGGGTGCACAGGCGTTCCATCACGAGTTTCTCCCAGCCGTAAGCGTCTTGGGGCTGGGCAGGATAGGCATCCTCCTCTTTGAGCGGGCTCACATTGGCTTCCGTCTGCTTGTACTCCGGATAAACACAGGCGGAGGATGTGTAGAAGTAGCGTTTGGCCCCATTGAGGCGTGCTGCTTCCAGGGTATGGGTGTTGATCAACGAATTGTTGTGCAGGATCTCCGAATGATGGCTGGAGATGAAGCCCATCCCGCCCATATCGGCTGCCAGGCCGTAGACCTCCTCGACGCCACGGGTTGCCTGCAAACAGTTGTCCCAACGGCGCAGGTCGAGCAGCTCGAATTCGTCAGCATCAACAGTGGTGTATTCGGGCAGCTTTATATCCACGCCGCGCACCCAGTAGCCTTTCTTTCGTAAAAAAGTGACCAAGTGATGTCCAATAAAGCCGCCTGCACCAGTTACTAGTACGTGCGTTTTAGTCATTTTTTTCTCCTTGGTGAAACATATTCGAGTCGTCCGTGTCACGATGTGCATCTCCTATTTCCTGGCGTGCATCCACATCGAAAACGGTTTTGTGAGTTTCATTTACATTTAATTTCGCTAAATCGGGTTCCTGCTCTAGAAGTCTCAGTAGATCTTGCCAGGGGAAGTCATCCTTCTCGAAATGGGCGAATACCTTCCGCATGAATTGAAGGTCCGGAGCAGTATCCACTGTCCATCGCAGTGAGCCGAAATCTGGCACATGGTTAACGAGCAAAGTGCGGAAACCGCGCGGTGATACTACCAGTGAGTCCCTTGTCAAATCGTATGCATCCGTAGGAATTCCTTCATAAAAAAATGGCATTACATGTTCCCTGTGGAATGTCTCTCGTGCCTCGTGCCATGCCTTCTGGAGACATGTATAAGAGCATACTTCTGTATCCAACCCGATCGGGTAAGTCCGCCGCCATGGTGGCGGCAGCCTGTTGGCAGCAAAGTCAGCCCCGAATTCCCGGAATGCTGCCACCGTACGATCGATTACCTGAGAGTCTATCACGGGACAGTCGGCGGTGATTCGCACGACCACATCCGCCCGCTCCTGCATGGCTGCCTGGTAGAACCGGTCAAGGACATCGAGCTCGCTGCCTCGGAAGAACGGGTACCCATAGTGAAGGCAGCAGGCCTCAATAGGATCATCGGATTCCTTTGATGTGGTTGCAACCAGAAATCCATCCAGGCAACTAGCACGCTTTGTCCGCTCTACAACACGTACCAACATAGGCTGACCCGAGAGATCAAACAACACCTTTCCCGGCAGGCGGGATGAGCCCATTCGGGCCTGGATGATGGCGATGGTATTAGGCATTCTGACGCACCGTTTGACGGTAGGTATCCAGTAACTTGGAGAAATTATTCCTCCAGTCTGCCTTCTCTTCTGCAGTGCAACGGGCAGCCCGACGGATTTTTATCAAAGAATTGCGCCTTTCCAACACTGCTCCAATTTTCGCTGCCAGGGCTTCAGCATCCCCATCGGGAAAAAGCCAACCGTTGATACCTTCTAAAATCCACTCCCGGTTGGCCGGGATATCTGACACGAGGCAGGGCAATCCGCAGGACAGGGCCTCCATCAAGGAGACGGATGAGCCGTCCACATGGGAGGGACTGATATACATGTCAGCCCTCTGGTAAAAACCCGGTTGCTCGAATTGTGGAACCTGCCCGGTAAATGTGACCTGTTCGGCTATACCACCGTTCTCCAGTATCTGACGGATGGTTGCTGCTTGGCTCCCGGTGCCGATCAGAAGCAAACGGATATCCTGCCGTTCCCTCGCGAGACGAACGAAAGCATGGGCCAGGATATCCACTCCATAACGGGGCTCCCAGGATCGGTTGCAGATGAGCACAAATTCCTGCGGTCGCCTGGATGGCTTCCCGGGGGTGAATCGCTCCAGGTCCACTCCCCAAGGAAAGACGCTGGTCCGTTCGGGTCTCATTCCAAAGCCAACTGCCTTTTGCCGTGTGACCTCTGCGTCGCTGGTGAAGAATGTGCTATGGCGTAGCGTGAAACGGGTCACCCAACGCCAACCGGCATTGCGATCTGCATCCTGTAACAGGTCGAAGCCCCAAGACATGGTCAGAAGGGGATGGAAGCCGGAAACTGCCGCAATAAAACCGCATGTCTGGATCGGGCCTGCATGGACCAGGTCGGGTCTGATTCTTTCGGTCAGATGGCGAAATTCAAAGGTCAGGCGCGGCAGATAGGCCCAGTGAAATTCTTTTTGTCCACCCATCCATTGAACTTGGTGGATATTCGTTGGGATAGGTCGCTCCTCAGCCTGGTGTTTGCCGCGCTCGAGACGCACATAGTGGACCTCGTGTTCCGTCTTTGCAAGGGCAGACAGGAATTGATGATCGTGGTGCGTGTAATCCAGTGAAAAATAAAGGATTTTCATTTTTGATTCTGGAATCTGGCCAGATATGTCCTATTAAACCTATGCACCCAGGTCTGTCCAGCGAAGTTCCTGTCCGAACTGAAGAGAAGACAGAGCCTTGGTTCCGATCACATTCAAGATCTCGTTGGGTTTGATGGCGCCCGGCGTGGCGGGACGCAGCACGTCAATCATTTCACGGGTGAAGACCTCTCCTGCTTGGATGTCGCGCGCCGCCCGCAGGCAGCGGCGCTGAATGATCACTGTCTGGGTTTCATTCCCGGCAACGGACTTGTCTCCCGAGCCTAGAGCACGTTCCAACAGGCGGGTCTCCTCAACCATCTTCGACCAACTGGGAGGATTCATGGCAAATTTATGGTCAGGACCCTCACGCTCATTGGAATCGGTGAAGTGACGCTCGATGACACGCGCCCCCAGCGTGACCGCTCCCAACACGGGGGCATTGGCATGGGTATGGTCGGAGAGACCCAAGACAACCTCCGGGAACATGGCAGCATAGGTCTTGAGCACATTCAGATTGAGGTGATCGTAGTTTTCCCGGCTTGCAGTATAGTTGGTATTACACTGCATCAACACCAATTGCTTGTTAATCTTCAGGATGGCATGGACCGCGGCTTGCACTTCGCCAATCGTGGCGGCACCTGTGGCTACAAAGAAGGGCTTGCCTTTAGCAGCCATACGTTCAAGTGCCTCGATCCAGTCAATTTCGCCTGAGCCGGCTTTATACGATTCGACATAAGGATCGAGGTGATCGATAGCATCGAAGTCGTAGGGAGCTGAAAAAAAATCGAGCCCAACCCGGTTACATTCCTCTTTCAGGATAGTTGTCCACTCGAACGGGATGGAAGCCTCCTTGTAGACTTGGAAGATGGATTTCTTCCAGGCAGCCTGGTGGCTGACTTGTCCGTCCATGTGCGTGAAGCCATAATCCGAGACTATTTTGGGAGCATTGAAGTTTTGAAACTTGGCTGCATCTGCACCGGCTTCCTTCGCCAGCCGGATGAGCAGCCTGGCCCTTTCCAGATCACCGTCATGGTTGGCCGCCACATCAGCGATGAAGTAAGTCGGGTGAGAAAAGCCGATCAAACGTTTTCCGATTCTAATATCCATGGGTTCCTCTTCCTGGCAATGGATCGGTATTTCAACCTACACTTGTGCATAACTCCGGATTTTCTGTGGATATCCTTGTTGATATTGTGTGAATAACTTCTCAAGACCTGTTGAAAACCCGGGGATTGGGGTGCCAAACTCGGTGGATAACTTTTGGACAGATAGATGCATATTCCGGGAACGCCGGGCTTTCAAACCGGACTCTTCGACCAAGAGTGGTTGAATTAAGTTCGCTTCGAAGCCAAACCTTTCCGCCAGGTGAACACCAAACTCGTACTTGGTCAGCATATCAGACCCGACCGCGTGGTACAACCCTGAAAGATCCATTTCCAGCATCCGGACGAGCGTCTCCGCCAGATCGCCAACGAACATGGGACAGAACCGAACATCTCTAAACCCAATGCACGATCGACCATGGCTCAGGTTGTTATAAAAGAATTCAGCGATAGACCTGCTGCCGCTCTGACTCCAACCGAAAAAATTTACCCTGGCAACAACCGCCTGAGGATTGGCTGAAAGAACATTCCGCTCACCTTGAAATTTGGTGGTGGAATAGACACCTTGCGGATTGGGGAGATCAGTTTCAATATAGATTCCCTCCCGCGTACCGTCGAATACGGAATCGGTGGACACCTGGAGCATTTTCACACCTTGCCGGGCACAGGCTTCTGCCAACACACCAGGAAGTTCGGCGTTCAGGCGGAACGCCAGCTCGGGCTCGGCTTCGCATGCATCCAGATTCGCCAGTGCCGCGCAGTGGATCACGCCTTCCGGGCGAGCTTTTTCCAACAATCGTTTGACTGCCCCGGTATCAAGAAGGTCAAGGCAGATATGTTCGAAAGGAACACCGTTTAGTGCACAGCGGTCCACTCCGATGACATGGTGACCTGCCCCGGCCGCGAGCGACAGATTGAGACCCAGCAGTCCATTGGCACCAGTAATCAGAAGTCTCATTAATGCAATTCCTACTTTCCAGATTCAAAAGCTTCCTCAAAGGGGGTAATGTATTTCTTGATCCCTTCCACATCCAACCACTGGGTGTTGTTATCACTAGAATATTGATAACCATCTGGCAGAGGTCGTCCTTTTTTACTCCAGGCGTAGCCAAACCAGATTGCTTCTACAGGTTGGACGACATACATAGTATCGAGTTCGATGGTGGTGCGGGCTTCATCTTCCGAGATGAGGGTTTCGTGCACTTTTTCGCCCGGGCGGATGCCTATAAACTCCAGCGTCGCATCGGGGGCAATCGCCTGCGCCAAGTCAATGACCTTGGTACTGGGAATTTTCGGAACGAACACCTCACCGCCTTCCATTTGTTCGATGCAGCGGATTACAAAGTGTACGCCCTGCTCCAACGAAAGCCAGAACCGGGTCATGCGCTCGTCGGTGATAGTCACCTTGCCACTTGAACGTTGTTTTAAGAACAAAGGAACCACCGAGCCGCGCGAACCCACCACATTGCCGTAACGCACGCAGGAATACCGGGTTGCCGTTCCTCCAGCATAGGCGTTGGATTGGATGACCAGTTTCTCGGCTGCCAGTTTGGTGGCACCATATAAATTAGCTGGATTGACAGCTTTATCAGTGCTCAAAGCAAGCACTTTACTCACACCGGTATCCAGGGCTGCCTCAACCACATTGGCGGTGCCCATGATATTGGTCTTGATGGCTTCCATCGGATTGTATTCGCAAGCTGGAACTTGTTTAAGGGCGGCAGCATGCACAACAATATTTACACCGTGCATCGCACGCCTGAGACGTTCCTGATCGCGCACATCACCAATGAAATAGCGCAAGCTAGGATGGTCATAGCCGCTGACGCGCATATCGTGTTGTTTCAACTCGTCACGACTGAATATGATGATCTTTCGCGGCTGATGTTCCTCAAGCAATATCTTGATGAATTTCTTTCCAAACGATCCGGTGCCGCCGGTAACTAGAACAACTTTTTTATCCCAGAACATGATTACTCCTCCTGCGATCTCCGCAGAAGATCGCTCACACTGATATCATTCTTGCTCATCTCCAACCCGGAGAGAGCCTTTTCTGTTTCGATTTTCTCCCAATGGATCGGTTCTCCCGCCAAGTAGCGAAAGGTGGACTTGTATTTGGCCAGCCCATCGCCCAGTACATAGCTTAGTGGTCTCTCGTCATAATCCTGCCAGCGTTTCGCCAGATGCCAGGGATATGGCTGCGGGAATTCCCGGAAGAAACGGTATGCATAGTTCCAGGCCAGGTCGAGTTGCTCCTGGGTAAGTCGGAAAGGTAAACGCGCTATGGTCGTATCGAGGGCACTGAAATAATCATCCCATGTGTCTGGATCGATCGTAAATCCCCGCCCCCGGTAGTGCGTCCTCCCACCCACGATCACCGGGATGCCGCGGGCTGCCATTTCCAATCCAGTTGTTGTAACATATACCAGGCCGAGGTCAGTGACATCCAATAAATCATAGGTATTGATAGGATCCTTGGCGCTAACCACATGAATATTTTCGAGCGGTTGAGATAATACCTGGCGGACGACTTCGCTGGCAGAAGTGGGTCCCACCATAATATTCTCACCCGGATGAATTCGAATCACCAATTGAACTTCGGGGTGATTAACAAAATATCCGATCGTTCGTTTCACCCATTCGATCATGGTAGGGCTGAATATTTGCCGGCCCAGTGTAAGACTGTCGCCAAGAACATTGGTTGCCAGCAGCACCACCGGGCGGGAGTCTAGTTTTAGCATCGTTCGAATCTGTTGCCCGCCTTTCAGATCCGCTGGTTGTGAAAGCCATACAAAATTCTTGTCGGCAGCCGGGTGCTGGCGCCGCTTGAAGAAACTCATCAGCCATTGCTTCTGCTCAACGTCGAGAAGTGATCCCCGACGCGCCTCCCACAGGTCAGTAGTATCATGGCAAACGACTGGAATATCCTGTCCAATCCATATATGGTTAGCTGCATCCCCAAACTCATAGGTCACGGTTCGAATACCCAAGAATCTGGCGACTTCATAAACCGCCCCAAATTCCATGATCAGACCATTGGGTGTCAGTACCACATCCGGAATGTTATCCCGGAGATGGGTCAATGCTGCACTGGCAGCAAGGTCGTTATAATACTTGCGCATGGAATAAACCGGGCTGTCTGTGGATATGGATTCATCCTGGTGCACATACTGGGTGTCTGTCAATGTCACCCGATCGACCTTTTGCTGGAGTTCAGCAGGTAAGGAGCGGGATTTTGGCACATCCAGTAAGGAGATGGGGGTAAGACAGCAGCGTGTCTTATCCAGGATGCTGTGAGCATACAGGTTCTGCATGCGGAAATCAAAGCGATTAATTTTCTTGTTCCAAAGTGAGTTCGGAAGGTATGCCACAGACACCTTGTGTCCAAGGCCGTTGAGCGCAAGTCCAAGTTGGACGACTTGTTCAATCCAGTAGTGAGTGGAAGCAAAAATAAAAACCTTTTTCCCCGGCAAAGCCTTTTTTGCAAATTCGCCGGATTCCTCCAATGCCTTGAGCAGATGGGTATCCAATTCCCGGAGATTAAACCGATAAGCAAACTTTTTTCCACCCAAAGCCCAGTAAAGCTCTGCGGTGAAAGGCAATCTGCCAATCAGTTCCTTCACTTCTTGCCTCACACTCATTGTTCCTGAATCCTCCAATCCAGGCGGAGTCGAAGAGGACCCTGGCGTTGTTCCGGCCATTGCATCCCTGGTGCCCCAGTAGCATCAACAGTAAAAACCAAAGCCTGCTCCTCTTCGAAATAACGCCGCACCCGGTAGCACCCGGCATTAACGCCCAATGAATAGCGCCCACCGTTGAGTGTATCCGCGGGTATTGTACATCGGCTGATATAGTGCCCAGCCTGGCGATTTGTATAAGATTCATAAAGGACGGGATCGTCCGTATCGAAGGATGTCAGTACAGGATCGCCGCGCATGGTGCTGAGGTAAAACCCGATACGCAAGCCAGCCAGCGGCGCGGAAAGGGAGTACTCGATTTCAATGGTACAGGGTTCGGTCGAACGGACCGTGTCCGCCACCTTGCCTTTCTTATCCAGTAACCGGAGGGCAATCGGGCGGAAGGGCGTGGCATCCAATGGTATTTCGTTATCCTCCCAAATGCGCTCGCCTGCTTTTGGATTTCCGGCGGAAAGATAGTAATCCACTGCCTGCGCGGAAGGGGCTCGCAAGGCCATGCGACCTTTTTCCAATACAATGGATTCCTGTGTGAGGCGAAGAATGGCGGACATATTGTGACTGACAAAAAGAACCGTGCGGCCTTGTTGGGCAACATCACCCATTTTCCCCAAGCATTTCTTCTGGAAATCGGCGTCTCCCACCGCCAGCACTTCATCCACAACCAGGATTTCCGGTTCCAAATGGGCGGCAACGGCAAAAGCCAGGCGCAGGTACATGCCGGAGGAATAGCGTTTTACCGGCGTATCGATGAATTTTTCAATTTCCGAGAATGCAATAATCTCATCGAACTTGCGCTCAATTTCGACGCGCTTCATGCCTAATATTGCACCGTTCAAATAGATATTCTCGCGACCGGTCAACTCGGGATGGAATCCGGTCCCCACCTCCAGCAAAGCCCCCACCCGTCCCCGGATCGTTATCGAGCCTTCCGTCGGTTCTGTAATACGGGCAAGGATTTTTAGCAGGGTGCTCTTCCCGGCACCATTCCGACCGATAATCCCCAGCACCTGCCCTTCGGGAACATCGAAGGAGATGTCACGCAGCGCCCAGATGGTATCCTCTGAGTCGGTCCTGGGCG
>Ga0315276_10004006_pt1 | contig 13507 bp, 16 predicted proteins | sample YL17G05_0_MG_FD_204542 | JGI IMG/M metagenome (GOLD analysis project Ga0315276, IMG submission 204542) | Sediment microbial communities from Yellowstone Lake, YNP, Wyoming, USA - YL17G05_0 | ecosystem: Environmental > Aquatic > Freshwater > Lake > Sediment | place: USA: Wyoming | collected...
TATTTGTTATTGCAATTATGGATAATTCTGTTGATTATATGATGTCGTTTCAGAATTATCCAGATAGAAAATTCTGCAGAAAAGGTCATACAAGTAAAAGAATTTTCTATAACTAGAGCAAAGTTTATACAACAATCTGTGCAGCATTTAAATTATTAATAAAATCAAGGATATCACGATAAGTTGACAATATCCTATTTTGAATAACTTGTATGTTAGAAATTGTCTTATATCTGGCCGGTTTCTGCGAATTTTCTCATTGCCTTCTCTATAACTACTTGAGGGGCAAAACCTTTCAGACTTACTTGTTTCATAAACATATCAAAGACTTGCTTATCAACAACGTAATCTAACTTCTGCTTTTTTGGTCCTGGTGGATATGATGCCATTATGCTTTATAATTTAGGGGGTTATAAATGTTTGTAAATCTCTTCTGTTTTATCCCAATTTTGTAAAGCAAATACATAAAGACCATCTCTTATCTCACTTATTCTTGATTGTTCCTCATCCTCTTCAACTTCTAAATTTCCTCTTTCATCATTATCCGGAGATTTTGTCATTATGTGAGTTATCGCCCTTGTTTCAGTTGCTCCATAAAGACCATTTATACTGCCGATCATTAGAGGAGAGTAGCAGTTATAGTGTCGAGTGATAAACTTGTTATTCATCATTCCCTCTTGTCTAGAAACAGTCGAACCTTTTGAGTAAGATCCATTAATAATTTCTACTCTATTATCTGGTTCTAATCCTCGTGAAGTATGCTTAAACAACTTTTCAGCTTCGTCTATATATTTTGTTGGACTCTTTTCATGAGTTTCTCTGAATAAAGTTGCTTCAGATGGATTGATTAGTATCGGAGTAGCATTTAAGGTCATTAGTCTGCTAATCTTCATCACTTTTGTTTTAGCTGTTCCAGATAACCCCCTCAATTCTAAGAGAGGATAAGCACTAAAAAGCATAAACAAATATGTTCCAATATCCCATAAAGCATGAACAGAATACCATGTTTCTTCTCGAAAATACAAGAATTTTCCATATAACGCTTTAATTTTGTTGAATAATTCAAGAGGATTTATTTCTTCTTCTTTCCTATCTAACCACTCATCTATCGATTTTAAACTCCATCTTAAAGGAATATTTTGGGGAAGAGGATCAAATCTCTTTTTGTATAGGGATTCAAGAATTTTATTATTTGCTTCTAACATTTTATGTCCAGAAGTTATTGAAACTGGACTAAAAACTTGTTCTTTGCCCACTATATTGCCTTTCTTGTCATGCGAATCTCTTTCTTTTGGGAGATACAATCCAAAACCAAATATATCCTCGTTAATTTTATGCACAGCAAAAGGCACAGAATTGATTATCTTTTCTTTGTCAAATATGTACTGCCTCTTTAATCTTTCTTTCTCCGCTTCTTCTTCAATAATCTCTTTTGCAATATTATTTTCTTTGATTATTTTTTGTTTCATTAAGTCTAAAAGAACTCCATATTTCGAATATAGCTTTCTTTCTTCTTGTGTGCAAGTGTTATCTTTAAACTTGTCTGATTTGAGATAATTCTCTAAATATTCCCGGACAGATTCTCCCGGGATCTCTTTTTTCAGCTTTACAAATAATTTTTCTGATTCCTTTAAAGAATCAAAGATTTGATTACTCATGTTTATTTGTCTCCTCAATTTTATCCTGATTTTCTGAGTTATCCTTAATAAAATAGCTACATTCACATTTAGAACACTCCATATCTGGAACATGATCATCTATTGCATGAGAACACTTACAAGTCTGTTTTTTCCACTCTTCAGATCTAACCATGTAAGAATGATCACAAACTATAATCTCCCTGTGAGCTATGTTATTGTCTCCTAAGACTATTCTTGTTTTAATCAGACCTACAAACTCTAAGTCCTTTATGATTCTAGAAATAGTGGTGTAGGATATGCCCAACTCTTGAGAGATCTTATAAATTGTAGTTGGAGCTGTTCTTTCAATATGATCTAAGACCATCCGGCTATTAGTCCTATTCTTAAGCTTGAGACTGTTTCTACAATTCCCTTTATTCTCATTTGGAGACATATTGTTTACATCTTTCTCACAAAAAAAAGGGTTATTGCTTTGCTCTAACATTTTTCTTCTCCATAAGCCCTTTTAAGATGAATATTGCCGGGTTAAGTCTAGATCTCAATTGATCTCTAGGACTAGCCTCTTCTTTCTCTAGGATTAGGCTATTTTCTTTTTCCATTTCTAACCCTCTCTTTATCCCAATTTACATTAAAACATCTTGGGCATCTTACCGGCTTATGATCCTCTAATCGAGTTAGCCATTTATGACCGCATTTTTTACACTTGAATTTTGTCATAATTTTCACACCACCATAAAGTATTTAAACCAATAATAACACTTTATGTGTTGTTATGGAAAATCCTATTAAACTAACAAAGAAAGATGTAGCTCTTTTCGAGGTTCTTGTAGAATTTGCTCAAGAACAAGAAGGTTTATTTTGTATAGAAGAGCTTAGAGAAAAAATGGAGAAAAAGGTTAAAAAGCCATTTCATCGAGAACAGGCAGTTAGAATAATAAAGATTTTCCAAAAATCAAAGATTCTTAAAACAATTGATAATGAAAAAGTAAAAATCATCTTTGAAAAGAATAAAAAAAGAATTCCTGAGCGATTAGGAAAAAGACATTACTATAAGTTTGATTCAGACAGCGAATTTACTCATGAGTGGCATGATCTTGGAATAGCTGACGCTATTAAGGTTTTGTCTAAAGAATTAGGAGAAAAGGCATTGCCTCAAATTAGAGAATTAAAAAGTAAGATTAAAACTAGGGAGATTTTGGAACAATTAAAGAACCTGCATAAATCAAAGATTCTTAAGTTTCTCTAACAAATCTTTTGGTAGCTTTTCTAATGTTTCTGAGGCTAGTTCAGGATTCTTTTCAACTATCTTCTTAACAAACATATGCAAAATATCTTTTTCTTCATCTTGTTGTTTCTCGAAATCAATAGAAGTTTTCAGATCTAAGATAGCTCCACATTTATGACAGAATGTTGAAGTTGTCTTATTAACCTCATCACATCTAGAGCATACTTTAGGCTTAAGTTTTTTTTCTTCTTGCTTTTGGGATTCTTTTTTTAGTCCATTCATTTCTAAAATAGCGTTATCTGTATCTCTCCCGGATAAATGAACATAAACAGACGCCATTCTACTTGATTGTGTCCATCCTAGATATTGTTTCATTTGTGCCTCAGTTAGCTTATTAGCCAAATAAGTAGCTCGGGAATGTCTAAAGTTATGAGGATTAACTTTTCTTTTGATGTTAGCTCTCTCAGAGATTCTGATGAGTAATGCAGAAGAACCCGCTTGAGTTAAAGGTTTTCCATCACTCATGATAAATAAAGGAGCTTCAGGATTATCGCTTTGAGGATGATTATCAATCCAATCCCTCAGATATGGAGAAGAGAGTATAAGAAAAACATTTCTAGATCCGGTTTTTCCATGAACTCTTAAATGAACTCCTTGTTTATCAAAAGTTATATGCTTAAGTTGAATAGACAGCATTTCTCCATTTCTACAACCGGATTCATAGAGAGTCATCACATACGCTTTGTCTCTACTGCTAGGAGCAAATTGGATCATCTTTTTTATATCATCTTCGCTTAGCATATCCTCAGGCATTTTAGAATTATTCATCTTGATTCGAGGTTTTATCCAACTTGCAACCTTAGAGCATGTTTCACCATCATTCATCCATCTATAAAACTTCTTTACAGCAACTTGATAATCATACTTAGTCCATTCGCTCCATTCTTTATTTTGAAGGATAGCAATAACAACTTTTTCTATGTCCTCTTTCTCAGCTTTTCCAAAATGTTTAGATAGCTTCTCAGAAATCCAATTTAACTGATAAGTGTATTTGTCTATTCGCTTAGAGCTGATATTGTTAGCTTCACAATTGCTTAGAAATTTTGTGATTAATTTTTTATTCTCTTCTTTGTGCGATTCCATCTAAAAATAGGTATCGCCTCACTTTTAAACTTTTGGTTAAACGCCCGAACCGGGAATTGAACCCGGGTCTTATCCGTTCGATATGTATTGGCAGATGTTCTGCTTGATTACATTTGACAGGGATATGTACTAGCCGTTATACTATTCGGGCAGCGTGAACTAATTATAGTTGCATATTTGGGTTTTTAAAGATTATTGATAATTGAATATTGTGATGGGCATGCACTTTGATATATACTTCTTGTTACGGGTTTATGGAAAACAGTTGTTATCTTAGGTTATTTATGTTATAACTATTAAGTTACTAAAAATCGAAAGATTTATAAATCCCTTTTTTCTATAAGTTTCAACCCAAGCGAAAAGAGTTCTGTGATGCCGATAATAACATTTAAAAAATGCAGACAAAAAAGATATTAAGTATCTTGGGAATTTTTGTTTTTAGTTTGGTCTTAGTTCTTAATTTAGTTAGCGCAGAAACAAATTATGCTCTAGATGCAAGTGTTAGTGTCTCTAAATATACTTTGACTGGGCATGATTCCATATGGTACATGAATGATGCTTCTATTTTTAATGATGGCAATACAAATAGTTACCAAGGATTTGGTTATAGGGATTCTGATTATCATGGCGCAGTTGGAAGTTACAGTGTAACTTTGACATTCCCTCAAACAATGAATCTAAATAAAATAGAGTATGTAAGAAATAATCATCCGGCTAGAGATTTGGCTTGTATAGACTCTACAAGCGGAGAACCATTGACAAAAGACTATTGCAGTTATGAAAGAATTGCTATAAAATACAGCGGAAGCAGTGATTGGACGCCACTTAAAAATATGCATGGCGGAAATGACTCTATTCAGACAATAGCCTACAAGGGCGTATTTAACAATGTTGACGCAATAAAACTAGAGGTTTATTCTATCAATGATCACAGCAACAGCCTGTGGAAATACTCGAGAATCTATGAAATACTGGCTTTTGGTCCTGCTACTCTTGTTGATAATGATCATGATGGCGTTTTTAATGATTCAGATTGCAATGATAATAATCCAAATGTCTGGCGATTCTTGCAAGGATACGTTGATTCAGACGGAGACAGTTTTGGCTCTAGCACTTTATTAAATGTGTGCTCTGGAAACAATCTTCCTAGCGGTTTTGTTAGCATTGATTCTGATTGTAATGACCATAATTCTCTAATTCATCCTAATGCTGCTGAAGTTTGCGATGGCATTAATAATGATTGTAATGCTTTTACCTTGGATGGTTCAGGAGAACAAGCTCCTGCAAACCCAATACAATACGGTGTTTGCTTAAACAGTAGAAAATCATGCACTTCAGGAGCATGGACTGACAATTACTTCAGTATACCTCATTATCAAGCTGTAGAAACAAGCTGTGATCTTTATGACAATGATTGTGATGGAATTGTTGACGAAGGGTGCGGAATAGATGATACCACATCTCCCTTAGTTAATTTAATCAGGCCTATAAATGGTTCTGTTTTCCAGGGTTTAAGCTTCCCTGTTGAATTTTTGTTTAGAGTTTCAGATGATTCAAGTATTAAATCTTGCTCTGTTCATGTTTCTGGAGATCATTCAGGAGGATTAGCTCTTAACACGACTGCAATCTCTAAAACAATGAATAATTCTATAATCGTTAATTTAGTTCCTGGAAGTTATTCTGCTTTTGTTTCATGTACTGATGATTCTAATAATACTGGAAACAGCGCTGCTATTAATTTTAAGGTTGCTAAAGACGCTTCAGATACAACTGCTCCGCATTCAATATCTAATCTTCATCTTGTTTCAAAATCTAAAAACTCTCTTAAATGGGCATGGACTAATCCATCCGACGCAGATTTTGCATATTCTATTGTTTACATTGATGGAGTAAACGCGGCTAACACAAGCAATAATTTCTATGCTGCCACTGATCTTGATTCGAATACTGACTATACTATTACTATATATACTGCTGATTTTAGCGGAAACATAAACAATACTGATGTGAGCAATACAGCAAGAACTAACAGAGATGCGATAATCATAATTGGAGATAATGATGAAAAGAAGCTGGTTGTTTTCCAGGATGAGCCAGTTGTTGAAAATGTTGCAAAGATAAACCGAGGAGTTAGTCAAGTTAATGATACTCTGTCTATCACTTCTGGAAAGACAAAGTCAACGAGCTATTTGAATTGGTCATGGCTTCTTGTTTTAGTCTTATTCCTGCTTATAATTTTGCTTATCTTGTTAATTCTTTATGCTTTGCAGTCAAGAGATTGATTATCTCTTAAGAATTCTTTTTGGGAGCATAAATTTATAAATTGATTTCTGATTATGAAATTATGGCTCAACAGAAAATTTCTATAAAGGAGAAGGATACAACCCTTATACTTGCGATACTCGGGGTGTTTGGGGTTGCTGGAATTCATAGATTTTATGTTGGAAAGATTGGAACAGGCATTTTATGGCTTTTAACTGGAGGATTGCTTTATATTGGCACAATAGTTGATATTGTTAAGATTGCCAATGGAAATTTCAAGGATAAGGAAGGGGCAATTGTAAGGAGATAATTCTATAAATTCTGATTATATTGAATAGGCATGGCAACATTTAACATGATTATAGAAAAAGGCGAGGATGGATATCTAATTTCGGAGATAGTTGACCTTCAGGGATGCTATGCTTAAGCAAAGAACATGAATGAGCTGCTTGTTAAAACAAGGGAAGCTGTTTCTTTATGCCTGAAATAAAAATAATTGGAATTTGAAAGCCTACAGATTCAGTATTTTCTTTATTTCTAAATCTGAGTCAATACTCCGCAAAAAGTTTTCACTTTGCTATCTTAATCTTTATATTCAAAAGTGAAAACTTTTTCAGCTTGCTGCGATAGATTTTGAAAGACTGAAATTGCTGATGCGAAGCAAAAAATTCACAAATACCCCAAAACGATTTGCTCTTGCAAATTAAAAAAAAGATACTCAAGAGCAAATCGTTTTCCAGAGCTTGCTCTGAAGTGAGCATCAGCGAACGATGGGATTGTGAATTTTTAGGCAATTTCTTTATTTTTGGGTGTATTATCTTGGACATTATTATTTTCCGCGGTTTTTACTCTTTTTTGCAGAAAATTTAATATTTTTGCAGTATAGAAATGATTAAATAGCCATGATTTGTTTTTGGAATATGGAAAATAATGCTGGGAATGAGGGCGAATGCCCTAAATGCCATAATACTGGAATTGTTAAGGAAAAAGATGGGACATGCCATACCTGCTGGGATTGCATGCAGGCAGGAAAGTTGGACCAGCATTCTTCAAAGATGCCAGAATCTCGAATTAAACTTTAAATAAAATGTTTCAGAGAAGAATAAATTGGCATGAAAACTGCCAATACGGCTTGTTAGATTGTAAGTTTGCGGCTTCTGCAGTTTTCATATTAAATGCTAATTAAAATGCTTCAGAGAGCTTTAGTTTGCTTATTAAATCGAATGCATGCGCACGGCGCTGCAAGAATAGTTTGCAGGGCAACTATCTCTTCTTTAAAAGAGAAAATTGATTTGTTATCAGACAGAGTTGAGAAATGCGGGTCTGATAAGGAAAATATAAGAAATTCTGAATCTGTTATTTATGCCTCTTTTCCTGAATATCAAAATTTAGGAGTTATGCAGAGAAATTATTTCAGAAAAAGATATTATGCGCAGGAAGAATATTCTAAAATGCTTAGAGTGATGGATAGAATCAGGCAAAAACAAAAAGGAGTTGAGAATCAGCGTGCCATTAGTTAAATTTATAATTGCTTGTTGACAGTATTTAACATGATAAAATGGGTGTTGATGGTTGTTTTATTAATCCTCATAGGATTTGTTGTTTATTTAGGCTATTTTGTTTTTATTAATTTTTATTCTACACCGACTGATTTTCAGGTTAAATATTCTGAAAATGTTCCTGACACTGAGAGCGCAGTTTTACATTCCTCTGTAAAGCAGCCCTATGAAAATATGAGGTTCAAAACAAATAAGATTTCTTACTATTTTGCAAGTGAGTGCGAGAGAGACAAGATGGAAAGAATGGCAAATGCTTTTGATTATATCAAGAATAGAACTGGAATAGAGTTTTATGAATCCAGTTCAGGAGAAATAAAGGTAACTTGCGGGAAGGAGTATAAGAGAGAGGAATTGCTTGTTGCTGGAGAGGGGGGGCCAACAGGGGTGATAAATACTTCATTGTTTAAAGTCATCAGCGGGGGGCAGATTATGCTTCTTTATTCTGAGCCTCCTTGCGAAGATAAGTATAATGTTGAACTTCATGAATTGCTTCATGTTTTTGGATTTGGACATTCAGATAATCCAAAAAGCATCATGTATAATTTAAGCTCGTGCGATCAAACAGTGGATATTGAAATAATAAATAAATTAATTTCTCTTTACAGCATACCGAGCTTGCCCGATTTATATTTCACAGAGGTGTATGCATCTAAACGGGGGAACTATCTGAATATTAATTTTACAATTAGGAATCAGGGATTAGAAGATGCTCATAAGGTTATTGTTAATTTGACTGTTGATTCTAAAGCCGTAGACCATTTTGATTTTGATAAGATTGGAATTGGGGAGGGAAGAATATACTATGCTGGAAATTTAAAGGTGCCTTTAAGCACCGAAACTGTGAAGTTAAGCATTAATAGCGAGAGAGAGATTAGCGATTCAAATAACGAGGTTATCCTTACTCTTGATTAAAAATTTTCTTATAATTCTTTTAAGTTAATGATTAGAATAATAAATTAACTGTAATCTTAACTTTTACAGGGTTATCATCTCATTATATCTTAATAATTAAAGATTTGTTGGAATACTGAACAGAATTAATCAGGGTTGGAAGATAGTTTACAATTAAAGTGCATATTTACTGTATGCTCGTGATAGGCATTGGTTTATGTTTTCTCTGATTTTTTTCCACTAATCTTGCTATGATTAATAGAAAAGTAAACAGCAAGATTAAGGATAGGGCAATTATAATTGGGACTAGATAGTATGTTGGAACGATGATGTTTGTGTTGAAGGACAACTCTCCTGCAGGAATCATTGAAACCGGGAATTCCTTGCAGTTTCTGAGGGTTGTTAGAGTTGGAAACTTTGTCTTATCATAGTAAAACCAGCCTTCTTTTCCCTGAGAATCTTCTCCATAAACTATTCTTGAGTTTATTCCGGCTGCTCCTTGTTCTGCTAACAGTGAGATTTCACTTATTTCTGATTCTGTTATTAGGATTATTTTGCTTGTTCTAAGAGATTTTAATTCTTGTGAGAGAGCAGATTTCCAGTCTGTTTCTTCACTGGTTTCAGGAACCAAGTCTATTGTTTGAATATTTCCTGAGCTGATTAGTCTGTATGAAGAAGTTGCTTCGTCAAAATTGCTTGCCAGCCCTGAATATTTCATTATGCTTTCTATGTCTGTTTTCAGCTGCTTGTCTATGCAAACCGAACTTATACATCTGCCATCACAGGATGATGCGCACTGTTTTAAGTCTTCATTTGTTTCTATCGTTGCTTCATATTTATTATGAGAAACTAAACCGGCTGAGATTACTGTTAATCCTTTTTTGAATTCGCACTGAGGTATAGGGTTTCCTGACACGCAGGAGATGCGCCAGCCGTTGTAATTATCTTCCGAGATATTTAGCTTGCCTTTTAGGCTGGTTGAGAGGAATTTTAGGCTTGGGACAGTTTTGTCTTTTGCTTTTAATGGAATCTGCAATCTGACCGATAAGCCTGAACTGCTTCCTGTTGTTAGGCTTGATTGTTCTTCTAAAATTGTTGCTATGGATGATGAGTAGTCTGATTTGAGAACATATTTTCCGTTGTCTATAATTACATTCTGGGCATTGTTCAACTTGCTTAAATCATACTCAATTCCGGGTTTGTTTAGCGCTACTTCAACTGCGTAATCATCTGCAGAATTTATGCATGATGCCAGAACAGATGGGAGAAGAGTTAATAATATTGCGAATAAGAATAGTTTTTTCATCATTTTCAATGAGGCTTCTTATATTTAAGGTTTGTTATCTCTTAGAATATAGTTGAAGTGATTGAACAATCAAAGCAATTTTTCAAATTCTTCTCTTGAAATTTGCAAGTCTTTCTTAATAATCTTTGTAAGCAATCCTCTTCCAATATCTTGGCTAGGGTGATTTGGGATTACTGTCGCTCTTCCATCTGCATGCTCAAAAAACATATGACTTCCTTCTTGTCTTATAAATTTGAATCCAAGCTTCTCAATAATTCTGCTTAATTCTCTCGCGCTAAGCAGAGGCAGTTTTGCCATTTTTTAGATTTAGACTTCTATTTGCTGCAGTCCAAGAAATCTCCCATTTTCCTCTCTTTGTTTACATTTTAAATACAGGGAGATTGCTTCTCTCGTTCTCTCCATTAATTGGTCAAGACTATTGGCTTGTGTATGGCAGCCCGGAAGTTCAACTACTTCTGATACAAACATTCCATCTTCATCCTGTTCTATAAGTATATTAAAATTAACCATGAGATATTTGACGTAATGTGATTTATAAATTTATGCCCAGAATGGTTTATGATGATGTAACGGGGGTTATTTAGGATAATTTTTTGGGAGATTTAGAGGTTTCTAGAATAAAAAATCCAGATTCATTCTCGCTTCCAGATATTATTAAATTTTAGCAAAGTGAGAATGAATCCCTCCACCGCAACTCGCAAAAGCACTTCTTGATTATGCAGAAATAGTGTAAAGTGCTTTTGCTCGGAATCGAAAATCGTGGTAACTCGACTCCCATATCTGGGAGAATAAATATGGGGCCGTAAAGCCCCATTTATCCCTCCACCCAGAATCGAACTGGGGTATCTCGGTATTGGCTAATCAGGTTTCATTTTGTTTCCCTTTGGGAAAATCCACCCTAGATATTATCTACAGCCAAGCGCTCTACCATTGAGCTATGGAGGGATGTGTTTTCTTAACCTTTCATATTGTTAGGGTAATAAACATACTTTAGAATAAATTATGATGTTATAAATGTTTCTTCTTGCAGGTATATCTCAGATAACTTACTATCTTTTTATTTTTTTTCTAGGCAAAGAAGGTAGAAGTCTTCTTACTTCTAGGGGAAGAGCATCTACTAAAACTTCAAGAACATCCACAGGAACATCTTCTTCATCCCTAGACCTTTGATGAATATCACTATAATCTCTATGATAAACCTCAAATGTAAAACACTTGTTAGTCCTTCCCTTAGTATAGGCAAAACTCAAGTCAACAGTTTCTCTTTCATTGTAAACGTCTCCATTAGCTTCATCAGTAGCATGATAATAAGAAACGTCTATATCATGCATTGCTTTAGAACTACCCTTAGGCACAATGTACTGCGCTCTTCTTTCAGTTGAACTTTTTTTTGGAAAAAGAACATGTCTATCAAATGGCTTCTCACTTCCTCTTACATCTAACATAAAGTCAATACTAAAGGCAACTTTAAAAACAAATCTGTACTTTAATATATATGTTAATGAGGACTGGATTAAACATTTGAGAAGATATTTAAATGTAACGATTGTTGGGAATTTATGGAACAGTCGAAATCTGCGGGAGCAGTTATTTATTACACTGATTCTGGGAAAGTTTACTTCTTGCTTCTGAAATATCCAACATATTGGGGTTTTGCAAAAGGGTGGATTGAAGAAAATGAAAGCGAAGAAGAAGCTGCAGTTAGAGAGATTGAAGAGGAGACAGGATTGAAAGATGTTAAGATTATTCCGGGATTTAGGCATGAGCAGAGATGGATGTTCAAATTTGAAGGTAATTTGATAAATAGATATGCGGCTTATTTTCTCGTTAGAGTTTCTAAGGATGAATCTGCGAAGACAAGGATATCAGATGAGCATGATGAGTTTGCATGGTTAGTATATGAAGATGCTATAAAAAAGATGAAAGTAAAGCAGAATAAAGAAATGCTTGCTATCGCGCTTGAGTTTGTCAGGAATATTGAGAAACAGAAAAGGTTGTTCTGATTACTTTTCTACTTTTTGGGGTGCACTCCATAATGTTAATTACACAAAACCTTAATTATTCCCTCCCAATAAATTAGTGGCTGCATTTATTCATAAATACGAATATCTTGCTCATGCATTTGCAGCCGCTAATTTTGCGCAATAATTAAGCGGTATTGTTTAGGACGCAGTGTAGTTAATCTTAACTTTCATAGATGTTATTGAATCATTTTTATGCGGGGGGGAGGGGAATTAAAATTAGTTCTGCTTTGAGATCTTATTTCACAGTAAAACCGTGGCCATCGTGCCTGTGATTTTCTATGATTTTTTTTAGCTCGGTTAGTTCTTTTTTTATAGATTTTAATTCTTTTCCAATATTTGCCTGTTTTTCTTTCTTTTCCATTATTATGACTAGGTGATTATTTCTATTCCATCTCGGTGTTTTAATTTATGCTCTTTGCCTACGACTTGTTTTGTTTTTGCGTCTATTGCTCTTATGAACTGTTTTCCCAAATCTGTATGGAGCTTATATGCAAAATCTAATGCTGTTGTTCCCTCTGGAACCAGAAAACAATCCGGGAGGATGTTTCCCTTGCTGTCTGCCAGCTTGTTGCTTGATGCAGGGAATACTGCGATGTAATTTAGCAAGTCAAATACGGCTGTATTGAGAACTTTCTGAATTCCTGTTCCGGAATATTTTTCCAAAACATTTTTTTTTATTGTTTCCAAGGCTTGCTTCTGTTTTTCATTCAGTTCTTTTTTTATTTTAAAATGATTGTCTCCTGGAATGTAATCTATCATTCCGGCTTTGCTTGCTTCTCTGAGAGCAAGCTCTGAATCGGCTGAACACGGAATTATAATTAGATTGGGGTAAGCTTGTTTCAGCTTTTCTATGTTTTCTTCTGAGGATGGTCTATCTGATTTATTTGCTGCGATAATCATTGGCTTGGTTAAATGTCTTAATTCATGGGAGAATGTTTTGAGCTGTTCATCTGTCCATGAAGTTGGCTTTTCTGAGTTGTATTTTAGCTTCAGTATAACTTTTTTTACATCATCTTCTGTGACTTTTAATCCTGAAAATTGTTTTGCAACTGCTATTGCAAAATTTGTCTTCTGCATTTCAGTTGTTCTTGCAAATGTTTTCCATACCTTGTTTAGAATTCCTATATACCATAAATCTAATTCATTTTCAAGCATTTTAATATCACTAACTGGATTATAGCCTCCTGAAATCGGCTTTCCTCCTTCGTCAGTTTCTCCGCTCGCGTCAACTATCTGAATGAAAACATCGGCTTGTCTTAAATCATCAAGAAATTGATTTCCTAATCCTTTTCCTTCGCTTGCTCCTTCTACTAATCCTGCTACGTCCATTAATTCTACCGGGACAAATCTTTGGTGATTAAGACAATAGCCTGTTCGGGGCATGCATTGAGTCTTGAATTCTGTGTCAATGCAGTCTATTCTTACATATGCCATTCCGTGGTTTGGCTTTATTGTTG
>Ga0315276_10004007_pt1 | contig 13506 bp, 13 predicted proteins | sample YL17G05_0_MG_FD_204542 | JGI IMG/M metagenome (GOLD analysis project Ga0315276, IMG submission 204542) | Sediment microbial communities from Yellowstone Lake, YNP, Wyoming, USA - YL17G05_0 | ecosystem: Environmental > Aquatic > Freshwater > Lake > Sediment | place: USA: Wyoming | collected...
GCACGGAGAAAGTTTCGCCGGCGAAACGGCCTTGCTTGCCAATGATCGCCAGCTCCGGAGTCTGTTTGGCGATGATCCATCCCTTTTCCTTGGGCGGGTCGATGGAAAAACCCGTCATCACGATTCGTGGTGGTTCTTTCGGTTGCGACGCGCAGGCGCCGAGCAGCGCGCAGAGCAGCAAGCCAATGCATCCATACGGTTTCATATTGAGTGCCTCTGCGATGCGGTGTGGCGCAATTATCCGATTTTCCGGCGATGGCGTGGGAAGGCGCCTCAAGGCGCCATCCTGCGCTCGGATTGCCGGAATCATCATTCTCGTCAGCCAGGATAGAACGCGGCAGGCGGGCGCGGTCGCCGCAGCGCAAGGGGACGTTTGTTCCGGCCCGCGCAACCCGATTGGCTGCAAGCTGCGCCGAGCAGCCAAAATCCATGCAGCCAAAATCCGTGCCCTGATCCCGCGCATTTTGCTATAGCATTACGCCCTCAGAACAAGACACAAGCATCCATCCCGCCGCGTTCGCCAGATCCGCTTCGATCTCGTCCTGTCGTCGGCATCGAGTGCTTTACGCAAAAAAACGAGAGTGTGCCGTCCTGGGGCGACCGTGTCGCCACGGGGCCGGCAAGCCTTCCTGAGCCGATTGTCTATGCGAATTGCTGTTCGCTGCACCGCCATTGTGCTGATGGCCGCAGCCCTGACCCCCATTGCCGCGCGCGCGCTTGCCGACGAGGCCAAGCTATTCGAACTCGAACCCGAGTACGTCTATGGCCGGGATCGCCGGCCGCAAATCGGCTATCGCAAGCCTGAAGTGTTCGATCCGCTCTCCGACCGGCTGTATCAATCCGGCTATCGCAATTTTCCGCCGACCGCGATCCCGGACGAGCTGAAAACCGTGCCTGCGATGGAACGTGTGCAGAAAATGGGCCGCATCCTCGCCTGTGCCGACGCCTGGTTCTGGCCGTTTTCGCGCACCGCGCACAATAATGAACCGGCCGGCATCGAAATCGAGATCCTGCAGGCGATTGCCAAGAAGCACGGCTGGGACGTGAGCATCGCCTGGGTGAATACCGGGATGCGCTTCGGCGTCGGCGTTACCTTTGCCACTTCCATCGACAAGGGCATCTGCGACATCTTCCTCGGGCTGACGTACACGGGCGATGATCACCATATGCCGAAGCACAAAATGGCATTCACCAAGGCGTTCATGAGCACCGGCTACGTGCTGGTGACCCAGGGACCGGCGAGCGACGTCAAGACGCTCGACGATGCCAAGGCGCAGAACGTAAAGGTCGGCGTTCCGGCGTACTCGCCAATGAGCGAATACGCCGACGAGCACGACATCCCGCACGCCACCTTCTTCCAGAATTATCAGGTCATCGACGCGCTGATCAGCGGGCAGGTCAATGCCGCGATGATCTGGTCTGGCTCGATCTCGCAGGCGAAACTCGAGCATGCGGAAGCGGAGTTCGCGATGGTGAAGGGTTACCAGCCGCCGAACGAAATGCGTTTCGACAACAATTGGGGCATCAAGGAAAAGGAAGTCGAGCTATTGAAATTCATCGACGAGGAGTTCGCGGCGATGTTGAAGAGCGGGGAAACCAAGCGCATTGCCGAGCGCTACGGTGTGCCGTTCTTTCCTCCGCTCCAGCAATAACAAATTGACCGAAGGATAGAGATGATGATAGATAAACTGATTCAACTGAGCGTGATGTCCGGCGGACTGCTGCCGCTGATGGGCGTGCTGCTGCTGATCACGCTGGCGGTCATCGTGGAGCGCTCGTACTTTTTCTTCAAAGTGCTGAGCTCCGGCGAGGCCATGGAGCACGACCTGCAACTAGTCGAATACCAGAACTGGGAGAAGCTCGAACAGCTCGCCACGCACTACGACGGCTCGCTGCAGCGATCGATCATCACATCGGCGCTGGCCTCGCGCGGTGAGGATGCCCACACCATGGACCGGCATATCGACGAGGCGATCATGTGGCAGCTGCCGAGGATCGATCGCCTGATCTGGGTGCTCGACACGTCGGTCACGCTGGCGCCGCTGATGGGACTGCTCGGCACCATCATCGGCATGGTCCATGCCTTCGATATCCTCGGCACTGCGGGCTCCAGCGGGGCGGCGACGCAGATGGTGACGGGTGGCATCGCCGAGGCGCTGGTCGCCACCGGTGCCGGTCTGTTCATCGCCATTTTCGCCGTGCTGTTCCTGAATCACTTCAACAAGCGCGTCCGCCTTGCCGTGCACCAGATGGATCTGCTCAAGGTGATGGTGCTGAACCGGCTCTACGGTGGTGGATCGACACACCAGGGCATGCCGGTGCGCGAGGCGCACAGCAGCGGGGTGGCGGCGATCCGCGGGAGAGCGTCATGAGCGCACGCACCCGGGCCAGCTACTTCGAGGCCAACCGGCCACGGGTGGAGGTAATTCCGATGATCGACATCATGATGTTCCTGCTGGTGTTCTTCGTCGTGATCTCGCTGCGCATGATCGCCGGCACCGGCGTGCCGATGGAAATTCCAAGTTCGAAGACCACGCAGACGATCAAATCCTCCACCGTTACCGTCGGCATCACGAAAGCCGGCGAGGCCGTCATCGACGGCAAGCCCGTCACGCAAGAGGAACTGAAGACGAAGCTCGTCGAGTTGAAGAAACAAAAGCCGGTCGACGTTGTGCTGGCCGGCGACAAGGATGTTCCGCTGCAGTCGCTGTTGCAGGTGATGGACGCGGTTCGCGGCGCCGGCATCTCGTCGGTCGGCATCGCCGCGAGGGCGGAAAAGAAGTGAGCGCAGCAGGCGACCAGGGCCGATGAGCACCGCAGTCGTCAACCGGGGTCCGCTGTGGGCACAGCCGAGGGACGCCGAGCAGCAGACGCTGCCGCTGTGGCGCGCGCTGCTGATCGCGCTCGGCATGGAAATCATCCTGCCGTTCCTGCTGCTGGGCGTGAACTGGTCGATGCTGCAATTCTGGCAGGAGCCGCCGCCGGAGCCGGTGATGTCGGTGCGCCTCGAGCAACCCCCGCTCGAGGAAATACCGCCGCCGGAGCCACCGAAAAAGCAGAAACCCAGACCCGAGCGCGAAATCAAGCAGGTGCCGATCGTGGTGCCGAAGCCGCTGCCGAACGAGGTGCAGGCGAAGATCGTGTTGCCGAAGCTCGAGCCCAAGCCGAAGCCGGAGCCGAAACCGAAAGAAGAAGAAAAACCGCCCGAGCCGGTGCCCGAGCCGCAACCGGAGGCGCAGCCGCTGCCGTCCGTGTTCCGCGACGTCAAGCCGGTCAGGAAGGTGAAACCGAAGTATCCGCGCGAAGCGGAGGATGCGCATATCCAGGGTCGCGTGCGTGTGCGCTTGACCGTGGAAGTGAACGGCAGCGTGAGCGAAGCAAGGATCCTGGCGGCGGATCCGCCGGGCGTGTTCGACGCGGCGGTCATGGAAGCGGTGGTCCAGTATATTTTCAAGCGCGACGGCACCAGCTACCAGGCCGACCAGGAGATCATTTTCAAGCTCGAGTGAAGACGGCTTCCATGTCCGACAGGCTCCTAGAGCGTGGACCGGGATCGTCGAGGCGTTCCTGGCCGTGAAGCCGTGACGATGCACGACCGGCATCGATGCAGTAACCTGTCGCCGACCGCACCGGGAAAACCCCGCCGCCAACCCGAACAGAGCCAGATGCAAGACCAGATCATCCTCGAAACCCGGCAACTTTGCAGGCAGTTCAGCGGGTTCGTGGCCGTGAACAACGTCAGCCTCAAAGTCCGGCAGGGCAGCATTCATGGACTGATCGGCCCCAACGGCGCGGGCAAGACCACGGTGTTCAACCTGCTCACCAAGTTCCTGCTGCCGAGCGCCGGCGCCATCTTCTACCGCGGCGAGGATATCACCCGCGAGCATCCCGCGCGGGTGGCGCGACGCGGACTGGTGCGTTCCTTCCAGATCTCCTCGACCTTTCCCCACATGAGCGTGCTCGAGAATGTGCGGGTGGCGCTTCAGCGCAAGCTGGGAAATTCGTTCCAGTTCTGGCGCTCGCAGCGATCGCTCGCGCAACTCGATGCGCGCGCGATGGAGATCCTCGCCAGCGTCGAACTTGCCGACTACGCGCAACTCCGGGCCACCGAGCTTGCCTACGGGCGCAAACGCGCCCTGGAGTTCGCCACCACGCTGGCGCTTGAACCGGACCTGATGCTGCTCGACGAGCCGACGCAGGGCATGGCGCACGAGGACGTGGGCCGCGTGGTCGCGCTGATTCGCAAAGTCGCCTGCGGGCGCACCATCCTGATGGTCGAGCACAACCTGAGCGTGGTGGAGGATCTGTGCGATACCATCACGGTGCTGCAACGCGGGGCGGTGCTGGCCGAGGGAACGTACCGGGAAGTGTCCGCCAATCCTCAGGTGCTGGAAGCCTATGTCGGAGTCGCCGATGAATGACGGCACTCCCGTGGTTCTCGAGGTCGCCGACTTGCACGCCTGGTACGGCGAGTCGCACGTGCTGCACGGAATGCAGTTCGCCGTGCACCGCGGCGAACTGGTCACGCTGCTCGGGCGCAATGGCGCGGGGCGTACGACCACGCTGCGCGCGATCCTCGGGCTCACGGGAAGGCGCAGTGGTTCGATCCTGGTGCGGGGGCGCCAGGCGATCGCCATGGCGACGCACCGCGTCGCCAGGTTGGGCATCGGCTACTGCCCGGAAGAACGGGGCATCTTCGCCAGCCTCTCGACCGAGGAAAACCTGCGGCTTCCGCCACGCATCGGCCCCGGCGGCATGAGCGTGGATGACATTTATGCCATGTTCCCCAATCTCTACGAACGCAGGAAAAGTCCCGGAAGCCGGCTTTCCGGCGGCGAGCAGCAGATGCTGGCGCTGGCGAGAATCCTGCGCACCGGCGCCGATCTGCTGCTGCTCGACGAGATCACCGAGGGGCTGGCGCCCGTGCTGGTCAAGATGCTGGGCCGCGCCGTGCGCAGCCTCAAGGCGAAGGGCTATACGATTATCATGGTGGAACAGAATTTCCGTTTCGCGGCGCCGCTCGCCGACCGGCATTACGTGGTCGAACTCGGGCGCGTGGTGGAAACGGTCAACAAGGGCGATTTGGATGCCCGCCTCGATCTGCTGCACGAGTATCTGGGCGTCTGACGGGTTCTTATTGAGAATAACGTAGCAGCATGACACTTCCCTCACCCCGACCCCTCTCCCGGAGGGAGAGGGGCAACTGAAACCCTCGCCTTCCGGGATACCCTGGCGCAGCCCGGAGTACCCGTTTATAGGGTGCCGCGCAGCGGCGGGTGAGGGCAGCAGTCGCACAAGTGCTGTTACGCTGTTATGTGAAACTCAATAATATTTTTGGGAGAAGAAAATGAAACGAGCAAGGATCTGCGTTCTGCCATGCGCTGCGGTGTTCGCTGTGTGCGCGGCCGCCGCGATGGCCCAGCAGGGCCCGGTAAAGATTTCCGACGACGTGGTCAGAATCGGCGTGCTGACCGACCTGTCCGGATTGTATTCCGATATCGGCGGGCAGGGCTCGGTGGTCGCCGCGCAAATGGCGGTGGATGACTTCGGCGGCAAGGTACACGGCAGGAAGATCGACGTGGTTGCCACCGATCACCAGAACAAGGCCGACGTGGCCGCGCAGAAAGTGCGCGAGTGGATCGACCGCGGCGGCGTGGACATGATCACCGACGCGCTCAATTCGGCGGTGGCGCTGGCTACTGCCAAGGTTGTCGCCGAAAAGAAGAAGATCCTGATGGATACCGGCGCGGCATCGACCCGTCTCACCAACGAGGACTGCACGCGCTACACCATCCACCACACTTACGATACCTATGCGCTTGCCAACGGCACCGGGCGCGCGGTGGTGAAACAGGGCGGGGATACCTGGTTTTTTCTTACCGCCGACTATGCCTTCGGCCATTCGCTGGAGCAGGACACGATGAATGTGGTCAGGGAAAACGGCGGCAAGGTGCTGGGCGCGGTAAGGCACCCGTTGTCGGCGTCCGACTTCTCCTCGTTTCTGCTGCAGGCGCAGGCCTCGAAAGCCAAGATCATCGGGCTGGCGAACGCGGGCGGCGACACCATCAATTCCATCAAGGCCGCCAACGAATTCGGGTTGACCAAGACGCAGAACCTCGCCGGCCTGCTGGTGTTCATCAGCGACATCCACAGCCTTGGCCTGCAGGCCACGCAGGGCATGTACGTCACCGAGGCCTGGTATTGGGACCTGAACGACCAGACCCGCAAATGGAGCAAGCGGTTCTTCGACAAGACCCAGAAAATGCCGACGATGATCCACGCCGGCGTGTATTCCGCGACGAGCATGTATCTCAACGCGGTGAAGGCGGTTGGCACCGACGATGCCGATGTCGTGATGGCGTGGATGCGCGCCAACAAGCACGGCGATATGTTCGGCGCGAACATGACCCTACGCGAGGATGGCCGCCTGGTGCACGACATGTACTTGTTCCAGGTCAAGAAGCCATCCGAGTCGAAGGGCCCGTGGGACTACTATCACCTGCGCGAGACGATCGCGGCCGGCCACGCGTTCCAGCCGCTGTCGAAGTCGCGCTGCCCGCTGATCAGGCAATGACCTTGTCCAATGCATTCGGACGCAGGTGTGTGAGCAACCCGAGTCGCACATAAAACTTGGAACTCCTCGGCATCCCGGTTCAGGCTTTGTTGGGCCAGCTCCTGCTCGGCCTGGTCAACGGCTCGTTCTACGCGATGCTGAGCCTCGGGCTCGCGGTCATCTTCGGCCTGCTCAACATCATCAATTTCGCCCACGGCGCGCTCTACATGATGGGCGCGTATGCGGCATGGATCGGGCTGACCTATTTCGGCATCGGCTACTGGGAGAGCCTGCTGCTGGCGCCGCTGATCCTCGGCGCCTTCGGCATGTTGATCGAGCGCGCGCTGCTGCAGTGGCTCTACAAGCTCGACCATCTTTACGGCCTGTTGCTCACTTTCGGCCTCGCATTGATCATCGAGGGCGCTTACCGCCATTTTTTCGGTGTCTCGGGACAGCCCTATCCGGTACCGGAGCAACTCTCCGGCGCGACCGATCTGGGTTTCATGATGCTGCCCAACTACCGCGCGTGGGTGGTGGCCGCCTCCCTCATGGTTTGCATGGCGACCTGGTTCGTGATCGAGCGCACGCGCCTCGGTGCTTACCTGCGCGCAGGCACTGAGAACCCGAGGTTGGTGCAGGCCTTCGGCATCAACGTGCCGCTGATGGTGACGCTGACTTACGGTTTCGGCGCGGCGCTCGCCGCGTTCGCGGGCGTGCTCGCCGCGCCGGTGATCCAGGTGAGTCCGCTGATGGGATCCAATCTGATCATCGTCGTGTTTGCGGTCGTGGTGGTTGGCGGCATGGGTTCGATCCTCGGCTCGATCGCCACCGGTCTCGGACTGGGCGTCATCGAAGGTTTCACCAAGGTGTTCTATCCCGAAGCTTCGGCAACCGTCATTTTCGTGATCATGGCGCTGGTGCTGCTGATCCGGCCGGCCGGTCTGTTCGGGCGGGAGAAGTGAGCCCATGACGCGCACCAGTTTGGTGTTTCTGGCTCTTCTCGCCGCGCTGCTGGCAGCGCCGTTCTTCGTCTATCCGGTGCTGATGATGAAGGTGCTGTGTCTTGCACTGTTCGCCTGCGCCTTCAACCTGCTGCTGGGTTTCACCGGATTGCTGTCCTTCGGACACGCGGCGTTTCTCGGTACCGCCGCTTATTCGACCGGGTACGCGATGACGCATCTGCCGGTGACGCCGGAAGTCGCCTTGATTCTCGGCACCCTGGCCGCGGCTGCACTCGGTGTCGTGTTCGGCGCACTGGCGATCCGCCGCCAGGGCATCTATTTCGCGATGATCACGCTGGCGCTCGCGCAAATGGTGTACTTCTTCTGCCTGCAGGTGCCGTTCACCGGCGGCGAGGATGGACTGCAGGGCGTGCCCCGCGGCGCGTTGTTCGGAATTCTGGATCTGCGTGACGACATGATGATGTATTACTTCGTGCTCGCCGTGTTCCTGGCCGGATCCCTCCTCATCTATCGCACCATCCATTCGCCCTTCGGCCAGGTGCTCAAGGCGATCCGCGAGAACGAGCCGCGGGCATTGTCGCTGGGCTACGACGTCGACCGCTACAAACTGGTCGCCTTCGTGCTTTCGGCCGCGCTCGCCGGTCTGGCCGGCGCAACCAAGACCCTGGTGCTGGGATTCGCCACGCTCACCGACGTGCATTGGGCGACCTCGGGAGAGGTGGTGCTGATGACGCTGGTCGGCGGCGTGGGTACGGTGCTGGGCCCGATCGCCGGCGCCGTCATCATCGTGGTGCTGCAGAACGAACTCGCGGACAAAGTCGGCTCGTGGGTCACCGTCATCATGGGCACGATCTTCGTGGTCACCGTTCTGGCGTTTCGTCGCGGAGTCGTCGGCGAGATCGCGGCGCGTTTCGGCGGCAAATAGGTTAGAGTCTCCGGCGAACGCAGTTGCGCGACGTCAGCCGGGCACGGCGCCACGCCGCGCAAATAGCCTTTGAGCAGCGTCGCGTGAAGGCCTCGACTCTGGTGACGCCTTGCCCTCAGGATTTGTGCGCGCTGGCGAGCAGTGCAGGCGTGGGCAACTCGATCGACTCACGACCACATCGAAGCTTGCATCGGCAAACGGAAGTTCCCCGGCATCGCCTTCGCGGCAGCTGATATCCGGATGAAGCGCGGATGCTTCGGCGATCATCGCCGAGGAAAAATCCAGTCCGGTGACCTTTGCCCGGCGCGACACCTAGCTGCCGCGCCGGGCGTCCGCTGCCATCATGAAATGTTTTCGCAGCGCCAGCGGGCTGGAGATGCTCTTGAACGGCGCGCTGTGCACACCGGTGCCGGAGATCACGACGGAGCCGAAATTGAACAGGCGGCCCAGCACACTCTGGTCGACCTGGATGCTTTCTATTCTTTCCAGGAACATTTCGATGGTGCGGCGCTCGATCAGCCCGGTCTTGGCGATCACGCGCTTGTTGGTGACCGCCAATTCGGTGGTCGAGTAAACGATCCAGGCCCAAAGCCAGAAAAGCAGTCCGATACCATAGGCGGGGAGCAACAACGCGCCGAGCAGTACGAAAGGCCACAACGACCATTTGCTGACGCGGGCACGATACATCACCCGCTCGTCATTGATCAATACGTCGTCGATGTAGGAGTTCATGGCCGTTCCCGGAGAAAATGCAATCATGCCGGTGAAACGGGCTCGCCGGCAATCGAATATGCGCGTGTCGGCCACATTGTCTGCCGAGTGTCCGGCTCGCGAGACCGGCTCGTGTCAAGCGGCTCTTGCGTCAAACCATGCCAGTGCCCCGGCGCCGGCGGCGCGCCCGCCGGCGAAGCAGGCGCTAAGCAGATAGCCGCCGGTGGGCGCTTCCCAGTCCAGCATCTCGCCGGCGCAGAATACCCCCGGCAACGTGCGAATCATCAATCGCTCGTCGAGCGCCTCGAAGGCAACGCCACCCGCCGTGCTGATTGCCTCATCGATCGGACGCGCAGCGACGAGCCGCACGGGCAATGCCTTCAGCGCCGCCGCAAGCCGGGCGGGATCGGCGAAGGCGTCTTTCGGCACGGCTTCACGCAGCAATCCGGTTTTTACGCCCTTGATGCCGAGGCGGCTTTGCAGATGCGTGGAAAGGGACTTGGCGCCGCGCGGGTGCGCAATCTCCGCGAGTACCCGCGACGGTTCACGGCCAGGCAGCAGGTCGAGATAAATGACCGCTGCGCCCTTGACGGTGATCTCGTCGCGCAACAGCGCGGACAGCGCATAGACCAGGCCGCCTTCGATGCCGGCGTCGGTGATGATGCATTCTCCCTGCCGGCGGTGCGTTATGCCTGCCGAGTCCGTGAAGGAGGCGACCACCGATTTGAGCGGCTGGCCGGCGAACCGTGCGCGGAAATGTTCGCTCCAGCCGATGTCGAAGCCGCAGTTGGCAGGCTGTAGCGGCGCAACCGGAATGCCGCGCTGTTCGAGCAGCGGCACCCATGCGGCATCGGAACCGAGCCGTGCCCAACTGCCGCCACCGAGCGCCAGGATCACCATGTCAGGTTGCGCGGACTGTACGCCTTGTGGCGTAACGAAGCGCAGCGCGCCCTCCTCGTTCCAGCCGACCCAGCGATGGCGAACGTGGATGCTGACGCCGGCTGCGCGCAGGCGATGCAGCCATTTGCGCAGCAGCGGCGCTGCTTTCATGCCGGCGGGGAATACGCGTCCGGAGCTGCCGACGAACGTTTCCACCCCCAGAGCTCGCACCCACTCGCGCAGCGCATCGGGACCAAAGGCATTGAGCAGAGGTTCAATGTTCGAATGCCGCGTGCTGTAGCGCGCGAGGAAAGGTTTGCGCCCTTCAGCGTGGGTAAGATTGAGCCCACCCTTGCCGGCCATCAGGAACTTGCGGCCCAGCGAAGGCATGGCGTCGTACACATCGACCTGGGCCCCGCCGGCGGCCAGGACTTCCGCGGCCATCAAGCCGGCCGGACCGCCGCCGATCACGATGGCCTTCGGCACGCGCGCATTCACTGCGCTTGCGTCCGGCCCGTCAGGCAGTTGGCGATGCCTTGCGCAATCGCCTGCGCAATGTTCTGTCTTGTCTCCGGCATGGCCAGCATCTGTTCCGATTCGCGATTCACAATGACACCGGCTTCGATCAGGATCGCCGGTTGTTTCGCGGTATGCAGCACGACCAGTTGATCGTAGTAGTGCACGCCGTTCGCCCGGTCCGCAAACGGCCGGTTCTCGCCCGGGATGGGCTCGGCGTGATAGTGCGAAGGCGCATAGCCGCTTGCCTGCAGGGCGGCGCCGATCGCGGAGGCACACTGCAGGCTCGTTCCGGGAAACGCATTGTCGCGCGAGACGAACAACGAGTAGCCGGAAAACCGGTCGCTGTAGTGGCGCTCCGCGCCGTCGAATTGCCACTTCTCCAGATAGTGCGGCTGCACTGCGTCATGATGGATCGAAACGAACAGGCGGGCATCGCCCGCCTCCGCTGTGCGGTTCCCGAGCGCGCCGATATCCCCATCCTCGTTGATCATCGTGACCTCGCAATCCTTTGCCAATAGAGCGTCGTGGAGCGCTTTCGCGAGTGCGAGGTTGAAGCGGAACTCGGGAACCCCGCGCGCGCTGTAGGCTCCCGGATGACCTGCGGTGTGGCCGGTATCCACGGCGACGGAACAAGTCTGCGCCGCTGCCGTCGAGGCTACGCTCATGAAAAGTGCGAAAGCGACGCCCTGTGTCACGGCATAACCGGTCCGCGCGCCATGTATCAGGGAATGCAGCACGTCTTTGCGTTCCTGCCTCGCGCTGCCGATGACTCGTGGCTTTGCGTTCGCGATCGTCTTCAAATGCATTGGTGCGGCCCGCTGCGGCATCCTCAACTGCGCCACGAATCCCCATTGCGCAGGCGCAAGCCCGTTTGCCGTACGCGGAATAGAGCGTAGACGAGCATGATGCATCCGGCAAAACGGGCCATGGCATAGGCAAGCGGACCAGCGGAGCCGGTCGCCCATGAGGAGACCGCGGTATACAAGGAGAACCCGGCAAACAGCGTATAGGGAATCAGGGCAACCAGAAGAACGACTGCGCCCAATTGAAGTGCCGAGCCGAAGGATTTCATCAACGTTTTGTCGACCAACGCGCAATCATGCCTGCATCAACGCATCCTGCCAGAAAGTGCGACCGGGTGCTGAACTGTGAACTCCGATCCTGCTCCCCACCGACTTTCGCGGGCAAGTCACTCGTAGAAAACATGCCCGCCGATGCGTGCGACGGGTTGCCGGCCGCGCGCCCAACTCGGTCTGACGTAGGTCGCGTGATAGAGAACGGCGCGCTTCACTTGCGGCGATTGGCGCCCGAAGTAGACGGCCTCGGCGACTTCCCTGGCCCGACGCCATTGTTCGCCTTCCGGGTGCGCAACGACGTCGAACTCGGTCCATGAGAATGCGCTCACGTAGCGCTTGCGCAGCCGATCCCATTTTTTCTCGTAGACGACCGCGCAGACTGTTCCCGGGTAACGTCGCGAAACCACACGGTTCATCGTGACTTGCGCCACCGCGTATTTCCCGGCAAGGGGTTCGCCCCGGGCTTCGTAGTAAACGTTCAGCGCCAGGCAGGTCAGTTCGCGCTTCTGCGATCTGTTCGACTCGAGCAGAAAGCCGAGTACACCGAACGCCGTGACCGCCACGCTGACAATCAGGGCGGTGATCCACGGCGCCTTGTTTCCGCTGCGCCAGAAAAAGCGCGTATCGTTCCAGCAGCCGCAGAGCAGCGGAACACGGGGCGCGCGGCGTCGAATAGGAAAGCGTTCTTGCATCCGTTTCCGTGATCCATGGTGAGCGCATTGCGTGACGTCATCGCGCCGCGCAGTGCCATTACGGCCTCCTCGATGCAAGAACCAGGCCGTCGGGGACGACCGTCGTGCCTATCAGTAACGGCCCGGATACTCAGACCGAAAATGCCAAATTCCCGCCGCGGGGGGATCGGCGCAACCCGGGCAAATTCTTCTGTCGTTCAGGGGGGGAAACGGGGCAGGCCTGGCATGGTGCAGGTCTGTGGTGACCGAGAATGTCGGCAAAAATTGCCGGGTGTCGCGAGCGTTTTCCTCGTGCGCAGACGCGATGGGCTCGGTCGAAGTCGTCTGTGCGCCTCAGAACGTCCCGAGCTAAATAATATTTTTGCCTGACCTCCGAGGAAGAGTCCGCCCCGAACCTGCCGCGCACCCACCTCAAAGCGCGGCGCAACAATCATTTCAATTGAGGCGCTTATGCCGTATAGCTAAGGTTGATCCGGCTGCGCCAATGGCCGCATCGCCGCGGATCCCCCCATTTGGGTGCCTTGACAAACTGCCGCAATGCCGTAGAACGACGCAACCAAGGGTCCGACACCAAGGTGCCGCGCAACAGGCATCAGTCATAACAAGAAACCTGAAGATGAAGTTAACAAAGGAATCAGGGATTGGCTACGCAAGCTGTGCATGTCCTGCCCGCGGACCAGGGAACGCGGGCGACGGGGGGTGCGCTCGACCATGAAGCGCTGGTCTGGGCGCTGCGCGCGCTCGGCCAGTATTTCCGCATTCCTGTTGACGAGAAGCTGGTCACCGGCCAACTCTCGCCGCCCTACGATTTCGACACGCTCGCGCGCGCCGCCGAATCCCTGGGCTTGCGCGCGGGCTGGAAGGCGCTGCCGGGGGCGCGGCTGAAACAGCTCCCGGCGCCTTTCGTTGTCGTGCTGGCGCCGATGGTCAGCGCGCCGCATCTGTCGGGTGCCGATGTCGAGCGCGCAGGTCCCGCCTCCCCGCACGCGCAGGCGCCGCTGCGGCGGCTCGCCCTGGTCGTGCGCATCGAAGACGGCCGCGTGGCCCTCTTCGAACAAGGCGCCTCCGGCCACACCATCCTGCCGCTGGCCGAATTCGAAGCGCGCTATGCCGGCAGCGTCCTGCAGGCCACGCCGAAGACCCAAGCCCTGGCCGATCCGGATGCGAAAGCCAGCGCCCAAGCGCACTT
>Ga0315276_10004008_pt1 | contig 13506 bp, 14 predicted proteins | sample YL17G05_0_MG_FD_204542 | JGI IMG/M metagenome (GOLD analysis project Ga0315276, IMG submission 204542) | Sediment microbial communities from Yellowstone Lake, YNP, Wyoming, USA - YL17G05_0 | ecosystem: Environmental > Aquatic > Freshwater > Lake > Sediment | place: USA: Wyoming | collected...
GCGGCGGTCCGCCGCCGCCAGCGGCGCCCGCGTTTGGCGGGGGCGGCGGCCGCCCGCCGCCGTTTGGCGCCCCGCCCGCGCCGGCCCTCGCGCCGCCGCCGCCGCCGCCCGGCGCGGCCGCGACCGTCATCTACACGACGTACGCCGCGGCGGCGCCGGCGGCGGCGCCGTGGGGCGCGCCGGCGCCCGCGCCGCCGCCGCCGCCGCCGCCCGCCGCGCGGCCGCCCGCGCCGCCGCCCGCGGGCGGCGGCATGTCCAACGTGCGGCTGGCGTGAGAGGGATGGGAGTCGTGGGGGGGGGCGGTGCAAGGGAGCGGCGACGGGGTGGCCTACCGCGCGGCGCGCGCGCCGCCCTCGCCCGCCCCGCCCACCGCCTCGCGCAGCTCCGCCAGCGACTCCACCAGGCGCTCGCTCACCAGCGCGCCCGCCCGGGTCGCGCCGTCGATGGCGGCCCGGCGCTCGGTCGCGAGGGCGGCGGCGGCGAGCCCGTCGTCGTCGCCGCCGGCGCGGGCGTGCGCGCGGCCGCGCCCCGGCGCCGCCTCCACCGCCGCCTCGCGCCCCGCCGCGGCCGCCGCCGCCTTGCGCAGCGCGTGCAGGCGCACGGTGATCGCGACCCGCTCCGACTCGGCGGCCTCGACGGCGGCGACGAGCGCGGCGGCCGCCGCGCCCGCCGGCAGCGCGGCGAGCGCGCGCCGCGCCGCGCCGCCCGCCGGCGCCGTCGCCGTGCGCACGCGGGCCAGTTCGTCGGCTGCCGCCTTGTACCCGGCGGCCGACCCGGGAGCGTCGGCGAGGTAGGGGGCGAACGCGGTGGCGAGGCCGGCGCACGCCGCGCCGCGCGCGTCGGCCGCCGCGAGGAAGAGGCGCGCCGCGTCGGCCGCCGCGGCCGCGGCGCCAGGCGCGGGAGGGCCCATTGACACTATGCTCTCACTCGTGGGGCGCGCGGGGCGGCGGCGCGAACGAGAGCTCGTCGGCGAGCGCCGCGACGCGCGCGGCAATGGCGTCGACCGCCGCGGGGTCCACGAGCACGTGCGTGTCGTCCAGGTCGTCCAGCACGAATCGGTCGCCGGTGGGGCGGGCGGCGTTGAGGGCGAGGATGAGTTCTTTGGTGGGGGCGTCGCTGGGGGGGGGGGGGGGCGGCGTCGGCACGCGCGGCATCGCGCCCCGCGCGGCGCGCGCGCAACGCGGGGCGGCAGCATTGAGCCCCGCGCACCAGGTGATGAGGACGCCCTTGACGGCGGAGACCATGGGCGGGTGGCGCGGCGCCGATTTGTGGCGAGCGAGACGCGGCGGCGGCGGCGCTCGTTGCACGCCCACCAATCCACCCCACCCCTCCTCCTCCCTGCCGCTAGGGCCCGTACTTGTCCTTGATGTCCCACACGCTCATCGCCCCCGCGGGCACGTCCGGGTCGGTCGCCGCGGCGACCGCCGCGCGGCCGACCGCGCGCGCGGAGACGGGCGGGACAAAGGCGGCGCCGGCGAGGGGGAGGGCGGCCAGCGTTTTTGTGGGGAGGAAGGACAGGGCGCGGTCGAGCGGGGAGCCTGACGGGGGGGGAGAGGAGGGGGTCGGCGGGCGGAGCGCGACCACCACCACCACCTCCCCCTCGCCCCTTTTTCACGCACCGACCAGGCCCAGGGGCAGGGAGAAGCCGCCCACCGAGCGCGTGCCGTACACAAACCCGGGGCGCAGCGCGACGCCCGCGCCTGGGAACGCGCGCGCGAGCGCGGCTTCGGCGCGCCGCTTGCCGTGGAAGTAGCCCCGCAGCACGGCGTCCGGCAGGCCGTACTCGTGCACGGAGATGAAGGACGCGCGCGGGACGCCGGCGGCGGCGGCGGCGTCAAAAATCGATATGTTGGCGTCGCCGCAGACCCGCTCCATGTGAGCGTTGGACCCAAACGCGCCCAGCGTCGACACGACGCCCACCGCGCCGTCAAGGGCGGACCTCCAGGCCGGCTCTTCAAACACGTCGGCGGCCAGCCAGTCGACATCGGCGGCCCAAGGGGCGTTCGCCGCTGCCGCCGGCCGCCCCGAGCGCGACACGGACACCACCCCCAGCCCGGCCGCCAGCGCGGCTTGGCACACGCGGGCACCGATGAAGCCGGAGCCGCCAAAGACGACGAGGTGGGGGAGGGCGGTCGAAGGCTGGCGGGGAGGGAGGGAGGTCGGCCACGTCGGCGTTGCTCCCGCGCGCCCCGGCGCGTCGACGCCAGCGGCCTCGGCCGCCGCCATCGTTTGCCGTGCGATCCCGCATTCGACCGGGGCCGCCTTCGCGCCCGCTGGGCGAGCCGCGCCCTGCCCCTCGCTCCTCCCCATCTGTCGCCCGCACCTCGGCCCCGCCTCCTCCCGTCGCCGCCATGGCGCGAGCCGGGGCTCGCGTAGGCCTCCGCAGGACGGCCGCGGCGGCGCGGGCGGCTCGCATGGGGGCAGCTGTGGCGGTGCCCCTCCGGCGCTTGCGCACCCACTCCCGCCCGCAACTGCCGCGGGGAGGAGCCCGCGCGCGCGCCCGCGCGTGAGAGAGCGCTCCCGCGCGCTCGAGGCGGCCCGCGACCGGCCAGCGGGTGAGGGCGGGCCGGGGCGCCGGCACCGTGGGGACCGCGGCGCAGCCACCGGGCGCGCTCGCGTTGGCCCTCCCGCCCGCCGCATGATCCCGATTGCACTGTGCGCGACGCGCGGAGGCGGGCGCGCGGGCGCTGGGGGGCGGGCGGCCGCGGCGCGGGCGGCGCACTGGCCGATGCGCCCGCGCCGGCGCGCCGCGTGGGCGCTCCGCGCCGCCGCACCCCCCGCCGGGCGCGTCCGGCGAGCCATCGGGGGGTCTGGGTGGGGTGCACGGGCCGCGATCCGATCTCCCCACCCTCCACCGTCGCAGCGGTTTCGCCCTCGGCCGCGACCCCCCGCGACCCCGAACCCGCCTCCAACCATGCACGGCGTCCCGCCCAAGCTCCACATTTTGCCGTCTGCGAGTGGCAGCGGCGCGCTGCCGGCCGGCGCGGCGACGCCGCCGCCGCCGGCCGCGCCGCCGCCGTCGCCCGCGCCGGGCGCGCTCCCGCCGTCGCCCGCGCACCAAGCGCCGCCGCCGTCGCCCGGACCGTCGACGACCGCACCCCGGCCGGCGTCCCGGTCGCCGGAACCCGGGGCGGCGAGCGGCGCCGGCGGGTCTGGGGCGGCCGCCGCGGCCCCCTCGACCGCGCCGCGCCGCCCCCCGCACAAACGCCGCCGCACCGTCTCCACCTCCCCGCCCCCGGGCCGTCACCCGCGGCCGGACGTGCGGGGGCAATGGACCCCGGCGGAGGACGCGCGCCTCCGCGCGCTGGTCGCGGCGCGCGGCGCGGGCGCCTGGTCCGCCCTCGTCCCCCACTTTCCCGGCCGCATCGGCAAGCAGCTGCGCGAGCGGTGGACGCACGAGCTCGCGCCCGACATCTGCAAGGGGCCGTGGAGCGAGGAGGAAGAGGCCGCGCTCGCGACCGCGCACGCCGAGCACGGCAACGGGTGGGCCGCCATCGCGGCCGTCCTCCCCGGGCGCACGGCCAACGCGGTGAAAAACCACTGGAACGCGACCGCGCGGCGCTGCGCGCGGTGGCAGGCGCGCGGCGCGGCGGGGCCGCCGCCGCGGGCGGCTGGCGGGGGGGGGGCGCTGGAGGCGTACGTGATCGCGTGCGGGGCGGCGACGGCGGCCGGCGGCGGGAGTGGTGGCGGCGGCGGCGGGAGCGGCGGCGACGCGGCGGCCGGACCGCGCGTCGGCGCCTATCCCGGCGGCCGCGCGCGGCCCGAGCGCGCGAGGCGGCCGTCCCAGCGGGTGGCGGAATCGACCGACGGCGACGAGGAGGAGGACGGGTGGGAGAGCGACCGGACGGCGGGCGAAAAGGCCCCCCGCGGGCGCTCGACGGCGCGCGCCCACCCGCCGCCTCAGCGCCACGCGTCGCCCCCCGCGGACGACATGGGGGCCGTCGAGGCGCTGCTCCTCCTGTCCCCGGTCAAGCCTGGGCGCGCGGCCGCCGCAGCGAGCGCGGGCGCGGCCGCTGCCGCCGCCGCCGCCGCCGCCGCCGTCGCGCGCTCCCCAGCCCCGCTCGCCTCGCCGACGCACCTCACGCCCGCCAAGCGGGAGCCGGGGCGCGCGCTGGCGTCGCCGCCAGGGCCGCCGGCGGCGCTGCGGTCGCCGCCCGCCGCGACGCCCTCGGCCGCGCTCGACGAGGCTCGCGCCGCGGCGGCGCGCGCGGCGGTCGCCGTCGCGGAAGCGGCGGCCGCGGACAAGGCGGAGGCCGCGCTGGGGTGACGCGGCCGGGGGAGGAGGGAGACGGGGCAGGAGAGGGGGGCGGGGGGGGCGGCCCGCCCACGACACACCCGCGGCGCCCACGCGCGCCGCATCCTGTAGTCCACCATCATTCGCGCGGGGGGAGGTTGGCGGCGGCGGCGTCGCCGCGGACGAGGCAGGGCGAGACGAGGAAGAGGCGCGCGCTCTCGCCGGGCACGTCGACCGTCGCGGACCAGCCGCGCCGGGTCAGGGCGCGGGCGATGGCGAATTGAGGGGAGTGCGGGAGTGCGGCGGCGGCGGCGAGCGGGGCGGCCGCGCGCGCCGGCGCGCCGGCGCGCGACAAATCGACCTCCACCCAGCACAGCCGCGCCTTCTTCCGCGCGTCTTCGCCCGCGGGCGGCCCCAACGCGTGCCGCGGCAGGTGGAGAGTCACGGTCGCGCGCTCGCCGCCCAGGTTGGCGGCGACCGCAGCGGCCCGCCCCCCCGCGAGCGGCCGCGCCCACGCCACCGCGCGCGCCGCCCTCTCCCCGCCCGCCAACAGCAGCGGCGCCATCCCTGCCGGGTCTTGGTTGATGGCCAGGATGGCGGGGTGGGTGGCGAGCGCGACGGCCGCGTCGCTCATGCTCCGCGCGTCGGCCGACAGGAACAGGGGCGCCGCGCTGACCGCCCACACCGCCAGCTGCAGCGCTTGCACGCGGTGCGGGATGGAGGGTTCGCCGACCAGGAGCTCGTCGGGGTCGTGCCACGCGCCGGGGCGGGGGGCCGCCGCAAAGCCGAGGGTCGAGGCGGCGGAGCGCGCAAACCAGCGTGCGATGGCGGCCACCGAGTCCACCGTTGTGTCCACATCGTTCCAGTTGCGCCACGTGTTGCACGTGGCGATGAGGGCGGGGAACGGGACGGGGGCGGCGGCGTAGGCGGGCCAGGAGCACGCAAACACCATCGGCCGCCCCGTCGCGTTGAGCGCGGCGCCGAACGCGCCATAGGCGGCAGCTAGATCATCACTGCCCACGTTGCAGCCGTCGGCTTTGACGTACGAGGCGCCGACAGCGGCAAAGAGGCGCGCGTCGGCGCCAAAGTGGCCCCCGCTCCCCGGATAGCCGCCGCACGTCGCGGGCCCGACGTCGGTGTAGACACCAAAGCGGAGGCCGTGCGCGCGCACGCCGGCCGCGGCGCCGGCGAGGCCCGCGGGGAAGCGGGCCGCGTCGGCGACCAGAGACCCGCCCGGACCCCTTTGCCGCGCCGCCCAACAGTCGTCGACCGCCACGATGTCGTAGCCCGCGTCGGCCAGCCCCCGAGCTCGCAGCGCGGCCGCGGTCTCGGCCAGGAGGGCCGCTGAAACGCAGCGCGTCGGCGTCGCCGCGCACGCAGACGCCGCCGTCTCGCACCGGAAGTGGTTCCACGACATCCAGCCCTGCATGGAATGAAAGAGGGAGGTAACGTTGTCCCACTCGCTTCGTGCCGCCCGTCTAAGAAAGGCGGGCACGGGTGCGGCGCGGCATGGCCAGCCCCGAGTTTTTTTCTCGCCGCCTCACCATCGGCGGCGTGCGCGCCTCGCCATTGTCGAGCGCGCTGGATGGCACGACGGCCACCAGCAGCGCCGCGATCGCCAGACGGGCCGCCATGGCCAGAGCCGGCCGCGCGCACACTGCCGCGCGCCGCGCGCCGTCCCGCCACCCCACGACCCCCGCCTCAATGTCTGCCGCCGCCGAGGGCTTCACCCTCGCCACGCCGGGCATCGGCGCCATTAATAATGGCTTCACCGCGGCCGTCGCGCGCCGCGTCGTGCCCACCCTGCTGCGCGCGCGGCGGCCGGGGCGCGTGCGCGGCGCCGGGCATGCAGGCGGTGCGGCCGCCGGCGGGGGAGCTGGCGCTGTGACCGAGGGAGGAGGGAGACGGGGTCGCCCGCGCCGGGACCCTTCGGCGCCCCCGCCCCAGGGACGCTGCCGGCCCTGGAGGCGGCGCCCGGCGCGGTCGAGTGGGGAGGGGAGACGGAGAGGGGAGCGGGTTGAGAAGCCGTGGCGGCTGCAACACCGCGTTGCACGCCCGCCCCCGCCTTGCCGCCCCCGCCCCACGCTCAGTCAAACCCGCGGTTCATGGTCGCCCGCGTGACCGATTGCAGGCCGACGACAAAGGCGGCGGTGCGCAGCGGGATGGCGCGCGCCGTGGCGACGTCGTGCACGCGGCGGAACGCGGCCCCCATCGCGCCCGCGAGGCGGGCGTCCACCTCGGCCGCGTCCCACCGATAGTTTTGGATGTTCTGGGGGGGGGGGGGGGGGGGTCGAGGGTCGAGGGTGACGCGAGCGCTAGGGCCGGCCCCGCCCGCGCCCGTCTCGGCCGCACCTGCACCCATTCAAAGAAGCTCACGGTCACCCCCCCGCCCGACGCGTAGATGTCCGGCACGACCGCCACCCCCCGCTCCCGCAGCACGGCGTCGCCCGCGGGCGTCGTCGCCGCGTTGGCGGCTTCCACGACGACCCCGGCCTTGACGGAGCGCGCTGTCCGTTCGTTGATCACGCCCCCGATGGCGGCCGGGATGAAGACGTCGCACTCGAGCGGGAGGAGCTCGGAGAGGGGGAGGGGCGACCCCCCCGGGAACGAGCGGAGCGAGCCTCCGAACGGCGGCCGCGCGCGCACGTGCCGGCGCAGGGCGGGCACGTCGAGGCCGGCCGCGTTGTGGACCGCGCCGTGCCTGTCGGAGACGGCGACGACGGTGCCGCCCATGGCGTGGATGAGGTCTGGCGAGGGGTGGGAGGGGTCGCGTGTGGGGGGGCGCGCGCGCCGCGCTCGCGCCGCCGCCCCACCCTCCACCCCGCCCACCCGCGGCCCAGGAGCCGACGTTGCCAAAGCCTTGTATCACAAACCGCTTGCCCTTGACGCCGCCGCGGCCGGTGGCGGCCAAGAACTCGCGCGCGGCCAGCACGACGCCGTGCCCCGTGGCGTGCTCGCGCCCGTGCGACCCGTGCAGGAGCAGGGGCTTGCCGGTGACGCAGGCGGGGGAGAACCCTGGAGAGAGGGGGGGGGGAGGGGGAGGGGATTCGTTTCGGGTCGCGCGCGCGGCGCGCGGCCCGCGCGCTGCGCGCCCCCCGCTCGCGCCGCCCTCCCCCTCGCGCGCCGTTGAATTTGGAAAACTCGTCGAAGATCCAGGCCATCATCTTGGACCCGGTCGTGTACTCGGGGCCGGGCACGTCTTTGAACTGGCGGCGAGGACGGGGGGGGCGAGGCGCGCGTCGGCGAGCGCGCGGCCGGCCGCGCGGCCGCGGCGGCGGCGCTCCCGAGCCCCGCCCGACCCCTCCCCCCTCCCCCGCACCGGCCCGATCATGGACTTCATGGCCTGTACCAGCTTGCGCGTGAGGCGCTCGAGCTCGCCGTCAGTGAGGGACGCGGGGTCGACGACGATGCCGCCCTTGGCGCCGCCAAAGGGGACGTCCATGACGGCCGTCTTCCAGGTCATCAGGGAGGCCAGGCCCCGGATCTGGGGGGGGGAGGGGGAGGGGGGAGGGGTGTGGAGGGCGGGCCGCATGGCGCGCACGCCCGCCCACCCCACCCCCTTCCCGTCTGACCTCGTCCATGCTCGCCCGGGGGTCGAGCCGGAACCCGCCCTTGAACGGCCCGCGCGAATTGTCGTGCTGCACGCGGAACGCGGTAAAGTTGGCGACTTCCCCAGAGTCCCGCGAAATCACCAGTTCCGCGTGGATCTCCCGGTGGGGGGTCAGGAGCAGGGTCTTCATGCGGTCGGGGTAGTCCAGGATGTCCAGGGCCTAGAGGGGAGGGGAGGGGTGGGGTGGGGTGGGCGGCCAGGGAGCGCGCGCGCGCGCGGCGCGAGACTGCCCGCCGCCCGCGACGCCCCACGCTCCCGCCACCTCTCTCTCTCGCCATCTTCCTCTCCTACCTCGCACACGTACGAGTCCGTGAGCTGGGCCAGGGACCCGGGCGGGCTCGCGTCGGCGGGCGGCGAGAGGTGGGGGGAGCCGCCCCCGTTTGTTGCGTGCGGCGCGTCGCCGAAGCGCGAATCCTGAAACGTGGAGAGGGCGCGGTGCGTGGCACGGCGGGCTGCGGCGGCACGCGCCGCGAGCGCGGTCGCCGCGGCCCGCATCGCGCGGCTGGCGCGGACGGGATCCTCAAGCCGCGATGTCGGGCGCGCGCGGGGGGCGTGTCGCGAGGAGCGGCGGCAGGGCGGGCGGTGTGTGAGGCGCGTCGTCGTCGCCGGCGCCGGCGCGCCGCGCAGCACACCCCCGCACGGCCGCCCGCGCGGGCGGCCGCCGCATCGCGCGGTTGACAGGATCGCTCCTGGACCTCCTGGTCTGTCCTGCTTCCCAATGCGGCGCGCCGCGCTGCGGCTCGCCGCGCCCGCCGCCGCCGCCGCGGCCGCCGCGGCCTGGCTCGCGCCCGCCGAGCTGGTGATGGGATCCATGAGTCGTTCGGAGGCGACGACGGTGGATGCAGGGCCGGCGGTCGCTGCGGCTGCCATCCCTCGCGGCGCCGTCGACGCGGTCCGAGCCCACCTCGCCGCCTCCGGCGCAGCCGTCCCCGCCCACCGCTTCGACGCGCACGAGCTCGCACGCCACGCCGCCCACACGGGCGTGCACGCGGCGCCCAGCGAGGAGGCGCGGGAGGCGGCCGCGGTGGCGGCCGCCGCGCGCGTCGCCGCGAGCGCCGCCTGGTGGCAAGAGCGCCGCCACTCCTTCCTGGACGAAGACGCGCTGTCCACCTGGACCGACTACGTGCGGTGGGCGGGCGTCGACGCCCGCGGCCGCCCCGTGCTCCTGGTGCGCGCGGGCGCGGCCGCGCGCGCGACGACGCCGCGGACCGCCCCCCCCGGCCGCCGCGCCCCGGACTTTGCGCACGCGGTCGTGTCGGCGTGCGAAGCGTTTGCGTCGGGCAAGGCGGGGAGCGCGGGCGCGGTGGAGGCGGGGGCGCACCCGCCGCCGCGGTCGACGCCCGCCGACCAAATGGTGGTCGTCCTCGACGCCGGCGGCGCCGGCCCCGCGGCCGCCGCGCGCGCGGCGGGCACCGTGGTCGACCTGGCGCGCACGTTTGCGGCGCACTACCCGGGGAGGCTGGCCGCGCTCCACCTCGCGCGTGCGCCGGCCGCCGTCGCGTGGCCCCTCAAGCTGGCCCTCCCCGCCCTGCACCGGGACACCGGGTCCAAGGTGCGGGTGGGGGGGGAGCTGCCGCCGGGGGCGCGCGAGGCGCTGGAAGGGCACGGGGGGTGACGAGCGAGGGCTTGGCGACACCGGATCCGTCTCTGCAACACACCGCGCACACTGTTGAACGACCCTCTCCCCGTCTCTGCTACCACGGCTCCACGCCGGCGACCGCCCACGCGCCCGAGTCGCGGACGCAGAGCGACCAGGCGAGGGCCTTGCCTCCGCCGGTCGCTTCGCACGCGACGAGCGCGGTGCGCGGCGTGGGCGACGCGACGTCGGCGACCGCGGGCGCGGGGGGCGCGCCGGCGAGCGCGGCGGCGAGCGCGGCGGCCGCCGCGCGGCCGCCCGCGGCAAAGCGGGCGGCGCCCGCCGTGTCTCCCCGGGCGGCCGCGGCAGCGACGGCCAAGACGACAGCCTCTGGCCCCAGCCTGGGGTGCGGCCCGCCGCCCGCGGCGGCCGCCGCGGCCGCGTCGCCGCCGCCGTCGCGCCGCGCGCGCGCGACGAGCCACCCGCCGCCGGCGGCCGCCACCAGGTCCCAGGTGAGCACGCCTTCTTCGCCGGTCACGCCCGTTATGGACGTGCGCACGACGGCGGCCGAGGGGCCGAGGGGGAGGGACGCCGTGACGCGCGCCCGGCGCAGCAGGTGCCCCGGCAGCAGCCGGCGGGCCCCGCCGTCCAGGACGGGGTGCAGGGTCGCAAATGGACCCGTCTCGGCGATTCGCCGGCCGGCGACGACGACGGGGCGGGGGTCGGGGGGGGTCGCCGCGAGCGCGGCAAGGCTGGGAGCGGCGGGGGTGAGCCGGCGTCGGCGCCGCCGCCTCTGCCACCGCTCTCGGCCCTCTCGCTCCCTGTCCCTCACCTGTCAAAATCCCCCTTGCGCGCCGCGCCGAGCGCGGCGAGCACGGCGTCTGCAGGGGAGGCGCGCGGCGGGCGGGAGCGGCCGGCGTGGACGCTGGCAGGTCTCAACGACTGGCCTGAGCGCAACGGCGGCCTCGACCGCGGGCGCATGGCGCCCCGCCGCAGCCAGTGTCGCGGCGCGCGGCCCGCCGGCGCGCGCCACTCTGACGGCTGACGGCACCGTCCATGCAGGTGATAGAGAAGGAGGTGCAGTAGCCTCCCATTGCGTGGCTGGGGTGTCCAAGGCTGCTGCGCGCCCCGGCTCGGCCGCGCGCCGTCGCCGCGCCATGCGTGCCTCGAATTGGCGCCCGCTCCCCTCTTCCAGGCCTTTTCAATGCGCGGATCCACGCTCACGTGGCTGCTGGTTGCGCTGGCGCTGGCGGCGGCCGGCGTGCGGGTGCGAGGAGGAGGGGAGGAGGGAGGAGGAAGAGCGAGGCCGCGACGCCAGCCCACACACACACGCGCCACCCCCGCCCCTCCGTTAGGCCGGCTCCTGGGACGGCGGCTGGGACGCGGCGGACAGGGCGGACAATCTGGGCGTGCGCGGCGGCCTCACGACGCTCAAAGCGGCGCTCAACAAAACCGCGGCGACCGCGGTCGTCGCGTCCGGCATCGCGTCCAAGGCCGCCTGGCTCAACCGCACGGCGGAAACCAAGCTTGCGGCGGTGAATGCCTCGTTGGTGGAGGCGCGGCGGGTCAAGGCGGCCGCCGTCAACGGGAGCGCGCTCGCGGCCAAGCTCGAGGGGGGCGGGGGCGTGGCGGGGCGGTGAAAGAGGAGATGGATGCGGTGACTGCGTTGCGTGCGGCCGGGGTGGGCCCGGCGGGTCACTCTCTCGAGACGAGGCGTCGGAGTCCGGTTCCGCGCGCCACTCCCTCCTCCGTCTCCTCCACCTCTCTCGCCCCGCTCTCTCCCCATGAAACTTGCCGCGCTCTTCCTGGCGCTCGTGCTCGCCCTGGTGGCCCAGGTGTGGGCGGCGAACGAACGGGGGGCGGGGGGGGCGCGCGCAATGCCCGCGGCGTTGCGCGCGCGTGTGCAGCGCAAGCCGGCCCGAGACGGCGCTTGCGCCCGCGCCCTGGCACTGCCCAAACAACGAACGCGCCAACGAGAGACGCCTCGGTGGAAGGCGCGGCGCCTTGGCGCCCGGCGCACCACCGACGCGTACCGCTCACCCCTCGGCCCGCCCTCCGCCCCCAGGCCTCGGCCGGCTACAACTTTTCGAGCGTCGCGGCCACCGTGAGCGTGGAAGGAGAAGAAGTGGAGAGAGGTACGGGCGAGCACCGCGACCGCGCGCGCCCACCCCTCCCCCTCCCCGCCCCACCTCTCCTCCCCAGGCCGTCAAGTCCAAGGTGGACCTCATCAGCCGCATCGACGACGTGCGTGGTGGAGGAGGCGGGCGAGGCGCGACGAGGGAGGGACGCGGGAAAGAAGGAGACGAGGGGCCCACGCGCGCACGCGCGCCCGCCCCCCCGCCCTTCTCCAGGCCAAGGCCAACGCGACCGCCGCCGCCCAGGCCGCCGTGGCGGCCAAGGTCAACGCGACCGGCATCCCGGCCAAGCTGGACGCGCTGGCGGCGGCCAAGAACGCGACGCTGGTGTGCAGGGCGAGGGGGGGCGGGGACGGGGGGGGCGGCGGCGGTTGCCCCCGGCGCCTCGCGCCCACCACCCCACCCTCGCTCCCCACACACAGGCCGCCAAGTGGGCCAACCTGACCGCGATCAAGGGCGGCAAGTGAAGAGGGAGGGGGTGCAGAGGCCCGGCCGCCGCGCGCGCGCGCGTCAAAACCGCTCGCCGCCCCGCGCGGCGGCCGGGCCGGGTAAGAGGGAAACACTCATTGGGGATGGCACGTGGGACAGGCGGGCCTGCAACCCCCTCTGCAACCCCCTGCGCCCTTTTGGCCGTGTTGCAGTTGAGCGCGCCCCGAGCGCGCCGCGCGCCGCCTCTCGCCCCACTCCCGCCTCCCGCCCCCTCCCGCCCCTCCCGCCTCCCACGCCATGAAGCTCGCCGTTGCCCTCGCCGCCCTGGCGGCCCTCATGATGACGGTCCAGGTGCGCGCGCGGGGCGGGCGGTGCGCGCGCGGCAATGGCAGCTGCGCGCCGCGGCGACCGCCGAGGCGGCCGCTTCGACCGCCGCCGACCCCAAAAGGGTCGTTGCGATGGCTGGGACGTCCCCGCTGGCGCCGGCGCGGGCCGTGGCGAGCGCAGGCGGGAGCGGGAGCGCGCCCCCGAGCGCGCGGCGGCGATGCGCGCAGGGTTGTGGGCCGCCGCCCGCGCGCCCGCGCCGCCCGCGCCGCCGCCTGCCGTGGTCGGCCTCTACCGCGGCTCCGGCGGCGGCGGGAAGGGCGGCGGGCGGCGCCCGCGCCCGCGCCGCCGGGGGCGGCGTCGCGCGGACAGCTGCGAAATTGAACTCGAGGGGCCGCCGATGGTCGTGCGCCCGTAGCGCCCCTGCGTAAACGTAGACCGCACCTCGCGCGCCCCCCCGCGGCGGTGGCCGACGCCGCGCAAGCCCCGAGCGCGCTTGAGGAAGCCGCCGCATCGCGCGCGCCGGCCCACGCACACCTCCCCCCCCTCCCACCCCCAGGCCGGCAACCTGACCACCATCATCGCCCAGAAGAACGGTAGGAGATTAGAGCGAGAGAGACGAGGGAGAGATGAGGACGTCGAAAGGCGCGCACGCCCACGCCTCCCCCCCCTTCTCTCTTCTCTCAGCGACCCTCGTCTCGGCCATCGCGCGCAAGAACGCGACCCTGACCGCCATCTCGGCCTCGGTCTCCGCCAAGCTGAACAAGACGATGGCGTCGGCGGCGCTGCCGACCAAGAACTGGACGATGGTCGACCCGATGCCCACCAAGGTCAACCTCACGGACAAGTACGCGGCCGTCGCGTCTATCGTCAACCAGACCAAGCAGCCCAAGGCGTACGTGTCGATGTTCAACAAGACGATGCTCAACATCACGATCCCCAAGAAGAACCTGTCGGTCCTCGCGCCGGCGATGACGGCCAAGAAGAACCTGACGTACCTCCTGCCCAAGCCGGTCAACCTGACGGCCGCGCTCGTGGCCAAGCCGGCGTACAACCTGACGGCCGCGCTGGCGGCCAAGGTGGCCGCGGTCAACTCGACCAAGGCGGCGCTCATGTCGGGCACGAAGATGGGTTAGAGGGAGCGCGATTGATGCGCCGCGCTGTTCGCGCGGCGTTCTCGTTCGTTGTCTCTGCTACG
>Ga0315276_10004009_pt1 | contig 13504 bp, 8 predicted proteins | sample YL17G05_0_MG_FD_204542 | JGI IMG/M metagenome (GOLD analysis project Ga0315276, IMG submission 204542) | Sediment microbial communities from Yellowstone Lake, YNP, Wyoming, USA - YL17G05_0 | ecosystem: Environmental > Aquatic > Freshwater > Lake > Sediment | place: USA: Wyoming | collected...
CTATCCTTCACCAGACTCCCGGCCTGAAGAATTTATTGAAGCAATTAAAAAAATTACCTCAGAAGAAAAATTCGACATGATTATCCCTGTCCGGGATGCAGCTACATTCCTGATAGCAAAATATGCCGGTGATTTGTCAAAAATTACGAACATTTATGTCGCTGATCATACGTTAATAAAAATTTTCCAGAATAAAGGCGAAACACTAAAACTTGCACAAAAATGTGGAATACCATACCCCCAAACGCTTTTTCCTGAGGAAAGCGATCTCAAAGACCTTATTCCTGACCTCAAAATTCCATTCCTCATTCGAGCACGTATAAGTTCCGGTTCGAGAGGAATTGCCTATGTTCGAAGTCATGATGAGTTTGAGCAAAAGTACGAATCAATCAAAAGCAATTTTGGCGAGCCTATTATACAAGAATATGTTCAAAAAAAAACCTACTGTACTGCCTGTGTACTTCTCGATCATAACTCTGATGAGGTCGCATCGTTTACGTATGAGAGAGTGAAGGAGTATCCGATGAGTGGTGGTCCAACCGTTGTTGGAATAAGTTGTATAAACAAAGAGGTTACAGGATATGCGATATCACTCCTAAAACGTATAGGTTGGAAAGGCGTTGCTGAGGTGGAATTCATCATTGATCAAGACGGAGTTCCAAAATTGCTTGAAGTGAACCCGCGATTCTGGATGCCATTGAATCTCGCAATTCAATCGGGTGTCGACTTTCCCTACCTCCTGTATCAATTGGCGATGAAGAAACCTGTTATCAAACAAAAAAAATATACTCTTGATATGAAGTATCGTTGGGTAATACCCAATGAAATCTTATGGGTACTTTCTTCACCAAACAAAAAGCAGGGATTTAAAGAATTATTAACATTTAAGGGAAAAAATATCTGTTATGGAGAGATGTCATGGAAAGACCCATTACCCGTATTTGGAGTACTTGCACAAGCTTTGCATTTTCTCTCTGATAAGAGACAAAGACAATCATTTCTCAATAGGGGGTGGTAACAATATTTATTGTATTTACTATCAGTAAAAGTGCGTATGATTATATTTCTGGATCCTCTTGGACAAATGAAAAGCATTGTCATCTTGCATCCGGGTGTATCCGATCGAACTATCAGAACACCTCATCTATCAGGTGCAGTACACCTCTGCCCCACTTCAGAGGGATATAGAATGGAATATGCTTGTCAGAGCCTCTCTTCAGATGGTGATAAAAGATGATCGATTTTACGTATAAACAATATTCCTCGCTTTGCAATGAGCTTATCAAATCTGGCTTTACGATAATGACCGTGAAAGAATATCTCTCCAGCCCCCTAAAGGAGAAATATGCGATTCTCAGACACGATGTGGATTCACGTCCCCTCCGTTCATTGAAAATGGCCCAGTTGGAACAAAGTATGGGGGTCACTTCGACCTACTATTTTCGCCACACAAAGGATGTTTTTATTCCTCAGATCATTAAAGAGGTGGCTGATCTCGGACATGAGATAGGTTTCCATTACGAAGTTTTAAGCAAGTCAAAGGGGGATTATACCAGAGCCATTGCTCTTTTCGAAAAGGAACTCGCGGACTTTAAAGAGATCGGTGAAATCTCCACTATATGCATGCATGGAAGCCCCCTCTCACCCTATGACAACCGGGATCTGTGGAAAAAATACGACTTCCGGGATTTTGGAATTATGGGGGATGCCTACCTCTCGATGGATGTACATCAATACTATGCATCAGATTCCGGATGGAGATGGGATAAAAAGTATAAAGTCAGGGATCTGATGCCAGGGCAAGCGGAGTTTGAGGTAAAAACAACCGAAGATATAATCCTTGCCATTCGGGAATGCAGGATACCGTCCTTATATTTACTTACTCATCCCGGCAATTGGGCATCAAACCGTTCTGAGTGGATTGTTGCATGGGGCAGGAACCTTGTAGGGAATACCGTAAAGAGCCTGGTTATGTGGAGGCGATCATTTTGAGGATTCTTTTTACTATGGGGCATCCGGCTCAGTTTCACCTGTTCAAGCACACAATACGTCTCCTTGAGAGGGACGGGCATGATTGCGCAATCACGTGTAGTAAAAAAGATGTTTTGCTAGACCTGCTTGATGCCGGGGGGTATCCATATACCCTTATCGGCAATTCTTCCTCAACGCTATGGGGGAAAATGATTGAACAGGTCAAGGTTGAGGCACGATTGTATCAAAAGGTGAGGGATTTTGCACCTGATATCCTGATCGGTGGCCCGGGGGGCGTAACGGTGGCACATGTCGGGATCCTCACCGGATTACCTTCGGTGGTGTTTGATGACACGGAGCATGCTAAAATAGAGCATACCTTAATGGATCCCTTTGTAAGCACCATATGCACCCCCTCCTGTTATCGAAGCGATCTTGGGAAAAAGCAAATCCGCTACAATGGCTTCCATGAGCTGGCCTACCTCCACCCCAACCATTTCACCCCCAACCCTGCTGTGCTCAGCGAGCTCGGCCTCACCCCTCACGATCCTTTCATAATTATACGCTTTGTTTCCTGGGATGCCAGTCACGATGTCGGCCATCACGGTATCCTGGATAAACCGGGGTTCGTCAGGACGCTTGAGCCCTATGGCCGCATCCTGATCACCTCTGAAGGCCCGCTGCCGCAGGAGCTGGAGCAGTACCGGATCCGGATCTCGCCGGAGAAGATGCATGACCTGCTCTATTACGCTGCAATGTATATAGGGGAAGGGGCGACTATGGCATCGGAAGCGGCTCTTTTGGGCACACCCTCACTATTGATATCATCTCTCGTCGGAACAATGGGGAACTTTATTGAGCTTGAAAAAAAGTACGATCTTATGTATAGTTATTCTGATGCGGAGAATGCTTTACATAAAGCGCTTGATATCCTTCGGGATCCTCAGAATAAGAGGATCTGGGCTGAAAAACTGGCGCGTTTACTACGAGATAAAATTGATGTGACGGCTTTTATGGTGCGATTCATCGAGAATTACCCTAAAAGCATTAGCGAAATGCATGAACACTAAAAAAAATACGAACGAATGTAAAAAACAATAGCGCATCCTCGGAGTCACGCTTTAGAAGAAATCAGGAGTATGCCAAGGGGATCTATGAAAACAAAGGATACTAAAAAACCAATGGTTGTTTGCATAACAGGGGATATTGATTATTTTGATACGGAAACAATTGAATGTCTCGACAGGTATTTTTCCGTTCTCGGGAAGTATGATATTCAAGGCACTTTTTTTATCACAGCCAAGGCAGCTCAAGAGTATCCTGAACGGGTAGAGCATATCATGAAGCACCACCACGTGGTTGAAGGGCACGGGGATGTTCATCAGGCTTTTTATGAGTCTGTCCCTCTTCAGACAGACCGTTTAAAGGCTATGAAAAAAACTTTTTCGGCTCTTTTTGATCTGGATATTGAAGGGTTCCGTGCACCGTGGTATAAACACAATAATAATACGTATCCGGCAGCAGAAAAAGCCGGATTAAACTATGACTGCAGTAAGACACGATTTGAAATTGCTTTTAAAGCTATTCCATTCGTCCAGAAACGGTATATGTATACAAAAATCTATCCCTTTATTAAACCGGCATTGAAAGGTGTGGCAATCGTCTATAACGCCTATTATCATTCACCAAGAGTACCCTATCGCATTACACCGAACGTTGTAGAATTCCCCACCTTGGGCATCAGTGATTATACCTTGATTGAGGACCCCCGTGGACCTTTATTTCGTCCCGAAGACGCTGAAAAAATAGGAAACATCTGGATAGAATGTTTAGCTTCACAAATTGCAGGAGGGGGGGGTGTCATGACAATTCAGGCCCACCCTGGCAGGGTATCCCCCACATATCTGGATGCATTAGACTATTTTATCAGGCACGCGCTGCAACGGGGGGTAACATTTCCTACTCCCCGGGAAATACGTAAAAACTATGTGGGGTGACACAATTTAAAAAATTCCGCCCGTTTGTAATAAAAAATACTCAAAATACTCCGCCTTTTGCAGACATGCTGGTTGTTGTTTTGGTTTGGTGTTGTGCAAAAACCACCAGCAGGTAGAGGTCCTCTTGAAAAAAAATTGGGTGCTGCAGATGCGTCATATCCGTGTGAAATGAGTTTCCATTGGCATAGTTCAGGTGTTCAGGAACGAAGAATAGGTTACGAGAATCTCTATTACTTGACGGAAAAATGAGTGTCACAGCATTTTTAAGAGAAGAAATTAAAAAATGGTTGTAACAAAACAATTGGCAAGTTTAATGAAAGAAATGCTGTGCTTAAGAATTTATTATAAAAATTGGGGGTTACTATGTGCGGAATAAATGGATTTAACTGGAGTGATCCCGCTCTTTTAAAAAAAATGAATTCCGTTACAAAAAACCGTGGTCCGGATGATGAAGGAGAATACGACGATAAAACTGTTTCGCTCGGCCACTCCCGCTTATCCATTATCGATCTTTCTCCTAAAGGGCACCAGCCGATGTGTAACGAGGATGAGACAATCTGGTTGACATATAATGGAGAGATTTATAATTTTTTTGAAATCAAAGAAGATTTGATCAAAGCGGGTCATATTTTTAAAAGTCATACTGATTCTGAAGTAATCATTCATGCGTATGAGCAGTATGGCATGGAGTGTTTGAACCGCTTTAACGGAATGTGGGCTTTCTGCTTGTATGATAAGAAAAGAGACCTGTTGATCCTGAGCAGGGACCGCTTCGGTGTTAAACCCCTTTATTACCATATAGCAGAAGGAAAGATTATTTTTTCATCCATGATATCGGCACTCCTTACTCATAAGGTTGAAAGAAAACCAGACATGTCTGTTATTATGGAATATCTTGCATTTAATCTGCTTAATCATGATACGAGGACCTTTTTTAAGGACATATGGTCTCTTGAACCAGGATCATTTCTCATATTCAACCTCCACTCAACAGAAGTCTCGATAAAAAAATGGTATCAAATAAAACAACATCCGGCAGTCACCGTACCGGAACTTACACAATTATTCATTCAGAGTGTCAGATCAAGAACGGTAGCAGATGTGCCTATCGGAAGCTGCCTGAGCGGAGGGATAGATTCCTCTGCAATTGTTTGTACCCTGGACACCATGATTAACCAGCCATTTTTTACGTATTCATTAATTTTTCCGGGTAAGAAAATCGATGAATCCCGGTATATGAAAGAAGTGGGAAAACATACCAAAATTCAGCAGCAATTTACCACATTAAGCAGGAATAATTTTTTGAACGATCTTCCCGATTTCATTAAAGCTCAGGAAGAACCGACAACAGGGTTGAGTGTATACGGCCAATATTGTATAATGCGGCTTGCCTATGAAAACAAGGCAAAAGTCCTTCTTGATGGACAAGGAGGGGACGAGATTTTTGCAGGGTACACGTACTATTTTTCCTATTATTATTTTGAACTTCTGAAAAAAGGGCGGATAATTACCTTACTCAAAGAAATGCGCTCATATCGAAAAAATTTTAAGGACTATTATCCACACCAGTTTTTGTGTTTTATGCTCCTGCCAGCAAAAATACAAAACTATGTATATAAAAATTATCTCTTAACGTGGCTGAATTATGATTTATTATATGAATCGGCAGTAAACAAAAGCGATCCCCGATGTAAACCGATGACACTTCATAAGGCTCTCGTATTAACGCTTCTCAACACTGCAATTCCGCATTTACTAAGATACGAAGATAAAAATTCTATGCGATGGAGTATCGAGACACGAGTCCCATTCCTGGATTTTAATTTAGTTGAAACTGCAATGAGTATTCCCACACAGGAAAAAATTCAGCAGGGAAAAACCAAGATCATCTTCAAAGAGGCAATAAAAAACCTGATTCCCGCAATGATTTTACAACGGAAAGATAAAATTGGGTTTGAAACTCCAGTTGATGAATTTTTCAGGGATCCTCATATCAGGGAGTTCTGTGAAACGATTTTTTTCTCTGAACCGTTTAAATCACGGCCATACTGGAACTGGAGAGAGGTTGAAAGACACTATAACCGGCACCTTGAAGGTAAAGCCAATATCGGGGACACCCTATGGAAATGGATAAATCTGGAGATTTGGCTGAGGGAATTCTTCCCATGAAAGTACTACTGCAGGGGAGTCTTTGCTTCAGCAGAGAGCGTCTGTTGGCGTCCTCAGATGCCGCCTTTGCAGTCTTCATGGTGAACAAGGACCTGGTTGCCGGGGGTCTCATGTGAGAATGCTGAAAGGGTTGATGGCCTCAGGCGGCGTTTTTTGACAGAAATGGATACGGTGATAGAAAACGGGAATGTATATTTCCGGGTGTCGGGAACGGACATATTCGTCAGATCCCTTTCCTGGATACCCTGTCGTCAGGAGATTGAATCGTAATGATTCCCTCTGCTGATGTACTCAGGCAGGACAGGGAATTATGGGATCTCTATACCCGGAAAGAAGAATACACACCAAAGCGACTGGATCAGTATGAGTGCTTTCCCTATGCCGCCGGCACGTATCAGAATATCCTCGAGCCAGCAGTTTCAAAATTTCTCGTAGATAACGGATTTGAGAGCAAATACCCCTCAAACAAAGAATTCGCAGTCTGCCTCACCCATGATGTTGACGAAATTTATCCCCCCCTAAATCATGCATTACTCTCTTCCCTGACCTGCTTGAAAAAACGGGACTTTTCTGGGCTCAGAGAGCAGGTTTTCTGGAAACTGCACGGAAAGGAAAAAAGCCCCTACCGGAACTTCAGGGAAATTATGGACCTGGAGGAGAACTTCGGTGCCTGCTCCTCGTTCTACTTCCTGGCTACTAATTCCGACATCACGCGCTTCAGGTACAATATCGAAGATTTAGAGGAGGAACTTCACCAGATAAACGACAGGGGCTGGGAAGTCGGGCTCCACAGTGGCTACTATGCCTTCAATGACCCTGAGGAGATCCTGCGGGAGAAGAAACGTCTGGAAAAGGTACTGGACAGGGAAGTCATAGGCAACCGGAACCATTACCTGCGATTTCAGGTGCCCGATTCCTGGGAATACCTGAAAAGAGCAGGGTTCAGGTACGACACCTCGCTGGGCTTCAATGAAATGGTCGGGTTCAGGAATGGAATGTGCCATCCGTTCCGGCCTTATAACCTGCATACTGACAGAGAGATCAACATTCTGGAGATTCCGTTGACCATAATGGACGATACGTTGTTTGAATCGACAACGTCCTATGAGGAGGCTTGGGAGCTTTCAAAAAGACTGATTGATACCGTTGCAGCATATCGTGGTGTAATTTGTTTAAACTGGCATAGTGAAAGTTTTAATTGTCCTTTCAAAGATCCACGGGAGCTATTGTATAAAAAAATATTACACTATTGTTCCGGTAAGAAGGCATGGATGACAAGTGGGGAAAAAATTTACGACTGGTGGGAAAAAAATGAGCATTACCATAGTTGATGCAAACTCTTTGGGAGGAATACATTTTTCGATGAAAGTCCTGAGGCAGTACTATTCGCTACCGGGAAATTTCTAAAAAATAATTGAAAAAATAGTAGGTAATCATTACGAATTGGATCTCAATAAAAACATAAGCACTAAGGTTAAACCAAAGAGGTTATTTATTATTAGAGAGGTTTTGAGAAGATATGTGTCCTGATGGAAAACGGGGGAGTAAGAATCTGCTTTTAATTTGCCATTCTTACAATGATTTCCAGAAAGATCCGACAGAAATCAATGCTCCCCATTTTTCCTCGGTGCATGTCCTTGTCAGGACAAATGTAATGGCTGATCTGGCGCAGTATCTTCATCTTCCCATCCCTCAACTGGTATGTTTTTCTTCCCGATATAAATTCGACAATACGGGGACACCGGCTAATGTTCATGTGCACCTGACGCCGGTCTTGTACTTTCCGACCGATCGCGGGTATAAAACACTGGGTGATAAGCACCTGTCGGTTGTTGAAGCGCTGATCCAAAAACAGGGAATCACCTTTGATCTGATCCACTCACATTTCACCTGGTCATCCGGCTACGTTGGTGCCCGCCTCAAGGAAAAATACGGCGTACCCTTTGTTGTTACAGCACACGGTGAAGACATCTACTCGCTCCCCTTCAAAGATGCGGTCTGGAGAAAGAACATCGAATACGTACTGAACACGGCTGATGCAATCATAACGGTAAGCCGGAACAATCTTGAGTGCATCAGGAAACTGGATGTCGATACTCCGGTTCATGTCATTCCCAATGGGTTCAAAGAAGATCTCTTCTGTCCAATGGAGATGGCAGAATGCCGGAGGGTGCTTGGTCTCCCCCTGGACAGGAGAATCATCCTTACCGTAGGAATTTATGAGCCGGTAAAAGGGCAGAAGTATCTGGTTGAAGCGGTCAGCCAAATCATACAGGAAAAGAAGGATATTCTCTGTGTTATAATCGGATTCGGGACAGAGAGACAAGCTCTTGAGAAGCAGATCCGATCTCTCGGGCTTGAAGATCACATCATGCTTGCCGGTCCGAAACGCCATACCGAGATCCCCCTGTGGATAAACGCGTGTGATTTGTTTGTGCTGTCAAGCCTGAACGAGGGCAACCCGACTGTTTTATTCGAAACGATAGGTTGCGGGAAGCCCTTTGTCGGAACGAAGGTCGGGGGCGTACCGGAAATAATCACTTCCGACGTTTATGGTCTCCTTGTCAATCCTGCTGACCCGGAAGACCTGAAAGAAAAGATCCTGATGGGACTTGAACGAACATGGGATCGGGAGGCAATCCGAGCATATGCGGAACAGTTCACCTGGGAGACTATTGCTGGGAAAATCCGGGATGTGTATATTCAGATTGATAGATGAGAGGGCATACACGATACACGTATCACAAAAAAAATTCTGGAAAAATAGAGAGAAGGGTCGGGATCAGAGCCTATTTTGTGAACGTGGTAAAAAAGAGAGGAGCCCCGTATGTCCCAAGTTTCGTTTTTTTTAGCATTGAATCCCTGGAAAAGTTCCGCGGTGTAAGGAATTCGCTCACCTGCACTTTTTCCTAAAAACCAACAGGACCATGATGATCACGTAAAAAATTGATTTTCAACGGTCTCATAGAAAATATCGTAACTAATTTAATCCCACCATTCACATCTATTCCAATGGATATCACATTACTTCTCGATTATACCAATAAACGAATCAGCGGGGGACCATTAGGAGTAGCGTATGATACGGTCGAAGGATTGAAAAAGAACTACAGGAGAGTAGAAAAAGAGGACCTACATTTTCACATTATATCAACAATGGGACCTACCTTCAATTCGATTTTTGAAAAAGATGATAGCTATAACAATATATCGTATGAATATTTCAGACCAATAGTACCAACCGCAATTTTTAGCGATCTAAATTATTTATTCCTTATCAAAAAGAGGAAAAAAAAGATTGATTTAATTCATTCTCACTCTATTTCCGGAGCATTAATTGGGGTTCTCCGCCGGATTCCAACCATGCTGACGCTCCATGGAATGACGTGGAGAGAAAAGTATTATTACCCAAACATGTATACAAAATTTTCGTTTAATGTTAATACCCAGAGATTCAGATATGTTTCTCACCGGTTAAAAAAATTAGTTGCAATTTCACCATACGTGATTACTGAAGTCAATCAATTTCTCAAAACAGGGATCCCGGATACTGAAGTTATTGAAAATCCTATATCTGATGTTTTCTTTGAGCAAGAGAAAAAAGAGAAACAAGGATTACTTCTCTATCCCGGGAGTATTGATCGTCGAAAAAACCAGATCAATTTGATCAAAGCACTGGATCTCCTCAAAAAAGAAAAAATTAAATTTCATTGCGTTTTACCGGGACCGATCGCTGATGAGGGTTATTTAAACGAACTGCGTGAAATGATAAAAAAATATCAGCTTGAGCGCGATGTCACTATACCGGGGCCTGTACCTTTTGAACAACTCCTCAGATGGTACTCGGAAGCCAGCATAATGGTAATGACTACACTTCAGGAAACGGCTCCAATGGTAATATCCGAGGCAATGGCAATGGGGACTCCCGTAATCGCATCGAATATTTCAGGTATTCCTTACATGGTTTCAACGGGAAAATCAGGATTTTTAATAAATCCACACTCACCAGAGGAAATTGCTAACCAAACGGCAATTCTGCTCGGTGACGATACGTTAAGAAAACAATTTCAGGAGGAGTCCCGACGAATTGCAGCATCCCGTTGGAAAAGTGAGATTATCACGAACAAACTTATCGATCTCTACATAAAACAGGTTTGAACGATTACGTTTAAGACTCTGCAGAATTCATTTTCTGGCAGTGAACTAAACGACAAAATTACCGGGAGCAAACAAAGAGGATCAGGATTGGCTATCTCACGCATCCGTATACTATCAGGAAATGAATTTCAACTCAAACCGGAAATAGGTAGTAAGTGGAAAAAAATTATCAACAAAAAAAAACAACGATGGTGATTTTTCTCTTTAATAGTATGTTTCTTTGCTCTGTTCAATGTAATGTATGATGTGAAATGATGAAGATTTTCTATACGATTATTTTTTTTGGAAAGGAGCCATCTGGCGTACAAAAAAAAATTATATCTCAGGTTAAGAATTTGAATGATCTCGGATTACCGGCAGTACTTTACTCATTAACGGGAAATGACGATGATTCATCCCCTTTACCGCAAGTAAATAAGATTCTCATCCCAAATCTGGAATATCATATACCCACAAGTTTTTTCGCAAAAAAAAGACGCATCGATATACGTGATTATGCTTTTAACAACATTATTGAAACGTTAAAAGCGGATGAAATTCTCTATACAAGAATTCCTTCTCCTTCAAGGATAACGTCTAAACTCTTGAAAAATTCGAGAAAATGTAAAATTGTTATCGAATACCAGACAATCGAACCAGTAGAACGTCGATTAAACGGCGAGTATAGTGGTTTAATTTTTGATTTCTTCTATGGGGATGACATACGAAAATTTACCGACGGGATTGTTGGTGTCACCAATGAGATCACACACTACCAGGTAACCCGATCCGGTGATCCCAAAAAACCCCACATCACCATCGGAAACGGAATCAACGTCGATTCAGTCACCCTGCGCCGGCATGTTCCCTACAGTGGAGCGGATCTTCACCTCCTCTGCGTAGCCAATATCAGCCGCTGGCATGGGCTCGATCGGCTCATACAAGGGCTTGGAAACTATCATGGCCCTACCAGAGTCACCCTCCACATCGCGGGAGACGGATCTGAAGTACCTTATCTGAAAAAAATAATTAATCAACTCGATATCGCCGAACAGGTTATATTTCATGGCCTCACAACAGGCAAAGATCTCGAAGACCTTTTCAATACCTGCCATATCGCTATCGGCAGTCTTGGCATGCATCGGAAAGGATTAACCCAAACCTCTGAATTAAAAGCCCGCGAGTACTGCGCCCGTGGTATTCCCTACATCATTTCGTGTGCTGATCCGGATTTCCCGGATGATTTTCCTTTTATTCAGAGGTTATTTCCTGACGAGTCACCAGTGGCAATCGAAAAGATTATTGGATTTGCCCAAAAAGTGTACGAAGATCCGGAACATCCCGAAAAAATGAGGGCATATGCAGTCGACCATCTGGACTGGGCAGTAAAAATGAAGATACTGAAAGCATTTCTTGAGACGCTTATTTGATGGGAAAAAATTGAACCCGGTACCTGGAGCAATGAGTAGTTGATCATATATTTTTTAAAACGCGTCAGGCTAAACATCCTTGCAAAAATCTCACATCAGAGCATACACGGATACAGGGTATTTTGCTCTATGGATTCGGGGACCATCATCTCTCCAATACACAGGATTCTGAGCTGGTAACCGTACTTGACTACACCTGCAATACTCTGAACCACAGTCCTTTTTAGATCAGATAACAGGAATTCCCCGTTTTGAATAATGATTTGATCTCATCAATAACCGATTTATCCGGCTATTGACAATGAAGAAATATATCACAGAATTAATCCATAGAACTAAAATACGGCGTCTCCTTGCAGGAAAAAGGTAAAAAAAGTAAAAAGGGAAAATAAAAAGATCCTCGCGTCGGCTCGTTAACACTTGATGTAGTTTTATACTAAATTGGATAAAACACTGACCTTCTGATTATCGTAGATTTTCTGCGATGAAAAAGTCATTTGAGAGAATTTCTCAAGGATATCCGGAGTAGGCTCAAATAGATCAAGGTAATTACTTGATTCAAATTCCAACCCAGTATCTTTTAATTCCTGGTTTCGAAGAAGAAAAAAGCCGTCTCTGAAGGTAAATGGATCAGTTGAAGTAAGTGAACCAAAGCTGTAATATGAGGGTAAATCGAGAGCCTTGGTTTCACTGAAAAAACGGAGGTCAAAAATTCGACTTGCAAATCTGTCCGATGATATAGTGGCATTATATTCGACAAACTGAGGAATAAAATTAAAGGCATTCATTTCCGATTCGGAAAAATATGCTCTATTCTCTGAAGACAGATCTTTAGAATCTGACGCGTTACTCGCAGTTAGTGCGGAAAAGCACAGATAAGAAAATATCAATAAACAAATGACAATCGCAATTTTCCGGGTATATTTATTCTGATGAAAAGTATTGAGCGTGAACAATAATCCTATTGCTATTACGAATGCAAAAAATGGTGAAATGAGGAGCTGAAACCTATCTAATCGTAAAATTACCATAGCAAAACTCGAAGCGAGCAGTGGATTTGGGAAAAACAGTGGACACATAATCAATGCGAATAGTCCAAGTACAGAGGGATATTTTGATTTATATGCCCAGAAGATATAACCTGCACCTAAAATCACGAAAAAAATAATTATTGCAGTTGAAACATTATCTATTAAAAAACTATACTCATTCCCTAATTGGACAGTTGAACGAAGGCGGGATAATCCGGAAATAGTTGTAGATTCAGCCGTTTCAACAATAATACTGGTAAAGAAAAAAGAGGTAAATAACCAATAGCTAGAAAAGGTAACAATGATGAATGCAATAATTCTGGTTTTTATCGCAAAATAATCATTTATTATTACTTCTAACATCAGAAATAAGATTAATATTACCAGTATCTGAAGAATCGACACCTGATGCACCAGAATAAGGTAAAGAGAGAATAGTATTGTTAATACATAGAAAGATCGCCATTTTGACGTCTGAATTTGTTTATGAGCCAAAAATAAAAAGAACATAAATCCGAAAAAAGCCATAACCCGGGTTACCACGTATGTGGAATACAAAATCACAACAGGTGTTGTTGAAAAAAACAAACATATGAGCAGGGAGGTTTGATTGTTTTTAGTTATTTGGTTAAAAAGCAGGTATAGTACCCACGTTAGTACGATAAAAGCCAACGATGTGAGAAGAATAAATGCAATTCTTACATCAATTCCCAAAAGATCCGACCCCGCCGCGATGAAGATATGATACAACGGGAACCAGGCATAGCCA
>Ga0315276_10004014_pt1 | contig 13503 bp, 10 predicted proteins | sample YL17G05_0_MG_FD_204542 | JGI IMG/M metagenome (GOLD analysis project Ga0315276, IMG submission 204542) | Sediment microbial communities from Yellowstone Lake, YNP, Wyoming, USA - YL17G05_0 | ecosystem: Environmental > Aquatic > Freshwater > Lake > Sediment | place: USA: Wyoming | collected...
AGGCGTATATGAATCAAGGTTTCTGAAAGCTTTTCCAAATGCCTCAATCGTCAGGTCTTCAGCATCAGATGCGTTATTCACCATTTTAAGCAGCATATAATAAATGGAATCCCTGTAGCGGTTCATAAGGCTGGCAAAAGCTTTTTCATTACCTTTTTTGGCCTGTTCCACAAGCAATAGATCACTTTTGGCCTGTTCCGATAAATCGTGAATTATCTCCATCTATTCTTACCTGGTCTGTTTCGGATGTTGCTTAAAAATACAATACTGTTGATCACAGGCGAAAAGATATCAAAAATTAGCGAATATGTTATTAATCCTGGTTCATTCAATTTCTTCTGAACGAGAGCAAAAACAATAAATTGTGTTATAAGCCTTAATCCAGAAACAGCTAGTGCAACAGGCCAGAGAAATAGATTGAAAAGCAGTACAATTAGTGCTAAATAGAAGACAATCCTTGTGGCAGGCTCTGTTATTAAGAGTAGTTTATCCATGAATTTATAATAGGGTGCAGTTACAAGATGTCTTTTCTTCTGTGTCATCCATTCTTTTAAACCGGAACATGGGACCGATCTTGTATGTGTGCCTTTTCTGAACTCGACATTAGTATTGCTTCTTAAAGCATTTGCATTTACGAACAGATCATCATCTCCTGAAATGAGGTGGTTATGAGCGCCATAGCCTTTGTTGGTGAAAAAGACTGAACGCCGGTATGCTAGGTTACGCCCAACACCCATATAGGGAATACCACGGATAGCCATACCCAAATACTGCATTGCTATTGTCATGCTGTCGTAACGGATGTATTTGTTAAGCAAACCTTGTTCTTTGAGGTATCCTCCATATCCCAGTACAAACGTGATTCTGTCATCAAAATGTGAAGTCATCTTCTCGATCCATTTATCAGATTCCGGCTGGCAATCTGCATCTGTAAATAGCAGAATATCATTCTTTGCTGCTTTTATTCCAATAAATTGAGCAAACTTTTTATTATGGGTAAATTTGGGATCTTTGTTGACGGTAGAGATCTTAAGATTCGGATATTGCATCAGAAAATTTCCAAGTATATCATAGGAATTGTCTTCAGAACAGTCGTTTACAACAATAACTTCATAGTCGGGATAATCCTGTTCCAGAACTGCAGGTAAAAAATTCCTTAGGTTTTCTGCTTCGTTTCTGGCACAAATTATAATGGAAACAGGTTGTTTTATTGTTTTGATGCCGGACGGTTTATACACATAAACAGCCAGGTAATAGAAAAGGTAATAAAACAACTGAATGGATGCGGCTAACGCAAAAACTGCGAAAACGGTTAAAAGAAAAATATTATCATGGTCCACCATTTGACTTCCATATATGTCAGCAATATTAATAAGATAATCGGAATGTCAAAAAATAATTCAGGATAATTTAATAAGGAAGTGTGGATGAATTACCTTTGTGCTTCCAAAAACCAGTTTGAATATTATGTTTAGAATAGAGAGCAGGGATAAGGAATCAAGGGCACGTACGGGTCTCCTGAAGACAGCACATGGCGATATTCCTACTCCGGTCTTTATGCCGGTTGGCACTGGTGGTACTGTAAAAGGTATTCTGCAGCGTGATCTTTCAGAGGATATTAATGCAAAAATAATACTTGGAAATACATACCATCTTTATTTGCGGCCGGGTACAGAAATACTTAAAGCATCAGGAGGCCTTCACCATTTTATGTCATGGGAACGTCCAATCCTTACCGATAGTGGAGGTTACCAGGTGTTTTCGCTTACCGGTAACAGGAAGCTTAATGATGAAGGAGCTATCTTTAAATCCCATATTGATGGATCGAGGCACGTTTTTACTCCTGAAAACACAATTGATATACAACGGATTATCGGTGCAGACATAATGATGGCTTTCGATGAGTGCGCTCCATGGCCATGTGATTACAACTATGCCAAAAAGTCTGTTGCACTTACTCATCACTGGCTCGACAGAGCAATTGTAAGGTTTCACGAAACGGATCCTCTTTGGGGTAAAGAGCAGTTCCTGTTCCCGATAGTCCAGGGAGGGACCTTTGATGATCTGAGAAAATTGTCAGCTGAAAAAATAGCTTCATCCGGGCTGGCGGGAAATGCTATCGGAGGGTTATCGGTAGGAGAACCGGCTGAAGAGATGTACAGAATTATTGAGATTGTCAATAAGATCCTTCCTGACGATAAACCCAGGTATCTGATGGGAGTAGGTACGCCTGTTAACCTTCTCGAAACCATTGAAAGAGGTATAGATATGTTCGATTGCGTTATGCCAACACGGAACGGACGAAATGGGATGCTGTTTACAAGTGAAGGGACTATAAATATCAGGAACAAAAAATGGATCGATGATTTCAGTCCCATAGATACTGAAGGCCCTTCTACTGTAAGTCTTTGCTATTCAAAGGCATACCTAAGACATCTTATTATGTCGGGTGAAAATCTCGGGGCTCAGATCGCAAGCATACATAACCTGGCATTTTATTTGAGACTGGTTGGCGAAGCAAGAAAAAAAATTGAAGAAGGTAATTTCAAAAAATGGAAAGGCTCAATGATAAAAAAGCTTTCAGAGAGATTGTAGGTTCTCTGAAGATCAATCTTATTGATATTTATATTATCAGGAAATTTCTTGGTACGTTCTTCTTTTGTCTTGTCTTAATACTAACCATTGCTATTGTTTTCGATTTCGCTGAAAAAATAGATAACTTCATGGAGAAGGAGGCTCCTGTTCGGGCAATAATTTTTGACTATTACATGAATTTCATTCCATATTTTGCCACCCTGTTTGCCCCGCTGTTTGTCTTCATCGCAGTTATATTCTTCACTTCAAAAATGGCGGTACATACTGAGATTATCGCTATCCTGAACAGTGGAATGAGCTTCAGAAGAATTATGTGGCCCTATTTTCTTTCAGCTCTGGTTATTGCGATATTCACCTTTGTCCTGACCAACTTTGTTATTCCTAAATCCAACCTTATCAGAATGGATTTTGAAGATAGGTATTACCGTTCGTCAAGCAGGAAAGTAACTGTGGAGAATATTCACCGGCAGGTATTTAAAAATATTTATGTCTACATGGGATCATTCAATCCTTTAAGCCAGAGGGGGCAGAATTTCACAATTGAAAAATTTAACGATAGCGGAAGGCTTGAGTCTAAACTGTCATCCTCTTCGGTAACTTATGATACAGCTTTACATAAATGGACTGCCATGAATTATTTTCTCCGTGAAATGAAGGGCAATGAGGAGGTTCTCACCAAAGGCAGACAAATTGATACCACTCTTACCATCCAGCCCAGTGATTTTTCAAGAGACCCAGGTTTTGTCGGAACGATGACTTATCGGGAACTGGGAGATTATATCAGACTGCTACAACTTCAGGGATCTGATGAACTGAAGCTTTTTCTGATTGAAAAACACAGACGGTTTGCTAATCCGTTTGCTGTTTTCATTCTTACACTTATCGGAGTCTCTCTATCGTCAAGGAAAATAAGAGGAGGAATAGGGATGAATATTGGTACAGGCTTAATTCTTAGTTTCTCCTATATTCTGTTTCTCCAGTTTGCTTCACAATTTTCACTCAAAGGGAATCTGGGACCGATGTTGGCAATGTGGATCCCAAATATCCTTTATTCAATAATTGCGCTGGTACTTTATAAAAGGGCCCCGAAATAGTTTATAAGTCGTACAATTTCCTTAGAATTGTACCCTTATAATTGATACTATGATTAAAGAATATTATTAATAAGATCATTCCCGAAGATCCTACTCTCCCTTATGATGTTAAGAATGTGATCAGGACGATGACCTGATGATCCTCGATGCCGTGAAGATGAAGAATAAATTGAAATGCAATATGGATGGCAAAGTAAAAACAATTACAGTAAAGAATGGAGATAAAGTTTCGAAAGTGACTGTGCTGTTGGAATTGGAGTAAAAATCACATTACTCCCTCATAAATCACATTTTCCTTTAACTGATCAGACAATTCGGGTTTGCCTGAAAAGATACCATAGACAGTGGATCCGCTACCAGACATTGAACTAAAGAGTGCACCGGAGTTATACAAATCATTTTTAATTTGGCCTATCCGGGGATATTTTTTAAAGGCAAAATCTTCAAAATCATTTATTATCAGCTCTTTCCATTCGTTAACAGGACGATCAATCAATTGAAAAAGGCTGGTGGATGGTTGTTCAGGCCGGCAACTCTGATAAGCCTCCCGGGTATTTATCGATATTCCCGGGTTGAGCAGAAGAACATAGTAACCGGTCAGGACTGGCCTGATGGATTTTAATATCTCACCCCTGCCTGAAGCAAAAGCAGGATTGGCATCAAGAAAAAAAGGACAGTCACTTCCCAGTTCCAGTGCCGTATCTTTAAGATCCTGTTCGGCAATAAAGAGTTTGAAACACCTGTTTATTGCTTTTAAAAGATATGCTGCATCTGAAGATCCTCCACCTAATCCTGCACCTGCCCGGATAACTTTATGGAGATGAATTATTAGAAAAGGAAATGAATATTTATCACGTAATTTTCTTACGGTTTTTATAACCAGATTGTCTTCCGGATCACTTCCTGTATTGATTCCGGTCACGGTAAGAATATCTTTCTTTAGCGGTTTAGCTGAAACGACAAACTCAAGGGCATCACTCAGGCTGACAGGATAAAAAATGGTTTCTATGTCATGATAACCATCAGGACGTTTCCCTGTTATACGCAACCCAAGGTTAATTTTAGCTTTTGGGAAAACGATCATCTTCCTGTATTTGATGTAAAAATACCATATGGTTTTGAATTTGTCGCTAATGATACGTTTTTTTAGCTTTTCAACAAGTTTTTAACATCTGTTTGTTTGTAACAATAGCTTAAACTTTTAAGGTATTAAGTATGGTTCTTCATACCTTTGAAAATGCCCGGACATTTAATTTGCATACCCTCTAAGTAACTATAAATCAGTAATATAATGTTAATGACAAAACAAAGAAATAGCCCAAGGACTACTGGTACAACTCTGCCTGATTTTGGCAAGGTACCCCCACAGGCAAATGATATGGAGGAGGCTGTCCTTGGTGCAGTTATGCTTGAAAAGGAAGCAGTAATAACTATTCTGGATATTCTCAAACCAGAGAGTTTTTACAGAGAAGCACACCAGAAAATATTCAAATCCATCTCTGACCTGTCCGCCAGAGAGTATCCGGTAGATCTATATACTGTTACTGAAGAACTACGTGCCCATAATGAATTGGACAGTGTGGGTGGCCCGGTCTATCTTACCCAGCTGACGTCAAAGGTTGTTTCAGCAGCCAATGTCGACTATCATGCAAGAATAGTGGCACAGAAATATATCCAACGTGAACTTATAAGAGTATCCACAGAAATACAGACCAGGTCTTTTGATGACACATATGATGTGACTGAGCTTCTCGATTATTCTGAAAATGCACTTTTCCAGATAGCCGAAGGGAACATCAAGAGAGAAGTTTCACCCATCAATGTGGTTATTAAGGAAGCGATAAGGGAAATCGAGGAGGCAGGGAAAAGAGAAGATGCCCTGGTCGGAACACCTTCAGGTTTCACAAAACTTGACAGGCTAACCTCCGGCTGGCAGAAATCAGAACTTGTTATAATTGCTGCCCGTCCCTCTATGGGTAAAACAGCACTTGCTCTTTCAATGGCAAGGAACATGGCTATCGATCACGGAAAAAATGTTGCCATATTCTCATGTGAGATGTCTTCTATTCAGTTGGTAAACAGGTTAATAATTGCTGAAACCGACATTCCAGGGGACAAGATCAAAAACGGACGCCTCTCTGAAGAGGAGTGGAAACAGCTTGATACAAGGATTAAACAACTAGTCCAGGCTCCGATATTTATTGATGATACACCGGCAATTTCAATCTTCGAACTCAGAGCCAAATGCCGGCGTCTAATGGCTCAGCACAAACTAGATATTGTCATCGTTGACTATCTCCAACTTATGTCTGGTCCGGAAAATGCCGGCAGCCGCGAACAGGAGGTCAGTAGTATATCACGATCGCTAAAGAGTATTGCAAAGGAGCTTAACGTACCCATACTTGCTCTTTCTCAGCTTAACCGATCGGTTGAAATGCGAGGTGGTACTAAGAGACCACTGCTTTCCGACCTTCGGGAATCAGGAGCAATAGAACAGGATGCCGATATGGTGGTGTTTATTCACCGGCAGGATAAGTTCGGGATCCCAACCTTCGAAGATGGCTCTTCCACAAAAGGGATCGCTGAAATTATCCTGGCAAAGAACCGTAACGGTCCTACCGACGATGTGAGATTAAGATTTCGTGAAGAGAAGGCTCAGTTTGTGGATATTGATGATTTTGATATGGATAGTAATTCTGATATCAGGGATGGAACCCAGAGTATAACGCTTGGATCAAAGATGAATCATGATAACCTCAGGAAACTTGGTGGGGGATTTGATAATGAGTCAAATATTCATGATGAACCACCCTTTGCCTGAAAAAATTAGTTAAAACGCAGCACAAGCTTTGCGCCGGCACTTTTATATTTAATATCCTCAAAGCCGACATAAACTCCTATCTCTCCGAGGAGAAGAATTTCACTTATGCTGTAACCGATTTCTGTGTAATTCTTGTGGTAACGTGAACCCAGCCACGAGAGGCTGATATTTTCACGCATCAGAGTGTTGCTTAATCCGGGAAGAAGTTTGAGAAGGAGATAAGGGGTTGTATATTTCAGATGGACTTCACCATAAAACTCAGGTGTACTCAGGGAATAAAATGCCGGTATCATGAATGCATCCTGGTAGTCATTAAGAAGTAATGGTAAGGGTTGAGGGTTGAAATGGAAGAAGTCATAGAAAGTTAAACTTCTATTATCAAGAAATCCCGCGGCTCTGACTCTCCATCTGAAATCGCTGAATGCTCCGATATTTCGGCTTTTGGATACTTCAACCCTCAGCATGTCGAAATGTTTTGAACTATATGCCATTTCACTGAAATCATTTATACCATGTTGCCAGGTCAGATTGAAAGTCGGCCAGTCAGATCCGGAAGGGATCTTGTTTCCCTTATTTATTCTGTACCTCTGGTAAGGTGTATATGTGACTTTTGTCACAAAGTCAGCATGTTTCTGATCACGGAGTGCATTGATAGGATTGGACCCTGGGGCCAGATAAATATTGTCAGGTGTATTATCAGAATATTCTCTAGAAGATTCTATTAATGAATAGTCTGTCGTATTTTGAAGTACTCTCCGGTCCTCATAACTGGTACTCAATTCCAGATTCAATCCATTAATTATTTCACTCCTGAAACCAAGAGTCAGGTATCTGGATTCATACAGTTTGAGATAGTTTTTCTCGAGGAGCAGGCTAGTAGCGGTGTTCAATAAGGTATTGATCCCTCCACCATTGCCAATGTCTTTGCTTGTTATTCCAGTTCTTATGAATAATTGCCTCTGTTTCAGTCCATTAAAATTGTAATTTGCATTAACCCTCCACATTAATTGTTCTCTGCTGAAGGCATAAAGGACATCGGGGAAAACAGAAAGAGACCTGCTGTTTTTCCATGATTTTGAAATGCGGAAATTTAATCCAATGATAAAGCCATCGACTGTATTGAAACTAAAATTTTTAGTGTCAATCACTCCGTCATGGGTAAAACTGAAACCGGTGGTGTCAGACCAGGTATGTCCGAATCCGATCTGCTGAACTGTTTTAAAGAATTTTTTCTTTTCCTTTTTAACTGCTGATGTGATAGTGTCGTTTTTTAGTTCTTTGAGGGATAATATCGCTTTTGTGCTGTCACTTACCCTTAAACTCCGTATCTCGATGTCCGACAGAGGTATCGGCCGTATCTCAGCCCAGTAGGCACTATCTTTTCTATTTGCGTCTTTTTCAATTATATGGGTGGTATTATCCTTTATCTCAAGATTCTTTCTGCTACTGTCGTCAATACTTTTTTCCGATTCTTTTTCCATCAGCCTGGCAAGCTTAACCATATCGCGATTCGATAATTGGTCCTTCTCCAGGATTTTATCAATCTGTTGTTTTGTCTTTGTTACAACAGTGTCAGGAGTATTTTCTGTAGAACCAGTTCTGCCTGTATAATTAGTAGATATGGTTTTTGGTTTCTGAAGTGCGAGGTTTGGTTTAACCTCAATATATTTTACAGAACCCCCATAACCTGCATCAGCTTTAAATCCTATAACTCCGATATTGATTTCAAATTTATGACTTACCGGCATCCATATTTCATCCTGAACCGGAATATATAGTTGTTGGATCCTGACCTTACCCACCAGGTTTTCATTTGTAAGATCAACACTATGAAGGCACCAGAGATCCTCTATAATATAAATTGTGCCTGCGAAGAGCTGCTGGCTTTTACGTTTAGGAATGACCTCAATTTTATTGATTGTAAAATTCCCCTGTAATGATGCCCCAAGGTATTTGAAATTGTAATGTGAAAACGCAGCGGGAGAGAGGGGCGATATTGCCATATCTGCGAGAACAGGCTGGTAGAAACTTGCCTGGATGAAATCCATGGGTGAGATCTCATTACCCTGTTCAGGGAATGTGCTGTTGGATGAAATTACTTTCTGAAAATATTTGTCAGGAGCTGTAAACTCAATCTCATTAAATGATTCCATAAGGTAAGAATCCCCCTCTTTCATTGTTGTATTGTCAGCAGAGGAGCCCGACTCCCTCCTGGCCTCTATTTTCATAGATCTCTGAAATAACTTGGGAATCCTGTGTATAACAAGATTACCCTTGAGATATACTTCTGCTTTATAATAGCTTACATTATTCAGATAATAAGGGGCCAGGCCTATAACTTTTCGCATGATAATATAGGCCGGGTCTTCACCGGAAGCCGTAATTCTGACTTCCGGTATCTCATAATACTGAACCGGTAAAACGACATTTTTTGTTATACTCTGGTCAGAAATTGTAATATTTATAAATACAGGTGAGAATCCGAGGCTCTGGTATGTTACAAGATATTTACCCGCAGGAATTTTTATCTCGTAATCTCCTTTGGTATTAGAGGTTGTTCCCTGTTTAAGTTCCTGAATATAAATGGTAGAATACTGAATAGGATCTCCGGACTGGTTGGTGATCTTTCCTTTAAGTATTTGAGCATGCGAAACGGAGGTTGAAGTGAGAATGATGAGAAATATCCGGATAATATGATTCATTTTGGAATCCTGTTTAAAGTATAATGAAATTAGCAATAAAAAGTTACCTTTTTCCTGAAACTATTATAACTATCTCTCCCTTTGGCGGTTTATTCGTATAATGTTCTGAAAGAAACGATAAGGTACCCCTGATATTTTCCTCAAACACTTTACTTAATTCCCTCGAAACACAGGCTTCACGATCGGGACCAAAATGGATTGCTAATTCATCAAGTGTTTTTACAAGACGGTATGGTGATTCATAAAAAACCATAGTTCTTGTCTCATCTGTTAACGCTATCATTCTCTTATTTCTGCCTTTTTTGGGAGGGATGAAACCCTCAAAACAAAACCTGTCACAGGGAAGGCCGGAATTTACCAATGCAGGTATCAGTGCTGTTGGTCCGGGAAGAGTCTCAATCGGGATCTCTTTTTCAACACATGTTCTCACCAGTAAAAAACCAGGATCGGAAATGCCTGGAGTACCGGCATCAGATATAAGCCCAATGGTCTGGCCTGCCAGGATCTTTGAACAAACAGACTCAACACTTTTGTGCTCATTAAACATGTGATGTGACTGAAGAGGTGTTTTAATATTATAATGATTCAGTAATTTCTTCGCCTGACGGGTATCTTCTGCAAGGATGAGATCTACACTACTAAGAATCTCTACAGCCCTGAAGGTAATATCTTTGAGATTACCGATAGGAGTAGGAACCAGAAAAAGTTTACCCATTTGAAGGAAGTTTGCGTTTTACCAGATCAAGTAATTGCTTAACCGCCTCATTTTCATTATTGTCGCCAGTATAACTCATAATAACAGCCCTGGCGTCAGCAAGACTTTCAGCATTGTCGAGTCGTGATATTGCCTGAGCGTAAGCATCTTTATTACCATCGAAAACTTCCCTTATGAACAGGAATCTGTCATTAACGCCTATTGCTTCCGATAAACTGGTTAATGGTTTTGTCTTCAGGATATCCGATACATCATCATCACTCTTCAGGCTTCCTAATTGTTCATTGAACCTGTTCGACAGATGGCTGAATCTATCAGCAATTATAGAGGATTCGGGTACTTTTTTCGGGATTTTTTCTGTTTTCTCCTTTTTTACTACCGGAGGAAGAGTGATCCCGGCAGGTATTGTCTCTTTTTTCTTTTCATCTGTTGGGGGATTGATCCTGGCAGATCTGGCAGGTGCCTTGTTTTCTTCAGCTAATTGCGGTTGTGACTGTTGCTGAATTGGTTCTTCCAAAACTAAAGGGATATTGCCTCTCAGGCTTTTAAGCAGAGCTATGACCTCTCCTGCACTTTTGCATTTCGACTTGGCAAGTTCAACCTGCAGAGCTGGAACTCCGGGATATTTTTTTAGATCGTCAATAATTTCGCGTACTTCATCGAGATCTTTAATAATTAAATCAATGGTTGCATTGAAATCCATACATTTTGATGTTAATAAAACAAACCATTTTTAGAATCATATATTAATATATTTACTATAATTGTTATGTTCTTTATTATTAAGTATTTGTAATTTTTACTTGTCTTTTGAAACTGTATATAGGCTGTATAAAAATGTCCAAACTCTATAGAAACTCTATATAATTATACCAATAAGAACATATTTATAAAGCCAAAAAAACAACATTAGATTTCATCAACTGAGGCAAAGATAATAAAGTTTATCTAAGGTATTTTGTCACGTATGAAGGAAAAGGATACACGAAGAACATATCATGCAATGTTGTACTAAACCAAAAACAACTTGCATTGTTAAAATCGGGTGAACTTGGTGGTATTGTCCAGAAAGAATTATTGAAACAGAAACAGCAGCAGATACAGGTAATCGAAACCCTAAATATTGTTTATAATTTGTAATGACTTTTTCACCAGACCCTAATTAATCTATAAGTTATTAATAATTAAATGTATATAATTTTTTCAGCAAACCCTACTTATGCATTTTTATTTGAAGAGGCACCTCTCTATTTCAAGACCTATCATGAAACATAAAAATCTTAACAGGCCCGACAAGAAAACTTTATGATTATTTTTCCTATTTTAATAATATCATTATTACTTAAACTAACTCCAACTTTATCTATTTTCTTTGAATTTATTTCTATTCCATTTTTAGATAAATACCATCCTTTTTTATCATCTTTGAGATACCATTGCCCATCTCTCAAAAACCATTTAGTCACTCCATTTATGATTACACATTCAATTGTGCCATGATGTGTACTGATATAATTAGTGAAGTCTTCTTTGATGGCTATATCATTTGTAAATGGATTTTCTTTATCAAACCTGCCAATTGTCAGAACATTCTTTTTCATATTCTTTGACAAATTTGTAAGGTTATATTCTTTCCCTGGTTCACATCCTTCAATTATTTGAATTATCCAACTGGTATTTTCGTTAATTAGTTTTGGTGAATTAGTGACAAGTAATTCGATGATTTCATCCGTGCTTTGATATCTTTTCTCTGAATCAGGATCAAGACATTTCCGAATTATAGTAAACCAGTGATTCGTGTCTGTAATTTTTTTAAATGATTTCTCATCCCAGTCACCAGATATTTTTTTTTCTTCAATAATCTTTGAATCATCCTGAAACTCCCTGATATTTCCAAAAGGTAAGGTGCCTTTGGTAATTAGCTCGTACATTATTACTCCAAAAGAAAAAATATCTATTGTTGGTCCTGTATGTTTATATGCAAGTGATTTCTGACTTTGTTCGGGTGGAGAGTAGGATAATGTTGCGAAGACTTTTAAAGAGTGTCCTCTGATATCAGTTTCAGTCAACCTGTGTTTTAAATTCACAGAGATTCCGAAATCAGTCAACATTACCAGATCTTTTTTAAACAGAATATTTTCTGGCTTAATATCACGGTGTATTATACCAAAGGAGTGCAAGGTATTTATGCCATATAGAATTTGTACGGCAATATTATTAATTGTGTCTGAATCATAGGAATTTCCAATTCTGTTTCTTAAGCTTCCATCCGAACAATAATCCATCACCAATACCGGATTTTCATGTATTTCATCCATGCTATAGGCATGCACGATATGGGAGGATTGAATAGAATGGCTGATTTCAAATTCCTGTTTTATTCTTTCCTTGATTTCTTCACGATCTCCTGGCAATAGTTCCCAGATTCTGTTCAACTTTATCGCATAATATTGTTCGTCTTTTTTTGCTTTATATACGCTGCCAAATCCTCCTTCTCCAATCTCCTTTTCAATGAAATAGGTACCTGAGGATAAATCAAGGTAATCTCCGGTTTTTATTTTTACTTTTTGCAGCATTAGAACCTGTCATATACATCCATCCAAATTTGAAAATAAACGACCTAAGAGTATTCAAACCTGAAAATTTTGTTACCTATAATAATTCTGATTTTGTTTTCGAGGAGCTGTTCACTTTTCAACTGGACAAAAGTAGACTCATTTGAGCTAAAGTCTTTAACATACCATTCTCCATTGTTAAATCCAAATTCTGCGTGACGCGAACTGGAAATGCTATTATTACCCGGGTCCAGGTTTGACCTGTTTAAGATCATATAAGTTTTATCGAAGCTTATTCTTTTACCACTCGCTTCATCTGTTAAGTTAAAACCTGAGCCGGTTTGACTAACCTTCAGATCAAATTCCCCAAATTTTCTTGTGATATTTGAAATATCAACATCTGGTAAATTCCCGGATATACTAAAAATATATATTTTATTACCCATTACCAACCTTGAACCATTTTGGATCATCATTTTGTTTTTTGCCTGTATAAATGATGAACCATTTGAACTGACATCTTCTATATATACTTTTCTATTTTTGAATTTCATAATCACATGCTGCTCACTGGAAATAGTCGAATTATTAGCATCTAAGTGACTACGGTTTAAAATCACCTCTGTTTCATCGGGAGACTGTATTTCTATTTCACTATTATTATCTTCCTTAATAAACTTGAATTTAAATTCCTGTACTTCCTCAGACTCCAGGCTGAGACTATTTATAGTTATAGTTTTGCCGGAGTCAAAAACTGTTTTAATATAATTACCTGTAAAACCACAGTTTGGGCATGGAGAAGAACTATCCGGTTTAATCCTCAAAGGATACTGACATTTCGGACAGGTTTCTATATCGTTTTGTCTGTTCTTATTTAGCTTATTATCAGATGGATAATCCGTTTGAATTCCTATTTGAGTCTTCTTAGGATCATAAGCCTCAAAGGAACTCCTTTGGCCTTTTTTATCTCCTTTGGATCCAGAATACGGGAGATTAATATTTGCCTTCTTTCCCCCTGAAA
>Ga0315276_10004016_pt1 | contig 13496 bp, 10 predicted proteins | sample YL17G05_0_MG_FD_204542 | JGI IMG/M metagenome (GOLD analysis project Ga0315276, IMG submission 204542) | Sediment microbial communities from Yellowstone Lake, YNP, Wyoming, USA - YL17G05_0 | ecosystem: Environmental > Aquatic > Freshwater > Lake > Sediment | place: USA: Wyoming | collected...
CCCTTGGCATCCTTGGTGCTGCGCAGGTAGCGAAGCTCGCCCAGTGGCATCTTCTCTTGAAAAAATTCGGCAGCCGATTGCTTCAGCAGCTGTTCTTCGTCGGTTGTTTCCCAGTTCACGTGCAGACTCCTTCCTGGTTACAGGCCCAAGACTTGTTTGGCGATGATGTTCAACTGGATCTCACTGGTGCCGCCTTCGATCGAGTAGCCCTTGGATCTGAGCCAATCGCGCGTTGCCTGGTTGTCTTCGGGCGCTCCGTGTCCGTCCCATACCAGGCTGTCGTTGCCGAGTCCTTCCATGAGCAGCTCGAATTTTCGTTTGCCGAGTTCTGATCCGTACCATTTGAACACCGACGAGGCTGCACCCGGGGCATGCCCGGCTTTTTGCAGCGCCGTGTCGCACTCCATGGTCATGCGGAAGGCTTGGTTATCCATGTGATAAGCCGCGAGGCGGTCGCGTAGGCCGCGGTCGGCGAGTTTGCCGTCTACCGTCCCGACGGCATGACGCAGGCGGTCTTCTAGTGACTGCTCCTCACCGCGGTCGCCCATCTCATCGATGTTTAGGCGTTCATGAGTCAACAGGGCCTTGGCGATCTGCCAGCCGCCGTTGAGCGGTCCGACGAGGTTTTTCGCTGGTGTGCGGACGTCTTTGAAGAAGACTTCACAAAACGGCGAGGCGCCGCTGATCAGCAAGATCGGTTCGACCTTGACGCCGGGGTCGCTCATGTCGATCAAGACAAAGCTAATGCCTTTTTGTTTAATGGCGTCCGGATCGGTGCGGACCAAACAAAAAATCCAGTCTGATTCCTGGGCGATCGATGTCCAGATCTTCGAGCCGTTGATGATGAATTGATCGCCTTGCAGCACCGCCCTCGTGCGTAGGCTGGCTAAGTCCGATCCAGCCTCTGGCTCGCTATAACCCTGGCACCAGCGGACTTCGCCGCGGGCGATCTTAGGTAGATGCTCGAGCTTTTGCTCTTCCGTGCCGTACTGCAGCAGCACCGGCCCAAGCATCCAGTAGCCAAAGCTAAACAACGGCCGGCGGCAGTTTAAGCGGCTCATCTCTTCGCGTAGGACGAGCGCTTCCGCTGGTGTTAGTCCAGCACCGCCGTAGATTTTTGGCCACTGTGGTGCGGTCCATCCCTTAGCCACCATGCGGTCAAACCAGATTTTGGCTTCTGGATTCTTAAACCGCTCAGCCTTGCCGCCCATCACCACTTCGTCTTCGACGACCGGCGTGCGCATCGACGGCGGGCAATTGGCCTCTAGCCAACTGCGGACCTCTAGTCGGAATTGTTCCACCATGCTCTCCACTCCTTCCAGTTCGAAAGGCCTCCCGCTGTGGAAGGCCGTGATAGATCAACGCGGCAGCAAGACCTGATCGGAATCATTCGGGCGTTTTTGCATTTTTAACCTTTGACCAATTTTTACGCTAGTTTAAAATCGACAAGCCGCCGCAGTCGCCCCTCACACGACCCGGTGTATCCTTGATTTCACTTATGGTTTTAGGCGCCTATGCCTTAAGTGCGGCTTTACTGCATAAACCCTGCCCTCCAGCCTTCCCGCCCTCCCAGTTTTTGGGCAACGGCTTAATTCCGTGCAACTGGGATGACGGGAAGGCTGGAGGGCAGGGTTTATGCAACAAAGCCCTTAAGTGTGGAGCCGATGTGGTGCCGTGCCCAGGTTGGCCCAGCGCGGGCTAAAGGTTTTTCGTGAATCTGCCGATAAGGAGACATCAGATGGGACATCGAACCTCGAGGCGCAGCAGCGATGAAGTCCAAGTGTGCAGCATATGTTCAATGTTCGGCCGTGCTCCTTAGCGTGACTGCCGTATCGTTCTGCAAAACCGCCAGTCGCAATGCGGCGCTGTCTGATGCATCGTCTTATCCTTACTGCTCCAAAGGCGTCCCGGACGAGCGGCACGACGGTTGGGGCTATGATAAAGATCATAGCTGTCGCTTCCCGCCGCTGTGCCCTCGCGGCCAGATGACGACGGATTCTAGCGGCTGGGGCTGGGCGAATGGAGCATCCTGCCGCGTTGCGCCGATCTGCAAAACGATCACCAGCGGTGAGTGGGGTTGGGAACAAGAGCAGAGCTGTCAGGTCCCAATGCCCGGAGGTAGTCAGCCGCAGTCCGTAAGTTCGCCCGCGCCAAGCCAGCAAGCATCCGCTGGCAAATTAGTCTTGTTTGAGACCACCTACTATCCGGTTGGCACCGAGAGCTATTTCAAAACCGTGTGCGGTGATGCTCAAGAACACGGTGGCATCTACTTTGCGACGACCGAGCAGTCGCCGCTTTGGCATGGTGAGTGCGACAACGATAGCTGGACGGAATGCGCCGATAGTGACTGCCTGGGCAAGTTTGATCGCATGCCTAGTGACGTCAAGCGCTGGACCAATGGGCGCAAAGAGGTCAAGGAACCGCGTTGCGCGATTCCCTGTAATAAGAAGTTTAAGGTGTACAGTCAGGATAAGCGCATCTCGGTGGATGCCTACCTCTTTGATGCATGCCCCTCGCAACACTGGAACAACCGCTTTAAAGAGGTCAACGAAGGGCACAATCCTTGTGTCAAAGGGGCTATCCACCTTGACCTGCGCAAACCACTTTATCTGCAATTGAACGGCGGCCAGGTCACCGACAACATCCACATCTGGGTCGATCCGGTGCCGGTGAATTAGGCTTTGGGCGGCCCTAGGTCCGACCTAGGTAGCGACTCGCCTGACAGCTAGTTGGGCAAACCTCGCCGCAACCGTCCTGCGCCTGGGGGCTAGCGCCGCTTTTGGTCATGATCGCATCGGCCTGCTGCAGGTGGCTTTGAGCGGCACTGAGGCTGGTTTTACCCGGTGTGAGGATCGCCACGCGGCTGAGTTGCTTGACGAGGTGGCACTGGCTCTCGTTGCAGCCAGGCGCTTTTTGCGGCGCGGCATCGGCCATCTTGGCTTGGACCTCAAATTCCTCGTCGCAGGCGGTGCACAGGTAGCGATAGATCGGCATCGGAGGCCTCCGCCCTGAGAATTTGCTCTCCAGTCATGATAGCGCGGCTTGGTCAGGAGTGGAACTTTCGTGTGTCTCACGCCGGTGCAGAGTGGCTGTGGATGTGGTTAGAGTTCCCACAGCAGCAGAGTCGCGGCAGCAAAGCCCGAGGCCAGCCAGAAGATCTCACCTTTATAATATTTGAACCGGCCGATCGACGGTAGGATGAAGTCAAAGATCAGGCAACCGATCAGATTGCCGATGGCCACGCTCATCACGATCAGGGCCACGCGCTGCAAGCCGCTTGCGGTCACCAGTTGCTGCATCCAAAACGTCAAGAACACTCCGCATGGGAAACTGAGCACATAGGCCGTCAGCCACCGTGCCGCCACCTGGCGATTGCTCACTCGCCAGTAGACCAGCGAGGCGAGCGACAATGCTTCGAACGCCTTGTGAATCCACAGCGAGACGGTGACCGACATGGTCGCCTGAGTAAACAAATCAGTTGAAATCACCAGCAGCGAGCCATCGAGCAGCGAGTGGACGAAAATCGCCGTGGCCAAAATGCCCAAGGGGCGGTTGCTGTCGCCATGGACATGCGTGCCGTAGCTGCCAGTTACTTCGTCATGGGCGTGAGCGGTCTGAGTCGTGGCTGCTGGACGGTGATGGAGGTGTCTAAGGTGCAGCAGCGAATAAACCACGGCAACCAGTGTCGTCAACGCCAGGCTCAGGGCGCCGCCCTCTCGACCTGCTTCGGGTAGCAGGCCAAAGCAACACAGGCCGGTCATCATCCCGGTCGCCAGCGGTAAGAGGCCTCTAGGCAAGCCCCGTTTCGCGCCGAAGGCAAAGGGCACAATCGTGCAACAGGCGGTGCCGACGGTGATTGCCAGAGTCTGGTAGGTCAGGGTCGGCAGCATGGTCTCCAAAGGCTTTTCAGGATCGCGAACGATTTGCAATAAGGTATTGGGGCAGTTGGCTCATTAAATCAAGGCTTTATATTCTAAATAGTCGTAATTAAAGCCGTAAAAATACCAGTGGCAACGGACCGGCGGGACAGCGCACTCTTCCAGCGCACTCTCCCAGAGTTGCGCAAATGAACTGCCTTAGCCTGGTCTAAGCGGTGAGATTAATGGGCAAAAACGGTCGTATTGCAGCTCGACTCAAGTTTGATCTGGCAGCATCCGATAAGTTTTTTAGGTCGAAGTTAAGTTAGGAGTGATCCATTCAAGACGAGGGCGTTATTCGTATGATCAATCACAGTCATGCTCGCTTACTTACCGGGGTTAGCCTCGCGGTGATGATGGTCACGACCGTGCGCTGCTCCACCGGGGCGCAGCCTTCTGAGCACAACCGGGCCACAGTTAATCAGAACAGCGCCACAGGTGGCGATGCCAATGCTAAGACAGCGCCTAATCCTTCTGCCAACGCAAACCCGGTAGAAGCGCCAGCTGCAGCTGCGCCGGTCGATCCCGCACCAGCAGTTGCTACGCCCGCGCCCGACCCAAGCGCAGCGGCCCCAGCACCGTCACCGGCTGCACAAATGGCAGCGACCACGCCTCCGGCCGATACGCCTGCACCGTCGCCAGCGGCGGTCATCCCGCAGCCGGTGATCGATTACACTAAATTCCACATCAAGGTTGGGACTGGCAAGGGACCGTGGAACACGGCAGCGACGCCCATCATTCTGAAGGTCGGAGACGTACTTACGATCTATAACGATGATACCGTGACGCACCGTATGCACACCTCTGGTGCGCCGTGTCCACACGGTGTCGACGTGGCACCCGGCGCTTCAACAACGTGCAAGATCGGCTCGGCGATCGACACCGTGGCAAAGCCTGGACAAACTTATGATCACATTGTCGGGCCGTCGGCTCTGATCTTTATCCAAACATCGAAGTAAATGCGGCTCCAGACCTACTTCAACGTCGACGAGGGCAAGCTGCGTGCTGACCACGTCTGGAACGACGCCGATTACGCACCCGGATATATAGTCAATAACAGCTGGAAACAGTGAATATTGCCGATCTTCCTTGCGGCATTGCGGGGGACTCGCCTGCGGGTGGGTCCCCCAAAATTCCTGGGCTCATGATTTTTGCGACAATTGTCGCACGAAAAGCGATCTAAATATGGCAGACTCAAGGATGCCCCAGCTCCCTGAGGATCGTTCCGATGTCCAATCCGTCCAACTCCGCGCCGCTGACGGCGTTCAAACACCGTGATTTTCGCTACTATGAAGTAGCCCGGCTAGCCGGTACGCTCGGCATCCAGATGCAATCGGTCGCGGTTGGCTGGCAGGTCTATGACATCAGCAAGAGTGCGTTTGACCTTGGTATGGTGGGGCTGCTGCAATTCGCTCCGGCCTTGCTGCTGGCCCTGCTCACCGGCCATGTCGCCGACCGCTTTGACCGGCGGCAGATCTTGATCGTCTACTACATCATGATGATGCTGTGTGCCGCCGCCTTGTATTGGACCGCCACCAGCGGTATGGACTTAAGCCACGGTCTGACGCCTATTTATGCAATCTTGGTGCTGTTCGGCACGGCCCGGGCCTTTGGTGGCCCGGCGGCTTCAGCGCTGCTGCCGAGTCTGGTTCCCACCAGCGATTTCGCCAACGCCCTGGCGTGGAACTCAAGCGTGTGGCAAATCGCTACGGTCCTTGGCCCAGCATTAGGCGGCGTTCTCTATGGGCTGCACCAAGGACCAGCAGATGTCTATTTAGCCTGTGGGATCCTTAGCACGGTCGCGCTCCTAGCGATTATTGGTCTACACATTCGCACCGGTCGCATGGAACCTGGCGATGCCAATTGGTCCCGATTATTGGCAGGTATCCATTATGTACGGACGCATCAAGTTCTACTCGGTGCGATCTCACTCGACCTATTCGCCGTATTACTCGGGGGCGCCGTCGCGCTACTTCCGATCTACGCCCGTGATATACTGCATATCGGACCGATGGGACTAGGCGTGCTGCGCAGCGCGCCGGCTTTAGGTGCGGCTCTGATGGCGGTGTATCTGGCTTACCGTCCGCTGCGTCACAACGCCGGTAAGGTGATGCTTGGCTGCGTTGCCTTGTTTGGCGCTGGCACCTGTGTCTTTGCCCTGTCGACGTCGTTCACTTTGTCTCTTCTTTGTTTGGTGACGATCGGCGCAGCCGATCTAGTCAGCGTCTTTGTCCGCACCACCTTGGTGCAACTGCGCACGCCGCCGGCGATGCGTGGTCGAGTAGGGGCCGTCAATCAAGTCTTTATCGGCGCGTCAAACGAACTCGGAGAATTTGAGTCAGGCCTGACCGCAGCCTGGTTTGGCACGGTCCCTGCGACGTTGATTGGTGGCGTTGGCACGATCGCAGTGGTCGCGCTATGGGCATGGCTCTTTCCTAAGCTGCGCGATACGGATGAGCTACATTGAGATCGTGAGCTGGTCCAGTGATGGCAGTGTCACCTATTTGACCGGATCACCCAGCCAGGTGGAAGTCATCAGTAACGATACTCCCACATATCTGTCAGCACATTATTGAATCGATCAGAGCCACCGACAATGACCAGCTTTTTGTTGGTCGAGTCATAGACATGGAGGGCGCTTTGGCGTGGTTTTGGGCTATTTAGCGGTGCTAACTTGGTCCAATCCGTCCCGTCATACTGCCACGTTTCATCATTCGCGGTTGCTGTTGAGCCATAGCCACCGCCGAATCCAACCATGACCTGACGGATTTCATCAAACGCGAAATGATTGACGGATGGCACCGAATTCGTTGTCACATCGTGCCACGACCCACTGTAAAACTCATAGACCAAACCGTTGTTCGCCAGTGTTAATCCCGGAGAGCTGCCAAAAGCAACCGTCCGTTGCCGAATCGGGTCATAGGCGAGATGGAGAAAGTTGCGCGAGTTATTGATGGTGTTATTTGCGGTAAAGCTGCCAGCAGTATAGGTGCTCCAATTCATGATATTTCCAGCAATGATGCTGTAGTTGTGCAGGATTTTCTGGGTGCTGCTATCATAGGCCGCTGCTGCACCCCCGGGGCCAATGGCGCCGGTCGGAGCAGCCGGGCCGGCGCTAATATCGGTCCAGGTATTGCTGCCGTATGTATAGGTGTAGGTGTGGAAGGAGACCCCGCCCGCTGTCTGTGGATAGGCGACTAGGTATACCGTTTGCGTGGCATCATTGTAAGCCAGAGCCATGTCGCAAACGGTTGGACCTCCGGTACCAACTTTGATCCAAGTGGTCGTTGCATGATTATAGGTCCACGTATCGACGTTGCCACCAGAAAGGCACGCGCCGTTTTGCGCCACTGCCAAAATAGCGGACCGACTCTTGTCGTAAATGATGTCGCGAAAGACTGGAAGAGTGGTGCCAGACGAGTAGCCTACCTTAAACCAGTTGTAAATTCGTATATCCTTTGTTGCAACGGACTCCGTGTTAGAGGCCCAGTCTTTAGAAAAGTATTTGACCACTGTTGATGCTGTAATAGTGAATGGCCCAGAATAGATTGATGATGACGTGCTCGGATCCGTACCGTTGGTCGTATAGTAGATGGTCGCACCCTCGTTTACCGATAAGCTGATCGTCGCGCTGGTCGTCAAGTAGATAGGTGAAGTGGTGGCCGCGACTCCATTGATCAGGAGGGATGTCACGGGTGCAGTCTTGTCGGTGGGGTCGGCCCATTTTTCATTGTAGTAGTAGAATTTATTTGTTTGATTTTCAGCATTGCCGACAAGGTCTACAGAAAAGAACTTAAGAGTCGCCGATGATCCGGCGATGCAGATGGGGCAAGACGTCGTCGATCCACAAGTGCTCGTGACGGATGATTTGTAGAGGAATGGTGTGGTCGCTGTCGGGGTCGAGCCGTCTATCGTGTAATAGGTCGAGGACCCGGCTTTGTTAACTGTTAGGCTGACGCAGAGCGGCTGACGAAAATCCGTGGAATCCTTTGAAGCCGTGGTGACTGGCGGAACAGTGTCGGTTTGAATGACCAATGTGCCGACGTTGAGGGTCTTGTTGGCGACGACGGTCACCAAACTTTCGGTGCTAAGGGATCCCTTTTCGACTCTAAGGGTATAAGCCGCGGGTGGTATGTAAAGAATCAGAAATTTGCCATCCCGATCAGCCTTTGCGCCGAGCGAGAAGCCTGGCAAATAGATGTCGGTGCCAATTTTTGCGAGTTTCGTATTTTCACTGCCATCTGGGTTGACGAATTTGATGATGCCCTTGATCGCAGCGATTTCGTTGAAGTTGAAGTTTCCGACGTCTGCCACGCCACTTTTGACCTTGTCCTTTGTCAGTGTGATGGGCTGCTTGACGCCAAGAACCTTGCCACCGCCATCATCCTCGATGATACTCGCGATCTGGAACTTGCTTTCGCTGTCGGTGAGCGCTGCAGTCGCATTGACGGCCACTTGACCGGGAACCAAGATCGTGAAGTTCCCGTTGGCGTCGCTAAGTCCATTGGCGACCGTTTTGCCGGTGGTGTCTTGAAGCTCGACACTGCGATTGCTTAGCAGTGTTCCAACCGCAGCCGTGCCAGACGTCGATATCGCCACTTTACCTGAGAGCGCGACGGTCTGCGGCGGTAGGTTGGCTGATGCTGAGCCTTTGTCATTTTCAGCCCCGGTGCTTGCGGCTCCGCCGGCATGAGCATTCGAGGCGGTTTTGGCGCAGCCGGCAAGCGATAGAGCGATGCTGAGGACGACTCGGGACCAGTGGCCTTGACGCATGGAAGCCGCCTACATGTGGATGGGGTAGGGTCTCTATCGACACGTTGCTTAGGAACTTAAGAAAGTGAGGGCCCTTTGCCTGGCGTATTGCTCGGTCGGGCGCGATCATGTTGCGAAAACATTAGAAATAATCGGTGTCTGCGAAGCATTCTCAAAGTAGGGTCACCGGTGAATGACCATGAAAATAAATGCCCCCCACTACGTTGATTCCGTAGTGGGGGGCATTCGCTTCACATCAATCAATCATCGAGCGAGGCGACGCCGCCCGCTGGTTTGAAATCAATCTTCGTGGCGCCGGCCACTTGCAGCGGTGGCTTAGGCGGTGCAGGCGGCGTGAGCAGCTTAGGACTGGTCGTGCCGATAATATCAAACCCATCGGTACCTTCGGTTTTCGCTGCATCGATTTCCCACAGGCCAGAGGTCGTATTTTGCTTAAAGCACTGGCTGGTCATCACGGCTGCGACGGCCTTCTCGACGAAAGTCACTTGATCAGTCCCAGTAACTAGGAGCGGTGCCCATTCGCTAGTCCTGGCGGTCTCCACCTTTTTATACTTGTAAAGTGGCGTGCCATTGGTCGTGATGGTGGTTCCTGCGACGCGGGCTTCGGTGTTGGCGAATGGGTGAAAGATGCCGCGTGGCTTGAGGCTGACGTTGGCGTCCGCGTCGCCCTCTTTGAGCGCACGGCGAATGGAGATTCCCGAAGAGAAGTCGATGGATGCTGAGCCGGAGTTGGCACATCCTTCCATCAAGCCGGTGGTCGCGTTGGCACTTGCAGAGAACACCATACCGCGAGCATTCTCTTTATAGGTAGACCCGGGATTCACCCAGAAGCCAAGGGTTTGTGCCGTTGGCTTGCCATTTTTATCCTCGGTGTTGCTAACGGTGACGTAGTTGAAGCCGTTTCCGGGCCCGCTACCCATCGCGTAGTAAGTATTATCACTCTTTTTGTAGGCACCATAATTGGGATCGCTCGTGGCTACACTGAAGTCGGCGCCGACGTTGAAATCAACCAGGCCAGTCGAAGAAATCGGGTCAACACCAGCGATGAAGCGTCCCGAACGGGCCTCATAGGACATGGTAAAGCTTCCATCAGCGGCTTTGACGCGCTGGTATGCGATCGAGATATAGGTCGTCACATCTTTGTCGCCGGAAGCACCCGCCATTGGGTCGCCCTTGCCAGCTGGTGGCTTCACTGCGAAATAAAGGGTGCCGTTATACTCTTCGTTGCTTGAATCCTTCGGCGAGTGGTTTAGGGTGAATGCCCGAACGTTCCCTTGGTCGTCAGTCATTTTAAAAACTGACTGAAACACTTTTTGACCGGATACGTCGCTCAAGCGCTTCATCGACATCGAGGTGACGACTTCTTTGGTCCGCTTAGCTTCGGCAAAGGCCGCTTTCAAAGCCGGAGCCAGGTCTAGACTGTCGCCGACATTAGCTGGTATAAGATCAACTTTGACGGGGTCAGTTCCCGCAGCTTTTGCCTTTGCCTTCTCGTCCTTGTTGGCCTGACACAGTGCTGCATTCAGGACGGCTTGAGCACGATCCAGAGGATCCTTGATCTTGACGATTTGCGAACGAGCAAAGCCGACGAGGCAGGCCTCGCCTTTGGCGTTTTTACCATTGGCGGTACCCGTCGTTTGGGCGTTTGGGTTGCCGGCATTGGTACTCTTGGTTTGAATCATATCGCTGTCAAATTCGTAGCAAGTTTCGCTGGTAGGCGGAGCTGGCGGCTTTTTAAAGCTAGCGGCTAAGCACCCATCGGTTGCGCCACCGATGAGGATTTTTTGCTTCTCTTTAAGTTCGTCTGCTGGAGAAGATCCCGCATTTGCCGAGGCGTCGTCATCCAGGAGCAACCCATCATCGTCTAGGGCTAAGGCCGACGAGGTGGTGGACGTCGAAAAGGCGGTCAGACTTAGGTTGCCCGGGATGGCCGCAGCAAGGGTGTTGAGTGCCGTGGTCGCGGTATTGCTTGTGCTGGTGTCAGTGGTAGCAGCCGGTGTCGTCACCGTCGTGGTGTCGGTTGCAGCAGAACTCTTCTTTTTGCCGCATGCGGGCATGAAGATCACGGCCGTTGCTAGCGCCGATCCAGTCCACATTAACTGGCGTTTAGATAGGAGTGGATGAGTCATTCGTGGGCTCCAAAGAAGTGGGGGTAATTACAGCTGCCATAGCAAAGCTCGGATGCTAACCAAAAATCTTTAGTTGCTCCAACTGAATGTGAATAATATCAGTATGTTATAGAAATAAGAGGGGTTGTTGGACAAATGTATCCGCTAACGGGGATGGGGGGCGAGGGGGGGGGGTGCGATCCTTCCACTGATGCCAGATGAACCGGTCGGCATTGAAAGACTGCAACAACTCCTGGCACAAGAATCGAATGAGCAACATTGATTGCCGTGCCAAGAGTCTTTGCGTACAACCTCTATTCACCGCTTTTTCGCCATGCGATCAATCGGACTTCCGAACAAGTCGGCGACGAACTGACGATGAATGCCATGGTCAACCGATCAAGGTCTTCAAAAGTTTGGCAGGCGGCGAGGAGCTCGCCTGCCGCGAGGTGTCGTTGCGCAGCCAATGATCTTGGCTGACACCAAACGTGGACAAAATCGTGTTAACCACCGACGCCGAGGTGATGTGGTTGGCGAATTCGTAACTGCCCACCCCTTGACTCAGTACTTTAGTCCCCGTGGCTCGCCCAGACGTGCGGGAGGCAGTGGCGAATGAGTCGCGATCATGGGCGACCCTCTATATTCCGCTGCCACTCTTGTGCTTGTTTGAAGCGCCGCTCCGCCTCGGGAACGTCCTTTTGATCCATTGCCACCCGTCCGAGCTGGACGGCGGCCTGCGGCAAGTCCCCAACGAGGCTCAACGCATGCTCCAAGGCCTCTTTGGCGGCTTGAAGTTGACCCTGGCGGTGCAAGGTGATGCCGAGGTTTAAATAGGCTAAGCCGTAGTTCGGCTGCAGGCGCAGGACGTCGCGAAATTCGCCCTCAGCTTGCGGCCATTGGCCTTTGACGCCGTAGGCCGTGCCGAGGTTGTTGTGCACGGCCGCCTCGTCTTGCGCGCCGCGAGCGATGGCAGTGGTCCATAGGGTCACCGAGTCGCGCCAGATCAGGCATTGGCTTCGGCTAAGGTGCGCAAGCCCCCAAAGTCCGATGAGCAACGGTATGGCTAGGATGCCCCCAGCGATGTAGCGGCTAGCTTGTTTGCGTGCAGTCCATCCTAAAGGTATAGTCCAGCGCGCCGTACACAGCCCGAGAAAGGGCAGGATGGCGATATAGGTGTAGCGATCGGCGGCGACCGTGTCGGCGATTTTTACGAGGCCCAGCGTCGGTGCTAAGGCCATTAGGCTAAGGCCAAGGCACACGCCTAGGGCTGGCCAACGTCGCCTTAGTCGCCACGCCGACCAGATACAAAACATGAGTACGATGGCAGCCGTCACCATCGATCCGTCGACTTCGGTGCTGCCGCTAGTCAGAGGTTGAAACGGCGACAAGGCCTCAGGCAGCACGATCTGGCGCAGGTATAGACCGATGGCCTTTAAAGCCTGGAGCAGACGTTCGTCCAGGTTTAGATGCTTGGTGAAGATCTCGGTCCCGACCAGACTTCTGGCCCAGACCGCTACGGCCATCGTCGCTAAGCCGACGCCGAAGAACGGGGCTAGGCGGAGGGGGCGTCCTATGCCGCGACGTTGAGGTAAGCAGAAGTAGTCTATGGCAAGCACGGCACCGGCCATGGACGCGCCAGTGGCTTTGGTTAAACAGCTGCAGGTAAACAGGATGAGTGACAAGCACCAGAACGCCGCAGCACGCTGCTTAGCTCTATAGCTGACAAAGCTATAAGCTAGGCAGCTCAGCAAAGCAAAGGTCGTACACAGCAGATAAGGCTGGCAGGAAACCCACGCGACCGCTTCGACCCGGGCGGGATGTAGGGCAAAAAAGGCGGCGACACCGCAGCATAGCCACAGGTCGGCCGCCTCGCGCCTTACAGTAGCTAGGTGGCGCAAACGCCATGCCAGTAAGAAGGCGAGGGATGCGTTGACCGTATGGAGCGCTAAACTCACTAGGTGGTAGCCACGTGGATCTAGCGACCACTTTAGATACTGCAAGCGCAGCGCCAGCCAGGCGATCGGTTGGTAAACTCCAAGGAGCCTAGTGGACCAGGCCCAAGACCAACACTCAGCGCCCGGTCCCTGCAATGCAGCATTGTCGAGGATGGCATAGCCATCATCCCAGTTGACAAAATCGTTGGCAAGAATCGGCGCAAAGGCATAGAGCACGGCGGCGACTAGAGTCAACGCCAGTCCGAGGTATAGCAACAGGAAGGCGTGCCTTTGTGGCTTGAACGTGATGCGCTGTGGCACAGATGATCCCCGACGCTTAGACCTCACAGCCTTTACTTAGCCCGCCGGTTGGCGCCGCTTAGCTGTGGATCTTATAGACGAATACATCTTCAGTCTGGTTTGATGATAAGCTAGCCAGACGAATGCATCAACAAGACGGCCGTCGGGCCTCGGCGCCAATGCGTCAGCAGGTCCAATCAGCTGCGGCGCAATCATCGAAGCTCTCGGCGACCTTTTGTTTACCACTCACCATCCGTCCGATGGGCACCGCTTGAAGTGCACTGAACCACGTCTAGGCACTTGGATCCAAAGCGGCTTGCTGCTTGCTTTAGCCGTACTGATCTATGCTCCGACGTGGTCGGCGCCGTTCTTCTTCGACGACCTAACTTATCTGGTGAATAATCCAGCCGTGCGTTCACCTGCGGGCCTTGCCGCCATCTGGCGCGGGACGAATATCGACTATT
>Ga0315276_10004019_pt1 | contig 13490 bp, 10 predicted proteins | sample YL17G05_0_MG_FD_204542 | JGI IMG/M metagenome (GOLD analysis project Ga0315276, IMG submission 204542) | Sediment microbial communities from Yellowstone Lake, YNP, Wyoming, USA - YL17G05_0 | ecosystem: Environmental > Aquatic > Freshwater > Lake > Sediment | place: USA: Wyoming | collected...
TACTACAAGATGATGGGAATATGGTTGTTTATAGAGGAATGGGTCCAAGTGATAATCAAGGCTTCATATGGGCATCAGGAACAAACGGACAACAACAAAATGATAATCCAGCATATACAGCCGCCGCTGGAAAATATGGACGAAATTATATTACAGTAGGTGACACATTAGCAGCAGGCGATTTTGTCGGTTCTACAAGCGGTAACATGGCGCTCATTATGCAGTCTGATGGTAACTTAGTGCTTTACACATGGACTATGGGCCCAAACAGTCAGACGATGGCTGATGGTAATACAGGTGGAGGTCAAGGCGCTACCGCATTATACGAACAACATGGCGCCGGGATACCGTCAAATTTGGGACAATTAGGATATATTGATGCAGATGCAGCATTACATACATACCCGTCGTCCAATTCTAAATTAGTTAATAAATATTCAAAAGTTCCCAACACAGATAGTGCTGGGGCCGATTATGTAGTAAATGGTACTTGGATTGGATACGGCAACGCAACGGTTGAAGATTGTGCAAAAACATGTAATTCGTACGATGATTGCTATGGGTTTGTCACATACCAGGGTACTTGTTATCCGAAAACGGGTGACATGAGTTATAATGGAACAGGTGTATTGGTTGGTGGTGATTTATATACAAGAAACAAAGCTCCAGCAACCGTTCCTCCCGGTGCATCAAATACGACCGTCAATACAGATACAGTTTCGTTTCAAGATTATACAAATGGAGGGGCTTTAGCGACTGAGTACGGTTTATCTAGCGAACTGAACTCATCCCAAGCGCAATTGTCGCAAATGGAAGCCGAATTAAACGCATTGGCAAATGAAATCAGTAGCTTGACTGGTCAATTTGAAACAAATAATGCAAGTGTTGGTAAACAAATTAAAAAAAATATGAAAGGTTCAGATGTTTATTTAAGCGAATTGCAAAAGACTCAAACGTCCATTAAAAATATGTCGATGGGAATCAGTAATATACTCGAAACTAGCGATATTGTTGTGTTACAAAGGAACTATAATTACATGTTTTGGTCTGTTTTAGCAGTAGGGATTGTGTTAGTTTCTGTAACCGTTGTTAAAAAATAACCAGATGATTACATTAATATAAAAGGTTTTTTTCTATCTCTTTATATTAATGACAAGTTTGTTCATAAATAATGATAATTGGAACAACAATGACAATTGTAACTATAATTATAATACTTCAAATAGAACAACTAATAATTTAACGCCGTCATTAAACCAAGGCGATTTATTTAAGAATTCTCAAAATAAATTTAAATACACACCAGACCAAGATGATTCATCAGACGAATATGATTCCTCAGACGACGATGATTCCTCGGACGACGATGATAATTTAGCCCAAGATTATAACTCAACACAATATTTTAACTCATCTCAATATTATAACTCAGCGCAATATTATAATATGACTGGTCGAGAGGGATTTGCACAACAAAATAGTAGTACTGATAATGATAATAGTATTACACAACGTTCAAAAAGTTTATTAAAGCGCACAAATATGGATGCTGAAAAACAAACTACGCTAAATTTAGATAAAGACTACAAAGAAACCTTAATAAAACGTAAACTTTTAGCCAAAAAACTAGAAAAAGAATCTAAACATTATTTTAAACGCATAAATCCTGCATATAATCCATATTTAAATAAAAACATCGCCATAGGTCAGACCAATATGTATGTTACGAATCAAGGTGTTGCCAAATGGTACGCAGGACAAGCAAACCAAATGATGGGAGAAAATGGTTGCCCTCCGCAAAGTGACACTATTACACTTGATATACCATGGGATGAAAAATACAAAAGACCCGGTGCTATTATTCCGACAACTCCCATTTTGATAACAGGAACGCCCATGATTGCAGGTCAGATGTACGGTAATGAAGGTAGTAATGTATATGTAGATGAAATGTTACCGTCGGATGTAACTACCAGTTATGTCGGAGTCTACGGTAATAGTAGGTCCATGCGATTTGTTGGCGGTCATCCAAAACCTAAATCTGCAGTTCGAAATGGTAATTTCGATACACCTATTATAGCTGACAATTCTTATGAAACGCCTACTGTGCCAGGTTGGTCATTATTTAACGCTGTTCTAATGAACAATTCAAGCGCATGGGGATATCCAACATATCCTAATGGTCCACAGGCGGCGTGTCTGCAAAATACAAATAGTATGAGTCAAACCCTTTATTTGCAAACGGGAACGTCCACATTAACTTTTATGTCTTGCGGACGTCCAGGATATTCAGGTGCAAACACTATAAATGTTCAATTAAATGGTACTACTGTTTTTACATATACACCTTCAATAACTGCATGGGCTAGTTATTCAACTCCTTTAAATGTTACGACATCTGGGCCAAATATTATAAGTTTTGTAGGAACAAATACTACGGGTGATATGTCAGCTGCTATACAAACGGTAGCACTGTCAGCGGTAGCGTCTGATAGTTCGGATAGTTCGGGTAATTTTACGTATGATATGTGTAAACAGGCTGCAATTATGAAAGGGTTTCAATATTTTGGGCTACAAGATGTAAATACAAGTACGTCTACTGGATACTGCGCGGTGACAAATGATATCGTTGGAGCTACACAGAATGGCCAATCCATGAAAGTCCTATCTTCCACAATTTTATGGGAGTCCGACACTAGTGGCACAGGGGCTAGCGCGTCGTTAACTGACCAAGGTGTATTATCTGTATACGATTCTACAGGAAAAGTGATATATAGTACTACCAATACTCCTAATGACAAATCAGGTCCTAATAATTATATAGGTTGTTATGTAGCTCCACCCGAGAGTGGTGGTAGTGGTGGCAAACATAAACATCATCATCATCATCATCATAAAAAAAAACATCATAAACATAAAAAACACAAAAAGAAATCGGCGCCTCCCAAACCGAAAACATGTCAAGAGAAAGCAACAGAAAAAAGTCATGCATATTACGTTGTAGGCGAAAAGGGTAAATGTTTTTCGGGGAATGATTTAAATGCAATGGCAAAACTAGGCAGAGCAACAAATTGTACAAAAGGGACTGATGGTGCTTATATTGGAGGCGGCAATTCTATGGCCGTTTATAATGCAGCAGCACCTTCAAGTTTTTATTGGTTAACTGTTCGTGACGATGGAGCAATGATTGTACTTAGAGGACAGTCTGAAGGAGACCCACAAGGATTAGTATGGAACTCAGCGACTGAAGATAAATCTATAGACGCAAATCCAATGTATGAGGCTGCAAACGGTAAATATGGAGTAGATTACATGACAAGTGGTCAAACATTGGCACTTGGAGATTTTATAGGCTCTGCAACTGGTAAAACGGGATTAGTAATGGAATCTGATGGGAACTTGGTTCTTTATGCATGGACAATGATTCCAAACAGCGACACCATGGCAGACGGTAACACAGGTGGTGATAGTGGAGGGACAGCTTTGTATGAACTATCACAAAATGGTGTAATTGGAAATATGGGTAGATTGGCATATATCGACGCAAATTCGCATTTACATGAATTTCCTGCCAGAAATTTTAAATATACCAACAATTATAAACAATTCACGCATGTTGCTGCTATAGGAGCTAATATTGATGGCGCATCTTATACCGGAGCAACTGCAGAGCAATGCGCTACAACGTGTAATTCTCTGGAGAATTGTGCAGGATTTGTTTTAAATAATAATAATGGTAAATGTCTGCCTAAAACTCATGATATGTATCCAAACGGGGACATAAGAATAATAAAAGGTGTAGATACATACGTTCGCTCAAAAACGCCTCGACGTGCACCATTAGGTGCGGCAACAAGTGATATTTTTCATACGGATTCAGTAACGTTTCAAAATTATTTACATGCTGATAGATTTGCCAAAAAATACGGTTTAGCAAAAGCAACAAGTAGAACACAACATAAAATTGGACAAACGGATGACCAATTAAATGGATTAGCCTCACAAATGAATACTTTGTCAACACAATATATTTCCAACGCTGATAAAATAAACCATCGAATAAATAAAAATACCAACAGTTCTCAGAAATATTTAAGCGAATTAGATGAAACGAAAAAAGAAATTCGAAATATGGGTCCTGGAATAAATAGTATATTGAATAATAGTGATATAGCAGTTTTACAAAAGAATTACAATTACTTGTTTTGGTCTATTTTGGCAACAGGTGCTTTAATAGTTTCGATAAACGTTGTAAAGAAATAATGAAATATAATTATATAAATAATCTTCTTATAATTTATATAATATGTCTGGTAGTCAAATGCCCAATATCCAAGAAAATTCACAAGATATGATTAATGACATTCAATCATTGCAAACAATGGAACAACAATTGTTCAATAGTTTAGAAACAAACCCGAATTTAAGCTCGGAGCAAAAAGCGCAAATAATTGAGAAAATTGGTCAATTATCAACCATGCGTATTAATTTGTATCAAACAATGGGAGGTGTAAATACGTTTTTTCAGAGTGCATTATCATCATCGCAGGGCACATTGCAAGAACAAACTGCTGCTATTCAAATTATCGAAGAGGAATTAAATCAATCAAAATTACAATTAGCCCATTTGCGGGAAGAAAAAAATAATAAATTACGACTTGTTGAGATTAATAATTATTTTGGAGAGAAATACGCTGAACACGCTGATTTAATGAAAATTCTTATTTTTACCTTAGTCCCCATCATTATTTTAGCAGTATTGTACAGCAAGGAGATTTTACCAAAAACCGCTTATTATATTTTAATAGCTATTGTGGCGCTAATAGGTTCAATTTTCTTCTGGAGACGATTTATTTCTATAATAAGCCGAAACAATATGGATTATCAGAGTTATGATTTCTATTTTGACCCAAGTGGTGCTGTAAAAGCGGTAACCAATGGCGTTGGCATTGACGCAAGTAACAATGACCCGTGGAAAGCCAAAGCAGTTGCATCCTGTGTGGGTTCAGCTTGTTGTGCCGCCGGTGTAAATTGGGATGCTTCAAATAACCAATGTGAAACGGGTTCTGGTTCTAACTCTGGGTCTAACTCTGGTGGAAAACGTGAATCTTTTATGACAGAATCGATGGTAGACAATGTATTAACTAAAAATTCTACAACCAATAAATATAAACAAGGATTCACCAATTCTTATAATCCGAGTATGTCAGATAGTTTTATAAATTCAAAAATGTAATGTAATGTTTCTACGTTTTATATTCTTATAAATATATAATATAAGATTATATGTCACAAAATGTGTCAGCACCTCAAACTAATACTCCACCGATATGTCCCGTTCCATCCGACCATTTTAATAATTTACTTGAACAAGCACGGAGTGCTGTCACATGTGATTCCGATTGTCAACATAGAAAAAAATCGCAAGAATTGAAGGAAAAATATTTAGCGGCCAAAGCACAGGTAGCATCAGGGCCAAATGATGCGGACGTTGCTGAAAAAAAATATTTATTATTTACACAAGGACAAAGTGGTTATAATGACCATTTAGACAGCACATTAAATGCAAAAGCCGACAAGATTGTTGAAATGTTTTTAGAAAAATTTAAGGATGAAGTAAAAAATGTTACTTCAAGCGTATCCACATATCATAGTTTGTTTATAAATCATACAAATGTGGTAGACTTGTATAAAACATATAAGACAGAAAATATTATTCTTGAAAAAAAAGTAAAAAACGATTCTTCTGATATTATGACAAATGAGAGAAAAACGTTTTATGAAGACCAGGGAATCGACTCACTAAATTTATACTATTATATAATGTCCATCGTGTATATAATTACACTTGTTGGGTTTGCAATTTCTATTTATTTTGCTCCGTCTGCGTTTAGTGTAAAGGTAAAATGTGGAATTTTAGCAGGATTGATTGTGTTGCCGTTTATTTCTTCGCGAATTGTTTCATCGATAGTAAGTGCTGCACACACAATTTATAATACGATGCCAAAAAACGCTCATTTGACTGTCTGAAAAAAAATATAAAAATTATTTAATTTTGTTATTTTATTGTTCATCCATTTCTTCCATCTCATTCGTATTTGGATATATAATTTTACACCCATGCCATCCTGTTGACTTATGGAATCCGAATTTTTTATCAATATAATCGCATAATTCCTGACCTTTCGGCTGTTTTCTACCACCTTGTTCTTGTTGAAACCAGAATTTAAATTGTTCACAAACTTCTCTCTTCGCAACCTTGTCTTTCGGATTACCCGTCTTTTCAATGTTCTCAGATACGAACGCTGCAATATGGTCTTGACCTTTTCTATATCTATTTGACGCAGTCATTACATAATCGCAATCAGCTACAATTCCGTCCGTTTCAAAAACACGATTTACAAGCATACTTGCGAATATCGGCGCAAACGTGGGAAGCTTATCTTTTAACGATTTATCCTTTAAAAACACGTATTTTGTATCATCTGTATGTTCCTCTCCTTCGTCTATAAATTTTGAAATGAAATCGCATTTGCGAATACGTCTCCACGTACCATCATCATTGCTATCAATATCAAACAAATTATTTGTACATACTACTAGACTAAATTGTGGTTCGAATATTTCGCTCTCTGCATACAATCCTCTTGCTTGAATAGGGTCACCTCCTGTGAGTTCTTTCATGATACCCTCATTTAGTTTGACCCCTTTAGACGGTTCTTGCATAACGGCATATCTAACCCCTTTTAATTTTAACACCTCATCAGATGTTCCACCGATAAGGCCACGTTTTTCTGTGACGAGTGTAATAGGCACAGTTCCTTTATACTCACCTAGTGTTACAGCCATTAAATCAGCGATAATAGACTTACCGTTACTACCACTTCCGTGATACACGTTGAACGTCTGGTTTTTATTCGACCCAATCAAACACGCCGACAAATGGTCCCACATATATCGGTTTAGTTCAGGAATCGGAAACAGCTTATCCATAAAAGACACAATTTCTTCTTTACTAGATTTAGAACCAGACGCATCGTCGTGAGTATCTATCATATCGTAAGGAATATAATTGATTCGGGTAGTTTTCGTAATATAGTCTTCTGGATACCCTTCTCTGAACAATTTATTTTTGAAATCTACTACACCATTGTTGAAGCCCATTAAGTGTTTTTTGGTATCTACATTTTTAATAAAATCGCCATCATAAAAGAGTTCCATCGCCTCCCGAATTATGTTGTTTTTATCGTTTGTTTTTTTCAATGAAACGCGCACAAGGCTCAGCACGTGTAGTCGTTTCTTGATAAATTCTGCACGGTCATCGTTCGCATCATAATGGTGATACTCATTCGACAACTCTTCTTCTTTGCAAGAATATAAATCATACATTTGTTTTGAAATTGCTTCTCTCAAACTCATTCCTTTATCAATTATCCAACGATGGTTTTGATATTTATACCAAACCCCCTTTTTGTCATAACTTACACAAACGTACTTATCCTTGAACATTTGTTTTAATACTTGTGCCTTATCATATTCCGTCTGACTGTTTAATGATTCTTCAATCGCGTAATTAATCGACGTTTTTTTAACCTTTTCAAATTCCTCAAAACTATACTGTTTCGACCAATACATAATAGAGCGTTTCGTGACGCCTTCTTTGGACGAATTGAAATATTTTTTCCAATCGTGATACAAGCCTGGAATACTATTATAATCAAAATCTGACGCCTTGCTTCTAAGCAAAACCCATGACAAGAACAACCTTTCATCCGTGCGTTTTAATGCAAAGGCTACTTGCCTATTTAATAAATGAGACCCAGGTTCATAAAATCTTTCGGGTAATGTTTGCGTGTATTCGTGAGTCTCTCTGACTTCATACTCATTTTGTTTTAAAGTTTTTAACATGTTTCCAACGGCTTTGTCTAACGTATCCTTATCTTTAATGTCGGATAAGGATACATGTTCTTCATCGTCGTCTTCGTCAACTAACAAATGTACCTTTGTTTTGCTATTTGGTCGCTTAATTTTACACGCTCGGTTATCAAGTTTTGTATTGTACAAATCAATAATTTTTGGGTTCATTTCGAATTTAATGTTGCCTTCATTCTGAACAGACAATTTGATAAAGTTATTTTTTAGGTCGAAATCCTGTACTTTTTGCTCGTCCATCATGAACTCTCCGTCAGACTTGTCATAGCTTACACTGAATTTTTGAGTTAGCTCATACGCTTCGTTACCTGGTTTTCTAGAGCCAAACAATTGCCAATTGGTAGAGCCTTTACTTATACCTTCGTCTAAAACAGACTCCCATGTATTAATAAGAGGAAGGTCCCATACTTCAGGTAGTTTTTCAATCATTTTTTCACGAATCATACACTGCATCGTGAAATCTACTTGAATACCAATAATAATATGTATACCATCTTTTGTAAGACTTTTATCCTCTAACATGTTTACATTAGGCTTTTCAAAAATGAAAATATCAAACGGCTTATTTTCTTCAAATAAGAAGTATTCCTTAAGTTCTTCCAAATATAAAATAATCATGTCTTGGATGTGTTCACTTGTATGACGCCTAGTGTCGACATCATAATTGTATCTAAAATCAAAATCAATCGCCATTGGCCCGCCTGAGTCCAACTGTTTTTCGGTCAAGTATTCTTTCTTTTTTTTAATAAAAACGTAATCATAATAGAGACTGTAAAATAGCGGCAATTCTTCTTTTGGTATAATGTATGAACCTCCATATATATTTAAGTTTTTGTCTGGTATTCTTGTGTGCGTAACCACAACACCAGGACTATTCTTAGCACTATGCTTTGCTAAGAATTCGTTTAAATCTGTAAATTGAGATGATGTGTTCATTGCATTATTCATTTAATATAATATACTAACATTTTTCTATTTCATTTTTATTCAATTTTAAATAAAAACAATATAATAGTACAATTGGTATAAACACCTTGTGTGTATTATAATATATACTGACAATGAGTCAATTTATTACAAAAGGAACAGTAAATAGACTGTTAAAAGACGTGAAACAAATTATTTTAAATCCACTTACCGAAAATGGTATTTATTATATTCATGATGACGAAGACATGTTGAAAGGATATGCTTTGATTACAGGACCGTCTGAAACCCCATATTTTTCAGGCTATTATTTTTTTGAATTAAACTATCCAGTGGATTATCCACATAGTCCGCCGAAAGTAAAATATTTGACAAACGGTAACAATGTTCGTTTTAATCCTAATTTGTATAAATGTGGTAAGGTTTGTATATCTCTATTAAATACATGGAGAGGAGAGCAATGGACATCATGTCAGACGATTTCTTCTGTGTTGCTTACGTTATGCACTCTGCTATGTAAAGACCCGTTGCTAAATGAGCCGTGCGTAACAAAAACACACAATGATTTTAAAAATTATACAACCATTATCGAATATTCGAATATTGATGTAGCCATTTGTGACATTATAAGAAAAAAAAAAGGCGTGTATATGGAATTGTTTGAATCATTTTATCCATTTATTAAAGATAATTTTCTAAAAAATTATACTAAACTGGTAGAATTTGTAGAAAATAAAATAGCCACTACATTTAAAACGCCGACAATATTGAAAACTGGATTGTATGATATGACAATTGAAATAGACTATTTAAAAGTTTTGAATAAACTAAAAGAATGCAAAGACAATCTATAAAAGAATAATGTAAAATGTATGGAGTATAAAGTTATAATGTATATTTTAAAAAATTGAAATAAATAAATAATATAAAAGTATAATATAATATATAACAATGCATTTCTGTTCTAACTGTCAAAATATGTACTATATCCGGATTAATAGCGATGACCCTAATAAATTAGTTTATTATTGCCGTAATTGTGGAAACGAAGATACAAGTTTGGTTATAGACAAAGTATGTGTATCAAAAATGCAGATAAAAAAAAATGAGCAGTCCTTCAACCATATCATTAATAAATATACAAAACTTGACCCGACATTGCCTAGAATTAATACTATATTGTGTCCTAACACGGAGTGTGCCACAAATACGAAGGGAAAGGAGAGAGAGATTATTTATATAAGATACGACGACACAAATATGAAATATGTATATTTATGTTCCGAATGTGATACGGTATGGAATACAAATGTGAATACATAATGACAAAAGAAGAAGAAAAGAAAAGAAAGAAGAAGAAAAGAAAGAAAGAAGAAAAGAAATAGTATAAATATATTTTTTTATAAAAGAAAATTGAATAATTAATATTTAAAAATATATTTAGTATAAGTAACAATGAGTGACACAGAATCATCTTACGCAAGCGATAGCGACAATAGTATAGCCTCTGAAAATGAGAAAATTAAAATTAATCCTAATCTGGATGTTGTTAATAAGGTCCGAAGTTTGCCTACGATTGACACATTTGGAGATGATGATGATTCCGATGAGGAAGAAATTGACGAAATTGATGTTGATGATGAAGATGAAGATGAAGCAGAAGAGGAAGTAGACGACGATGATAATAATAATAACGACCAACTTATAATGGGTGGCGCTAAAAAAGACGATGAGGAGGAAGAAGCAGACGATACCGAATCTGAAGATGACGATGGACCGAATAAAAAGGTATTGAAAAAATCTAAAACGGGTGCATCGAATGTAAACAAAAGTGCTAATTTGCAAATCGAGACAGACGATGAAGATGACGATGACGATGACGTTGATGATAACTATTTGCAGAAATTTGACAGCGAAACTACAAAAAATTATGTAAATGAATTTCACCCAGAATGTCTTCATCACAATTACGACGAGGTTGCCAAGTTTACAGCCGTTGTTAGAGATAGTAATAACATTATTATTGACCCATTTCATAAAACAATTCCCTATTTGACCAAATATGAGAGGGCAAGAATTCTTGGGCAAAGAGCAAAGCAAATTGAGGCGGGTGCTAAACCACTTGTAAAAGTTCCAGATAATATTGTGGATGGACACATTATTGCTGATTTAGAATTGCAACAAAAAAAAATTCCTTTTATTATTAGGAGACCAATTCCTGGAGGCGCGTTTGAATATTGGAACTTGAAGGATTTGGAGATTATTGCCTTTTAAAAATATAAATACAAATAAAATATAAAAATATAAATATAAATATTCAATACTTTTTATGAAGATTGCTCTATGTTTTATAATAAGTTATGACCATATTTTAAATAAAGAACATATATGGCGTGATTGGATAGAACCAAATAAGGATATAATTAACGTTTATTTTTATTACAAAGATATTACAAAAATAAAATCACAATGGATACTTGAACATGCCGTGCCAGAAAAATATATTAAGCAAACTTCATATTTCCACGTTATTCCAGCATACATGACAATCATGAGATATGCATTTGAAAATGATGCTGTCAATCAATGGTTTTGTTTATTAACCGATTCATGTTGTCCAATTATTTCACCTAAAAAGCTCAGATATTTATTTTATACCCATTGTAATAAAAGTATTTTAAGTTGGAAAATGGCATGGTGGAATATAAACTTTCATAAAAGAGCAAATTTGGCTTTATTGCCAGCAGATTATAGACTTGCAAATGACCCTTGGTTTGTATTGAAGAGAGAAGACGTGCAAAGATGTTTGACATTTATACAAACACAACCAAAAATGATGCAAACAGTCTGTAAAGGAGGTCTTGCGAATGAAAGTTTGTTTGCCATCATCTTATATCATTTCAAACAATTGAGGAACGTTGCGTGTTCTGTCACACACGTAGCAGATTGGTCTAGGATGGCGTCGCCCACAAGTCCTCATGTATTTAAACTGGGAAACGAAAAAGATGTACTATTTATCGAACAAATCTTAAAAGAACACGATATGGTTATGTTTATAAGAAAAATTGCGCCTGAATTTCCTGATGAAATATTAGAAAAATACATTTATCAATATTCAAAAGAAGTCGACGACGCATTAGTTTTTAAAGACCCAATAGTATTAAAAAAAATACGTGTTATTTCGAATATAATAGTTGTTGTAATAATTGTATTGTTTTTTTTAATGTTTATTTAATATACTTTTTCAGTTTTTAACATTTCCATCTATTACCACACTCAATACACGTTACAAAAGTTGTCATGGGTTCATCTGCACTTCTGGTCTGCATTTGATAATATGTACATTTATTTGATTTGCACTTTCTACAAGTAAACGTGTCAGTTGCGGCTTCCACATTCGTTTCGAATTTATTTTTATCGCGTTTTATTTTGGCTTCGATAAGTTTACTCCATCGCTCAGGAGACATTTCTTGATGCGTCATAAAAGCAATCTTGTGAACTTTAATTGTTCCGGAATTAATTTGCTCAATAATAGTATTATTCAAATTTAAGTAGACAGTACGTAACCTATCCAAATATATTTTCACAAACCGATTGTTATCCCACTTCTTCAATACTTTTCTTTGTTCTGCTTCTTTCAATGAGTAATTAAAGATTCCTTTTTCCAAATTAGCACTATTTTTATTATTATCTATTTTTACATTTAATTTATTTACAATATTAGAACGAAACTTTTCGGGATTCTCGATTTTAATCTGTGACATGTTGTTGATTTATATGAAATTATACATTTAAATCAATATCAATTTTATTTTTATTTCATTTTATAAAAATACAATTTACTATCAATACATTTATGAAGAATCCTCATCGCTATAATCATAACTGTCTTCGCTCATTTCAGACCCAATGTCTTCAATCTCATCTACGACATTGACGTCTTCTTTTTCTAGTGCGGTCGCATCGTCGATAGTTTCAAAACTATCACCATCTTCTTCATCAGTATCGCTTGAGTCAACTACAAACCCATCCTTCAAATATCCTTGTTTTGTTTTTAGTTCCTTTGGTATTTTATCCAATTCATCCTCCTCTGCTTCATCTTCTGCTGCAGTAGCGCTCAAATCTTCAAATCCTCCAAACAATTTTTCATAGATTTTTTCCCACAACAACAATGACAAATCTGTAAATGCAGCGCCATCTTTTTTTAGAGATGCTACAATTGCGCAATTGCCAAAAAACAATTTGGTGTCTATTGGTGGTGGGAAATCATATTTATTTTCATAATTAGCTCTTCCGTCTGTTTTGGCAAAGACTTTAATGTAATACGTATTAGCGTGTCCTGCCACTTTAACCTTCCATTCGTGCTGTTCTACAAAATCGTCTGCCTTCTTAAATCCGCATTTTTTGAATAATTCACTTTCTTTAAAATCTTTAATAGACAATGATTTCAAAGCACCTGATTTTTCGACAATGATAACAGTAATTGGGTTCGCCATTTATTATATTATAAACTATTTATTTAATAGGTTTAAATAGTTTATATTGTATAATTATAATTATAAATGAAATTGTACGTTGATGGTTATAATACTTCCAACTTAACTAGCAAATTAATGTCATTAGATAAATAT
>Ga0315276_10004020_pt1 | contig 13489 bp, 8 predicted proteins | sample YL17G05_0_MG_FD_204542 | JGI IMG/M metagenome (GOLD analysis project Ga0315276, IMG submission 204542) | Sediment microbial communities from Yellowstone Lake, YNP, Wyoming, USA - YL17G05_0 | ecosystem: Environmental > Aquatic > Freshwater > Lake > Sediment | place: USA: Wyoming | collected...
CTTTGGAAAGAGCCAGGCGTCGGAAAGGTCGCAGTAGAAACAGGGCTGGAAGTACAAGAGCAGAAAACCGATCTCGCGCACCTCTCCCCCGTGCAGACGGCAGACAACCGCATGGGCAAACTCGTGGAGCGTGACCAGGATGAACAGTGACAGTATGAGCAGGCCAATCGAACCGAGATTCCACAGCTCGGTCAGGTTAACTTCAAAAGACCCCACATTGGAAAACAGCACGATTAGTCCGGCCAGTATTACGACTGTCTCCAGAATAAACCAGAATTGTCGGTGGAACGGCCGGTACATCCTGGTAAGCCACTCCAGAAAACGCCCCGGCTTAAACGCCTTGACTCGCAGATAGAGAATGCGATTCCAAAGTGACCGTTGTTCATCGCGGCGGCTTCCGACTCGGCTGAGGGCCTGCTCGGAGCGGCTGTTTTCGAGGAACATCAGGTTGTCCAGAGCGACTGCAAACTGAGCGACATCCGAGCCGGAAATGTTGAGATTGAACTTGTCGCGGAACCGCTGCGCAATTTCATCGGGAGTCGACCGGCCGTCGAATTGGTGAATCAGCCAGTGCTCCGGCTCTCGCAACCTAAAGTACTTCCCACCGATCGGGTCCTTGACCGTGTAGACAGTCGAACTATCGACCTCGGAAGGTGATGAAATCAGGTCAGAGCGAAGCTTTGGCAGGAGAGCCATAGACTCAATTTAGGGCCGACTTTCAAATTCAACAACATCTCAATGATCCAATGAAGCCAGAGATTTCAGCCAGCTCATGGCAACATAGACGACCTTGCTCCCCAAGCGCAGGGCTTGACTCGGAAGGCCAATGCAGTAAATTAGTTTATTAGAAGCGCTTTTGCTGTAGTAGTAACCAAACCAGAGGCTTAACGTGCGATCAAAAGCGGATGCAGTAATAATCGGCGGCGGCATAATCGGGATGGCGACCGCCTTCTACATGGCCCGGGCCAAATACGGGCGCATTGTACTCCTGGAGAAGGAATCCCTGACCGGAACGCACTCGACTTCAAAGGCGGCGGGGGGAATTCGGGCGCAGTTCGCCAACAAAGCCAATATCCAGATGTCGATGTTATCCGAGAAGTTGTTTTGCCGCTTCAAGGAAGACACCGGCCAGGAGGCGTTCTTTGACCAGGTCGGCTACATGTTTCTGCTGACCCGGGATGACGATGTCGAGATGTTCACGAAGAGTGCTGATTTGCAACGCTCTCTCGGTCTGAAAGTGGAAATATTGAAACCGGCTGACATACCTCAGTATGCCCCTCATGTTCGCCTCGACGACGTCAAAATGGCCACATTCTGTCACGACGACGGCCTGGCCGACCCGAACGAATTCCTTGCCGGCTATGAAAAGTCGTCCCGCAACTTGGGCGTCGAAATCGAGCTGGGCACTGAAGTTACCGGCATGACCGTCTCGGCTGGTCGGGTTACCGAAGTGATCACCAACCGGGGCAATATCTCGTGCGGACTGGTAATCAATGCTGCTGGCGCGTTCTCATCGCTGATCGGTCGGATGGTTGGAGTCGACTTGAAAGTCGCCCCGATCCGCCGTCAGTGCGTCACCACGGGTCAGCTCGACTTCGTGAAGCCGTTCTTTCCTATGGTGGTCGATGTCGCCTCGGGACTGTACACGCACAAGGAATCGAAAGGTCTGCTGCTGGGCTGGGCTGATCCCAACGTCAAACCGTCATTTGACATATCCGTCGATCCGGACTACACCGATGCGATTCTCGAAAAGGCGCTGGATCGGATACCGCAACTGGAGACCGCCGAAGTCGCCAATCAGTGGGCTGGACTCTATGAGACCACACCGGATCATCGGGCCATCATAGGTTACGAACCGGCGGTCGAAGGTCTGTTCCACATAACCGGCTTCTCAGGTCATGGTCTTATGCACGCTCCCGCGGCCGGTATGGTCTCAACCCAGATCATCATGGGTCAGGAACCGGAGATAGACATCTCCGACCTCAGCCCGGAGCGATTCGCCAAAGGCGAACTTCAGCACGAAACGAATGTGATCTGACTGTAGTAGGACAGGTTTGTCATCAAACCTGCCAATTGGCTTGTAATGTCGGAAAATGACGGGTACGCCTGCCAGAAACGGGGACCCGGCGTGCCATGTGACTTATTGTGATTGACAGTTTCTTGCATCGCAGAGTATACTCCGGTCACCAGTGCTGATCGCAGCAGGAGTTATCTTGAGAAAGCAAGGTCATGAGGAAGCTGCTAGTCAACCATGCTTGGGCTACCCTGATCTTGCTAATTAGGAGGGTCGCTATGTCACAACCAGGTTCGTTGAGATCACTGAATATTCTCATTCTGCTTTTCCCCGCAATGGTAGGAGTTGTTGCTCTATGTGGTCTTTTTGCCTGCACTACAACCAGTTCGTTGGTCCGTGTAAAGGATGAGAGTATAGGGAGTCCTCAATATACAAAGATTGTTGTCAGCACCCCTACAGAGGACTTGCAGGTAAGAGATTACATTGAATCTCTCTTCGCTGCCCGCCTAAGGGGAGTGTACGTTTCGTCTTATCGTGCGATGGACGTACTGCCACCGCTCAGGGAGTACACTCCAGAGGAAATCGCAGATCGCTTGAATAGCGTTGGAGCACAAGTTCTGCTGGTAGTAGCAGTGACCGACTTCTGGCAGACCCACTTTACAACTCCGAGCACGACTTTTGAGAAAACACAGTCGAAATCGAACACATACGTAACTCAGTGGGGCGGCCTGCTATCTGCTAAGACCATTGGCTCTTCTACAAGCGTGTCGCAGACCATACCTGGGATTACGTTGACACAGTCAAACGTCAAGCTTGATGCTAGAATCTTCCAAATAGATATACAGGGTCCCCCTAAGATGATCTGGCGTTCTAATTCGACTACTTCCGGCGATTTCTTCGTGGGAGACTCCAAAGTCATGCGAGACGCTGCGCAGAAGATCGCAAGAGAACTTGCCACAGACTCGGTCCTGAAAAATCTTGGACAATACAAAGGCGTCGTCGCGTTAGGTGGCTCACTTAATGACGTCATGCTGGGACGCCTAGACACAAGAGATGCACTATGGGACACAATGTCCATCTTCTATGAGCGCGGTACCTTCGGTGTCTATGCATCAGAGTCGGTCTGGCATAGGGATGGTGTGCACGCTTCGGATACTTCATCTTGTAGTGTGTGTAATCTTAACGCACAGAATCCTCCAATTATCGTCGATGAAGAAGGTCGGATAATTGGCCGGCTAACACTCAATCCACAATTTGAGATCGGGATCAGGACTGAGTCTGTGAAACATTGGCTTGAGGAACGAATCTGTAAGCGTAAGTAGCAGAAGTAGGCCGGTATCACAATAAGCTGTGTTTCCACTTTCTTTGCGCGGGTGCCCCACCGCTTGCGGTGGGATTAGATCCAGAAATCAGGCTCATCCATCGATAGCGGCACATCCTCGCACCCCGCATACCAGTTGTGACTCGACCAACGCCACTCCGCCGGATCGATCACCAATCAGCTAAGGTTACTGCAGGAAGTATCCTCACAATCTTTTCCCACCGCAAGCGGTGGGGCACCTTGCATATCGGAAGATAGCGGGTACGAGGACGGACCCGCCCTACTTAGGACAGGTACTCACATTGATCGGCAGGGTTGGAACCCTGCCGATCATGGTTCATCGGTTGTTACCGGGCTGCTTGTTTGTACTCCACACCCAGTCGATCAAAAAGAAAAGAATAGACGTCCGCATAAACGGCGAGATCCTTGCTGAGCGAGCTGCCCATCCCATGGCCGCGCCCAGTAGTCACCGCCAAGAGGGTGAGGCTGTTTGGGCTGGCGGCCTGCACGGCAGCGGTGGTTTTCTTTGAGTGGAAGGACAGAACCCGGTTGTCGTTTTCATCCGCAGTAAACAAAACGTCGGGGTATTTCGTGTCAGCTCTAACATTGGCATAGGGCGAGTAGGCGCGCAAGGCGCGGAAGTGCTCGGGGTTGGTCACCGTGCCATACTCAGTCACATTGAAGGCGCCATTAGGGCCGAGTTCCACCCGCAACATATCCAGCACACCCTTTTCGCAGACCACGGCCTTGAACAAATCGGGATGTTGCATCATCACGGCGCCGACCAGCAAACCGCCGTTGCTGCCGCCCCGAATGGCCAGCTTAGATGGATTCGTATATTTTTGATCAATCAGGTACTGTGCGCAGGCGGCGAAATCGTCGAACACGTTTTGCTTCTTGGTCAGATTGCCGGCTTTGTGCCAGTCCTCTCCGAACTCCCCACCACCTCGGATGTTAGCCTTTGCATACACGCCACCCTGATCCAGCCAAAGGCTGATATTGCGGTCATATGTCGGCCGTTGAATACTCCCGTAACCGCCGTAACCGTACAGAACAGTCGGGTTGCGGCCGTCAAGAACCGTTCCTTTGCGGCGCAGGATGCTGATAGGCACCCGGGTACCATCTTTTGACGTGGCGAATTCCCGAATGACCTCAACATCACTGAAGTCTGCCGGAGACACTGTCTGCATAGCGGTCTTCATCGGCGAGCCTTCGGACGGCTCGAAAGTGTAGATGGCATCCGGTGTGGTGTGATTCTGATTCTTGAAAAGGACCTTATCCCCTCCCATGCCGACGAGGCCGTCGACAGCCGAAACCGGAAGAATCGGCACGGTGTTCTGTAACGCCCCCTCACGGTCGAGAACGCGAATTTGAGACGGCCCACCGACCACATCCGAGACAAAGATTCGATTATCGGTGACTACAAAGGCATCGATAACCACGTCGCTTTCGGGGATTACAACCTGAGCCTCTTCGAGATCGGTACGACCGGCAGCCAGATGCAGGATCTTTCCGCGCGGGGCGTCCTTGTGCGACAAGAGATAGAGCGAGTTGTCAGGACCGAATTCGACCGTGGGAATCCCGTCCTCGTGGTGGGTTATCTGCTTCCACTCGCCGGATGGCTCCAGCAGGTAGTGAGCAAACTCCCCACCGTCGCCGTTGGCAACCTGAGCAATGACGTACTGGTTGTCAGGGGAGGTCTCAAACGCCACCTCGGCAATAGCCGGGAATTGATCTCCAATGACATAGGTGTCCTGTTCGGTCGGCGTTCCGAGAACATGGAAATAGACCTGCTGATAGAAACGCAAGGAGTCAGTTGGCCTCTCTCCTTCGCGCGGGTAATGACTGTAGAAAAAACCGGAGCCGTCCGCCTTCCAGGCTACATCACCACCGGCTGTCGGTCCGTTCACCCGAGGCACTACATCAGGCAAAGCCTCGCCGGTCGCTACCCGGTAGACGTGAACGTCCCCGTCCTCGGTGCCGCCTTTGGACAGCGACACTGCGACCAGGCTACCATCGGGTGAAACCACGAAAAAATCGATTGCGGTAAGACCACTCGGATCAAGCTGGTTGGGGTCCAGAACAACCTTTACCGTGCTCAGATCATGCGGCGAGTCCATCACGACGAGCATAGGCTGATCCAGGGTTGGATCATTCTTGAGAGCGAATAGCTTTCCGATGCGATATTGAAAACTGCCGTAAGACGGCGATGCCCCTTTGTACAACTCTGAAAGTCGGGATTCTATGTCAGCTCGAACGGGAATGTTGTCGAGATACTGACGCGCATAGTTGGTCTGCGCTTCGGACCAATGCTGCACGGCAGCATCGTCCGCTTTCTCGAGCCATTGGTAGTCGTCTGCTACTGTCATCCCATGATAGGTGTTGTTGGCCGGGACTATTGCGGTTGCCGGTGGCTCCAGACTCTCCGTACCGCAGCCGCCAATGCTGAGTGCGCAAATCCACAACAGCACTGCGCTGCCCCCGATACCTGCCTTGCGTGTCATATCCTGCTCCTTTCGACCGTCAGCCCATTTGGGCCGACTACTCGTGTACCAGGCGAAACAATCTGCAAGGGCAAGAGTATGGAGATTGCAACTAATAAGCAACTAAAGACAGGGATGGCAGCTATTTCTTCTTGTTCCGCTTGTCGTCCGGATCAGAAAGATCAATCATACTGGTGCCGGCAGAGTACTCGGTCGTGCGGGAGGAAGTCAGACGCAGCAGCTTCTGAGTGACATCCCTGATTTTCGAGGCCGATGCCTCGATGACGTTGAGCTTGTTGCGGAGTTCGTCATCGAGGCCTTTGTGGTGCATAAGCAGCAACTGCACATTGCCAAGGATAGCCGTGAGGGGATTGTTGATTTCGTGATTGACTGTGACCGCCGTTTCGTTGATCGCGGCCATGCGTTCTTTCTCGATAAGGTCCTTCGGAGCGACGCCCGTTGCTCCGCCGGCGATAGCCTGCAAAGCCAACGTTGCCGTGAGGGCGTCAAGAAAATCATCTTCGGCCAACACGGTGCGTTCGCCCTCCTGAAGACCGATAACAGCCCCGAAGATATTCGCGCCGTGTCTTAGCGGCAGGGTGAACGAATGGAGCGGCGGTTGGCCGCCAAAAGATAGGTACGCCGAAACGAGTTGTCTTTCGCGGCGTAATCCGTCGAATAGGTCGCTTTCAAGCTCACTCAAACGAAGCGCTTCACTGTCAGACGAAGCATAAGTCAGGTGCAGAATGGGCTGCCGTTTGCCGTCCCATAGATAGAGCGCCATGGCCGAGAGCTGCACCAGTTGGGCGGTCTGCTCCAACGCAAGCCGGCCGGTGTTTTCGAGCGTCTCGTCGCGCGCCGCAGCCGTGGCCAGGGCTTTCAGGATGCTGTATCTTTCGTGGTCTCGGTTCGACATGGCTGACCAGTAATTCCGTTTGGTCTGATCCCAAGCAAATGTGATGCGCCCGCTGGACTCTTCCGACATCGAGCGAGCAAAAAGCATGTACCTCCGGAAAGTACAGTAAAATCAGGCCTTTAGCCAGTTCAAATAACTGTGCAGATTCTGCACAACCTCTTTCGACAGACCCCAACATGAATCTCGATTCATACCTGAGTGGAGCCGAAAACAGCTCTACTAGTTGACATATGTCGTTTGAGGTGGTAGAATACGGGCTTTCCCGGAACTGCGTCCGGGCAAGGTTACAGGCTTATGCTTGACGACATGGTTCATGACAACTGCGGTATCTTCGGCATCTTCGGGAATCGCCGCGCCGCCGAACTGACCTACCTGGGCCTTTATGCCTTGCAGCATCGGGGTCAGGAATCTGCCGGGATTGTTACTTCCAACAACGGCGCTTTTAATCTCCACAAAGGGATGGGCCAGGTTTCGGAAGTCTTCTCCGCACCCGAGAACATCGCCAAGCTGGTGGGCCGGGTGGCGGTTGGCCATACCCGTTATAGCACCACCGGAGCGTCGTCACTGCTGAACATCCAGCCGTTCATGATCACAAACCGGCGAGCCAATCTGGCGGTCGCCCACAACGGCAACCTGACCAACTCACTTGAGTTGAAACAGGAACTTGATTCGCAGGGGTCGATTTTCCAGACTACCTCGGACACAGAGATTATCCTCCACCTGATGGCCACGTCTGCCAAGCGGAACCGTCTTGACCGCATCTGCGATGCCCTAAAACAGATTAGCGGCGCCTATTCGCTGCTTTTTCTGACTGAAGATTCGATTATCGCGGCCCGCGACCCGCAGGGCTTTAGACCGCTCGCGCTGGGCAAGCTGCGCGGCGCGTATCTGGTAGCCAGCGAGACCTGCGCCTTTGACATCATCGGCGCCAAATACGTGCGCGATATCGAACCGGGCGAAGTTGTGGAGATCAGTAAGACCGGTATTACCTCTCATCGCCTGACTCGCCGATGTCAGCACGCCTTCTGCATTTTCGAATACATCTACTTCTCGCGCCCGGACTCCAGAATCTTCGGGGAGAACGTGGACAAAGTTCGCCGTCGCCTGGGACGACAGCTGGCATATGAACATCCGGTCGAGGCCGATGTGGTGATCGGTATCCCAGACTCCGCCAACACCGCTACACTCGGTTTTGCCGAGCAGTCGGGTATCAAGTTTGAAATCGGTCTGATCAGAAACCACTATGTGGGCCGCACGTTTATCGATCCCCAGCAGCACGTCCGCGATCTCGACGTCCGTCTCAAGTTCAATCCGGTGAAGGGCGTCCTGAAAGACAAGCGGGTGGTGGTGGTCGATGATTCCATCGTGCGCGGCACGACGTCGAAGAAACTGGTCAAGATGATTCGTGAGGCCGGCGCCAAGGAAATTCATTTCCGGGTGTCCTCTCCCCCGATCATTTCCCCATGCTTCTTCGGAATCGACATGCCGACTCGGAAGGAACTGATAGCTTCCAACATGAGTGTTAAGAAGATCGAGAAATATCTTGGCGTCGACTCGCTGCGTTACCTGTCACTGGAAGGTATGCTGTCGATGCCTTCATTGCCGAAAGCGACTTTCTGCCACGGCTGTTTCTCCGGAAAGTATCCGATCCCAGTGCCGCGCATCAACGGCAAGAACAAACTGGGCAAGCCCTGATCCGCCCCGACAATCGAATTGTGACCGAAACAAGTCTCCGCTAGGGCAGTCCGAAAATAGCCGCCTGCGAGAGCCTCAGAAGCTGGTGCGGGAAGAACCCCAATCCCAGAGTTCCAATGACCGTAACCGCCAGGGCAATGATTATTGAGGGCGAGAACCTGACCCGGGCGAATTCTTCCTCACCGACATCGAAAAAGCTAACCTTGATAACTCTCAGATAGAAATAGACAGAAATGAACGAGTTCATTACGCCGATAACCGTCAGCCAGATCAGACCCGACCGAATGGCCGCCGAGAAGAGATAGAACTTGCCGAAAAATCCGACAGTCGGTGGGAATCCGGCGAGCGCAAACATGAACAGCGCAAGCGTGGCGGCCAGATACGGATGGGTCTTCGACATGCCTGCCAATTCGGTATAGTCGGCCTTCCGCCCGACACCGGTTTCGAGCAGCGATACAACCGCAAACGCGCCTAGATTGAACATGGTGTAGGCCGCCAGATAGAATATGGCCGCGGAGACGGCGTCAGCGCCGCCCGTCGCCAGAGCCACCAGCACATAGCCAGCGTGGGAGATTGACGAATAGGCGAGCATCCGCTTTACGTTATCCTGCCGCAGTGCCAGTACGTTGCCGACCGACATGGTCAGCACCGCCAGAATCCAGAACACGCTCGAAAGTTCACTGAACGATGAGAATCCGAAAACAAAAACGCGCAGCAATACAGCGAACGCCGCGGCCTTGGGAGCTACGGAGAAGAAGGCCGTTATTGGCGTGGGCGCGCCCTGGTAGACGTCCGGCACCCAGGCATGAAAAGGCACCGCCGCGACCTTGAACCCAAAACCGACCAGCACCAGAGCCATGCCGGCAATCATGTAAACCGCGGTTTCCTGATGATAGATGAGATAGTTGAAATCAGTAACAATACGCCGCAGGTTGGTGGTCTCAGCCGCCCCGAAGATGAACGCAATCCCCATGAGCAGGAACGCCGACGCAAAAGCACCCATCATGAAGTACTTTATGCCGGCTTCATTTGAGGTTAGCGAACGGTGGTTGAACCCGGCCATCACGTAAAGCGGTACCGACATGACTTCCAGACCGATCAGCATGACCACCAGGTCGGCAGTATTGGCCATAGCCATCATGCCAGTGGTTGATATGAGCATCAAGGCGTAAAATTCGGGATGATTGATACCGCGCGCCTTCATGTATCCCTGCGCCAGGAACACGGTGATCAGCGACGCCACCACGAAAATCAACTTGAACATGATGCCGAAATTGTCGCACAGAACCATGTCGGCAAAGCCGGAACCCTGGTGATCCCATTGGCGCACCACCAGTCCCAAAGCTATAAAGTAGATCAGCAGCGTGAAGATCGGCGCGGAGTCATTGAGTCGCTTGATGCACGCCACCGCCAGCAGAATGAAACTGCCGATCACCAGCGCGATTTCCGGGTAGATCAAACTCGGATCTACTGATAATGCTGAAACGTAATCCGTCATTTTGCATCCGGGCGACGACCGCCGCCCATTCTATATGCCTCAACCACCACCAAAGCCAACCGTGACTTTGCCGTTCTCGACAATAAGTGGAACGATATTCTTACCACCGCTCAGGTCCTTGACCTTAGCAATCGCACCCGGTGTGCTGTGTACGTCAATTTCCTGAAAGGCGACCCCTTTGTCAGTGTAGTGCTTCTTGGCCGCCGCACAGTACGGGCAACCGACCTTCGTATAGATCGCAACCTGGCTCATCTGATTTCTCCACTTGTCTCTGATAATTGCCCCGCCATTTCAATTGTATCGACGGGAACAACAAATTCAGGTCGAGACGGATCCTCTACCTGTTTCACTGTCTGAGCGCGGCCCACCTGCGTAAGAATCTGCTTCGCCGCCGGTTCGATGCGGGTAAGAAACGGTGACGGATAGATACCGATCCAGAACACCAGCACCACCAGCGGAATCAGCACCAGCTTTTCGCGCGGCGTCAGGTCGGTAAGCTTTTCGTTCTCCGGTTTCGTAATCTTCCCATATATGACCCGCTGATACATCCAGAGCATGTAGCAGGCCGCCAGAACGACGCCGGTCGCGGCCAGCACCCCGTACACCATGTTCGCTTTAAAGGCGCCCAGCAATATCAGGAATTCACCCACGAACCCGTTCGTCAACGGCAGGCCGATTGACGACAGTGTGAAAATCATAAAGAAGGTCGCAAATACCGGCATCACTTTGGCGATGCCGCCGAAATCCTCGATCATACGGCTGTGGCGTCGCTCGTAGATCATGCCCACAATAAGAAACAGAGCACCCGTAGACACCCCATGGTTCAGCATCTGCAGGACACCACCTTCAAGACCCTGGATATTGAACGCAAACAGGCCGAGCATCACAAAACCCATGTGCGAAACCGACGAGAAAGCTACCAGCGACTTGATGTCGCGTTGAACCATGGAGACCAACGCACCGTAAATGATGGCAATAATTGCAAGCACGCAGATATATGGAGTGTAGGCAACAGTCGCTTCGGGGAACATCGGCATACAAATGCGCAGGAAGCCATAGGTGCCCATCTTGAGGAGCACGCCGGCTAGAATCACCGAACCCACTGTCGGCGCCTGCACGTGGGCGTCCGGCAGCCAGGTATGGAACGGGAAGAGCGGCACTTTGATGGCAAAAGCGAGGGCGAAAGCTCCGAACAACCAGACCTGTTCCTGGAAGCCCAGTTGCGGCATAGCGATGATCTTCATCAGGTCGAAGGTGTACTCGCCCGAATAACTCTGATACTGGAAGTAGACATAAAGCAGAGCCACCAGCATCAGCAGTGAACCAAACATCGTGAACAGTACGAACTTGATGGCGGCATACACGCGGCGCGGCCCACCCCAGACGCCGATGATAAAGTACATCGGAATCAACATGACTTCCCAGAACACATAAAACAGGAACAAGTCCAGGGCACAGAATACACCGATCATGCCCGTTGACAAGAGCAGCAACGAAATATAGAAACCCTTGATACCGTGAGTAATGGAGTTCCACGACGCCAGCACACAGAGCACAGTCAGCACCGTGGTAAGGACAATCAACAGCAGAGAGATACCATCGATACCCATATGGTAATGGATACCGAGAGAAAGCACCCAGGGAATGTCCACTTCGAACTGCATGCCGCTGGCGTGCGGGTCGAAGAACTGATAGATGGCAAAGGATATCAGCAGAGTAATAAATGAAATGATAAGCGTCACACCCTTTATGGTGTCATGCTGGTTGCGTGGCACAAACATCAACAACACCGCGCCAAGCAGCGGGAAGAAAGTCACCAGTGTCAGGAACATGTCGTCCATCGTTTATCCAGCCACAAAGTAAACTATCAGCAACACAACCCCGGCTACAAATATGGTCGCGTAGCTGCGCAACTGGCCGCTCTGACCGTAACGCAGTCCATCGGAGACATCGCGCCAGAGACGAGCCACACCATTCAGCGTACCGTCGATAATCATCACGTCAAATATCTTCCAGAGGAACACCGAGAAATACACCGCCGGGCGCACGATTACCGCACCGTAGAACTCATCAACGTAATACTTGTTCGCCAGGAGCGTTTTGACACCAGACAGTCTGCCGGCTAAACTCGCCGCCGCCGCAGTGTTCTTTCGGTAGAAATAGTAGGCCATGTAAATGGCAAACGCCACCAATGCAACCGACATAAACATGAGCGACCACTCTTCGACCGCGGAGTGTCCCGCCGAAGCCAGCGCATGTTTGGCGACCTCGTGCGATGGTCCGCTCATCACCGGGAGCAGCCATTCCTCGAAATGATTTGTGCCGCCGAAGATCTGAGGTATCCCCACATACCCACCGATTACCGACAGAACCGTCAGCACCATCAACGGAACAGTCATCGTCTTCGGCGATTCATGCACATGGCGCTTCGTCTCGGCGTCCATTCGCTCACTGCCGTAGAACGTCAGGAAGATCAGGCGGAACATGTAGAACGCCGTGAGACCGGCAGCGACAACTCCAATTGTCCAGAAATACCAGGCGCCGTTTGTCGACGAGGAATACGCCTTCCACAGAATCTCGTCCTTGGAGAAGAAGCCTGAGAATAGCGGGATTCCGGAAATTGCCAGCGTGGCCACGAACATGGTCGTGAAGGTGACCGGCAAGTGCTTCTTCAGACCGCCCATATGGCGCATATCCTGCTGGCCGGACATAGCGTGTATGACCGACCCGGCTCCGAGGAACAAGAGAGCTTTGAAGAAAGCGTGGGTCATCAGATGGAATATACCGGCCGTAAACGAAGCCACTCCGCAGGCGAGAAACATGTAGCCAAGTTGACTGACCGTAGAATACGCCAACACTCTCTTGATATCATTCTGCGTCAGGCCTATGCTGGCCGCAAAGATGGCGGTCAGCGCGCCGATTACCGCAACGACCATCAGGGCATCGGGAGCGAGAATGAAAAGCACATTGGTGCGCGCCAGCATGTACACGCCAGCCGTCACCATAGTGGCGGCGTGAATCAACGCGGAAACCGGCGTCGGACCTTCCATGGCGTCCGGCAGCCACACGTATAGTGGTATCTGGGCCGATTTGCCCGTCGCGCCGAGGAACAGCAGCAGACAGGCAGCGGTGATGAGACTACCGCCGGCGACGAACACTTCCGGAGCCATTCGCGAAACGGTGACGAAATCGAGCGAGCCGATATTCCAGAAGATGATAAACATCCCGATCAGGAAACCGAAATCGCCGATACGATTGACAATGAACGCTTTCTTGCCGGCATCGGTCGCCGACTGTTTCTCATACCAGAAACCGATCAACAGGTAGGAACAAAGTCCCACCCCTTCCCAGCCCACGAACAGCAACAGGAAGTTGTCTGCCAGCACCAGCGTGAGCATGGCGAAAGTGAAGAGATTCAAATAGGCAAAGTAACGCCCGTATCCCTTGTCATGTCCCATGTAGCCGATGGAATAGACGTGGATGAGAAAACCGACACCGGTAACCACCAGAATCATCACCGCCGAAAGCGGATCCAGCAGAAAACCCATGTTGACATTGAAAA
>Ga0315276_10004021_pt1 | contig 13486 bp, 17 predicted proteins | sample YL17G05_0_MG_FD_204542 | JGI IMG/M metagenome (GOLD analysis project Ga0315276, IMG submission 204542) | Sediment microbial communities from Yellowstone Lake, YNP, Wyoming, USA - YL17G05_0 | ecosystem: Environmental > Aquatic > Freshwater > Lake > Sediment | place: USA: Wyoming | collected...
GCGAGAGGCATAAGCCGTTTCCTGGATTGAACGCGCAGAATTTCCGGTGCAGGCGGTGCAGGCGGTGCAGGCGGTGCAGGCGGTGCAGGCGGTGCAGGCGGTGCAGGTGGTGCAGCGGTGGGGTCGATGGGGTCGGTGGGCGTTCGCCTCAACCGGCCGCGACGTCCTCGGTGCGGCGCCGACGGGGCGGTTTTTCCGACCACGGCTCGTAACCTTCGCCGGTATCGGCACCCGGCGGCGGCGCATCGGGCAGCGGATAGACGCCGTACTCGTGGGCCTCGTCGATCATCGCCAGCACGTTCTCCGTCGGCACGTCGTGCTCCAGCCGGTGCGACGAGCTCAGCAGGTAACCGCCGCCCTTGGCCATTTCCCAGATCCGGGTGCGCACTTCCGCCCGCACGTCCTCGACCTTGCCCCAGGGCAGGGTTTCCTGGACGTCGATGCCGCCGTAGAAGAACATTTCACGGCCGAGCTGGCGCTTCTTGGCGGCCGGATTCGAGTGCCGGGCGACCTTGGGCGGCAGGCTGTCGTAGCCGTCGACCCCGCAATCCATCAGCCCGCGCATGAAGGGCTCGGCGATGGCGCCGCAACTGTGGAACTGGATCTTTCCTTCCGGATTCTTCTTCAGGTAATACTCTTTGGTCGCGCGAATCGCGCGCATGTAGTGCGGCTTCAGCTGCGTTTCGAACATCTTGAGCGACAGGAAGGCCGTCTTCTCGCTCGCCAGGTCTTCGGGGCTGACGCGGATCCAGTCGAGGTATTCGCCGCATTGGTCGATCATCGCCTTGTTGGTCTCGATCTCGATGTCCACCAGCTTCGTCAGCATCGCGTCCAGGAACTCGGGCGACTCGATGAAATCCGAAAAGATCTTGGCGTAGCCGACCATGTACTTCGCCTGCTCGAACAGGCCGCCGCGGCCGGCCTGGCCCATCAGCGCGAACGGCGTGTTTTCACGAATGTGCTTGCAGTATTCGCGCAGCGTCAGGCCGGGAATCGGCGAGTCGCACCACTGGGCCTCGTCCCACGGATCCGGCCACGGGTAGGCCTCGAGCATCCTGAGGCCCTCTTCCAGCGGCGCGCTGGTCGCGTGGAACAGCGGGTAGCCGATCATTTCGTAATAGCCGCCGTGCTCGTGCGGGGTCCATTTCCGGACGACCCCCCACTCGTCGACATTGATCTCCGCGTTGGGCGGCGAAATGCCCATGTCGAACGGGACCTCCTCGAACTTGATCGGCCGGAAGCCGGGCGACCCACCGGGCGGGCCCATCGAAATCCGCAGGAAATCGAGGTCGAGCCGCTCGGCGACCTCGATCTCGAAACTGACATCGGTGGTCCAGCTCGTCGAGCCCGTCCGGTAGTCGCGCGGATCGGCCTTGTAATCCATCCCGAGGGCCTTGCGCAGATTCTGGTAGCCCTCGATCGTGCCCCAGAGACCGACGGGAACGCGATCCGGCTCGCGCAGATGCAATGCGTCCAGCACGCGCTTCCGTTGCGGGGGAATTGCCTTGCCGATGATTGCGGCCATGGTTGCTCACCTCAAATGGGGCAGGTCGCCCGCCGACCGTTCGTGATCGCCGGCAGTTCGCCGGTCCGGCCACGACCGGACCGATGTCGTTCTCGCGTGCTCAATCTACCTTGCCGCCGGGCCGATAACGAGGGCTGCATCCGCAGATGATGCATGCGCAAAACGCATGCCGGCAGCCTGTCGCGTGCACGCATTGCGGCCGGCGGCCGATCCAGCGCCGATCTTCGGCTGTCGCAACGAACCGTCGCCCGGGTTGCGCCACCGGTGCACCCCGGGGTGGTTGTGGCACGGGCCACCCGCACCCCGGGTTTTGCGTCGCTGAACCGGGCTACTTCGCCCAGGGTGGCGTGAAATCCTCGAACTTGCCGTTCTTGAAGACGACGTAGGACACGTCCTTCACCATGAAGTGGTCCGGCGCATTGCCGCTGTTGATCGTGACTTCGGGCACCACGCTGTCCTTCCAGCCCTTGATGCTCTCCATGCTCTCGACGAACCGGTCGCGCGTGATGTTGTCCTTGCCCATGCGCCTCATCGCTTCGGTGAAGACCTGCGCCGACGTGATTCCCCACAGGTGGATCGGATCCGGGTCTTCCTCGGGGTAGTACTTCTTCAGCAGCGCCTTGGCCTGCTGGATCTGCGGCGCCGGGGAGTCGAAGTCGCGGAAGATCGTCGTGAAGTACACCCCCTCGACGGCGTCCTTGCCGGCCAGCTCGGCCACCTTCGGGCTCTTGCCGAAGAAGACATTGACGACGGGCACCTTCCAGCCGAGCTTCTTGCGCTCGGTGTAGAACTTGGCCGCAGGCTCGGGGGCGCAGGCGCAGATCACGGCGTCGGGATTGGCGTTTTTCATCGCCACCACCTGCGAACTGACGTCGAGTTCCTTCGGCGTGTAGCCCTGTTCGGACACGACCTTGACGCCGTACTTGTCGAGCACGGAATTGATGCCGTCCATCTCGGTCTTGCCCGACGGGTCGTTCTGGTAGAGCACCGCGATCGTCTTGGCGTTGAAGACCTCCTTGGCAAAGCGCACCAACTGCGCGCCCTCGGTCTTGTAGCTGGGGTAGAGCGGGAACACCCACTTGCTCGGGTACTCGAGGATCTTCGCCGCGCCGGTTCCCGGCCCGACCAGGGGCACGCCCTGCGACACGATGTAGTCGACCACCGCCGCCGTGGGCGCCGACCCGAGCGCCGCAACGATGGCGAAGCAGTTGTCGCGCTCGACGAACCGCTTGACGATGGTCGTCGTGCGCGCCGGCTCGTACTTGTCGTCGATCATGACGAAATTGACCTTGCGGCCGTTGATGCCGCCAGCGTCGTTGACCGACTTGAAATACGCGTCGGCGCCCTTGCCCATCCGGAAGTAGCTCGATTCGTTCCCCGTCATCGGCTGGTAGGCGCAGATGACGATCTCGGTCGGCGTAATCCCGTTCTCCGCCTGCGCCAGGTGAGACCCCAGGCTCAACAGCATCGCGGCGCTCGCGGCACCGCCCAGTTTCAGCACACTCTTCATCACAGCCTCCTTCGGCATTTGCATCGGAACTACCCGCTTGTCCTGCACCGCCTCCAACACCGCTTCCGGCGCTCCGCCGGAATTGCTACGAACCGGGGCCCTCATGCGTGGACCCCCATGTAGGATTCCGTGACCTGCCCGTCTTTCTGCAGTTCCGACGATGCGCCGGACAGGGCGACCTTGCCCACCTGCAGCACGTACGCCCACGTCGTGTTCTTCAGCGCGACGTGGGCATTCTGCTCGACGATCAGCATCGTCGTGCCCTGCTCGGCGTTGATCCGCCGGAGAACCGCGAAGATGTCGGCGACGATGATCGGCGCCAGTCCGAGCGAGGGTTCGTCGAGGAGCAGCAGTTTCGGCCGCGCCATGAGTCCGCGGCCGATGGCGAGCATCTGCTGCTCGCCGCCGCTCAACGCCCCTCCCAGCTGCCGCGTCCGCTCCGCAAGACGCGGGAACAGTTCGAAGATCATCTCGAGATCGCGCTGGATGCCGCCAGAATCGGAGCGCGCGTATGCGCCCATCCGCAGATTCTCGCGCACCTCGAGATCCTTGAAAATCCGCCGGCCCTCGGGCACGTGCGCGATGCCCTGCTGGACGATCCGGTTCGGCGACCGGCCGACGATCGGGCTGCCCCGGTACTCGATGCGTCCGGACACGGGCTTCACCATGCCGGAAATCGCCTTCAGGGTCGTCGACTTGCCGGCGCCGTTCGGGCCCAGCAGCGCGACCATCGCGCCTTCTTCCACGGCGAGGGACACCTCGCGCAGCGCGCGCACCGCCCCGTAATTGACCTGCAGCCGGTCGAGAATGAGGAGGCTCATGCGGCGGCCTCGCCTTCGCCCAGGTAGGCGCGGATGACTTCGGGATTGGCGCGGACCTGGGCCGGGGTGCCTTCCGCCAGATTGGCGCCGAAATTGATCACATAAATATAGTCGCAGACGCTCATCACCATCGACATGTCGTGCTCGACCATCAGAATGGTGATCCCGAGCTCGCGATTGATCCGCTCCACGATCCTGCGCAGCTCGGCGGTTTCCTCTTCGTTGCAGCCCGCCACGGGCTCGTCCAGCAGGATGATCTCCGGGCGCGACGCCAGCGCCCGCGCCAGCTCCACCCGTTTCTGCGATCCGTATGGAAGATTCTTGGCCGCGTGGTCGAGTTCGCCCGACAGGTTGAGCAGCTCCGCGATCTCGGTCGCGTGCTTGACGATCTCGCGCTCCCGGCGCCGCGAGTACGGCAGTGAATAGATGGCCCCTAAGGGATCGCCCGTCAGCCGGTGCGCGCCGATGAGGATGTTGTCGAGCGTTGACTGCTCCCGGAACAGGTTGATGTTCTGGAAGGTGCGCGCCAGCCCGATCGAGACCATCTCGTGCGGCTTCCTGCGGCTGACCGGCAGGTCGCGGTAGAACAGTTCGCCCCGATCCGCGTCCTGGAAGCGGGAGAGCACGTTGAACAGCGTCGTCTTGCCCGCGCCGTTGGGGCCGATCAGGCCGACGACCTTTCCTGTCTCCACGTCGAGGCTCACGTTGTCGCACGCGACGATGCCGCCGAAGCGGACGGTGACCTTCTCGCAGCGCAGGTGGCTTGCCATCGGTGCTCTCCCGTCAGCGGTTCACCGCTACCGCCGGTTCCAGCGGCGCTTCGGGCGCTCGTCCCAACGCGGCGATCCTGCGCGCGCGCGCCGCCTGGAACGGTCGCGCGATGAGCGCGCAGACGCCGGCGGGGGCGAAGACGAGCACGATGATCAGCACGACGCCCTTCAGAATCGACGCGAAATCGACCAGCTGCTCCAGGAAGAACGGCAGCATCACCACGAACAGGCCGCCGACGAATGGCCCCATCATCATCGACGAGCCGCCGACGACCACCGCAACGAGAATGTCCACTGAATACCAGATGTCGCCGTAGACTTCGGCGGAGACGAAGTGGATCGCGAGGCCGGAGAGCGCCCCGGCGACGCCGGTGATGCAGGCGCTGACCGCGAACGCCAGCGTACGATAGAACCAGCGGTTGACGCCGCTGCTCTCCGCGGCCTTCTCCGAATCCCGCAGGGCCCGGAGGGCGCGGCCGACGCTGGAGCGCAGCAGGCTGTAGAGAAACAGCGTGACGAGCGCCAGCATGACGACGGCGACGTAGTAGAAGCCGCGGTCACCGACGGGCTGCCCGAACAGCGTGTTGGTCGGCAGCAGCGAAATGCCTTCGCGGCCTTCGAACAGCGGGACGTTGTTGACGACGGTGCCGATGAAGAACGCGAAGCCCAGCGTGCCGATCGCCATGAAGGGACCGGCGAGGCGGAGAAAGATGAGACCGAGGAGGGTGCCGATGATCATCGCCATCACGCCGCCGGCGGCAATGGCGACCAGCATGTCGACTCCGTAGTGCTTGGTCAGCAGCGCGGCCGTGTAGGCGCCGATGGCGAGAAAGCCGCCGTGCCCGACCGTGACGAGGCCCGTGTAGCCGACGAGCAGCGCAACGCCCTGCGCCGCGATGACGTAAACGATGACCAGCGTGGCCTGCGATGCCATCCAGCCCTGGGTGCCGGGGAGCAGGGGCAGCACCAGCAGGATGGCGAAGAGCAGGCACGCGAGCGCGACATCGGTCCGCGCAAATCGCTGGTGCAGGGCCGCGACGGCCTCGCGGCCGGCGGTCTCGCCGCCCCGGGGGGCTCCCGCAGTCAGGTCGGCCATCGATGTCTTTCCTGCCCGTGCGGTCTCAGATTTCGCGCCGGTTCTGGATGCCGAACAATCCCTTGGGCCGCAGCGTCAGCAGGGCGACGATCATCGCGAATGCCGTGGCGGTCTTGTATTGCGATCCGAGATAGCCGCCGGCCAGGTTCTCGGCGACGCCGATCATCAGCGAGCCGAGGACCGCGCCCGGGATCGAGTACAGGCCACCGAACACGGCGGCCACGTAACCCTTCACCAGCACCTCGTCCATCATCTGCGGCCCTACGAAGATGATCGGTGCGATCAATATGCCGGCGAACGCGGCGAGAAAGCCGGCCATCGCCCACGTCAGCATGACGACGAAGCGCACCGGTATCCCCATCAATCGCGCCGTTTCCGGATCGTCGGTCACGGCGCGCATGGCGATGCCTTGTTTCGTGAACCGGAAGAAGAGGTAGAGGACGAGCCCGATTCCCGCGGCCCATGCCATGTTGATCAGGTGGCCCTCGCTCACGACGGCGCCGAGAAAATCGATGGGAGTCGGGTTGAACGTCACCGGAAAGGCCTTGGTGTCGCGGCCCCAGAGCCAGCCGGCGACGCCGTGCAGGATGTAATAGACGCCCAGTGTCGCGGTGAACAGCGTCAGCCAGTCGGAGTCGGCGATGGGGCGCATGACCACGCGTTCGACGAGCACGCCAAGCACGATCACACCCAGCACGGCCAGCGCCAGCGCGGCGTAATAGGGGAGGCCGAATTGCTTCAGAAGGATGAGCGCGAAGAACGCGCCCATCATCGAAAAATCGCCCTGGGCGAGGTTGATCGTCCGCGTGTTCCGGAAAACCACCACCACCGCGACGGCGGTCAGCGCGTACAGGCTGCCCGTCGCCAACCCGCTCATGACCTGTTGACCGAACACTGCCTCCTCCTGGCGCGGATCGGCCGGCAGGGACGGGAAAAGTGGTTCCCGGCATTGCCGTTCGTCTGCGCTTCGTCAAGCCCTGCGAACTGCCGGACGGCCGAGAATAACCCCACTCCCGTCACGGCACCCGGATCGCAGCATGCGAATTGAGCATGCAGCGCATGTCGGCGCAGCATATCTTGGATTGGGCGCGCGCGGGCGGTCTCGTTGCGCGAGACCCGCGGATCCGCGCGGATCGAGGTACGCCGCTGGTGCCGGACATCGACATTTGTCGTCCGGCCGCCCGCGCGCCGGCGCCTTCCGGCGCGCTCAGGCTGACTCGACGCGAAGCCGGAGCCGGGCCTCGAGTTCGTCGCGGGACGGGTAACGCCCCTTGCAGAGGATTTCACCGCCGACCATGACCAGCGGCAGGCAGGACATGCCTTCCTGCTGCAACGCGCCTTTGACCACCGGATTCCCGGCGAATGCCTCCGGGTCGAGACCTAGGTTGTAGCGCGCCACCGCGGACCCGCAATCGGCGAGCAGATCGAGCGCCGACGCGAACTGTGCCGACAGGTCGGCGGCGTCCGGACTGCAGGCGCCGGTCCCGCAGGATTGCGGGGGGTCGTAGATCTCGATCGTGTTCATCATCTCGCTCTCGGGGTCGGGGAGCTCCCGACGGGGGGGGGCGCGCGCGAAAATGTGGCGTGGGATTGGCGTTGCCGGGAGCATGCCGCCCAACGCACCAGGTAACCTGCGGCCAGCTTGCGGCACGTCCGGTAGAACGCGGGGTTGGCGTCGTAATCGGCCGCGCCTGAAAATCGCCCGAAAGTCACTCTGAAACAGCCTCGGCAAGTCAATAAGTGGGAGGGAGTGACTCAAGAGCCCGCATTCTGGCGAAGAAGGCGCTCGGTGCTTTCGATCAGGAGTTGTCGCTCTTCATCGGTAAGGTGGCACCCCTCCGTGGTCGTGTAGCGGGGCGCTGCCGATGCAACTGGCAAACCAGCGAACAGTTTCTTGAAGCACGCCGATCCGTAAACCTGAACGACCGAGTCCTGCCGGACGACGTGAATTCGACGGAAGACCGGATGATTGCAGCCGTCGGCTTGACAGCGCACTCGGTCATCGCCTGGAACCTCGACGACAGCAAGCAACTGGGCGCCGTTCATCTTGATTGCGGGAACGTACCAGTTGACCGACGGCCCGATGGCGGGACGTCCGGTTGAACGCCAGGGGCATGCGGCTCACCACGGGGCGTTGTGACCAGTGTCACGCCGGACACAACCACGCCTCCGACAAACGCTGCGAGCAGCCGTGCGATCATGATCAGGTTGCGCTCTCCAACGAAACAAGCTGACCGGCGGCCCGCAGCGGCGGCGAAGCCCCGTACGCGGGACGTCCGCGTTGAGCGCTGGGCGTCAAACTCGAGGTAATGTCCAAGGTCCGAATTCGGCCAGAGGTGGGCACCGGGCGGCGCGGATGAGATCCGCCAACCAATCACCGAATCACTTCGTCCGCGCGCACCAGCAACGATTGTGGGATGGTGATGCCGAGCGCCTTAGGGCCTGCTCGCAAATAACTTGAACGTTTGACTCGCTGGACTTGGGCGCGCTGCGTCGTTGCGAATCGCTTGTGTGGCTCGCCACACGGCACGATCCGCGCCTAGCATCGCATCCCAATCCAGCGGCCAAATGTCCAAGTTATTTCCTCGCAGACCCTTAGCCGTCTTGAGGTTGATCACGAGCTCCAGCCTGGTCGCCCGCTCAATCGGCAGGTCATCGGGTTTCGCGCCTTTGAGTATCCTGTCCACAAAGTACGGCGCGCGACGATACAGCCCGGGAGTATCCACCCCGTAACCGATCAGGCTGCCCGCTGCCGCAAACTCCTTGGGCCCAATAAACGGAAGCCGCTGCTTGGTTGCAAGGTCTGCCAGCTCGGCGGCGTTGGCCCGAAACAGCGTGTCCGAAGTAGCCGCGATCGCGTCAATGCGTGGGTGCGCCATCGCTGCATGAATTTCTCGGAACTCTTTGGCGTTCCTTACCTCGAATGGTTGCAGTTCCAATGATGTCCAAAGGCCACGATCACATCGACGTTGAGACTGGCGAGTTCCGCCGCCAGTTCAGGCAGCCGATCGTAATTCCCGTCGGCCGATCGATATTCAATGGCGATGTTCTGGCCCTCGGCATAGCCAAAGTCGCGCAGGCCCGCGCGCAAAGGTTCGATCCGGCTGGCCTCATTGCTACGAGTCTCGGAAATCAGAAAACCGATCCGCGGGATCTTCCGCTGCTGCTGAGCGAAGGACGCGAACGGTGCGGCAAGCACACTCACGCTCAGTGCAAGTACGAAATGTCGACGCGCAATCAATCGATCGCCTCGTCCGACCTGATCATCTCGGCCCTCTCAGATGCGCGCCCGGAGCTGGAGAAACAAACTCTAGGCCGTTGCAGCTGGGGGGTCAAGGGATCATGGGCCGATGGCCAGTCTCCCGCAAAGGGATTCTCGATGACCAGATTGTGTCCCTCGATCCACCCTTGCGCCTTCAACTCGGCGCGGAACGTACCCAACCAAAGGCGCTCCGCATCCTGAAAGACTTGCGATCAAGCGATCAACGTACCAGTTGAGGGGCGCGCCGCGATGACGCGCGACAAGTTGAAGCCATATGCCGGCGCGTCCCCTCGAACGCTGGGCTGGGCCTCAGCGCTCGCATTACTTCCAGTAGAGGCTCAACTTGCGATTTGACGCGGCACAATCGCGCAGATACAGATTGATGAGGCTCTGATATGGAATACCCACTTCCTCGGACACCACCTTGAAATAGGTGATGGAATCTTCGTCCAGGCGAATGGTGATTTGCTTCTTTAGCTGTGAAGCGTAGGGGTTCTTCCGAGATTTTGAGAAATCGTATTCTTTGCGCATGGGGCACCTTTACGGATAAGACTTTGACTCACGAACGGTCGCCTTACGGGCAGAGACGATTCGGATCACATTGCCTGCACTCCGGTAGCAATGGCAGACGATCAGGAGCCGCAGTGAGCTGCTCAAGCCGAGCAAGATGAAGCGATCCTCATGCTCGGAGTGTTCGGGATCGTCGATCAGCCGTGCGCGCTCGTCGAAGAAAACCGACCGCGCCTCTTCAAAGGAGACGCCATGCTTCTTCGCATTCTCCGCAGCTTTGCGTTCGTCCCACTCGAAACGAAGCGCACTCATGCGAAAAGTATAACTACATTGTAGTTACACCGCAAGCCGGTTCGAATGGAATAGCGGAGAGGCCCACTACCCGGACGGCGCGGGTTTCTGAGGCCCAACGTACCATTTGAGCGGCGCGCCGCCACGACGATCGCCAGGTCGAAGCCATTTGCCGGTGCGTCCGCTCGAACGCCGGGTTGGGCGTGCCCACACCTGGGCACAACAAACTACAGGATTTCGCGAAACTCCTCGACCGTAAGCCCGGCATCACGCGCGATACCGCCCATGGTGATAGCGTTAACCGGATTGTGACGCGGAATGGTGAGGATCCGCGCTCCATTGCCCATCACGACTTGCTTGCCTTGACGAAGGATGATGAAGCCTGCTTTTTCAAGCGCCCGAATCGCATCGAGGTGGTTGATGCCAGGAAGCTTGGGCAAGATTAGGCCGCTACTTCGACAACTCGAACGTCTTCGCCCCGGAGTTGCTCGTCGACGACTGACAAGTACTCGACAATTGCGATTCGAATGTTGTCGAGGGCCTCGGTCTCCGTGGCGCCCTGCGACCAGCACCCCGGAAGCCCAGGAACCGATGCGGCAAATCCCTCATCGGAATGGTGAAGAGCAACTTTGTATTGCATAGGCACCTCCGCCGGCAAGTATACCGCTCCGCGCGCCGAGTACGCCCGACGTACCAGTTGAGGGGCGCACCGCGAAGGCGTGCGACAAGTGGAAGCCATTTGCCGGCGCGTCCCCTCGAACGCCGGGTTGGGCGTCACTTCTGCCTGACAAGCTTGACTTGGAGGTCGCAGCCCACAGCCTGCGCATAACGCCGCAGAGTAGCGATCGACGGGGTGTGCTTGCCGGCCGCCTCCAGGCGTGAGATGGCGCTCTTGGTCGTGCCCATACGCTCGGCTACCGCATCTTGCGTAAGCCCAGCCCGCGCGCGCGCCTTCAGCAACTGAGCCGCGACCAGATACTCCAGTTCGAGTGCATCGTATGCCTCAGTGAACCCCTTCCGTGTGCGCGCCTTGGCCAAGAATGCTTCATGGTCATGCCGCACTGGTGAGTACTTCAGGTTAGCCATTGAGCAACTCCTTCGTGCGCTTACGCGCTAGCTTCAATTCCTTGTCGGGCGTTTGCGGGGTCTTCTTGATGAAGGCGTGAACGATGACCACGCGCTTGGCGATCAGGAAGCAATAGAACGCACGGCCAGTGCCCGCAATTCCGCGTGGCCGAAGCTCGAAAAGCCCACCTCCGAGCGCACGCGAGTGCGGAAGCCGAAGATTCGGGCCGTGCTCCGCGAGTAATTCCAGCAGGTGCGAGTAGTCGGCCAAAACGTCCACCGGCCACGACTCAATTTCAGCGAGAACCCGTGCGTGGAAATATTCGACCTGAAATGCCACTCGCATATGTTAGCAAATCCGCTAACTCTTCGCAAGGGCGAACTGTTGTGACGCCCAACGTACCAGTTAACCGGCGGCCCGCTTGCGGGACGTCCGGTTCAACGCCGAGTTGGGCGCGAATCGCCGGCTAATAGTCACGGATACGGACGCGTTCGGGTTCGACAATCCACAGCCGCCCGTGCGCATGCTCGGTCTCAAGCACAACCAAAGCGCCCCTCAACAAGGCGAGCGTGTTCTCGATACTCTGCATATGCGGGCGCCATACCCAGATGCCATTATGACTCTCCGGAGGGTAGAGGCGGATATCGGAAAAATCGAGATCGAACGTAACGAGGATGCGATCCTCTGTCCGAGAGGCATCAAAGACTGTGGGATCGGGGTTACCCCCCAGATGTTCGCCGAGCACCGTGTGCACATCGTGACCCGCCTTGCGCAGAAAGGCTTCAGCGTCACGAGGTAGATTCTCGTCCAGTTTGAACCGGGCAGGCATCCTGCGCGATCAGACGGGAATGGGAACGATGCGTTCTCGCGCCAAGTCCGCGGCGTAGCCGATCGCCGCGGGGATATGCTCAGGTTTCAGGGAGGGGTACTGATCAAGAATGCGCTCCGGTGTCTCGCCTGAGGCAAGATTGTCGAGAACAACCGATACGGGGATTCGCGTACCGCGGAAACACACAGCACCGTGCATGATCTCAGGATCGGTAGTGATGTGGGATTTCCAGTCCATCGCAGATACCTCCAAGCGCGCGTCCCCAATATAGCATTGCGTGTCCGTTCGTGCCGAACATCAAATGGGGAACCTAAACGACGGGAAATGGGGCGTCAATCGCCCGAATGCCAGCTGCCCGGCGCAGGAAAATCGTCGCAGAATCAGTGCCTGAGTCTCCATTGCGGGCGCCTAAAGGCCGACGTTAAACGGATCATTCGGCCCCGGCAGCTTCTCGGTGACGTCCGCGACCGCATCGGCGTCAAACACTGCCGTCTGCGCACCGATCAGACCGACCTGGATTGGATCAGACGCTTCATCCATTTATACGGCAAGGCGGCATCGTGCCTGCGCCGCGGACGGCCGGCAGGGCCAGCGCGCGGGCCGCCTATAATCACGGCGATTCCTCACCGGGATTTCCGTTGCGCCGCACACCTCCCGCTGTCGTCCTCGCCATGCTCGCGCTCGTTGCGCTGGCGGCGTTCGCGCTCGCCCTGACCGCAGGCAGCGTCGACGTCGATCTCGCCACGGTCGTGCGCGCGCTGTTCTCGGCGGACGGCGATGCCGGCAGCGCTGTCGTTCGCGAATTGCGCCTGCCGCGCGCCCTTGCCGCGTTTGCGGTGGGCGCCTTGCTGGCGCTTGCCGGGACGATGATGCAGGTGCTGCTGCGCAATCCGCTCGCCGATCCTTACGTGCTGGGGCTCTCGGGCGGCGCGGCCTGTGGCGCGCTGGCGGCCCTGCTGGCGGGCACGGCGGCCCTGGTGACGCCGGCCGCGTTCGCCGGCGCGCTGATCTCCACCGCACTGGTTTTCGGTCTCGCCCGCGGCGACGGCGCATGGGTGCCCACGCGCCTGCTGCTGACCGGAGTCGTGATCGCCGCGGGCTGGGGAGCGCTCATCGTGCTGATCCTCGCCATTGCGCCGGAAGCGCAGGTCCGCGGCATGTTGTTCTGGCTCATCGGCGACTTGTCGGGCACGACGCACGGCGGCCTCGCGCTGCTGGCGCTCATCGCATCGCTCGCGCTCGCCATGTGCTTCGCCCGCGACGCCACGCTGCTCACCCGCGGCGACACGACGGCGGCGAGCCTCGGCGTGCCCGTGCGTGGCGTCACGCTGGCGTTGCATGGCCTGGCCGCGTTCACCACCGCGGTGGCGGTCACCGTTGCCGGCAGCGTCGGGTTCGTGGGTCTCGTCATCCCGCACGCGGTGCGCCTCGTGATCGGCAACGACCAGCGCTGGCTGATGCCGGCGGCGGTGCTCGCGGGCGGCGCGTTGCTGACGATCGCGGACACCATCGCGCGCACCATCGTCGCGCCGGCCCAGCTGCCGGTCGGCGTGCTGACGGCGCTGGTCGGCGTTCCGCTCTTTCTGTGGCTGCTGCGGCGCTCCGTCCGATGAACGGATCGGCACCGGTCCTCGCCTGCCGCGGCCTGGCGCTCGCCGTACCCGGGCGGACGCTCTGCCGCGACGTCGCCTTCGACGTCCGGGCAGGGGAGTGCTGGGTCGTCGTTGGTCCGAACGGTGCGGGCAAGACGACGCTCCTGCTGACGCTGGCTGGCCTGCGCCCCCCGGCCGCCGGCGAGGTCGATCT
>Ga0315276_10004023_pt1 | contig 13485 bp, 14 predicted proteins | sample YL17G05_0_MG_FD_204542 | JGI IMG/M metagenome (GOLD analysis project Ga0315276, IMG submission 204542) | Sediment microbial communities from Yellowstone Lake, YNP, Wyoming, USA - YL17G05_0 | ecosystem: Environmental > Aquatic > Freshwater > Lake > Sediment | place: USA: Wyoming | collected...
CAGTTTGCCTTTTGTGGGGTCGGGGGTGGAATAGACGACGAAGGCCTTGTTCTCGGCGAGGTAGGATGTAATGACCCCTTCTTTTTGGTGGAGTCGGCCGTGGACGACCGCGAGGTATTTCTTTTCCGTTTCTTTCCAATTGGCCTGCAGGCGCAGCTTAATTTCATCGCTTTTTGCGAAGACGAGGACGCCTGAGGTCCACTGGTCGAGGCGGTGGACGATGAAGAGCCGGTTGCGCGATTTTGAATATCCCTTGCGGACATAGTCGGTCAGGAAGCAGTAGGCGGTCTGTGTTTTATTAGTCGGTGTTGCGACCGAGAGCAATCCGGCGGGCTTATTCACAACGATGATGTCCGCATCTTCGTAGAGTATTTCCAGCCCTTTGGGCAGATGTTTATTAGCTGGACGTTTTTTCTCAGGCATACGGAGGAGTATTTAACCATAGATAGAGGAAAATACCAAGCCAGTTGCGATATTTGAATTTGAGGGTAGAATAGGTGATTGGTAATTGGTAATTGGTAACTGGTAATTAGTAATTAGTAATTGGTGATTGGGGAATGGCATATGGAGTTTAAAGATATTTTGCCGGCGTTTATACCGATATTCGTAGCGGTCGATGCTATCGGGGTGCTGCCGATTTTTATTACGCTGACCGAGGGAGTGGAGCCGCAGAAAAAGATAAAGGTGATTGCGCAATCGATGCTGACGGCGGTGTGCATAGCGGTGGCGTTTATATTCCTCGGCAAGATGGTGTTCAGGGCGCTGGGGATAAGGATGGAGGATTTTATGGTTGCCGGCGGGGCGATACTTTTCTGTCTGGCGATATCGGATATTATTAACCCGGTCAAGAAAAGGCGGATACCGACGGAGGAGCTCGGGGCAGTTCCGCTGGGGACTCCTTTGATAGCAGGGCCTGCGGTTTTGACCACATCAATGGTTATGGTTTCGCAGTACGGATTAGCCGCCACGTTTATTTCAGTAGTGGTAAATATTGCGCTGGCGGGTATAATTTTCAGCGGAGCCGCGACAGTGATGAGGTTTTTGGGCGAAGCAGGCTCGAAGGCTCTTTCGAAGATAATGAGTCTGCTGCTGGCGGCGATAGCAGTGATGCTGATAAGAAAAGGGCTGACGGGACTTTTATAGCAGGTTCGAAGTTCGTGGTGATAAGTTTATGAAAGATAAGACAGGCGGGCCTTTAAGCAGGGAGTTATTTACAAGGAGTCCTGACAATCCCATTTTGTCGGTGGAAGATTGGCCATATGCCGCCAATTCGGTTTTTAATGCGGCGGCGGCAGAAGTGGACGGGGAAATAATATTGCTTGCCCGCGTGGAGGACTTCAGGGGTATTTCACATTTGACGGCGGCGAGGAGCAAGGACGGAGTTGGGAAATGGCAGATAGACAAGGAGCCGACGCTGCGTCCTGAGCCGAAGAAATATCCGGAGGAGATATGGGGGATAGAGGACCCGCGGATAACACGGCTTGAGGAACTGAATAAATGGGCGATATGTTATACGGCGTATTCGAAGGGTGGGCCGATGGTGTCGCTGGCGACGACTGAGGATTTCAAGACATTCGAACGTATAGGGCCTGTCATGCCGCCGGAGGACAAGGACGCGGCACTATTTCCGGTGAAGTTCAAAGGGCTGTGGGCGATGCTGCACAGGCCTGTGCCGAAGATGGCGATGTTCGGGGCTCATATATGGATATCGTTTTCGCCCGACCTTAAATACTGGGGCGAGCATCGTGAGATAATCCAGGCAAGAGACGGAGGATGGTGGGACGCGAACAAGATTGGGCTTTGCGCGCCGCCGATGGAGACAAAAGAGGGGTGGCTGATTCTGTATCATGGGGTGCGGGTGACGGCGTCCGGTTCGATATACAGATTGGGGCTTGCGTTGTTGGATTTGGAAGACCCGACGAGGGTCATCAGGCGGAGCGACGAATGGGTTTTCGGGCCGAAGGCGCAGTATGAGCGAGAGGGTGACGTGGGTGATGTTGTGTTTCCGTGCGGATGGATAAAAAAGGGAGACAAGATTTTTATGTATTACGGTGCGGCGGATTCGCGGATATGTCTTGCGACTGCCGATTTCGACGAAGTGGTCGAGTTTATACTCAAGTGTCCCAGCGGGGACTATGCGGATTAGAGAAGAAAGTGCCGAATCATAAACATCCAAGTCATATAGGGGACAGCAGCAAGTGTGCCGTTATCGTTGCTCATCCTGACGATGAGACGCTGTGGGCTGGCGGTTTGATGCTGATGCATCCGGGAGTCAAATGGACAGTGGTAACAATCTGCAGGAAAAGCGACGCGGACCGGGCGCCAAAATTTTTCAAGGCACTTGAAGAATTCGGCGCAAGAGGGTTTTTGGGAGACCTTGACGACGGTCCTGAGCAGAACGCTCTGGATAACGGCGAGATTCAGCGAACTATAATGGAGCTGCTGCCTTGCGACAGATTCGAGATGGTTATTACGCACAGCACAGCCGGCGAGTATACGCGGCATTTAAGGCACGAGGAGACGGCGAAAGCGGTGATGAGACTGTGGGAAGCAGGCAAATTGTACGCGGGAGAAGTGTGGTCTTTTGCATACGAGGATGGAGGCGGAGAGTATCTGCCGCGGGCCGAGAGAAGCGCTGATTTGCAGATAGACCTGCCGGAGCATATATGGCAGAAGAAATATGATATTATCACCAGAATATACGGATTCAGCAGAGACAATTTCGAGGCGAAGACGACGCCGCGGCGGGAGGCGTTTTGGCGTTTCAGGACCTCGGGGTAAGCTCAGAGAAAGGAACTAAGAATGAAAGTTTTGCTTTTGTATGATTATCCGCCATCGCCGGGCGGTCTTGCGACGCAGGGACAACTGCTGCACAGAGGACTCGAAGAGATGGGAGTCGAGGTGTTCTCGGTTAATTTCGAAGCGGTGCAGGAAAAAGAGTGGTATTACCGGTGGTTTGAGCCGGATATTGTCGTAGGTGTGGGGTACTGGGGACATACGTCCCATTTGGTGCTTCACCCGCAAAGATACGGAATAACGGCAATTCCGTGGCTTGTAGCCGACGGGTATATGGCGAATTACGGCGAGATACTCGACAAATTACCTTTGATGCTGGTGACTTCGAACTGGGTAAAGAAAGTGTATATGCGAGACGGCCTTGGAGGAGGTAACATTGAAGTTTTACCTGTCGGGTGCGATACGGACGCCTTTGTGCCTCGCGACAAAAAAGAGCCGAAGGTCGCCACCGTTCGCGAGTCATTGGGCGTGGCGGACGACCAGATACTGATATTGACCGTCGGCGGTGATGCTGCATCCAAGGGAGCACAGGAGGTGATGCAGGCGATGGCAATAAACGACCCTCATGCCCCGGACTGGAAATACGTCTGCAAGGTCTGGCCGCAGCCGAGGACGGAACAACAGAACCTGGCGGACATACAATTGGCCACGAATTTAGGGATAGATAAAAATGTGGTCTATACCACCGGCAAGGTTTCGCGAAACTATATGCCATATTTATTGGCGGCGTGTGATATTTATGCGGCACCATCGCGATTGGAAGGTTTCGGGATGATTCAGGTCGAGGCAAATTCGTGCGAGAAGCCCGTGGTAGGGATAAAAGCGATGGGGATGTTAGACACAATGGTGCACGGCAAAACAGCCTTTTTGGCCGAGATTGCACAGGAGATTCGACTTCGCGAGGCGGTCCTCGGAGATGAGTCTGGTTACAAGGCAGGTCATAAGCACATCTTCAAAAGGTCGAGGATAGTAGATTACCGGGCGAGCGTTCATGATATTGCCAAATACCTTATGGAATTGATGAAGGACGCCGGGCTGAGAGAGAAAATGGGGAAAGAAGGGAGGAAGCGGGTTGTCGAAAACTTTGACTACCGTGTTGTCGCAAAGAAGTTTGTAGAAATTGTTTCAAGGCGTTTGGGTATAACATAAATGAACAGACAGCAAAAAGAACTGATAGAAAAGGCCAAGGGTGCTGCTTTAAAGGTGATGCTTCATAACAATCGCGGTCCGAGCGGTTTGCCCCGTGCCGCCGGCTGGGGGTATTATGAGCCGTATACGAGGGACTTGATGATATGCTCACTTGGCATATTGACGACCGGAAACGAGAAGCTGCTTAAGTCGCTGCGGAAGGTCTTGGAGACGCTGGCGAAGAACCAAACCGAGCTGGGACATATTCCATCATTAGTGAACGACCCCGAGGACAGGGGCGCAAGTGATACCACGCCGCTGTTTCTTATGGCCGTCGGGCTTTATCGAATGGCTAAGGGGGAGAAGAACTTTCTTAAAGAGGCAGTTCAAAAATCATTGACGTGGCTGAGGTACCAAAGCCCGCCGAACCGATGCCTTATAGCGCAGATGCCGACCAGTGACTGGCGCGACGAACAGTGGGTGCTTGGATACGGGCTGTATGTTAATACTATTGTCTATGTAGACTTGTGTCTTTTCGGTCAGCGCGAGCGAGCGGCGGAGGCGAAGGAGGCAATGGACAGGTTTACCGTCAGGGGCGAAGCGCAGACCCGGCATGTCCCCGAAGGGCTGGTGCTGAGGCGAAAGCCGTATTACGCGATGTGGTCATACAAGGTTTACCGGAGCGACCGGTTCGACCTTTTGGGCAACAGCATAGCAATCCTGAGCGGGATAGCGTCGCCATCGAGGGCGAGGAAGCTTATTTCGTGGATAGAAAAGGAATCAGAGGCGTTGAAAGCAAAGAAAAAGCTTGTTGTAGATTTGCCGCCGAATTTTTTCCCGTACATGCGACCGGGCGACCCGGACTGGAGGACACGTTATGAGAAATACAACCGGCCCGGGGAGTATCATAATGGAGGGATTTGGCCTTTTGTTTGCGGGTTTTATATTGCTGCTTTAGTTGCCGCGGAGAAATACAAGCTTGCAGAGGAAAAACTCGTTGCTTTGACCAAACTTGTTGAGGCAGCCCGCGAGGCGGAAGTTGAGTTCGGATTTAATGAGTGGCACCGTGCGCAGGATGGCCAGCCGAGGGGGGAAGACTGGCAGAGCTGGTCAGCTGCGATGTATCTTTATGCGGCCAAGTGCGTGGAAGAAAAGAGGACGCCTTTCTTCGAAGATATGAGACGAAACTACGGCTGCTAAAAAGTTTGGCACGGGATTTGCTATTACGTAACGTATACGAAGGGCGGGAATATTCATTCGTAAACGGAGCGAAATCGAATAAAGGGGGGTGTGGGGGAAAAATCGTCTTTTTCCAAAAATCCTTGCAAAAATTCACAATCTACGCTAAATATACCTATGTGAACAAAGCGGCAGAATGTATCGATAGTCTTAAACAAGGTAGGTTAAAAAAATGAAAAAGCTTGTTATTGCGGGAATATTCTTGCTCGTCTCTTCTGTTTTCGCTTTGGAGGAGCAGTCGCCGGAGGGAAAAATTGCCCAGCTTGAAAAGACAATAGAAACACAGAGGCAAACCATCAGCCGGGCCGAAAAAATGGTTGCTTCTCTCAAAAAGCAGTTAGCCGATCAGGAAAAGGAAAATCGGCGACTACTTATGCTCTGTAAAAAAGCTGGAGTAAAGACAAATGCAAATCAGGCTAATAATGATAAGCAAAATGTTATAGCCCCCACATTTGAACCTCCATTAAGAATTGGTCAAATTGCTTATCTTGGAGGGTTAAATATTATAACAATCGAACAAATCATCGATTCAAATAATATGATAGCTCATTTTGTTTTGGAGACGGACCTACGTGGTGTGCCATCTGGGCGCATATTACGTCCAGGTTATGGTAAAGATGTTTGGATTACAGGTATAGATACATCGGGGCTTGTTGATGGTATTGGCTGGAAAACAGAAAAACCCTTGAAAGTAACCGACACTAAGCAATACGACACTACAGATGGCGGAACAGAAACCCTATTTGTCTTAGAACCTTATATCAGTCAGGAATAAAAATGAAGAAAATTCAAATCGAAAAAACCTTGCTTTCAAAATGAACCACCTTCTAACCCGGCTTAAAAGGATCTGTTTGCTTTATATATTCTTCGACACGATTGAGATTTTCCGTGATCCATTTTGATTCCGGTTCATCCTTGAGAATTCCTAATTGCCGAATAAGTGGTATCCAGTAACCGAAACCCCTCGTAATAACCACTACAGCATCACCAAAACGCATTTTACCATCACCTGATAATATTTCAACCCGATAAGGTACTGGCTCGGGATTTGTAGCAAGAATATCTCCCATTTTGCTTGCCCCGTTGTAGTTAATACCGATCACGCCAGATTTGCTAGCATCAAACGAAACACCATTGAGAATTGGTGAATAAGTTGTTCTTGGACGATTCAATTCGCCATGTTTTTTCATGTTGTACAGATCAGCGCATAATAAAAGGTTTAGAGATTTTTCCACCATTTTCTCAATAGAGACTTCTATTTGTGTCCCATTTGCAGCTGTATCTCTTAATTTCAACCCCTTGGCTTTAACCCACAATTTAAAGCGGTCTTTCAGCTGCCAAACGCTTCCGGCAAAACGTAGTATCAACTCCTCAAGCTCCTCAAACGATTGTGCCCCTTCTATTCTGTAATGCGGACTACCTTCAGGATGTCTTACTTGTTCAGAACATCGCAAAGGTTTGTGTAATTTATCCCATTGCCTTATGATACTGCGTAATTCCTCCTTGATTGCATCTGCCAAGTGTTGAACTTTTTCTATATCGTTCTTAGTAACGTTATATGGTGGAAACATATTATCTTTTATCTTGCCCATAAAACATAGTCATTATAACAAAGCTTGCCCCCCAGCGACAATCTCGGTAAAAAATCAATCAAACGCGCAGGTAGTCGGCAGCCCATTTCCAAGATTTTATAATTTTTTTTTATTCCTTCAATAGCAACGACTTAGGGAAAATCGCACTTCCGAAAAAACAAGAATTTTCGCATCAAACGCGCAGGTTGCTCCAATTATAGAAGGGTAGGGGATAAGGGGTAGGGTGTAGGGGATAGGGGATAGGTAATATGAGAAAGACCATAAAAAGCAATTCCAATTGAAAGGAGAATTTTATGAATAGAAAAAAGACAATCGATGCAGAACGAGAGGCCGCTTACAGAAGAGAAAAAGAGGCAGTTTTCACGGTAATCAACCATCTGGTGCTGGCCGGGGAATACGAAACTTCAGTAAAAGTAGCTGAAAACTTCAGAGAACGCTGTCCTGCCGAATATAAAGAGACGCTGGAACGGCTTATAAAGACACTTGCGATATGGGGGTTCGAGAGCAAATGCACGAACATGAATTGATTAAACTTATGAAAGAGCGGGATTTGGACTTGAACGCCGCCGAGACAATAGAAGAAAAAGCGCTGGTTTTCGAGCGGGCTTTGAAAATTGTTATCAGGCCGATAGACCAGTCTGACAGGACTTGTTTCCGCAACGTAACGAACTGGCTGAAGGACGGATGCGAGGCAGGGCGGTTCGATATAAACAGCATTTTCCGGCGGGTACTTGATTTCGCACTGGAGGCATCGGGGCCGGGCAGCAAGAAACCAGCAGCCGTTTTTATGACAATCCTTAAAAAAGAGCTGGGGTATAAAAAATGAATAATGAAATCTGCTGGATACCCCTTAACAGGGGAATGTATGCCTTAATAGACGCGGGCGATAAGGAAAAAGTGTCAAGATATAAATACCACCTGAGGCAAAGAAAAGACACCTGTTACGCCGAACGCGAAAAGAAACAAGCAAACGGGAAACTGCGCACAATATGCCTGCACCAGGATATTCTCGGGACAAAGGAGGGACTGGAGATAGACCATAAAAACGGCAACGGACTGGATTGCCGGAGAGAGAATTTGCGGCACTGCACCCACAGACAAAATATGCAGAACTGCAGGCCTTACAAGGGCAGGAGATTTAAAGGCGTTACGATACGCAAGCGGAAGAAAAAATATATGGCAAGGATTACCTATAACGGAAAGAATATATATCTCGGCAGCTTTGAAACGGAAATAGAGGCGGCACAGGCGTATGACCTCGCGGCCATCGAGCATTTCGGGGCATTCGCGAGAATCAATGAGTATTCCCGGCAGGAGCTGGAAAGCGGGCAAATCTAAATCGGCAGGTAAAAGATGAAAAGTCGAAAGCAGCGAAAAACGCAGCAGCTTTGGCCGAATTCTATCTTGACCATCTTAAAAAAACAGGCATAGGTTAATTTTGCAGAAAAGAGGCAGGGGTAGCCGATATAAAATCTGTATAAAATGTGTAAACAGGAGCGAGTGGCTGGGTTGATAGGAAATTTTTTATCGGACATAAACCATTGAAAGCGAAGAGAAACTCATACGGTTCGATGAAGCTATCCGCAGGCGAGGTAGCGTTAGAATGTCTTGGAATTGCCGTGGCGCTGGTTCTTTTGTGCAGCTGTGTCAGTTTCGACATAGGTGATTGGCCGAGCAGGTTTGTGTGGCCCAATAACAACCCGCCGGCGAACTGGTGCGGCGTGGGCGGGGCTTTTTCGGCGTATTATTTGATGTATTATGTCGGGCCGGGGGTGTTTGTAATATTGGTTTCGGCAATTTGCCTTCTATTGGCGAAACTGGCGCACCAGACTATAGGACAGGGAGTTTTGCGGGCGATTGGACTTATACTTGTGACTGCGGCGGCTTCGAGCAGTTTTTATCTTCTGCAGCCTCACAGTGTTTATGTTTTTCCGATGGGTTCCGGGGGGATTCTCGGGGTTGGAGCGGCGGAATTTTTGCGGAGCCATTTTGCCCTGCTTGGAACATTCATACTGATTACGGCCACGTGGGTTGTCGGGATAGTTTTGCTGGCGGACACCTTTATGGTGGCGATATTAGGAGGTGTAGGTTTCGCACTTGGAAGAATGGTCGGTGTGACGTCTCCAGTGTGGTCGGCGGCGAGGCAGCAGTCGCAGGTGCTAAGCGAGATATGGCAGAAATTAAGCGAGCGGCAAAGACGGTTTTCGACAGAGATGGGCGGAGTACAAGAGGAAGTGCAATTCTGGCGTAAGCCATCCCATAGCGGAGAAAGTGACTATGGAGATGAAGACGTAGTTGAGGGCGCAGTCGGCACTTCTGAGACGGCGGAACCGAGACGGTTGAATCTGACATTGCCCCCCCTGCTTTCTTGCGAAAGCAAGAAGGGGGGCAAGCCGGTCAAGCCGTATGTCCCTACGAGCTATGAGGATTATGCGCTGCCGCCAATGGAGCTGCTGAGTGAGCCGGAGTGTAGTTTTGCTTCGGTGCAGGAGAAGGTTATCAAGGCCAAAGCGACAGCACTGGAGAAGCTGCTGACGGAGTTTAATATTAATGCGCATGTGGTGGCGGCTGATACGGGGCCTGTTATAACGATGTTCGAACTGGAGCTTTCAGCGGGTGTGAAGGTCAGCCAGATCAGCACGCTTTCAAATGATATAGCACGCGCACTGGGAGTCGGTGCGGTTCGTGTTGTGGCGCCGCTGCCTGGCAGGCATACGATAGGAATTGAGGTGCCGAACAGTGAAAAAGAAAAAGTGCGCATTAAAGACCTGATGCAATTGGCCGGGGACAAGCCGCGGGAGATGGAGATACCGCTATTCTTGGGCAAGGATTCGTCCGGCGAGGCGCTTATTTCCGATTTGACGTCGATGCCGCATCTGCTTATTGCCGGCACAACAGGTTCAGGCAAGAGCGTGTGTATCAACAGCATCATCGCTGGGATACTGCTTACGAAGCGGCCTGACGAAGTGAAGATGATTCTGATAGACCCGAAGATGGTAGAGATGACGGCGTTTAATACTATACCACATTTGATGTCGCCGATAGTTATCGAAACACAGCGTGCGGTGCAGATACTCGAATGGGCGACGGTGAAGATGGATGAGCGGTATGCACTTTTTGCGGAGGCGAGGGTAAAGAACATTGCGGAGTATAACGGGCTTGGGGCCGAGGAAATTAACAGGCGATTTATGCCTGACAGCGCCGATGAGGAGGCGAAGATTGCAAAGAAGCTGCCGTATATCGTGATAATAATCGACGAGCTTGCAGATTTGATGATGACGGCGGCCAAGGAGATAGAAGCTTATATCGTTCGTCTTGCGCAGAAGAGCCGGGCGGTCGGTATTCATATTGTATTGGCAACACAGCGTCCGCAGGCGACGGTGGTGACAGGTTTGATAAAGTCGAATATGCCGACGAGGATAGGATTCCGGGTTGCGGCGAGATTGGACAGCCGAATAGTCCTTGACCAGAACGGCGCGGAGGCGCTGCTTGGTCAGGGCGATATGCTGTTCCTGAAGCCCGGCTCGAGCGAGCTGGTGCGTGCGCAGGGGACGTTTATGGATGATGGGGAAATTCAGCGCATCGTCAAATACTTAAAGGAGATAGCTGAGCCGCAGTTCCATCCTGAGCTTACGGAGCTCGGGCGGATAGATACTTCCGAGATGGCCAGGGACGAGCTGTTTGACGAGGCGGTTCGGATTATCTTAGAGAGCCATCGCGGGAGCGTGTCACTGCTGCAGCGCAAGCTCAGTATCGGCTATGCGCGTGCTTCGCGGATTATAGAGATGATGGCTGGTGCGGGCATTTTGGGCGAATACAAAGGCAGCCAGGCGAGGGAAGTGCTGATGACACTCAAGGAGTATGAGAAACTCCGGGAGAGGATGGAAGCGGAAGCGGCAGAGACGGCGGAGGACAGCGGCGAGGATGAGGATACTTCCGGGCCGAATTATGTGAGCGAAGGACAGCGCGGCTACGCTGCGGTCGATAAGGATGCCGAATGAGACCGGACGACGGAAGTTGAAAGGTAAAAGTAAAAAGGTAAAGCGTGACACCCCAAAAGGGTGTTTTTTTATGCGCAGGTTGCGTTGAAAAAGCGGTTTTTAGTGCTGAAAAGGGCATTTTTCAGAAAAAAGGGAAAAAGGTTGATAAAAGGTTTCGAATAGGGTATATTTCCCCTTTTGAAAACGCCCTGTCGCACGGGGTAGCTTTGGTCGCGAAAGCGGCCCATGGGGTCAGCAGTTTTCACGGCATGGCTGACTCAAGCCTCCGACAGGGCCAAATCGGCCGGGACAAGACGGTCTCCGTGACAACGGGAAAGTGTAAAACTAAAAGCGAGAAGCTAAAAACTAGTGAAGTCACGCCGCACTAAAAAATTTTCAGTGCGGTATTCCGCAGTTTTTACTTTTAAGTTTTGAATTTTGCATTGTGTTTTTACCCGGTGGTGTAATCGGTAACACAGGAGGTTTTGGTCCTCCCATTCCTGGTTCGAGTCCAGGCCGGGTAGATAAGAAACTGAAAGCTTAAAGTTTAAAATTAAAAGTTAAGGAAATATGTCGGAAAAGATTGCGATAATTTTAGCGGCCGGCGTGAGCAGCAGGATGAAGACAGATACGCCGAAGGTTCTGCACGAGGTGTGCGGGCGGCCCATGCTGGCGTACGTACTGGACGCCTGCCGGGGGGCGGGCGTTGAAAAGATATACGTCGTGGTCGGCTTCGGCGCTGAGCAGATAAAGGAGAAGTTCGAGGCAGATACCGACGTGGTGTGGGTGCGGCAGGAGCAGCAGAAGGGGACAGCCCATGCGGTTTTGTGCTGCAAGGAGCATCTCAATGGTTTTAACGGCGAGACGCTGGTGCTTTGCGGGGACGGGCCGTTGATTCGTGCTGAGACGCTCAGGGAAGTCATAAAAAAGCACGAAGCCGAAAAAGCGGCTGCGACACTGGCGACAGCAATCTTAGATGAGCCATCAGGGTACGGGCGCATCTGCAGGGGCGCGGACGGCAATATCACGGCGATTGTGGAGCATAACGACTGCACGAGCGAGCAGCTGAAGATTAAGGAGGTCAACCCGAGCTATTATGTGTTCGATAACAGGATACTTTTCGAAGCTGCGGCAAAGGTCAAGCCGGATAATGCCAAGAAAGAATACTATCTGACAGATGCGATTTCGATTATCATAGCAGGCGGCCGTAAGGTCGCTGCGGCAGCGGCGCTGCGGCCAGAGGAGGCGGTGAGCGTCAACACCAATGAGCAGCTTCAGCAGATAAACAGGATTATGGAGAGCAGGCTCTCAAAAAAGGCAAACAAGGACGTTGAAGTAAAGGCGGGAAGACGATGCCACTAAACGATACTTTAAAGGTATTTTCCGGCAGCAGTAATGCGGCGTTAGCCGGTGCGGTTTGCGAGTACATGGGGATTTCTCTCGGTGCTGCGAAGATAGACAGGTTTCCAGACGGTGAAAAAGTTATCCGGGTAGAGGATGATGTTCGCGGAAAGGATTGTTTTGTTGTGCAGTCGACCTGCAAGCCGGTTGATGAACACTTAGTGGAGCTTTTAATCTATTTAGACTGTCTGCGAAGGGCCAGCGCCAGCCGAATTACTGCGGTCATACCTTACTTTGGGTATGCGCGGCAGGACAGGAAAGACGAAGGTCGAGTGCCGATTACCGCAAAACTGGCGGCCAATCTTATTACTACCGCCGGGGCCGACAGGGTGCTGACGATAGATTTGCACGCGCAGCAATTGCAGGGTTTTTTTGATATACCTGTTGACCACCTGACCGGTGAGCTTGTGCTGAGCAAGTATTTCAAGGAGAAGAAAATCAGCAAGCTGACGGTGGTTTCGCCTGATGTCGGTAATATAAAGACAGCATCGCGATATACCTCACATCTGGGCGGGGAGCTGGCAATTGTACACAAAAGACGAATGAGCGGCAGCGAGGTGGAGGCGAGGGAAATCATCGGGGATGTGAAAGGCAGGAATATTTTGATGTGCGATGATATCATCGCCACAGGCGGGACGGTGTGCGGCGCAGCCAAGTTAGTCAAGGAACGAGGCGCCGAAAAAATATATATTGGTGCCACGCACGGTGTGTTTGCGGGAGAGGCACTGAAGCATCTGAGCAAAGCGCCGGTTGATGAGGTGGTAGTGACCGACACCATACCGCAGAACGAGGAGACCAAGAAGCTGCGCAATATAAAGGTTTTAAGTGTTTCTACAATGTTAGGTGAGGCGATAAAGAGAATTCACAAAAACGAATCGGTCAGCAGCCTGTTTGAGGAAGGTTTTTGAGCGGATAGGCCATGCCGCAGGCGCTGAGATTGAAGTGAGGCAAAGATAATTATGGAAAAGAGTTTACTATTAAAGGCTGAAATTCGAGAACAGACCGGCTCAGGTCATGCGGCGAAAGTGCGCAAGAGCGGCCGGATACCTGCAGTTGTGTATGGGCATAAGGAAAAACCAGTGGCTATTTCACTTGATGCGCATAACCTGGTCGAAGGGCTGCATCACGGGCATCGGGTTGTGGATGTGCAAATCGGCAAAAAGCAGGAAAAGATGATTGTAAAGGCGATGCAATATGACCATCTTGGCAGAGATATTATCCACGTGGACCTGATGAGAGTCGACGTGACCGAGACGATTAGGGTGACGGTTCCTGTTGAGCTTAAGGGCACAGCTAAAGGCACGCATGAGGGAGGCGTTGTTGAGATGCGTACAAACAGCATAGAAGTT
>Ga0315276_10004024_pt1 | contig 13485 bp, 21 predicted proteins | sample YL17G05_0_MG_FD_204542 | JGI IMG/M metagenome (GOLD analysis project Ga0315276, IMG submission 204542) | Sediment microbial communities from Yellowstone Lake, YNP, Wyoming, USA - YL17G05_0 | ecosystem: Environmental > Aquatic > Freshwater > Lake > Sediment | place: USA: Wyoming | collected...
CAAGGGGTGATAAATAAATCCTCTCAGCACGTTATGGTGCAGTTAGGCAAAACCTACCTGTCAAAGCTGGGTCAGCAAGTTGGGGAAGAAGTTGCTCAGGAAGCCGTTCAGATAGTCGCCGAGGACGTGGCCGGATATGCCTCTGGTATGGGGGTAGACTTTGATGCAGACGCTTTTAAGGAGCGTGTTGGACGTTTGGCCAGCGTAGCTTGGGAATCTGCTCAGGCGATGGCTCTTCTGCCTGTTCCCGGCTCAGTCATTGAAACCGCCGTTAAATACCCGATACAAAAAGCCTATGACCAAATGAAGTCTGAGGAGTCAAAGGCCAGATGGGAAGGGATGCAGGGAGAAACCTACGGTGAAGAACCTCCGATGTTTTATCCACCTTTTACACCACCGGCAGGAGAACCGCCTACGCAAGCCGAGGTGGGTGGGACAATGCCTATTTCTAAAATGTCTTTATCTGAATTTGAGTTAGCCGCAAGGCGAGGAAAAATTCATAAAGCGACTGGTGTGGAATTGCCGGGGGAGAGAGAGGCTAAAACACCAATAAAATTTGGCTTAATAAATAAGTATTCAACGGATGATATTGCACGTTTTTATGCAGAACGCAGGGGATTTGGGGAAATAGAGACAACAAAAGAATATTCCCCCATTGAAGAAGGGTATAAAGAGTTTATACAAGATGCTATTTTTGAAGAACAAAATCAACAGCAGGAAGGATACGCCCACGAAGGATATTTTGGGGCGGAGTCCACAGGTGGCTACACAGTTCCTCATATTGGTTCATCTGTTCCAGTTCAAATACTTCACAATGGAAAAATAGTTGAGTTGGATTACTCAAGGGATGGCAGAGAAAGAGATGGGTTGATTCCCTCAGACCCTCTTGGAAAATTGCAGTTTGCTTTAATGAAATCTGTTGCCAAGTACAGAGAGATGAAACTTATCCACAAAGAAGAACTTGCTGATAAATTCTCAAAAGCAGAGTCGGCGATGATGGATAACCCGACAGCAAGAGAAGGGTTGAAAAAAGCCAGAGGAAAAATGGCCGGGGTTCTTACTGAGTTAAAGATTGAACCCATTGAGTCACTTCTATCCGGCTCAGATTGGGAATCTATCTTTTCTGAGATTAGGGAAACTGAGCGATTGTCAACCGCCGAGAAATTAAATCTTTCCGAAGCACTTGAGAAACTTATCAAAGATGGAACACTGCTTCGCCCCCACGAAATAGGGTACTTCGGAAAACAGTTCGGGCCTTTGATGGAACAGGTTATGCAAAGTCTTTCTGACTTGGCAAAGAAACCAACTAAAATGCAAAGGTTTCTGGATATACTGGGTATTCCAAAAGCTTTATCGGCCTCGATGGATATAAGCCGAACCTTCCGGCAGAACATTCTACTGATTGGGAATCCAGAGGTTTTCTGGAAGGGAGCAATGGACGAGTGGAAATTGTTTTACGGGGATGAAAAATATGCCCGTGAAGCAATGAAAAACGCAATGACAGATGAATATGCCCATATACAAAGAAGAACCGGCCTTAGAATGAACGAATACGGAGAAACTGGAACTTATGCAACGAAAGCAGAAAATTTCCCCACTAAACACCTGAGCAAAGTTCCTTGGGTGGGTCGCTCAGAAAGAGCCTATGTTGTTGGTGGAAATCTGATTCGCATTTATTTATTTAACCAAATTGCAAAAGAATGGGAAAACGATACAACAAGAAAATATTCTCAAAAAGACTACAACGACTTAGCCCACTATATTAACGTACTCACGGGTGAAGGTGATGCACGGATGTTTGGTGACAACGCCGGAATAATGAACGCTGCCTTTTTTGCACCACGATTGGCAGTATCAAGATTTCAGGCCATCTTCGGCACGTTCAACTGGAATAGAAGCTGGGCAGCAAGAAAAGTTCTGGCCCGGCATATGGTCAGATTTGTTGGGGTGAACACAATCCTCCTTAGTCTCGCTTCATTTCTTCCCGGAGCAACCGTTGATATTGACCCTCTCGCCACTGACTTTGGAAAGGTTCGGTTTGGCAATACGAGAGTGGACTTCTGGGGCGGCTATCAGCCAATGGTGAGAATGATTTTTGAGTTGGCCATCAAACAGCATACAACTCAAACGGGACAGACCATTGACGTGAAAAGATATGAAACTATTATGAGATTTTTACAGGCTAAACTTGCCCCTGTCCCTGCCACAATTCTTGACTATTGGCGGGGAGAAACCTTCTATGGTCAGGAGGTTGCAAAAGATACTGACAGTATGCTGAATGAAATGTACTCAAGATTAACACCTTTTGTTTTTCAGGATTTGGTGGATGCAGTCAGGTATAGTGGAATTGGTGCTGGGGCTGGTGCTGCACCACTGGCATTTGTCGGCATCGGTGTTCAAAGTTATGACCAGACTCCCGGAACAAAAGTAGCCTTAATGAAAGATAGAATGTCTCAGGAAGTGTTTGGAAAACGCTGGTCTGATATGGGCAGCGAAGCACAAAAGATTTTGAGAGAGTATTTCCCTGAGATAGAGACTGAGGAATCCAAATTAAATTATGAGTATCAATCTCCCAAATACGTTCAGAAGATTATTCAGGACGAATACGCCTCAGAGAAAAGAATATTGGGCGGTTTGGGCAGAAGCATAGCAACTCAACTCGCCGAAAGCAAAGTCCACATCGGCGGTTTAAGCAAACGGATTGGCTCGGATTGGTATTTGACAAAGGACAGATTCTCCGAGTATGAACAGTTGACTACTGAATCACTGAAAAGAATTTTACCTTTGGTATTTAAACTGCCTGAATTTGACAGACTTTTATTCACAGATAAACAGTTGGTTCTCGGTGACGTAATAGCCGAGGTTAAAAATGAAATAAGGGAACACATCGTCCAGAAAGCAAACTATAAGGATTTGGAGTATTTGTATGAGCAACGGTAACACAACAAAAGAACGATTGGTGCGACTTGAAACACTAATGACAGAATGTAAGAGGTTGATTTCCAATCATTTACAACACAGTTGGGAGCTATCTCTTGCTATTATAGCAGCTTTAATTCTTGAGTCAGTTGGACTTATATTTCTTATTATTAAAATAAACTTGCTGGAATAAAAAAGGGGTTGCCCGCCGACCAAAGCAAACAACCCCGAAAAGGGAAAGAACGAGTTTACTGCTTAATCAGGAAGTCTGCCATAGAAGAAGTCGTGAACCTCTTCATCAGTCATTGGTTTAGCTTTTGATTTAGCTTTCTTCTTCCGCCGAATTAAATTCCCGTGAGAGTCTTTCTTAAACTTCTTGGGGTCGTAGTCTGCGTTTGTCATATTTTTTCCTTTCTTAGGCACTTAAAGGGGCTATTCCTGTGTCCCATTCGTAATTATTTGGGCCATCTTCACCGTTACACTATTTTTTCTTGGCATTATCACCTCCCCCGTCGTAGTATTTTTCACCAAAACCGATGGGACAGACTTCGTGATACGGTATAGCGTCTATAACTACCCCACAACCAATAATAGATTTCCTTCGGGCAAACTGTGAATAGGCGAAAGCCATCGAGTGGTCATTGCAGCCCGCCCCGACATCCATTCCGAACAACCTGCTCTTTGGGCTGGCTAACCATTTAATCCCGGCCTGAGCGTGGCAGTGGCCTAAAACGTGGCTCATCCCCGTGCTCTTCATCTTATTGTAGGATGGGTGTTCTCCGCCACAGCCTGTGCCGTGCATATAACAAACATTGTCTATAACAAACTCCCAGTCCCATTTCCACCCCGGACAGTCCCAGATGTCAGAGAAGTCTTTCAGCAGTCTGTCGGGAATGTTGACACTTTGGGCCAGCCTCACAGGTCTGGCATCATGGTTGCCTATGCAGACTAAGGCTTTGGGAAATGCCCGATGCCACTTCTTGACCTCGGCCGCAGCCAACTGGTACTCCTGAGAGGGGTTAGGCAAATCCGGGTGTTTTGGGTGAAAGCTGATTGAGTGCATATCAACCAAGTCTCCCATAATTATAACCTTGTTGCAGTCGTACTTTTTATAGATGTCCTGACAGAACCTACGATACCATTTCCGTCCGTAAGGTAAATGTGGGTCTCCAACACAAAGTATCTTATTTATCATTTTTAATCCTCCCTTTTAAAGGTATGGAATCTTTGGTATTTTATTGAACGTCTGTATATACATAAGTTCTGCCATTTCCGGCGACCAGCAGTTTAACTTAATTCTGGGGTTTGGTGGGTTGTCTGGGTATACTGTTTGAAACGTCTCAAAAGAATTAGACATTATATGAAATGATTCTGTAACCAGCATAGTTTTGTCAGCTTCTTTGACTGCCTCAAATTCTTCCTGACTTACTCCAAACTTTTTACCTATTGTTTCTAAAATATGGCTCTCCACTTCAACTACTTCCGGCAAACAGTTCTTTAAACCGGTAACTATGTCCCCAATATACGTCTCCGCAGCATCGTGAAGTAGCTTTGCCAGTGGTCGTCCGGGGAGAAATTCAGCCTTTGACATTACAACACAATGCTCTGCAACAGAGTAAAACTTCTCACACCTGCCACCGTAGCGGCAGATTAAAGATAGGGCATGAGCAATCTCTTCTATGGTTATATCATCTTCGGCTATATTAAAAACGTCCAACAACTTTCCTGTGCTTGTAGCTATTACTGCTTGCATTGTTTCTCCTTTAGCAGTTCAAATAAGTAACCTTGGCAGTTGAATAAAATTGCACAAATACTCTCCTCTAAGTCTGCCCCCTCCGGGAAATTCCGATGCTTTTTCCAGAAAGCTACAAAATGACGACAGGCGGATTTTATATAAACGTCTTTACCCATCCCTTTCTGCCAGTTATCAAACGGCCTTGTGTTTCCATCTGCTTGTATGGTATGCTTTTGCAGATATTGAAGGTATCTCTCAAGAACAATGGGGGACAACCCGGCCTCATAGTCCAACTTGCCCGTGTCTGTATCTCTCGTTGCTCCCGAAGCAAACTCCCGTATCCTGTGTGCAGCAGCAAAGCCGGGATGACCGGGGTGAACCAGACGGAGTTCTTCTTCACAATGAGGGTACATCCCCTCCTTCGTTTGAACCCATATTGGTTTTGCCCCATAGCAATCTAATCTGGTTATAAACCCAAGTTTACCACTGTCTAAATAACCTTCCTGAATTACTTCTACTGTGTCATTTACTTTAAGCATTGTTTTTCCCTTTCTGTTTATTTTGTATTTGCAAACATTTTCCGGTAACATCGCCAGCATAGCTCGCTAATAGCACATTGTGAACCCTTCTTGGCTGTAAAATGATTCACACATTTACGGCATACATACCGAATAGAGTTCTTATACTTTTTTATTATCTTCATCTTTCCCTTTCTTGCATAACATGCAGATTGTCCTTATCTTCTGTTTCCTGCCTTTTCCGTCTGTGAAGGTATCTTCGAGGTATCCTGTTCCACCACAGACACAGTCGTTTTCTTTCTTCGGAACATACCCCAAACCCTCACAAAATTTGCAAGGGGTATGAACTTGACCACTGTTGATAACAAACTCTCCCTCGCCCTTACAATTAGGACACCTTTCCCCGTGAATCCGAAGGTAATTACGGTCAAATTCACGTTTATTCACAGGACGATAAACACTGCCCTTCCCACTTCCCGTGCTGTCTAAAACCATACTTACATCCTTAAAAAAAGATACAGTGATGCCCCCATTATACCAACTGCCCCGGCGATGTCAACTAAAATAATTAAAAGTTTCATTTATTTTCCTTCGTTCAAATCTTGCAACTTCTTGGTGTACTTTTCAATTACGTCCTCATACAACTGTCTGGGGTCTTTAACTTTCTTCTTAGACTCCCGGAGCAGCTTCTTTGTATCAACCCCCTCTGCTTCAAGGTTCTTACCAAAGATATACTGCTCCCCGTGCCTGAACAGGTTACAATACTTGTCCTGTGGTCTTGTATTATCTTCACTGTACCGAACAGCTAAAAGTGTTCGGGAGAGGAAATGCCCGCAATCCATCTTCTGCCGAGGATGAGCAACCGAGCAGGTGTAGCATTTAACCCTGCCATTTACAGCATCTTTACGCCTCCGCCACTCAGAGAATATTTTATCTGCTTTTTTTCTGAGTGTTTTAAGGCTGGGCCGTTTTTTAATTTTCATTTACCTTCCTCTCGCTCGGCGGGGGTGGCTGGCAATAAATTGCGGATTACAATAGTTGATATTTCAGAATAGTTTGGCTTGATTATAGTATTCAAACTTCCATCCCTCTCAATAAAAATTCCGTTTTTCTGCCTGTCTGTTAAATCTGTTGTCCAGTTTTTACCGATTTCGTGAAGCATTTCGTGCATATCAACTTGGGTTTTTAGATGTAACTGTTCGTGGGAAAATAAAGATTGAGCATACATTTGGACGCTATTACGTTGCCAATCTAAGGTTCGCCACAGAAAACAGTTTACTATTTCGGATTCGGGGACATTAAACGCCCTCCCGTCAAAAACACCTATCTCTCTAAACTTCTGTGAGAACGATGCGGTCGCTTGACTTGCCATACACTGACTAATTTTTGTAGATTATAATCAAAATATGCTTCTGTCTGCAATGTATCATAATCGGTCAAAAGGATATTTATTTCATCCGATTGAACATAGGCTAATTTGAACCCTTGTGTTTCTTGTGCCAAATACTGTCCGGCATAAAGCTTACTGTCCATAAAGTCTGGGTCAAAAGGCTTATTGCAATGTCTTGTTAAACTATGAAACGCCTTACCGTCTAATCGAACAATAACAGGAGTCCTGCGAGTAAGAAAGATTCTGTACCTATTTTCGTAGTACAACTTCATTCTGTCACCGATAGAAAGTGTTTGTTTTTCTTTGTTGTTCATATCTTTTCTCCTGTACATTCCTCAAAATCATCTTGAAGAATTATCTTTAATTTATAATCTATTTTGGGCATAGCAAAAAGTTTCGAGGTACTCATCCAGTTCCTTAACATTATTACCGCTTCCCCCCTTTTCTTCGCCTTCTCCTCGCTGGCTGCAAGGGCGGCCTCTAAACGGCGTATTTCGGCCCTGTGTGTATCACGCTGCTTAATTCTGTCAGCTTCAATTTGTTGGATTGTTTCCTGCGTGTCCGTTGTCGGCTTGGCCTTCGGCTCTGCGAGAAGGGCGAGGGCTTGGTCGATAGTCATACTGGCCGAAAGTGTGTCATATAATAGACATTGTTCTTTTGCTTTTTTCAATTTCTCTATCACTTCATTGTCCATTGTCATCTCCTTTGGAAGGTGAATAAAGGCAAGTTTTACGGAATCATCTTGGTCTCTGTCTGTTCCTTAACCCACTCTTTTGTTTTCTCCGCACCCTCGGCGAGGTACATACATCTGATGTCCTTAAAACCATACGGAATCAGCACCTCACTGTTTGGTATCAGCTTTTGCAGTTTTCGACTGCCCTTAATTCCCACCGGGTCAGTGTCGGAGATGATATAAATATTCTTAATGTCGTTGACAAAACTAACAAAGGGCGGCAATTCAGCAGCTAAAGCATTAAATTTCCCAAAGGCCCACAAACCCAACTCAGTGACTACAGCCGCATCACTCCAACCTTCACAAATAAATAAGTTCTCTTCCCCCAGAGTTGGTTTGTAAAACAGTGGTTTTTTGAGAAAGTAAATTTCTGGCAAAAACCACCCGTGTTTACTGTATCTCTGGCACTTTTTCTTTCGCTCTTTGCCATCAAACCAAGTCTCCTGAATCCCGCAGATACCCGTTGTATCATACATCGGGATTAAATATCTGTCTGTAGAAAAGTCATAGCCGATGTTAAACCTATCGATGGTCTGAACAGATACTCCGACTTTCCGGGCCAGCGTGGACAACCGGAACTTAACCTGCAATCTCGCCAACCAGTCTATCTTGGGTTTTTCTACTTCTCTCACAATAGTCTCCTCTATGTCTGGATTATTGTCTTTTAAATATATCTTTGCAAAATTCCTCGGCGAACCTTGGAGGCCGCAAGCCCAGCACCTAAACCACAGCTTGAAGGGGTCAGTTTTATTTACCGTGAAACTGGCGTTGGTCTCTTCGTGGAAACAACACCGAAACCGCCAGTGTCTATCTGTCTCATCGACAACGGTTAAAGATGAATAAGGGTACGGTGGTTTCATACTGGCCCTTTCTTATCTTTAAAACAATCGGGTTTCCCTGCAAATTGACATATTGGAAGTCCAAACTCCTTGGCTTTTCTCCTTATTTCCGGCGTTAGGGAGCGTTGACAAGGGTCTTTGCAACTTTTGTAGAATCGGCAGAATGTCACATCTCTATAGCAAATCATCAGAAATCCTTTCAACAGTATTCCTTCATCGGGGTTTCACCAAATATGCTTTCAATGGTATCCATTGCAGCAATACACCCCGCCCTCTCGCCATCGAAAATATCGTGTAGAACTTCTAAATACTCAAGCAATCCAAAATTATGCTTATTTTGAAACTGCTCCAAGATATTGTGAAGTTCACGCTGTTCTTGGGTAAATTTATTTGACATCAGAAATTCTCCTTTCGTGCTTGAAAAATCCTGCCCAAAAATTGTCCATATCTTTTAATGAGCTAAAGCCGCCTTCACTGCACAGAGATGCCCAGCAATAGGGTCTATCGGAACTCAACGGGACTGCCCTTTGCCAAGTCCAGCACCACAACACCTCATCTCCTTTGTAATACAGCCACAGGCCATCTTTGCAGAAATAAACACATCGAGGGTGGGTGACACTGTCTATTATTAGTCTAAGGCATCTCATTAAAAACTTTCAAGTTCAAAGTTTACCTGTCTGAACGCCATACTCTTACCAAACCAAACCACAGGTATCCTCCCCGTTTCTCCATTTCTGTTCTTTGCCAGAATAAGCCACGCTTCCCCGTCATCAACAGCGTCTTTGTCACTCTTTTCATAAATGTTGTAATATGCGGGGCGGTGAAGAAGAATTATTTTGTCACAGGTCTGCTCAATTCCCCCGGTTTCCCGAAGGTCTGACAATCTTGGTTCGTGGTTCTCCCGGTTATCAACCGCCCGATTAAGCTGTGCCGCCACAACAAAGGCTATGTTTAACTGCTTGGCTGTCTCCCTGATGTTCTCTGTAATTCTATCCAACTCTTCATATCTGGCCCGTTTCACTGTCGCTGTTCTAATCAGTTGCAGGTAGTCAATAAATATGACATCAAAGTTTACCTTGGTTGCTTTTATAGTCGCCCAAATTACCTCCGGGGTCAGCCCGGTTCTGTCGTCAATCCAGAGCGAGTGTGTGGACAGCAAATCCTTCGTCTCCTGCTTTACATCAATTATCCCCTTCTTCAAATCTGTGTAGGATACATCCTGTTTGTTGGCTATCATACGCTCAATCAACTGCTGTTGGCCCATTTCAAGCGAGAAAAACCCCGTGTTGTATTTCTGGGAAGTATGCAGAGCCATATCAACTATCATAGCCGTCTTGCCAATCGAAGGTCTCCCGGCTATCAGCGTGAGTTCCCCTCGTTTGAATCCGAGGCTCATATCGTCAAGCTGCTGAAACCCTGTTGAAATCTCTATCCCGGAAACTATGTTTTTTGAAACGGAATCAATGCTATCTCGTAAGGTCTGCATAAGTCCCCAAGTATGTAACTGCTCTTCCCTCTCCAGAGGAGTTTGCCAGCTTTTCAATAGTGGAGAATGGCACACTATCCTGACTCCAATTGCTCGTTTTATCCGGGTATGACCAATAGTTGCCGCTGTCTAAATAAATTAAAACGAGATGCACTGACACACTGCTTAACAGAACATCACCACTGTCCTCAATTTCAAATATAGAACCGCAGGGATAAGTCTTTTCTTCGAGTGACTTTTTAAGTTCAGCCTCCAGCCGTTGTCCCTCTTCCTCTAATCTTTTTCTGTCTGCTTTATTTTGTTCAAGTCTTTCTTTAATGTCCACTTTTGTTCTCCTCAAATTTCTGTTTAAAAGTTTTTTCATCCGGTTTAATATCACCTCGGCGAACACTGGCACGATACCACGTTTGAATTATCCCCTTGTAGTTCTTATATGGTCTCCCGTTTGGGTGAGTCCAGCCAAGACTTTCCTGCTTCCAGAAGAACCCCTCGGCATCAAAGTTCACCCAGCCGATTGAGACGGCATACTCTTTGCATTGCTCTATTGTTGGCTTTTTAAACTTCGCCGCCAAATAGAACTCGCACTGCTTGCACTTATTCTCCATCGTCATCCTCTCGCTGGTCTATAAACTTATCCAAACATTCCTGTCGTTTCTCTTCCGAGCAGTCTCCCCGGTAAACACAGTCTGAACATCGTGGCTTATTCAAAACCCTGCCCGACTTTCTTTTATTTTAGCCAAGTCATCAAAGATGTTGCCGAGGATTCTTGCTCCCGGCTCATCTAACTTTCCGAGGGTGCTTTCAGCCTCTAAAGTAGCCCAACAGCTATCTTCACAGGCGTAAAAACCCTGCATTGTCAGATAGTCCTGTAAAAATAGCCTCATCCCCCCGGTAGAGTCGAACCCATAGTCCCCGTGCCGAAGGGGTTTCTTCTCTAACTGCTTCTGCAACCTCCGACCCTCTTCTTCAAGACTCTCTCTGTCTCTCAAATTTTGAGCTAAACGCTCTTTAATCTGCTCTGCTGTCATTTTGTCTCCTTATGGGGGGCTGTTTGCCCCGGTTTATAGATAATGTTCAATTTGGGACGATTCTTCGACCTCTCACACCCCACTCTAAGAGGTTAGAACGGGGCCCAGTCGTCAACTTTCTCCTGCTGCCGGGATTTCTCCCCCCCGGTGTTGTCTGAAACCGCCAGCGACATAAACGCACCTTTTTTACCCTTTTTTATCCAAGCCGCAAGGCGGTACGCCGTTCCCTCAATATCAATGTTACCTGTGTAGTCCGGGTGCTTCTCTGTTTCCTTTTTTAAATTTTTGAAAAGGACACCTGTATTTGGTCTCTGTTCAAACTTTGCCATTAGATTTTATCTCCTTTGAATATGTTGCCAACTATTTCTGTTTTCCAGTTCTGCCAACCACCGTCAAGTTTACGGGTGTCGAAAGCCTTTATTTCACCCTCGACCTTTAAGTAAACTATGGGGTACTCTTCCCTCCTGTGGTGGTATCCGAAGTCCCCGTGTTTGGGGGTCTTTGACTTCTCCAACTCTGCTTCAAGTCGTTTGCCCTCCCCCTCTAATTTCTTTACATCAGCCCTGTTTTGTTCCAACCTCTCTTTTACTTTGTCAACGTCCATCTGTTTTCCTTTCTTTCTACCTGTTTTTAATTTCTCAACCATTTTTTTAGACAGTTTTCTAAACTCTTCCCAGTCTTTTAATTCAAATCTTCCATGACAAGCCGACCACAGAGAGCCCTCGGCACAGTTGCCTAAAATACAGTTAGGCTCCGTACAGTCTTCATGGAGAACTGCCTTTCTCATACATAAACCGCAGGAGTTTCCGTGAATTCTTCCGAATTGCAACTTTTTAAGCTGCTCATTGGGCATCACAGAGAGAATACTCCACTTCAAAATAGATATTTCCAAAGCGGCTTCATCATCGGTTTTTGCCGCTATCATAACTTCTTCCTCTGTTGGCAGTTCAATTTTTTCGATGTCTTTTTCTGCAAACCACCAAAGGTCATCTTCCCCCTTCCCGTTGCCCGTATTCACGCCAATAGGTGTAGTATATGAGTTATATATTCTTTTCACCACTCCAATATGGCCTGTCTTTATGTTGGTTATGCAAATGCCATTGATTCTTTCCTGTGATACAACAACTTTTACCACGTCACCTACGTTAATCATATTTTTCTCCTGTAATTTTTTCATCTTTTTTTCTCCTGTAATTTTGACTGCGGGAGACAGGTAACCCCGTGTTCGGCAACATTTTTTATCCCGTTTTCTATTAGCTCTGACCAATCTTCTTTTGTAAATCCGGCCTCCGCCGACCTGCTCCGTATTCGTTCCTTTGGTGTTCCCTTGTCAACAGTCAAGAATTTTTTGCATAGATAGCCGTCTATTTCGTCCGCCGTCCAACCTTTGAAATCTCCTTCATTCACCGCCGCCCGGACGATACAGGCAAACCAGTAACCCCGCTGTGAATCTGTGCCATCTTCTGATTCCTTTTGAAGGGTCAATTCAAACCGTTTCCCTTCTAATCGTTTTGCAAACAAATCAAAAATCAACCTGTCGTCAAAAACAGCTTTGCCCTCCTTGATGATTCCGTAAAACTTGCCCTTATTCATTCATAAAGACAGGCCATTATGAAGTTCCTGATTCTACCTACTTTTGTGTAATGGCACTCCGAAAAAGTACCGTCCCCATACGAATCCGCCCCCGCAGTCGTTCCTGTCTGAGCATCAATGGCCCACAGCACACTGTTTATATCAACAATAATCCTTTTCTCCAACCCCCAGCAGGTTGTTACAATATCCCCGGCTTTAAAAACAACCTTCTCGGACTCCTTCAACTGCTTTTCAAGCCTCTCTCCTTCTTCTCTCAACAATTCAACGCCTTTTTTGTTTTGTTGTATGGCTTCTCTGGTAAGAAGATATCGCCCTACGGTTTGCTCAATTTGTTCGTCAATGTTCATTTTTGTTTCCTTATTAAAAAATTCATTTTCATAAGCAGCAAATAAACCTTTACTCCACTTCTCATAAAGCCTACGATAGTGTTCTTTATCAAAGCTGCAAGAATAAACAAACTGCTCTAATTTTGGTAGCTTTTTCTTAAACCACTTAAACATTTTATTTCCCACACATTCTACAGAACAGATGGTAGTCAAAACAAAGACTTCTTTCGCAGTGGTGTTTTGGACATTTAGTTACCCCAAATAGGATATACCTTAAATATCTAAATAAAATCATTTTTTCTCCCCTTCTTCTGGATGCCAATCACTAAACCAAGAAATGATTGCCTCGCCGCCCTCTTTATATCCCTGTTTAGTAACTGTTATAATTACCCCTATTATCGTTCCCAATAAAAAAGGCGGAAACCAAAGCCACACAGTCAGTAATAATTTTGTTTCTGTTTTCATTTTTTCTCCTTTAATACAGTAAACCTATTTTAAACTTTAACCATACCACAGCAATTACTTTACATTTTCGGGACAGCACTAATACGGGATTAAAGTAAAAACAAGTTACATTCGAGCCATAGAATAGTTTCATTGTAATTTCTCCTTTAAACTCTTTGCAAACTCACACACGCTGCGAGATTTACAATAATCAGTGCATCGCCGACATTCCGAGTACCGTTGTTCGAGCCGTATTATACCATTTACCAACTTCGCTGTCAAGCCTTTTTCTAAAATAAATAAATTTGCTTCCTCATAAGTATCACACAGCTTCACGGCGGATTTACGCCCCTTCTCCATTATGGCTATCTTCTCGGCTCTCCGCCACTTATCTTCGTCCGTACATTCGTAGTCTTTTTGAGCGTGAAGAGTTAATCGGGAGTGAATAAACTGCTCTGTTTCTTCCAGAGGCCA
>Ga0315276_10004025_pt1 | contig 13484 bp, 9 predicted proteins | sample YL17G05_0_MG_FD_204542 | JGI IMG/M metagenome (GOLD analysis project Ga0315276, IMG submission 204542) | Sediment microbial communities from Yellowstone Lake, YNP, Wyoming, USA - YL17G05_0 | ecosystem: Environmental > Aquatic > Freshwater > Lake > Sediment | place: USA: Wyoming | collected...
AAGCGGATCCCGCCCGATTCGCCCAAGGGCAACATCCTGGCGAGCGTCGCGGGCACCGACCAGGCCGAGGATGCGATCGCCGATGCCGAGATCCCGCAGACCAGCGCGATCCGACGGAGCGACAACGATTTCGAAGTGAGCTACGACGGCATCCCGCAGTTCCAGTACGTCGAAGGCACGGGCCTGCAGTATGCCGTCAACACGGACGCCGAGGTCATCTTCGCCGACGGCCGTTACTACGCGTGCGATCAGGGCGTCTGGTACATCTCCGACAGCCCGGAAGGCCCGTGGAGCGTGAGCGAGACGCGACCCCTGGGTTTGGACGACATCCCGCCCAGTTGTCCGGTGTACAACGTGCGCTACGTCTACATCTTCGACACGACTCCGGATGTGATCTACGTGGGCTACCTGCCCGGCTACGTCGGCTGCTACCCCTACTATGGCACGGTCGTCTATGGCACCGGCTACCGCTACGTCCCATGGCGGGGCCGGCAGCACTACTACCCGCGGCCCGCCACGTGGGGATTCCATGCCCGATACAACCTGTGGCTGAGCCGCTGGAGCTTCGGCTTCAGCTACGGCACGGGATTCCTCAGGGTCGGCACGCGCTGGCACTCGTCGCAGCAGTCCACGCAGCGCCGCGGCCCACCGCTGTGGTTCGGCCCCGCTGGCTACCGCCGTCCCCTGCTGGCCGCGGACCGGACTCCCCTGCGGACCCGACGTCCCAGCCTCCCGCGACCGGGCCTCGGGGACCGCACGACCGCGAATCTCTACAATCGCCCGGAGAACATCGTGCGTGTGGACCCCGCCGCCCTCCGCATGCCCGTGCGCCAGATCGCACGTTTCGCCGCGAGACCGGCGCCACTGCGCAACGATGTGCTCGCGGGCAAGGACGGCAGGGTCTACCAGCGCGACGACCGCGGGAACTGGAAGGTGAACGAGGGGCGCGCGTGGAAGCCGGCGCGCGTGCCGACCACGCCGCTCGGCGCTCCGCCTGCGGCAGGCGGCGGGACGGCCCGCGGTATCACCCGGGGAGCCGCCCGGCCCGCGGAGCGCCCGCTGTCGCGCCCGGCGCCCGGGGCGTGGCCCACCGAACGCCAGGTGCAGCCGCGCACGGCCCCCTCGACGCCTCCCACGCCGCCGACGAGCAGTCCCTCGCCGGGAGATCTCGAGCGTGAGTATCGCGCCCGTGAACGTGCCGGCCAGGGAGCCGATCCAGGAACCGCTGCGCCGGCGGCGCGTCATCGGCCCGCCCGCGAGGAACACTCGAGAGAGAAGGCCCCGGCCGGGCGCAAGCGCTAGCCTGGGCGATCCATGAAGCGCGGCTGCGAATGCGATCTGACCGCGATCCGCGGCGGGCGGGGTGAAGGAAGACGCGTCTTCACGGGCTTCAGGGATTCGGAGAGGTGATTCTCGCGGCCTCGGTTCAACTCCCGGGAACCCCGGCCTTCCGCCCGCAGACGACGAAGAGGAACCCGGCCACGACCAGGCAGATCCCTCCCGCCCGCTCCCTTCGCCATGCCGGCGGGGCGGGGATGGTCGCCACGGCAAGCCGGGCGCGATGACGAAGACCCCCTCCCCGCGGTCCCGCCAGGCCTTCGATCGGCGGAACTGCAGTCGCGTCCGGCACGGACATCAGAACGGCCAGAGCAACCCTCCGCCGAGTCGAGTGGTTCGGAAGACGAAGCTGTAGAATGACTCGGCGACCACGACCTCGCCGTTGCTGAGCCTCCCGAAGTCGCCCTTGAGCCACATGCGACGATACTCCGCGCCGATCGACGCGTACTTCGACACCGCGAGATCGACGCCCAGCGAGAGGTGCGGAGCGAGCCCGGAGACGGTCTCCTCGCGCGTGTCGACCTTCTTCGAGAAGACGAACGGCCAGAACCCCACGTATTCGGAAACGTCGGCGCTGATCGTGGTGGAGCTGCACGCCACGCCCATCTCGGCGTACGGTTGGAACCACCGAAAGGGATAGAACCCGCGAACGGTCGCGCCCAGCCCCCAGTTCGACAACGGGCGCTGGTCCGAGACCGAACGATTTGGCGGAGCCGGCACGGGCGGCCCTTCGTATCCGACGATGAATCCCGTCAGCTCGCCACCCACCTCGAAGTTGGGGCTGACCCGGTATCCGCACGCGGCTGCGGAGGTCAGCGGATAGTTCGCGTGAACGAGCTGGCCCTCCCGTTCGGGCGCGTCGTAGCTCCCACACTTGAACGTCCAGACGATCCGGGGTCGGAAGCCTGCCACGTGGGCGGGAGCGGCATACCCGGCCGCTCGGGGAGTCCCGGTCCCGGGGGGCGTCGCCGTCGTGGACGTCGGGAGGCGGTCGGTCGCCGCCGGTGCAGGATGCGGTGCCGCCGAATCGCAGTCCGCGAGCGCGCCTGCGAAGGACGCGCCCTGCGCCCGTGCCGCGCTCCCGGCCGCTGCCGGGGCCGCAATCGTCAGGAGCGACATCGCGACGATCTGAAGATGCTGCCTCATGCCTCGTCCGTGAACGAACCGGTGCCGGCGGGAACCCCACGCAGGAAGGCGCCTTGCTCGGACTCCAGTGGAAGAGGGTTGGTCAGAACTCGAACGAATCGATGCGATCGGTGCCCCGTCGGAAATGGAGGCGGTTCCCGATCGGGTCGAGCCGGAGGCCGGGGGTGCGGTCTCCCAACACGACCTGGCGGACGACCAGGCCCGTGGATGCGGCTTCCCTGTCCGCTCAACGCGGATCTTCCCGGGGAGCGATGACAGGATTCCGCAGCGCGCCCAGGTTCCCGAGCGCCTCCTGCACGACGCGCTCCTTCCGGTCCGATTCGAGCGCGCCCGGATAGGCCGCGGTCATCTCCGAGGTCATGAAGACCTCGTGGGTGCGCGTGTGGATCATCTGGAAGCCACAGCGGATCTGGTCACCGTCCGCGCCGCCGGTCGCGATCCAGCCTGAGATCACCGCGTCGGCCCCGGTCTGCTCCCGGATGCGGTCGAGCACTGGCCCGGGGTAGAGGGCCGCGTCCGAAGAGCCCGCCCTGCGTCGGCGCTTCTCGCCGCCGGCGACGGCGGGCACCTTGTCAGCCTCGACGACCCGGAAGCCCGCGAACTCGAGCGCGGTCACGACGCTCGTCACCAGGCCGGCCGGGTCTCGGGGCCGCTTGCCGTTCTCCAGAATCCCGCCCACCGCGATCGTTCTGACCGGCAGGTTCGCGGGGTTGGCCAGGATCGAGACGACGGGCGAGCTGTGGAGCGTCTGGTGGCTCAGGATCCCTCCGCCGACCAGCGCCCCGACCGTGCAGCCTCCGACCGCGCCGGCGGCCGCGAGCGGGACACCGATCAAGATCGCCAGGGCGGAGGTGAACGGAGAGTTGCCCGGTTCCAGGGAACCCTGGAGCAGCACCAGGCCCGGCGCGGCCCCCACCATCGTCCCGATCTCAGCCCCCCGCTTCCAGCCGCGCGTCATGACCTGGACGCTCCGGATGATGGGCCACGGGATCGTCACGGCCGTGTCCGCGACCTGGCCCCGCCCGACGCGCGGGGTCCGCGTACCACTCACACCTTCGGAGGTCACGCTCACTTCATCCAGGTCGGCCTGGCCGAAATCGCCCAGGAGCCTGACGCGCGACCTAGGGGTCAGCCGGCTCTGAAGATCGAAGACCGCGATCTGGTCCGGCACGATACGGGCCTGATGCCATGGCCACGCCGGCGGGTCGGGTGCCACGGCGGCGGACCGACCCGAGTCGGACGGACTCGAGCCGGCGCTGTCGGCCGGGGCCTGGGCGAGGACGATGCCGGGAAGGAGCGCCGAGCAGAGCGCGACCGCCACGGCACCACGGGCGACCACGGGCAGGCCCCCAACGACGGACACCCGCCCGGTCCAGCACCCGAGAATCATTGCGTCCTCCATCCGCGACTCGAACGTGGATCTGCGCTCGACCGCGCTCCCGAAGGCGAAGTGTGCTCCCCGACGGCCCGGGGGGCCGTCTCCAGACACCCGTTCGACATCGTCAGCCTGCCGGGCACGACCAGGCCTCTGGCCGCACGCATCCTGCACGAAACCTGCCGCTCCGTCTGTGACGGCGGACGGGATTTCGCGTGATGGTGGTCACACGCGGGGGATCCAGGCCAGGGCCGGGCAGGGACGGTGGATCCCGCAGGCCCGAGGCGCGGCACGCCCCGCTCAACCGGCCAAGCACCCCCGCGCCTCGAACCCGCCACGGTGCCGGCCAGGCCCATCCGGCGAGGCCGGGCCAAGCTCTGTCTGAGAACCCGATCACTGGACCCGCCTTCGGCGGGTACCCGGCTCGGCCGCTCCTCGCTGCGACGTATCCTGCGAATACGATTCGCTCGTCGCTGGGCACCCGCGCGTAGCGCGGGCCCGCTGCCTTGTCCTCGGCTTCTCAGACAGAGCCTAGTCGGCCAGCCCCTCGAGGATGGAAGGATCGCGGACGCGGATCTTCCCGCTCTTCAGGCGAACGGCGCCGCGCGCGACGAACTGGCTGAGCGCGCGCGAGAGCGTCTCCCGCGTCGTGCCGACCAGCAGGGCCATCTCCTCGCGGCTCATCGAGACCTCGGGAGCGGCGCTCCTGCGGGCCTTGACCGGGGTCCGATCCGCCAGCGCGAGCAAGAGGCGCGCGGTTCTCGTCCGCACGCTCGAGTGAACGCGCGCGACGAGTTGCTCCTCGGCCATCAGGTAGTCCTTCGAGAGTTGCCCCAGGAGCCGCATCGCGAGTTCGGGGCAGTCCCGAACCGTGTCCAGGAACGCTTCGCGCGGGACCGCACACACGACCGAGGGCTCGAGGGTCTCGGCCGTGACCTGATAAGGCAGCACACTCAACACTTCCCGGACGCCCAGCAACCCACCCGGCCCCCGTATTCCGACCACGACCTCATGGCCGGTGCTGGCGGTCCGGGTCAGCTTCACCCGCCCAGAATGGACGGAGAAGATCGCGAGGGCCGGCGTGTCGTGATGGATCACCACGTGGCCGGGCTCGTAGCGCCGCGCGAGCCGTTCCCGGCCCAGGGCGGCGTCCTGCGCGGGGGACAGGCAGGAGTAGATCCGCTTCGCGGGGCAACGATCGCTCCGACAATCCTGCCGCGGGCAGTGGAACCGGACGGTCATGGCTGCCTCTCCTGATCGATCGGCCGAGTCGAGTGGCTTCGCGTTCCGTTGGAACGCAACGACCAGCCCATCGCCTACCCGGCAACGAACCCCATTCGTGGCGCGTGAGCGTAGCATCCGCGCCGGCGGACCTGAAAGGGATGCTTGCGGGGTGCGCTCCAGGGTGCGACCCGCCGGGTGGTCAAGCGGGCTCGAGCAGGCTGCACCGGTGTGGCGCCTGAGGCTCCCGCCGGGGGCGCCGCGCCGACGTCCACCCGGCGTTCCTCACCCCGGGCTGCATCCCAATCTGCTGCGCCCTCGCCGGCCAACTCCTGCGAGCCATCCTGCTGGTTGACCTTGGCCCGGCCTATTCATGAGCCCGCCGCCTGCGACCCCGCTCTGTCCGCGGTCCCGCGGCGTCACGAGCCCCGGTTGCGCCTCGACGTGTCCACGACACGCCTGCGGCGCAACCGAAGCTCGCTCCCTGCGGCCCGTGGACATCTCGTGTTCTCGGCTGGCAGTTCATGAACAGGCCGGGTCAGTAGACCCGCTCCACCGCGTCCGACCGGATCCAGCCGCCGCTGCCGCCGGGCAATTGCACCAGCAGGTAGCCTCCGCGCTTCTCCCGTATCCTGACCTCCGTGCCGTCGTGAAGCAGCAGGATCTGCTTGAATTCCTCCCCGGGTCCGCTCAGTGCGTTGACCTCGGGTGCGACGATCACTGCCGGCTGCGCACCCACCTCGCCGGCCCACACCCACTGGGTGATGAGGCCGAACAGGGAAAGGGCCGCGAGCACGGTCGTGCCGAGGATCCACACGGTCCTTCGGCGCACGACCCAGACCGACAGGCTCAGCGCCGCCAGCAGGAAGGACACCGCCGCCAGCAGGGCGGCCTCCCTCCGCGACAGCAGATGGAAGGTCTCGTCGAGGACCCGGGCCACGGGACCGGGGACGGTCAGCACCCTGTCCACCCGGTAACTGCGGGCGAACGACAGGTTCCTGCCGATGTCCGCGTCGCGTGGCTGGAGATGATGGGCCCGTCGATATTGCACGATGGCCGGGCCGATCCTGCCGGACTTGAACAGGGCGTTGCCGAGGTTGTAGCAGACGTCGGCGCTGGGGCCGGCCTTGAGCGCCTGCTGGTAGGCGCGGGCCGCCCCGGCGTAGTCCTTCCGGGCATAGAGCTGGTTGCCCTGGTTGTACGGGCCGGCCGGAGCCAGGGCCATGACGGACAGCAGGATCAGCCGGGCAAGCATCTCATGCGCTCACGGTCTCCGAAGGCGATCGCATCCGCCTAGACCTTCCCCATGACGTCGCGGGCCTTCTGGAACAACTGCACCGGGTCGTCCGTGGGTCGCGCCCCCGGTGAGAACCGGGCGAACTCGCACTGCTCGATGACCTCGATGACGGCGGCCACCGTCTCCGGCCCGACCTGCAGCCGCTCCAACTCGGCCTGCAGCTGTTCCTTGGTCATGGCCTGGGTCTCGATGTTGAAGCGGTCGCCAAGATACCCCATCACGGCCTGGGTCAGCGCCGCGTGGAAGCTCCTCTCGTCCTTCTTCTTCAGGAACGCCTCGGCCTGCCTGAGCCGCGCTCTCACCAGCCCCGACGAGCGCACCTTGCGCGCGTATCCGCGATCCGACAGCAACCGCTGCGTGTGCCCGCGATACCAGAAGGCGCCCGCCACCAGGCCCAGCGACACGGCGTAGAGCAGGTTGGGCCACACGGGCGGATCGATGGGCGTGACCACCAGCTCCGCCGCATCGGCCTTGATGTAGTTGATGTCGGTGCCCAGCACCTTGAGCCCGGTGGCCTCAACGAGCGGCGCGCTCCGGATGGAACCGCTGGCCGAACATTCGTACGGTCCGGTCGTGAGGGTCTTGTAGGACTTCGCCCGCGGATCGAAGTAGGCGATCCGGATCGGCGGGATCACGAACTTGCCATCGGTCTGCGGGATGATGGGATAGCGGAAGGTCCGGGTCCCCTGCACGCCGGCCGGGCCCACCCGGACATCCTCTTTGATCTCGGGATCGAGGATCCGGAGCCCGGGGACCGCGGGGACCACCGGCTTCCCGACCATCCGGACGTTGCCGCTGCCGCTGATCCTGAGCGTCAGGTTGATCGGCTCGCTGTTCGTGGTCGCCGTCCGGTCGAGCGCTGCCGAGAGCGTGAACTGGCCGACTCCGCCGGTGAACTCCGCGGGCTTCTCCTTCTCCGGCAGGGGCAGGACCTTGATGGTCACGGGCTTCGACTCGACCCGGACGGTCTGGGTGGTCCCGAACATGTCGAAGAAGTCCCGCGACGTCTGCATCACGGCCACGTTGAAGGCCATGGGCTTGACCGTGACGTCGCCGGGAGACAGCGGGAAGAGCGCGACGGTCTTGAGCCGGGAGACGTCGTACGCCTTGCCGTCCAGCGTGCGGCGCTGGAAATCGAAGCGACTGGCGTCGTAGACCTTCTCGGCCCAGAACCCGTCGAACGTCGGCATTCCGGCCCAGCCGCCGTCGGTGATCCGCAACCGCGTGCAGAGGGAGACCTCCAGCATGACCGGTTCGCCGACGAAGACGGTCCTGCGGGCGGGAACGGCCGAGAGGAACAGGTTGCCCTCGATCGGCACGTTCGCGTCCCGTGGACGCGCCCCGGGTCGCGCCGGCATCGGCTGAGCCTGGCCCTGAGCCGCCTTGACCACGGTGATCTCGATCGGCTGGCTCGCGTACTCCCTGCCCTCGTAGGTCAGCTTGCACGGCGGGATGACGAGCCGTCCCAGCCTCTTCGCGGACAGGACATACAGGAAGCTGACCGACGCCTGCTTCCTCATCTGGCCGTTGATGAAGGAGATGTTGGTGGACTGGGACGACGTGCTGCCCAGCAGGTTGAAGTCCGGCAGCGCTGGGAGGACCGGCCTGGGCACCGACACCATGTCCTCGCCCTGCACGGCCAAGTCGAGCTGGAACTGCTCGTCCAGCCCCACCGTCGTCCGGCCGACCGAGGCGGAGAACTGCAACTCGGCGGAGAGGGTCACCGCGGGGATCACGAGGAACGCCAGCAGGAGAAGGACGCGTCGCACCATGCCGTCCACCCTACACAACCACCGGTCGGATGTCAGATGGACCCACGTCATGCACGATGCCTCTCGTCGTCCGCGGGGCACCGGCTTCACCAGTCCTTTCCGCCCGCCCCCGGTTGCTTCGGCTGCTTCGGCTGCTTCTTCATGTCCTCACGCTCCTTGCTCTGCAGAGCCTGGAGCATGCGCTCGGCCTGCTCCTTGCTGATCTCGCCCTCCCGGGCCTGAGCCGGCTGCCGCTGTGGTTGCGGTTGATCCTGCGGAGGCCGGTCCTGCGGCTGCTGCGTCCTGGTGGAATCGCTCTTCTGCTGCTTCGGCTGGTCCTTCATCTTCCAGCAGTACTCGAGATTCTGCTTGGCCTGCTGATCGTTCGGGTCCAGCATCAGCGCCTGGGAGTACGAGGCGATGGCGGCATCCAGCCCTTTCTGCCGGAACTGGCAGTTGCCGATGTTGTACAGGCTTCGGGCCTTGAGTCGCCTGGCCTTGGACAGGAGTCCCAGCTGGAACTCCGCCGCGGCCTCTGCAGGCTTGTTCATCCGGTAGAGCGCGCGGCCCAGGTCGTAGTGGATCCGGACGTTGTCCGGCTCCAGCACCAGGGCGTCCTGGTACTTCCCGACGGCCTCCTCGTACTTGCCCCGGCGCTCGAGGGAGCCGCCCTCCCGCATGCGCGCTCCGACGTCGGCACGGACCGGCCCGGCAGGACCGGTCAGCGCCAGCAGCAGGATGATGGCGCTCCGGGCGCCGCGCCCGGACGGGCCACCGGGCCAGCGGAGCCGCGGGAGGCGGAATCTCGGCAGGACCGGCCTGGAGAACCACGCCCCCCGGCGGTCGCTGAGGAACAGGCCGGCGAAGGTGAGGACGAAGGCGGCCAGCAGGAAGTACTGGTAGCGCTCCTCGTACTCCACGTATCCGCCGCCGGTGATCTGCTTCTTCTGGAGCTGGTCCAGCGCCCCGGCCAGCGCGTCGAGGTTGATGCTCTCGGAGCGGAAGTACCGGCCGTCGGTCGCCCTCGCCATCACGAGCAGCAGGCGTTCGGCCAGGCGCGAGATCACGATCTTGTCGTCCTGGTCCTTCTTGTAAGTCGTGGTGGACGCGTCGGACTCGGGGACGGTCGAGCCCTCCAGCGTGCCGACGCCCACGGCGAAGATGCGGATCCCCGCCCGGGCGGCCCGTGCCGTGGCCGCGGCGGGGTCACCCTCGAGGTTGTCGCCGTCGGTGACCAGCAGCAGCGCCTTGGAGCCCTGCTCGCGGGCGTTGAAGAGCGAGGCGGCCGCATCGACGGCGCGCGAGATGTCGGTGCCGGGCCGCGGCATGTTCTGCGGGTCGATGATGTCCAGGAAGAGCTTGGCGGCCTCCACGTCGGGCGTCAGCGGACACATGACGTGGGCGTCTCCGGCGAAGGCCACGATGCCGACCTGGTTCGTGCTGAGGTTGTCCAGCAACGAGGCGATCTCGGTCTTGGCGCGGGACAGGCGGCTGGGCTTGACGTCGGTGGCGAGCATGCTCTTGGAGGCGTCCAGGGCGATGACGATGTCGATGCCGCGGCCCTTGTACACCTGGAGCTTCTCACCCCACTGGGGCCGGGCCACCGCCAGGATCGTGAAGAGCAGGCCCAGCACGAGGCACGCGACCTTGGTCGCGGCCAGCCGTGGACTGCGGCTGTCGGTCAGGCGCGGCACCAGTTCCGGATCGGCCAGCCGGCGGAGGTTCCTGCGCTTGAGCCAGCCACCGGTGGCGATCACCGCGACCACCAGCGGAAGGACGAACAGCAGGTACAGGTACGACGGCGACGCCCAGCGGATCACGGCAACCTCCGCATCACCAGTGCGGCCGCGACCAGACCGAGCAGGAAGAGCAGGGCGGCCGGCAGCAGGAACAGGTCCGCCTTCTCGGAATAGACGGTGTGACGGGCGACCTTGAAGGTCGTGGGCTCCATCCGGTCGATCTCTTCGTAGATCCGCTTGAGCGCCTCGTTGTCCGAGGCGAGGAACGACTTGCCACCCGTGATGGCCGAGATCTCATCGAGTGTCTTCATGTCGAAATCGACCTGCATCGTCTGCGGCCGGGGGCCCCAGAGGGGATCGTCGATCATCACCGTCACCGGACCCCGGGAGCCGATGCCGATGCAGTAGACCTTGATGCCGAAGCTCCGGGCCAGCTGGGCGGCGGTCAGCGGGTCGATCTCGCCCGTGTTGTTCAGTCCGTCGGTCAACAGGATCACGATCCTGTCCCTGGACCTGGAGTCCTTGATCCGGGCGACGGCGCTCGCCAGGCCCATGCCGATGGCGGTGCGCGTTGGGTCGAGGGCGCCGACCTGCAGCCGGTCGATGATGGAGCCGAGCACCGTCTTGTCGACCGTGAGCGGGCAGCGGGCCATGGCGCCGTTGGCGAAGATCACCAGGCCGGCCCGGTCCCCGCGCCGCTTGGCGATGAATTCCCGGGCCCGTTGCTTGGCCACGATGATCCGGCTGGGCTTGTAGTCGGCGAAGGCCATGGTCTCCGAGACGTCCATGCACAACATGATGTCCACACCCCGGGATTCGACCTCCTCGTAGACGCGGCCGCGTTGCGGCCGGGCCAGGGCCAGCACCATCAGGACCATGGCCAAGGCGTTCGCCGAGAGCAGCACGGACTTGAGATGCCGGCCCGGCCCCCGGTGCGTGCGGAGGAACGAGACGTCCGAGAACCGCACGGCACCGGTCCGCTTGCGCAGTTCCAGCCAGATCAGGGCGGCCACCGGGGCCAGCAGGAGCAGGTACCAGGGCGAGGCGAGACGCATGGCTACGAGCGTCCCTCCTTCTTCCCGCGCGGACTCCCGCCGGACGCCCGTGCCGGGGTCGGGTCCGGCGCCGACGGCCTCGTCTTCATCACGAAGTCGCGCACCTGCGTGATGGCGGATCGCGCCTCCTCGTCCGGCGGCACCGTCTTGGCGTACTTCACGAAGTCGGACCGCGTGAGGAACTGCCCGACTTCGTCCCGCATCGGCGTCTTGTAGGTTCGCATGCTGGCGAGGATCTCGGTCGTCGTCTGCTCCACCGCGTTAAACTCGAACCGCCGCTCGACGTAGCGCTTGAGCACCTGGGAGAGGGCGTAGTAGAAGCGCTTGACCTGCCCGGCGGCGAGCCACTCCCGCCAGGGCAGCTCATCGAGCGCAGCCAGCGCCTGCTCCCAGGGCGACAGCGGGCTCTCGGCCAGTTCGCGTATCCTCCGGAACCTCCGGACCAGCCGGGATCCGGCGTAGACCAGCCCGGCCGCCAGCAGCAGGATGCCCGGCACGATCCACAGCCACGGGTTGGGGAAGGTCTCCGCCGGCTTGAGGTCGTTGATGTCCTTCATCCCTCTGGGGAGCACGCTGGCGACGGTCACCACGGCCGAGTCGCTACGGAGCGTGTCGACTCTCGAGCCGGTGCGGACCAGGAAGGTGAAGACGGGCAGCCGGTGCCGGCCGGGCTTGAAGGCCGCCAGGCTCAGGCGATAGACGTCCGGGCCGCGCCCGGTGCGCGTCGAGGCCTTCGGCTGCTGCGCCGCCGGGAAGAACACGCCCATCGAATCGGCCAGCGGCCCGATCACCTGGCTGGAATCGGCGCGCGTCAGGGTCAGCACCACGTCGAACGGGTCGCCGACCGTGAGCCGCGCCCCGGGCGCCACCCGCGTGGTCAGCGCGGGCTGCCCCGGGAGCGGCGCCACCAGCAGGAGCGTCAGAACGAGCTGTGCGGGAAGCATGGGTCAGTGGAACCGGCGGGCCCGCAGCCGGAAGAACTTGTGCAGCCTGGGCGTGAAGTCCTCGTGTGTGTGCAGGCTGATGCTGTCGATGCTGAGCTGCTTGAACATCCGGTCACGCCGCGACTCCAGTCTGCGCGCGTGCTGCTGGTAGGCCTGACGCAGCCGCGCGTCCGACGTGTCCACCATGATGATCTCGCCCGTCTCCATGTCCTCCAGGTCCACCAGGCCGGCCCGCGGCAGTTCCTGCTCCGCCGGATCGACGATCGGGATGGCCACGAGATCGTGCCGGCGGGCCACGATCCCCAGCGGGATGCGGACGCTCTCCGGCGCGAAGCCCGGGCCCATGAAGTCGCTGATCAGGAAGACGATGGCCCGGTGCTTGAGGATGTGCATCACGAACTCCAGCGCCGCCGCCGGTCGGGTCGTGCGGTGTTCGGGCTGGAACAACAGGATGTCGCGGACCAGCCGCATCACGTGCTGCCGGCCCTTGCGCGGCGGGATGAACCTCTCCACCCGGTCGGTGAAGAACAGCAGCCCTACCTTGTCGTTGTTGACGACCGCCGAGAAGGCCAGCGTGGCCGCGACCTGTGCCGACTGCTCCAGCTTGAACTGCGACCGTGTGCCGAAGTAGCCCGAGCCCGAGGCGTCCACGCACAGGATCACGGTTAGCTCGCGCTCCTCGACGAACTTCTTGACGTAGGGCCGCGCCATCCGGGCGGTCACCTTCCAGTCGATCGCCCGGATGTCGTCGCCCGGCAGGTACTCGCGAACGTCGACGAACTCCATGCCCGTGCCCTTGAAGGTGGACTTGTACTCGCCGACGAAGCTGGTGTTGAGGATCTTCCGGGTGTGCAGCTCGATCCGGCGCAGCTTCTTCAGCAGCTCGAGTGATCGCATGGTCGGCATGGACGCGCGGAACTACCTGCGCTCCCGGGCCTGCAGGCGGGCGGCGTTCATCGGCTCTCCCGCGCCGCTCACGGCACTTCGACCGAGGCCAGGATCCTGTGGACGATGTCGTCCGTGGTCATCTCCTCCGCCTCGGCTTCGTACGAGAGGATGATGCGATGGCGCAGGACGTCGGCCGCCAGCTCCTTGATGTCCTCGGGGATGACGAAGCCCCGGCGCCGGAGGAAGGCCATGGCCCGGGCCGCGGTCGTCAGGTAGATCGAGGCCCGGGGGGACGCCCCGAACCGGATCAGCGGCTTGAGTTCCGGAAGGCCGTATTTCTCGGGCTCGCGGGTGGCGAACACGAGGTCGATGATGTAGTCCTGGATCTTGCTGTCGATGTAGATGGACCGGCAGAGTTCCCGCGCCCTGATGATGTCGGCAGGATCCACCACGGCCGAGATCTTCGGCTCGCCGGCGACCGCGATGCGGTCCACGATCTCCCGCTCCTCCTGCCGGGTCGGATAGGTGATCTTGATCTTCAGCAGGAAGCGGTCGAGTTGCGCCTCGGGCAGCGGGTAGGTCCCCTCCTGCTCGATGGGGTTCTGGGTGGCCAGCACCAGGAACGGGTCGTCCAGCTTGAAGGTCTTGTCCCCGATCGTGACCTGGCGCTCCTGCATGGCTTCCAGCAGCGCACTCTGCACCTTGGGCGGCGTCCGGTTGATCTCGTCGG
>Ga0315276_10004027_pt1 | contig 13481 bp, 7 predicted proteins | sample YL17G05_0_MG_FD_204542 | JGI IMG/M metagenome (GOLD analysis project Ga0315276, IMG submission 204542) | Sediment microbial communities from Yellowstone Lake, YNP, Wyoming, USA - YL17G05_0 | ecosystem: Environmental > Aquatic > Freshwater > Lake > Sediment | place: USA: Wyoming | collected...
TCGCGCCCGCGGTGGCGTGGCCGCGCCCAAGCCTGGCATGGCCCGATAGGGCGCAGCGCACACGCTCTTCGAGCGGGGCCTCAGGGATGGCCTCGCACCTCGTCGCCGCCCGGCGGGCCTCGTCCATGCGCAATCCGAGCCCGCGCAACCAGGGCACGACCTCGGCCGCAGCGGTCGCACGGACGCGGGCTTCCTCCGCGGCGGCGGCGGCCCTGACCCGGGCCTCTTCGGCGGCCGCGGCGGCAAGCGCCCGGGCCTCGTTGGTGGCGGAGGCGCGAGCACGGGCCTCTTCGGCCGCCGCCGCGCGAGCACAGGCCTCCTCGGCGGCGACGGCGCGAGCGCGGGTCTCTTCGGCGGTCGCGGCCGCGGTCGCGCGAACGCGCGTCTCTTCCGCTGCGTGCTGCGCCGCTTCGCGTTTGCGGCTCATGAAGCCGGCCCCGAAAGCGCACTCGGCCGCGTACTGATTATGAGCTCGGCACCTGATCCTCACGCCGTTCACCGTCGACCGACCGCCCCGGGCCACCGGCTCGATGTGATCGAATTCGAGCCGGGCACGCGCCTCGCAGCGGTGACCGGCGACGCTCACGAACGTGCAGCGGCCACCATCGCGCTGCCACACCGCGCGCCGGACCTCGGCCGGGACGTGGCGCGGGTTCGCGGATGGCCGCCGTGGCCGGGAACTCGGCCGGCCGGTCGCGGCGAACTTGCGCCGCTCGAGCTGGCCGATGAGCGCGTCCAGGGCGCGGTCGAGCACCTCGGCGACCTCGCCGGAAGGGACCGCGTGCCCGAGCAAGGCCTGGGCGTGGCGCAGCTTGTCGTGCGTGCCCTTGCCGATCGTGAGCTGGAGCGAGTAGCGCTCCGGCGCGGCAGGCGTCAGTCGGGCGGGTGTGGCGGAGGCGGTAACTCGCTCTGGGGCGAGTTGAGTGTCATCGAACTTTACTCGCTCCAGAGCGAGTTGGCCGTCGGCGTCGAAGTCGTCGGACTCGATTTGCCCCGGAGCGAGTTGAGCACCATCCAACTTTACTCGCTCTGGAGCGAGTTGGCCGTCCGCCGGGAGCGCCGTCACGAGTGGCAGCAGCTCCGAGCGCGGGAAGCGCTGGGCCAGCCACTCCTCGATCTCGGACTTGGTCTTGCCTGCGGAGGCGCCGAGCAGTTCATCCGCGTTGGCCGGGTTCAGGTACGGGCCCAGCAGGAGCACCCCGGTGAGGTTGAGCTGGCCGTCCGCCAGGGCCGGGAAGATGGTAGGGAACCGCCAGGCCGTCCTGGCGGCCTGGATGCGCTTGTAGGCGACGTCCTCGGAGAAGCGCAGCTCGTGGGCGCAGTAGGAGAACATCGAGGGGTGGGCGGCCGGCACGTACAGCTTGCGCGCATCCACCTCGGCGAGGTGGGCGAGGAGCATGGCGGTGGTGGCGCGGTCCTGCGCGACCAGCGCCCTCAGCCCGCGCAGCAGGACCGGGTCGGGAACGTGCGTCAGCGAGTAGCGGTTCATGAGAGTGACTCCGCAGGGGCGGGTCACGGGGGCGGAACTGCCTATTGATACCACGCCCGTTTCCGGCGCTCGCAGAGCCCCGCTGCGCGCGCAACGAGGGGCGGCGCGAGTTATTTCGCATCATGAAGGAGTCAGGGCCCGTGCGCGTATCCGGTGCGCGATTGCGGGCCTTCTGAGCAGGCGCGGTCACTCCACCGGGGTGCACGCCTGGAATCCTGTCAAGTGAATTCTTTCGTTCCGCGTCCGGTTCTCACGCGGGGCTTGGGCTTCGGGATCAGCGGTTCGAGGATCAGCCAACGCTCGTCCGTGAGGTCCGGGGCTCCCTCCCTGGCGCCCTCCGTGGCGCCGTCGGGGGCAGTCTGCCGCAACTCACCCATTCGTGGGAGTGCTTCTAGCCTTCCGGCCATGCGCATCGAACCCGTGACGCTCGAGGGCACGCACGTCCGGCTCGAACCGCTCTCGCTCGAGCTGCACGCCGATGGTCTGATTGCGGTGGGGCTCGACCCGGACCTGTGGCGCCTGGCCACCGCGAGGATCGAGACCGCCGCCGACCCGCGGGTCTACGTTGAGCACGCATCGGCGGCCGCATCGTGGGAAGCACGCGCTTCATGTCCTTCGCCGTCCCGCATCGGCGCGTGGAGATCGGCTGCACCTGGATCGCGAAACCCTGGCAGCGCACCGCGATCAACACCGAGGCCAAGTACCTGATGCTGCGCCACGCCTTCGAGACCTCGGGCTGCCAGCGTGTCGAGCTCAAGACCGACGCGCGAAACGACCGCTCCTGGCGGGCCATGTTGCGGCTGGGCCTCGTGCTGGAGGGCACCTATCGCAAGCACATGATCACCGAGCGCGGAGAGGCGCGCGACACCGTCTACTTCGGCGTCGTGGACGACGAGTGGCTTGCGATGAAGGAGCGGCTCGAGGCGGTGCTCGCGCGGCGCGACTCTCCCGCGGTCCGCGAGGACGACACCGGGGACGCTCCCGGACGCTGACCTCCGCACCTGCACGGACGACGGCGCCCCGCCTACGCCTCGCGCGGCTCCGGCGCTTCCGGGTCGAGGCCGTAGTCGCGGATCGCCTGCGCCACGGCCTCCGGCTCGACCTGGTCATCGCGCGCCAGCGCGGCGAGGGTGGCCACCACGATGTGCCCGGCGTCCACCTCGAAGTGCCGGCGCAGGGCTTCACGCGTGTCGCTGCGGCCGAAGCCGTCGGTGCCGAGCGGGGTGAACGAACGGGGTACCCACCGCGCGACCATGTCGGGCATTGACTTCATGAAGTCGCTCGCAGCGATCACCGGGCCCGGCGCGCCGCCGAGCGTGGCCGTCACGTAGGGCACGCGCGGCGCCTCGAGCGGGTGCAGGCGGTTCCAGCGCTCGACCGTGAGCGCCTCGTTGCGCAGTTGCTGGTAGGAGGTCACGCTCCAGACATCGGCCGCGATGCCGTGCTTCTCCGCGAGCAACTCCTGCGCCCGCAGGGCCTCGCGCAGGATCACGCCGCTGCCGAAGAGTTGCGCGCGTTTCGCGCCGCCGCCGCCCTTGCGGAAGAGGTAGATGCCCCGGAGGATGCCGTCCTCCACGCCCTCGGGCATCGGGGCCATGGGGTAGTCCTCGTTGTAGAGCGTCAGGTAGTAGAAGACGTCCTCGCCCCTGCGGAACATGCGCTCGAGGCCCTCGCGCACGATGACCGTCATCTCGAATGCCCAGGCCGGGTCGTAGGCGAGCAGGTTCGGGATGACCGAGGCGAGCACGTGGCTGTGGCCGTCCTCGTGCTGCAGGCCCTCGCCGTTGAGCGTGGTGCGGCCCGCGGTGGCGCCGAGCAGGAAGCCGCGTCCGCGCGCGTCGGCGAAGGCCCAGGCGAAATCGCCGGTCCGCTGGAAGCCGAACATCGAGTAGAAGATGTAGAAGGGGATCATGGGCTCGCCGTGCGTGGCGTACGACGTGCCCGCCGCGGTGAACGAGGCCATCGAGCCGGCCTCGCTGAGGCCCTCCTCGAGCACCTGCCCGTCGGCCTTCTCGACGTAGGAGAGGTAGACCTTCGAGTCCACGGGCTCGTAGCGCTGCCCGCCCGCGGCGTAGATGCCGACCTCCTTGAAGAGCACCTCGAGGCCGAAGGTGCGCGCCTCATCGGGGATGATGGGCACCACCCGGCGGCCCCAGACGGGATCGCGGATCAGGTTCCGCAGCAGCCTGGCGAAGGCCATGGTGGTCGAGACGGCCTGGTCCTCGCGCGTGCCCTCGAAGAACTCGGCGAACACCGCGTCCTGCGGCTTCGCCAGCGGGCGCGCCCGCACGATGCGCCGGGGCAGGCAACCGCCGAGCAGGCGCCGGCGCTCGGTCAGGTACTTCACCTCGGGGCTCCCGGGCCCCGGGTGGTAGTAGGGCGCGTCCTTGAGCCGGTCGTCGGGGATGGGAAGCTGGAGCCGGTCGCGGAACTTGCGCAGCTCCTCCTCGTTCATCTTCTTCTGCTGGTGCGCGACGTTGCGCGCCTCGGTGGTCCCGCCCAGCGTCCAGCCCTTGACGGTCTTGGCGAGGATGACCGTGGGCTTTCCCTTGAAGTTCACCGCCGCGGTGTAGGCCGCGTAGAGCTTGAGGTAGTCGTGCCCGCCGCGACGCAGCTTCGTCAGCTCATCGTCGCTCAGGTGCTCCACCAGTTTCAGCAGCCGCGGGTCGCGTCCAAAGAAGTGCTGGCGGATGTAGGCGCCGTTCTCGATCGAATAGCGCTGCCACTCGCCGTCCACGGTGTCGTTCATGGCCTCGACCAGCACGCCGTCGTAGTCCTGCGCGAGCAATGGATCCCACTCGCGTCCCCAGATGACCTTGATGACGTTCCAGCCGGCTCCGGTGTAGAGCGCCTCGAGCTCCTGGATGATCTTGCCGTTGCCGCGCACCGGGCCGTCGAGCCGCTGCAGGTTGCAGTTCACGACGAAGGTCAGGTTGTCGAGCCCCTCGCGGCCTGCCAGGACGAGTCCGCCGGAGGCCTCCGGCTCGTCCGTCTCGCCGTCGCCGAGGAAGGCCCAGACGCGCTGCTGCGAGGTGTCGGCAAAGCCGCGGGCTTGCAGGTAGCGGTTGAAATGCGCCTGGTAGACCGCGTTGAGCGGACCCAATCCCATCGAGACCGTGGGGAACTCCCAGCAGTCGGGCATGAGCCGCGGGTGCGGGTAGGAGGAGAGCCCGAGCCCTCCGATCTCCTGGCGGAAGTGATTGAGTTGCTGCTCGCTGATGCGGCCCTGCAGGAAGCCGCGGGCGTAGATGCCGGGCGCGGCGTGGCCCTGGAAGAAGACCTGGTCGCCGGGTGCGTCGTCCTTGCCGCGGAAGAAGTGGTTGAAGCCCATCTCGTAGAGCGAGGCGCTCGAGGCGTAGGTGGCCAGGTGCCCGCCCAGGCCGGGGAACAGGTGGTTGGCGCGCAGCACCATGACCACGGCGTTCCAGCGGATGATGCGGCGGATGCGGTGTTCCATCTCCTCGTCGCCCTGGAAGGCGGGCTCCTGCTCGGGGGAGATGGTATTGATGTAGCGCGACTGCACCAGCCCCGGCAGCCCGATGTGCAGCATGCGCGCCCGCTTGAGCAGCTTGCGCATCAGGAAGTCGGCCCGCTCGTGCCCGTGCGCCAGGACGACGCCGTCCAGCGCCGCGGTCCACTCGCGCGTCTCGACCGGGTCGGAGTCGGGCAGTTGCCGCTTGAAGCCGTCCAACTGGCCGAGCCGGTAGCCCTCGCCGGGCCGGAGCTCGTCGTGCCCGCTCAGCGCCTCGTCGTCGGTGATGCCCATGGAGCCTGCCCTTCTCGGGTCTATGATGTCAGCGGCTGGTGCCGGTCGAGGGCCTCGCGCAGCTTCTGCGCGATCTGCTGGATGCGGTAGGGCTTGGCCACGAAGCTCATCGCGCCTGCCGCCATCCACGAGGACTGGCTCTCCACCGTGGCGTAGCCGCTCGCGATGATGACCGGCAGGCCCGGCATCAGCTTCCGTACCTCGCGCAAGACCCGCTCGCCCGAGATGCCCGGCAGGGTCAGGTCGAGGAGCATCACGTCCACGTGCGGTTCGCCCACGCGCAGGATCTCGAGCGCCTGCTCCCCGGTCTCCACCGCCACCACGTCGAAGCCGCGCTGCTGCAGGCCGGTGCGCGCCAGGGCCCGCAGGCCCGGCTCGTCGTCCACGACCAGCACGGTCTCGTGGCCGCGGGCGGTCGCAGCGGCGGGCACCAGCAGCGGCGCCTGCTCGGCCGTATCCACCGGGAAGACCGCGCGGAAGGCAGTCTCGTCGGGCCCGGCCGCGGTCACGAGCCAGCCCCCGTGCGCCCGCATGATGTCCTCCACGATGGTGAGCGTGAGCCCGGCCCGGTCGGTCGCCGGCTCCACCGCGCGCCGGGCGCGGCTGCCCGGCGTCGTGTGCAGTTCGAGGGCGACGGCGTGGCTCGGCTCGCCCGCGCCGAGCGCCTCCTCCGGGGGACGCGGCTGCTCGACCAGGCGCGTCACCAGCGTGAGCGTGCCGCCCGCGCCGATCCGCTCGCGCACCTCCTGCACGAGATTGACGAGCACCTGCTGCAGGAGCAGCGAATCGCCGAGCAGCAACGGCAGGTCGGGCTCCAGGCGCAGCGTCAGCGAGGCGGACGGGTCGAGGGCGCTGCGCAACACCTGGTAGGCATCCTGGATCACCTGGTTCAGGTGCAGCGGCAGCCGTTCGAAGCGGGCGCTGCGGCTGAAGTCCAGCAACGCCCGGGTCAGGCGCGAGGCCCGCTCGGCGGCCCCCACGATCTGCGCCGCCGCCTCGTGCCGCGGATCCGGCTCGGGGGTCTGCTCGAGCAACATCGTGCCGAAGCCGAGGATGGTGCCGAGCAGGTTGTTGAAGTCGTGCGCGACTCCGCCGGCCAGTCGTCCCATGCTCTCCATCTTCTGCGCCTGCGTGAGGCGGCGCTGCATCAGCCAGCTCGCGGTGATGTCCTCCGCGGTGAGGATGCGGCCCACCACGGCGCCGCTCGCGTCGCGCAGCGGTCCGCTGTAGGTGCGCAGCACGCGCAGGGGCTCGAGCAGCTCGGCGACGTACTCCTCGGCCTGCTCGCTGGTGAGGCGGGGGACGGACTCGCCTGCCCCGCCGCCCTGCAGGAGCCGCAGCAGGTCGGGCGTGGTCCTCGTCAGCGGCGTGCCGGGGCGGACGGGTTCGTCGAGCCGGAGCATCTCGGCCAGGCGCCGGTTGCACAGCGCGACCTCCGCCCGTCCGCGCCGCAGGCGCGCCACCAGCACGCCCGCGGGGATCGCATCGAGGATGTGGCGCAGGTGGGCGCGCGCCTCGGTCAGCTCCTGCTGGAGCGCGTCGCGCGCGCTCAGGTCCTCGATGAATCCGTGCGCACGATCGGCCCAGGCCTGTTCGCCGCGCACCGGGACCACGTGGTTCACCAGGTGGGGCAGGTCACGGCGGTCGCGGTGCACGCCGGTGAAGTGGATGTCGAATGGGGCGCAGGCGGCGACCCCGGCGCGGAACTCCGCGCGCACGCGCTCCCGGTCCCCCGGGTGCGTCAGCTCGTCCCACGCTCCGTGGCGCTGCAGCAACTCTGCGGGCTGGTGCCCGAAGAGCCGCTCGACCGCCGGACTCACGTCGAGCAGGCGCTCCTCGGGTAGTGCGATGGTCCAGGCCACGCCCGGCAGTGCCTCGGCGGCCGCGCGATGCAGGTCCTCGACCGCGCGAACGGTGGCGCGCGCGCGCAGCGTGGCGGTGATGTCTTGAAGGTGCAGGAGCACACGTCCGTCCGCCAGGCGCAGTGCCTCGACCTGGCACTGCAGCGGCTGGCCCTCGATGTCCGCCACCGTGACCTCGTCGTGCACCACGTTTGTGCCGTCGCGCAGTCGCTGGGGCAGGTTCGCGCCGCCGAGCACGCGGGCCAGCAGCGCGGACTCGAGCACCGAGCGGCCGAGCAGGTGCCCGCCGGGCGCGCGCAGCAGGCGGTCCGCGGCGGCGTTGGCCATCCGGACCATGAAATCGGGCCCGAAGAGGATCATCGGGTCCGCGGTGGCCTCGAAGAATGGCATGAGCCCGGGGTCCACCGGTGGCGGTCCGCCTCCGCTCTCGCCGGGGGACGGATGGCGCGCGCTCGAGAGCCCGATGATCAGGGGCTGCGCGGCGAGGACTTGCAGTGTGCTCCGCAGACCGGTGAACCTCATGACGAACCTCGCGAGTGTCGCGACCGGCGGGTGTGCGTCGGTGGGAGGAGGATGTTTCCACCGGTGGAGGGCAGGGTCAAGCCGGCTTCGGGGCCCGCGCGGAACGGGCTCGGAACGAGCCAGTCCGCGGGCGGCGAAAGACTCGCTCGCGCCGGCCTGCGGGTTTCCACGCACGCCTCCTCCGTAGAACCGCGGAAGGATCACTCCTCAATGGTACGGACTCGGTCTTTTTGATGCACGAATTCCCGCGCCGAATCGCCTCTCGACCACATCCGTCCTTGACGCGGTTAGGGCCGCCGCCTAGTGTGCCCCATCCCCGAACGGAGAGACCGTTCTTGATGATCCTGACGGCTTGTGCCCGTCGCAGCGCGTTCGCGCGCTGGATGCGTTGCAGTCGCGGGCCGTCTCACACCAGGAGGCTGCACCCCATGAACACGTACGATCTCACCGGGTCTCCGCGGCATCGTCGCGCGATGCTGACCGCGCTCCTGACGGCGGGCCTGGCGCTCGCGATCGCGGCCCCGGTGCTGGCGGCCGAGGCGAAGCCGCGCGCGGCGTTCGCCGACACGACCCAGCCGGTGCTGTTCCTCAAGGAGACCCTGGTCACGGGTGCGCGCTACCCGCGCGTCTACTTCGAGTCCCCGCAGGCGGTCTCGTTCGTGAACCGGCAGACGATCCGCGAGCAGGCCCCGCTGGTGCTCGGCGACGTGCTGGCCACGCTCCCGGGCGTGGACAACAACAAGGACAGCCCCTGGGAACAGCGCCCGTCGATCCGCGGGCTCACCGGCCAGCGCGTGCTGGTGCTGGTGGACGGCACCCGGATGAACAGCGTGCGCGGCAACGGTCCGCACCCGTCGCTCCTCGACCCCACGCAGGTGGAGCGCATCGAGGTGGTGCGGGGCCCGTCGTCGGTGGCGTACGGCTCCGACGCGCTCGGCGGCGTGATCAACATCATCACCCGCCAGCCCCGCGTCCTCGAGCCCGGCCAGATCCTGCGCGGCTCCGCCAGCATCGGGGGCAGCGCCAGCGGCCTGCCCGAGCGGAACGGCTCGCTGGAGTTCTCGACCCGCGTGCAGAAGCTCTCGGCCTATTTCTCGGGCAGTGGTCGCAAGACCGACGACTACAAGAACGCGGACGGGACGATCCCGCACTCGAGCTTCAGCGACTGGAACGGGTTCACAAGCCTGCGCTACGACCTCGACGACCGTCTCGCCCTCAAGGGCGGCTACCAACTGTACCGCGCCAGCAAGGTCGGTATCCCGGGGCTGGATGTCAGCGTGCCCGGCTACTCGCAGACCTTCCAGTTCAAGAACTACGACCGCGACTTCGTCCACCTGGCGCTCGACCATCAGTACCCCGAATCCTCCTGGCTGGCGAGCACGCACGTCAAGACCTACTGGCAGCGGGAGCACCGCAATTTCTACTCGGACATCGGCATCGCCATCCCGATGGGTCCGGGGGTGAACGGGGACCTGGCGCTCGCCAAGAACCGCATGCTGGATCTCAACACCTACGGGCTCCAGGTGCAGATGACGTCCCGCCGGACCGCCCAGTATCTGTTCAGTGCCGGGGTCGATGCGTCCCGGGACATCACGGGTGGGACCAACAGCGAGTTGCAGAGCTTCAGCAGCCCCTACGGTAACTCCGAGGAGACCGTGTATTCCAACTCGGTGCCGGTCGGGCGCTTCGACAACTACGCCGGGTTCGTCCAGGCCGAGCTCTACATCGGGACCCAGTGGACGCTCAACATCGGCGACCGTTTCACGCACTACCGCTACCGCACCGACCTTACCCTCATGGAGCCGGGCACGCCCGAGCATCCGGACCCCTACTACTTCGAGCCGCAGAGCCGCGACGACGATGCGGCCTCCGGCTCGATCGGCGTGGTCTACAGCCCCGTTCCGGACCTGCACGTGACCGCCAACATCGCGAACGGCTACCGCGAGCCCAACGCGCAGGACCTGTACTTCAGCGGGCCGGGATCGGTCGGGTATGTCATCGGCAACCCCGACCTCAAGCCCGAACGCAGCGTCTCCTACGACTTCGGCATGCGCTGGGGGCCACGCACGCTGGCCATCTCGGGCAACCTCTTCTACTCGACCTTCCAGGACCTCATCAACGCGCTGCCCGCGACGCCGCCACCCGAGGCGAATGGCGACAATACCTACCGCTACACGAACATCACCACGGCCACGATGTGGGGTGGCGAGGTCGAGGCGGAGTGGCGCTTCCACCCTCAGTGGACGGCGCGCACGGGGATGTCGGGCACGGTGGGTGACATCACGAACCGCGCGGCGATCCTCGAGATCTACGGGATCGACGCCGACCGCGTCCCGCTCGAGCTGGTGCCGCCCTTCCGGGGACAGGCCGCGCTGCGCTGGACGGAGTCCGCCCGCCGCTTCTGGGCCGAGGCGGGAACGCGCTACGCGTGGCGGACGAACCGGCTCCCGCCGGTCACGCCGGGCGCGGAGCAGCTCAGTACGTTCAAGAAGGAGTGGATCGTCGGAGACGTGTCCGCCGGGGTCCGGCTGGGGACCGGCCAGCGCCTCGTGCTGGGCGTGCGGAACTTCAGCGACCTCCGTTACCAGCCGGCGCTGGCCTCGGTGGCGGAGCCGGGCAGGACCTACTACGTCTCGCTGAGCTCCGACTTCTAGCCTCGCGCGTCACCGAAAATGGGAGGGGCGCCTCGCAGGAGGCGCCCCTCTCGACATACCGATGTGCTCGTCGCGCCAGGTGTCGGCGCGACGTCCTGCTAACGTCGGTTCTTCGCGCCGCTCATCGCCCGCTGCGCCCGGGCGAGCGTCCCGTTCTGCGGGCGGGTCCCCGAGATGTACTGGATCGAAGACTCCAGCAGACCCAGGATGTACTGGGCGTTGTGGACACCGTGGCTGCGATCCTCCTTCGCGATCAGCAGGTTCCACACCGCGCCGGCCGAGTCGGCCGAGGTCGAGTCCTCCGTCGCGGCGCCGTCCGCCATGAGCCCGGCGGTCGTGAGACGCGCCTCGAGATCCGTGAGGAGGCCGTCGACCTCGTCCTGGACCCCGTCGACGTCATTGAAGTCCTTGATCTCGCCGTGGCACGGCGTGCACGCCCCGGTGTTGAGGATCGTCTGCCCGTCCTCGTCCGCTTCCATGTTGAACGAGTGGCCGCCGACCACGAGACGATCCGTGACCCTGAAGTGGCACTCGAGGCAGCCGTCCTTCCCGTTCGCCGTCGTCGCCGCGCGGTGCTCCGTCCTCGAATACGTGTACCCGGCGTACTCGTACCCGTTCGAGCCGATCAGCATGTCGCCCTGCGGGCCGTGGTGCGGGCCGAAGCGCTCGCTCAGCTTCGTCCGCGTCGGCGCGGCGGCGATGTAGGTCTTGATGTTGCGCCGCGACTGGTGGCATGCCACGCAGAGATTGCCGGAATTCAGGTTGTACGTGGTCCCGTTCTGGAGCGTCGCGATCTTCGTCCACCGGAGCCGGAAGTCCCCGTTGGTGTGCGGGGCGTGGCAGGTGAAGCAGTGGATCGGGGTCGCGTCCGCGATCACGTCCGGAGCCGTCGTCCCGGTCGCCCGGGCCACGAAACCCTCGCTCGTGTGACAGCCCTTGCAACTGCCGTCGTTCTCATTGAGCGTGCGGCCACTGGCGTGACGGGAGTTCTCCCACTGCAGGGTCGCCCTCACCAGCGCCGTGCTGGTGTCGCCGTGGCACTCGAAGCAGGCCTGCGGCCCCGCCACCACCTGCTCGACGTTCGTGATCTCGCGCGAGCAGGCCGCGAGGGCGAGCCCGAGCGCCGCGATCCCCGCAAACGTCATGAGCCTCTTCAACGTCACCATCTGCATGTCCTCCTCCTTGGTGGGGCAACAGGCGTCTTCTGCGGCTACTTCAGGTGCAGGTTGTATCCGACGTTGATCCGCAGCACGTTCGCGGTGTAGTAGCGGTCCAGCAGGACGTAGTCGTCGTAGTTGTAGCCGTTGTACTTGACCTCGAAGACGTAGTCGTTCGCCAGGGTGTAGGCGCCCTCGAGGAACCCGATCGCCTTCTCGATGTCCAGGTCCCCGCCGACGTCCATGTAGGTCACGCCACCGGCGAGCCGCAGGCCCTTGACCCGTGCGAATTCGGCGCGCCCCGTCACGAACTGGCTCTCGGTGTGAAAGCCGGCGGCCAGGTCCTGGTAGTCGTCGGTCGAATAGCTGTAGTCCGCGGACAGGGATCCCCAGCCCTTGTAGTCGTAGCGCCCGAAGGCGGTCGTGATGGCTCCATCGACGGTGACGCCCAGATCGGGAAGGTCGCGCTCGCGTTTCGAATAGCCGCCGCCCAGGACGATGTCGTCCCGCGGCTGCGCCTGGAGCTTCGCGCGGACCTGGGAGGCCTCGATGTCCTTGAGGAGGGTCAACTCCTCCTGGTCCTTCTTGACGCGGCTCGCGTAATCGACCTTGGCGTTCAGGTACTTCCCGTAGCGGAACGCCGTCCCGGCACGCCAGTTGTTGTAGCTCGTCAGCGTCCGGTCGTCGTCGTTGGTCTCGTAGCCGTAGCCGCCGTTGACCTGCCCGTACTTGTAGAGCCAGGTCGCGTCGAAGTCGTTCTGGAACCGGTCGGTCATGAGCTGCGTGGACTGGTCGTCGATGCGGTTCGCATCGAAGTTGTAGCGGAACTGGAAGGACTCGACCGGCTCGACCACCCCGGTGTACTGGAAGTTCGCCAGCGTGTACTCGAGGTTGCGATCGGAAAGCCCGCGGGTGCCGAAGGCCGCTCTCAGGAGGTGGGTCCACTTGTCGTAGAACACGCCGGGCGTGTAGAGCCGGGCCGACACCACCTGTCCCGTGCGGCCCGCCGCCGGGTTGAGATCGTCGGTGAAGGAGGACGCGCGATAGCTGATCGCGCCGCCGCGCCGGCCCGCGTGGACCGCTGCCTCGATGTCGCCGGTCTTCAGCGCGTTGTCGTACCGGTTCCCCAGCACGCTCTGGGTGCTGTCGGGGAACGGCAGGCGGTCGCCGTCGCGCGTCAGGACGTTGAAGCCTCCGGAGACGGCCAGCCACGGGCTCGGCGTGAACTGGGCGCCCGCCTTCCAGTCCTTGCGTCCGGAGTTGACGCCGCCGTCCGTGGAGAAGATCTGCCGGTGCTGGTCGAAGCCGGTGGTGAGCTTGAAGATGCCCGGCTGGCGGTAGACGAGGTCGCCCTGGCGCGAGTCCAGGTTGATGTCGCGCAGGTCGAGCGCGAGGTAGTGGCGGGAATCAAGGGTCCCGTTCAGGCTGATCTGGGCGAGGGAGAACCCGTCGTAGATGTTGTAGGTCTCCTGGACGGTGGAGCGGTCCCCCGTCTGGTTCATGATGATGCCGCCCAGCTTCACGGTGCCGTCCAGCGTCCCTGCCGAGGGTGCGGACGCCGCGAGGGTGGCGATGAGCGTGAGGCCGATGGTCGTGATCCTTGGCATTCGCATTCGCGCCCCGTCCTAGAACTTGTGGCAGCCGACGTTGAAGCAGCCCTGGCCTCGAAGCGACTCGCTCAGGAACAGGCGGCTGGTGTAGGAGCCGTGGATGTCCGCGTGGCAGTCGTTGCACGGCATGCCCGCCCACCTCGTCCCGTGCATCGGGTTCGAGTTGTGGCGCGGGACCGAGTGGCACTGCGTGCACAGCTGAAAATGGGGCGCTTCGTAGGGTTGCTTGAGCATCCTCGGCAGGTGCGAGCCGTGAGGCTCGTGGCAGGTCACGCACCCGCCCTCCTCCGTCGAGTAGTCGACGGCCGCCGGGTGCTCGAACGGGAACGGCCCCTCGAACTCGCCGTGGCACTTCATGCAGACGTTCGTGCCGTTCGACGCCAGCGGGCGCCGCGTGGTGTCGAGGGTCAGGTGGCATTCG